>Ga0208410_1000028_pt1 | contig 72186 bp, 52 predicted proteins | sample ETN02SmetaG_3_FD_185787 | JGI IMG/M metagenome (GOLD analysis project Ga0208410, IMG submission 185787) | Marine microbial and viral communities from oxygen minimum zone, Eastern Pacific Ocean - ETNP2014F10-02SV257 (SPAdes) (version 2) | ecosystem: Environmental > Aquatic > Marine > Oceanic ... | reverse complement strand
CTCCACCGTGGAAAATCCATAAAATCCATCCGACGTTCGCGTTCGATCCACCACCGCGCGCGCTCGCGCGTTCATCGTCCACCGCGTCTTCGTCTCGCGTCTCGCGCGCGCGCGGGTGGGGAAAAAAGCGAAACGTGATGCGTCGGAGATGGAATGCCGCGCGAATGCGCGCGGGCCCGAACGCGCGACCGGGCCGCGCGCGCGCGCGTCAGTGATGTTCGCGACGACGACGACTTCGACGCGAGGACGAGACCGTCGAGGCCGTCGGCGTCGACGTCGGCGACTCGGTCGCGACGACGACGACGAGGAGGACGACGGGTGGGATTCGTCGACCGAGGCGGTGGCGGGGAAGCGGACGAGCGGCGGCGGGTGGTCGACGACGCGTTCGAACGCGTCGATGCGGTCGACGACGACCGCGACGACGAACGCGACGAACGCGACGACGATGACCGTGTGTTCCACCGCGCGCGGGCTCGCGGTGCTCGACGGCGTCGCGAAGGACGCGGCGAACGAACGCGCGCGCGAGGCGGAGGGAACGACCGCGAGGACGACCGAGGCGGTCGAAACCAAGACGACGACGACGACGAACGCGCGACGATCGAGACGATTGGAGGCGCGCGCGATGGAGGGCGAAGACGTGGTGATGGATGACGTCGTCTCGACGACGACGACGACGCGCGAGAGCGAACGGGTGCGCGCGAATGCATTGCCTCGAGACGTCGTGGTTGAAATCGCGGCGAGGTTGGATTCGGAGCGCGACTTGGCGGCGTGCGCGGCGACGTGTTCGACGTTTCGACGGGCGACGAGGACGGAGAGCGTGTGGAGAAATCTGTTGGCGAAACGATTGGGGGCGGAATCGACGGTGGTGTTGCCGAAACGATTGGTCGGTGAGGTCGTGGACGGGTCGGTGATCGCGTCGACGAGGACGAGGGCGACGTCGAGTCGAGTAACCGACAGCCGCGCGGCGACGCCGAGGTGGATGGGGGTATATAAGAGGTGGCATCGACCGGAGAGCGACGCGCTTCGATGGAGCACGACGACGACGGAATCGAGTCTGGAACCGGCCGAGACCAAGTACGCGGCGAGATATTTGCACAGGTGCACCGCGGTGGGCGACCGATCGAAGATTTTATTCTTCGGCGGGCAAGGGAGCGGGAGCGACTTTTACAACGATTTGCATCTCCTCGATCTCGATCAACCGGAGCTGCGATTGAAGCAATTGTACGCGAGATCCGCGAATGAACCACCGTTTCCGCGGTGCTCGGGCACGCTCACCGCGATGGCTGTGAATGGGGTGAAAAACTCTGAAGTCGTCGCGCTCTTCGGCGGTTCCCAAGGATTTTTCGAGGGATTTTCAAACTCGTTGCGAATCCTGTGCGCGGACGGAAACGATGGCTTACGCGTGAGTGACGCCGCTGTGAATGGATCTGGGCTCATTTGGCGGCAACCCGTCGTTCGAGCGAATCCGAATAATCCCGGACACGCCGTGCCCGCCGCCCGCTGGGGTCACTCCGCCGTCGCGCTGGATGGCAAACTCATTCTTTTCGGAGGGTCGAATACGACGCATTGTTTCAACGATACGTGGTCGATGGAGCTCAGCGTGGAGAACGATAAGCTCGTCGCGACGTGGACCTTGCTTTTGGACGGTGACAAACTTCCCGCGCCGCCGGCGCGAGCCGGTCAAACCGCGTCTCTCGTCGGTACTTCCTTATATATTTTCGGTGGGTGCCACATTTCCGAGGTTTTCAACGATGTTTGGAAGCTCGATTTGCGACCAGCGAGTGGAGAACTGCGCTGGGAACGCATCATCGCCTCGGGAACGCCGCCTGCACCGAGAGTCGGTCACGCCGCGGTCGTCTTGGGAGATAGAATTATGCTTTGCGGCGGACGAGGCTCAGCACAAGCGGACTCGCGAGGGAAGTACGCCTCCGATGACGATGGCCTCGCGTCCATGCAGGGCTTAACATTTTTTCAGAGCGGTTTCGCGATGCTGGATACTACAGCCAGAAGATGGCTTCCCTTCCAGTACCCGACGATGGAAGAAACGGATGGAGACATGATGTGTTGCGATCGCATCACGCACGTCCGCGAGCATCGCACCGGTCACGTCATGATGCCGGCCCGAAATGGCTGTCTCTTGTTGATCGGTGGACTCGGGTACGATGGAATCTTCCAGAACGATCTGTCGCTCGTCTCTCTATTCTGAGACGAGCAGCGAAAGCGCAGTAATGTCTACGCATTCTTCGTTTGCGATTCAGCGGGAACGAGGTGATGTATATTTTTTGTTCTATATCGATTACAACTCAGCTAGTGTACCTAGTATACCTTGATGTAAGATCGTGTCACTATTATTCTTTGTTATTCTGTGTACCTAAAACCCCACCGGCTTCGCCAAACCGCGCGATACCATGCACAGCGCCTTGTACCTGATGCCCATTCCCGGCGGTTCGCCCTTGGCTGCGTCGCCCGCACTCTCGCCCACCAACCGCTCGCATCCTTTCACCAATCCATCCGCCTGTGCCTCGCTCGACGCATTTTCGACGAGCTTTTCTAAGCGAGGTATCAAGCCGAGACTCAAAAGTAGTTGCTGTTGCGTCACCGGGCCAAAACATTTCACGCCCGTCTGCGGTTTCTCTTCCACGATTTGGCGAAGCGACCCGAAATCTACGTAGGCGGAAAGATCGGCTTCGCCCGGCGTGTCAAGGACGTGGACGAACTTGTGATCCTTGATCGCCTCGAGAGTGTTTCCGAGTGGACCCTCTTCTCCGTAATCTATAGCGATTGCCGCTCCAGAGTGTTTCTCGATGCGGTCGATCAAGTTGTCCCAGAGCGTCATGCTCGGAGGACTGAGCTCGAGCAGGCGTAAGCTATCGACTTGCTCTTTCGGTAAACCCTTCAAACGGCGAGATACGAGCATGTGACTTGCGGGCGTCGGGCCCGGAGAGAGAACCATCTCCAAATCTCGACCGGGAACCTTCTCGATGGGATTCTCTCCCTCGCCCACCAATCCGCTGTCGATGGTGATGAGCTTCTCGCACCAGCCACGTTCGGTGCGCTGAAATTGTCTCACCGGAAGTGCATCGAAGAACTCATGACAGATCACCAACGTGGGTCCATTCGGTACGCTCTCTAATCCATCGTGCCAATACACGTTCGCACCGTTAATTTCTGATTTACCGCGTGTGTGTGCCTCGCCGGACGGACCGTCGTTCTGCTTGACGGTTTTCCCCTCGTGCTCATCCTGTAAAATATTCTTAGGCACTACCAAACCGCGCACACCGCGCGGTACGCCCTTCTCCAAGTTCGTGCACTTCAGTGTCTTCGCTTGCATCTCTCGCAGGGCGGGGGATACCTCGATCAAGTGCACGCTCATCGCCTCTCGAAATTTCGCAAACTTGCTCGTACCGCGTAATAAATCCGCCATGAGCGTTCCACGGCCGGGACCGAACTCTATCACTCGCAGTGTGTCCGGAGAACCCAATGCCTCGTACTGCAAAGCCGCCCACACCCCCAGCATCTCTCCGAACACCTGAGAAATCTCTGGACTTGTCACAAAGTCTCCCTTTTTCCCAAAGACGTCGCCTCGCATGTAATAACCATACTCGGGGTGCGTCAAGCACTCTCGCACGTAATCGCTCACGGGAATCGATCCACCGGCGAATTTAATCGCGCGTTCCAAGTGACCGAGCATTCCTTCCCTCGTCACCGCCTCCTCGCCCGCGTCGTCGCCGCCCGCTGCGTTCGCTCGAGCGCCGCGCTCGAGCGCGCGTCTCAGTCCCGAGCGATCGATCGCAACCTCCATCGTTCGTCCACCGTCGCCCGACGTCCCCTCGTCCGACGCGCTCGAGGATATCCATTGCCTCCATCCTCTCGCCCCTCCTTCGCGCGCAATCGCGCGCGCGCGCGCCGTCTCGCGCCTCCGACGTCCGCGCCTCGCGCCTCTCGCGCGCGCGCGCGCCTCGTCCTCTCGCCCCTCCACCGTCGCCGCCGCGACCACGGACGACGAGACCGCGAGCGAGAAGGAACGCGACGTCACCACCGACGTCGACGCGCGCGCGACGCACCGCTCGAGCGCGCGTCGCATCGCTCGCGCGCTCGAATGCAGCGCGCGCGACGTCGCGCCCCGCGTGACTTCGCGCAGTGCACCATTCATACCTTTATCACATATCACAATAGTGTCATAAAATCTAGGCGTTCATCCATAAATTCCAGAAGTTTGTATATTAGCGTGTAATACAATAAAGTACATGTTTTTAGGGTTCAGGTCCAGGGTTCAGGGCCTGTGGATAGCTCCTCGAAGATGACGAGAACCCTCTCGCGGGGCGGACGCAAAGCGCGACGCCGACGCGCGCTCTTCCGGTCGAGTGGACGGAGCGAATCGATCTGAGACGCGCGATCGCGCACGCTCTACCCGGTCGCGAGGCAACGAGCGCGGTTCGAGGACTCGAAGCGCGTGTCGTGATGGCGGCGGCGGCGCGCGTCGAGGCGAGCGCGAGACGGACGCTCTCGGGACGGTCGGTGACGTCGCGCGCGCGCGGGAGGGCGAACGGTGCGAGTAAACCGACGAGGGTTATGGTTGCATCGTCTTCGACGGGCGCGGGCGGGGTAAACGCGGCGTGGATCATCGCGCGAGTGGGGGGGACGCGATGGGGAAGACGAGGAAAAGGGGGCCCAGAGACTGCGCCGCGCGCCGTCTCGGGAGACGCCACCGGGAGGGCGCAAGGTGATGGCAAGTTTCAGTACGTGACTGTGACGCCATTGGACGAGATCATTAGCGGTATGCCGCCTCTGGAACCGATGGGCGACGGGAAATTTACGGGTGAGTCCGAGTATCTACACGTGTACAGGTTGCTGGTGAAGTGTGGGCGACCTCACGACGCGGTGGACTTGTTGCGACATCTCAAGACGGTGGGCGTGCCGAACTTGGCGGCGCGAGTCTCGCATCGCGATTTCTTTCAAACGTGCGGTCGTTTGCGCGTGGTGTCACCGGGTCTCGAATTCCTGCAGGTGATTGAGAGTCAGGATATTCGACCGTACAACATGCTCGTGCGCACGTGTGCCGTGGTGGGTGATCTTGGTGCGGCGAATCTCGCGGTGAAAGAGATGAAGAAAGCTGGTTTTGAGCCCGATCTTAAGCTATACACCACATTTATTTCCGCGTGCGCGAAGAGTGGTGACGTAAAGCGCGCGTTTGAGGTTTTCACAGAACTCAAGCGCGCGGGGTTTGAGCCAAACGAGTTGACGTATGCGTCGATGATTGATGCCCTCAAGCGCGATATTTCAGCGAACGTGGCCGGGGCGAAGAAGCGTAGCGTAAATGTGGAATCCATTCGTTCCACTTTGCAGAGTTGCTTCGCGGTGTACGACGAGATGAAGGAGAAAACTGACAAGGTTGACAGAACAGTGATGAATAGTTTACTGAACGCTTGCGCGCGCGCGTCGACGGTGGCTGGAATTACTCACGAGGCTTGCGAAAAGGCGAGAGAGTTACACGTTGAGATGGTTGGCGCTGGTATTAGCGCTGATTCTTTCTCTTATCAGTCGCTCATTTACTGCGCCATGTCCGAGAAGAACTACTCGCATGCGCTCGAGTTGTACGAAGACATGCACGCCGCCGGCGTCAAATCGACGCTGCAAGTGGAAACGGTCATCATCCGACTGTATGGCAAACTCGATAAACCGAACGATGCGAAGCGCTGTTGGCACAACATGTTAGAGGATAAAGTCGTTCCGGATCAGATGGCGTACGCGACGATCATGCACATTGCCCTTACTCAAGAAGACGAGGACTTTTGCGACGAGTTGATGAGCTCGATGCGCAAGCATCGAGTGCGCCCGGGACCGCAGCTGTACGCAACCCTCGCTGGTGTCGCTGCGAGACAAGGCAATGCAGTGAAAGTTGAGGAGATTATCAGAAATGCTGAAATGCGAAGGGTGCGGGTTCCCATCGAATGCTACAACTCGCTCATCGCCGCGCACGCTCGCGCTGATAGGCCCGACTTGGCTGTCGAAGCTGCGCAAAAAATTAGAGAGGCTGGTTTTGAATTGGATGCTGTGTCTTATGAAGGCTTGATTTTCGCGTATGCGTTCTCTAGAGATCTAGATGAGGCGAAGACTCAATTCGATGAGCTCCTGATGAAGGAGATTCGTCCCACCTTCCCCACGCTTAACTGCATGTTGGCGTGTTTTGCTCGAAACGGCAAAGTGCAACACGCGCTTGAAATCCTTGAGACGATGGAGCGGTACGGTCATGAGCCTGATGAGATTACGTGGCGAGAGCTTCTCCTTGGATACGCTCGTATTGGCGATACTGAAGGAGCATGGAAGGTGTACAATGATTCTCGAGCTTGTGGAAAATACAACTCTGAAGTTGCACTCAACGTCATCCTTGGTCAAACGTTGGTGCACATCAGAAGTCTGACTGACTTGAGCAAGCGCTCGAGCCACAGACCGACAGAGCTCGGATCCTTTGATGGTGATGGAGACTATGTTGCCCAGGAATGGGCTGAACGCGCCGTTGCCGCCTTTCGCGAGGCCACGCTGGCGGGTATCATACCGCGAATTGAGACCTTCTCCACCATGCTAGCATGCTTACGCCCACCATCTACGGACGAACAGAATGCATCAGACCGAAGTGAAGTCGCCCGAGCCGTGAGCCACGAAAAGAGTTCACACGAGGATGCTGGCAACTATTACCCCACGCAAGCGCTCATCATGTTTGAAGAAGCGCAAGGCTCAGGCGTAGTGCCAGCCTTCAACCGTGAGGATGAGGATTTTGTCTACGACATTAGAGAATTTCCGCCCGCCGCTGCTGAGGTCATGTTACTGACCTGGCTTCGCGTCGTGAGACGTCGAACCGATGCACACGGTCTCGACGCACCCATACCGACGATGACGATTCGAGTCAGAGCTGATGAGGAGGTTGTCAGAATGATTAAGGAGCAACACATGGAGAGATCCGATCACGCACTCGGTCGACTTTGTCAAACGGGCGATCGTCTGCTGGTCTTGTTGCGACGCCTGCGTATCAACTACGGTGGTGGTTTACAACAAGGCAAGATTGAGTTGAGTGGTCACGCTGTTGGTCGATGGTTACAAGGTTTTGTTCCGGTCGAATCTGGTTCTGTTGGCTCGGTGTTTGGTGAATCCTCGCTGTCTGGAGGAGTGATGAGCCAGGCTATGAGGATCCGCTCGAACTCGTTCAACGATGCTGATGACGAAGTGTGGACGCCGTCCAAGATGCGTCAACCAGCATTCAATATCCACGACTACTACGGAGATGAAAAGGAGCAGGAATTTGGAGCGAAACCTTTCTATCCGAAGAACTGGGTTCAGAACGTCAACCACATCTCAAGTTACGACGACGATGACGACGTGACCGATCTCGAGCGAATCCTAGAAGGGCGAAAGTAAGCCAGACAATTGTATACACGTATCATTACGTAGCATTAGAATTTTTTCGCAATAAATTTGCAGACGACGTGCTTTCAAGTTCGTAACGAGCCTCAAAACACGACCCGCAGGAACTCGAAGACACGCCCCGGAAGCGACTCGTTCGACGCTCACTGCTTTGAGAAATTTCTACCAGTGTGTTGGTGAGCTCTTCTACGGAGTGGTTGTTCAGTAAATCGAGATCATCGACGTAGTCGGCGATCGGAAAGTTGAGCTCATTTTGCCGACCGAGCCGGAGCTGCAGAAGATCTACAGCTCTCGCCGCCGCCTCTGCATTATCGAACGATCCCAGATACACCTTCTTTTCTGGGTCGTCTACGCACGATACGTGTGCATCGAAGCGTGTTTGCCATAGAGGACGAGAGACCCCGAAGTACGCGATCAGTCGACACTCATTCTCGTGGCGCAAAATCTTTCGCTTGCTCAAATCCGAGGGTAAAGAGACGGACCTGCCTACTTTTGATTCATTCAAAGTCATCATAAGCGAGGAAACCAGCGACTTTTGTCCAGGTGTGTCGTAAGAATCATCGCCGAAAAGACATTCATCCTTTCGCGTCGCGAACGCACTCGCATCCGTGAGCGAACGCGATAACATAGACGGTCTGTCATTTCCCGAATCAGCACACTCTTTGTCACCCTTCGCAGACATCAAGCGAGTTGATCGTCTGGTAGCCGAGTGATGCATGAGGCGCTAGTATATACACTTGCGCGAGAGTAGATGAGCGTTCGAGTAGATGCGCTCGAGTGTGAGGGCGCTTTTGTGCGTCATTGGACGTTCACATGTTTACGATGAAGGCATGTGTAGATCAATAGTTAACAAAACAGTCACATTCTAGATGAACGAAGCAAATCACGCGTCGATGCCTTCGCTCCAGATTTCAGCGTCAACTTGTTCTTTCGACGCCTTTGCGAGTGCTTTCACAAACTTGGCATGCAACTTGTGTCCCGCTTTGTACGCGACGACGTGTCCGACCGGAACACCACTCATCCCCGGTTCAGCCAACAATGATAAATCACCGATCAAATCGAGCAATTTGTGGCGAGCTGGCTCGTTGCTAACGCGCACAGGGGCATTCCAATACTGATCGCCGTTCGCAATGAGCGCACAATCTTCCAAACCGGATTTAATGTAGCCCGCACGGAAGTAGGCGGTGAAGTCATTGATAGTGCCAAAAGTTCTCGCGGGTGAAATGTGGAAAACATACGGCGCGTCTTCGGTGGGCGTCCAACTCTCCCATTGCTTTCCAATAGCAGTACTCTTGTACGTGAAATCGATACCATACGTGAGTTTGCACTTGTCGTCTACATTGAACATCATGAAGGCATCTCCCTCTTGCACCATGACATTCTCTGTAATCTTCCACGACTTACGCGGCGCTTGAGCACCGCCCTCAGAGAGGGCCGGCGTTGGACCAACGCTAGAGATATCATACGCGTACGAAGAGGCACTACCGTCCATGATGGGGATCTCGCCGGTACCTTCAAGTTCAATACGGCAGTTGTCAATGCCCAAAGCTTCGAGAGCGCTGAGCAAATGCTCCGCGCCTCTAACGACAAAGTCACCGTTCAACTCCGAACTAAGACGTACATCCTCACTTGCTAACTCAAAGCTCGCCGGAACGCGCACCTCCTTCGCATCATACGCTCCCGGAGCTTCGATCTCTGACGCCACGCTCGCTCTCACTCTGTCCGCCTCTTCGCGCGCCTTTTCCTTCTCTTCCTCGTCGTTACTCAGCGCCATACGAACGCGTTCAAGAAGCATATCTTCGAGTTCTTCTTCGCTATACTCCGTCGTGTCTTGCACGCCGCTTTCACTCGCATCAATTGTTCCGCTCGGAACCTTCACAAAGTACCGCCCCTCGCCCGCCTTCGCAGGTCGCAGTCGCATGAGCTCAACCTCACCACTTCGAAGCCCCATACCCGAATACGTCAAGCTCTTTCTAACCGTTTGCTGATATCCAACATTCGCCGGCACGCGCACGTTCAACGCCGCCGCCATCCGCACCGCCTGTTGCGCGTCAGCCCTCGTCTCAAAATTCTCGTACCCATCCGTGTCGCTCGATTGTCCCACCGCCGTCGCCGTCGTTTTCGCCCCTCTCCCGCCCGCGCCCGCGAGCGTGCGCTCGCGCTCGCCCCTCGCGTTCGTCCATCGCGCCGCTCGCGCGCCGCTTCGCGCTTGTCGTCCCGACGCCGCTCGCCTCGTCATCGCGGCGGCGGCGGTTGGTGCGCACGCGTGCGTCGTCATCATGGCTCAAGGGTACCGCTCGCGCGTTCGGGTACACCGCGCGGCGCGTTCAATCGCTTCGTGCGCGTCGCTTCGCGCGCGTGACTCGGGCGCGGACGTGTGACGACGATGACTGCGCGGGGATGGTTCGGGACGCATTTCCAAGAGGAGGGTTTGCGGAAAGCGCACTCAAACTAACGACGAAATCAGAGAATGACGGTCAAAAGAAATGCGAGTGAGCTATGACTACGGTCTATGGCGCACGAACGGTAATCGCGCGAGGTCGGCGTGGAGGGGTGGAACGATCCACGGATGTTCCGTCTCGCCAGGCGGGAGCGACAAAAAGCGCGGCGGCCGCGCCACCGCGGGATGTCTGAGATGGAAGTAACGCCAGAATTCGTCATAATCGACGCTTTCGCGATGCGATGATTCGGCGTGTTCCATCGGCAGATCTCGGAGGTAGATGGTCTCCGGGAAGACGTCGCGCGCGCGTTCGTCGCCGCCGGCGGAGGAGGACGGACTCGGATTTTGGCCTCGCGAGAGCGCCTCAGCGTCGTCCATCACGTCTTCCGATTCCGATTCATCGGACGAAACTTCTATCGGGGCGTCCTTGAGAGTCTGAAAGAGCTCTGCGTCCTCCGCGTCGAGCTCGTATTCGTACCAACTGGAGGGAATGACGTCGGGCAAAGGCACGATGACGCCTCCACGCTCTTCGCTGAGATCGGCTCGAAGTCGCTCGAGCTCGCTCGCAGTGAGCACGGCGATCGCAACGCCGCTCGTACCGAATCGACCCGTGCGACCTATTCTGTGCATATAAGTCGCACCGCTAGGGGGGACGTCGAGATTGATGACGAGATTCACGTGTGTCAAATCGACGCCGCGAGCCGTCAAATCGGTTGAAACCAAGACGCGAAGCTGGAAGTTGCGCATCTCTTCCATCACCTTCATCCGTCGTTCTTGCGGAAGACTGCCCGCAGTGAACGCAGACTTTAGCCCTTGTAACGTCAATCGTTTCGCCAGAGCCTCGCCCCACGCGACGCGACGCACGAATACGACGGCCTGATGAAACGACACGTCGCTGAAAATCTTCAACAGTCTCATCTCCTTTTCGATGATGACATCCGCCAATTTCGTCTCGTCGTTCGCCTCGATGAGGGAATAGAACTGTCGAACTCCTCGCAGGGCCGTCGTGCTCTCGCACAGCATCACCTTTTGAGGTGATCGCATCAACTGCTCCAAATCGCGAAGCAAGGTCTTGGAATACGTCGCGCTAAACGCGCACACCTGCTTCCGTTCCGGCAACATGCTATACGCGAAAAGCACATCCCTCTCGAACGTCCCCGTCAACAACGCGTCGGCCTCATCTAAAATCAACAATCGCGTGCCGTCGCACGCCATCGCCCCCTCTTCGAGCATCTGTCTCGTCCGTCCCGGCGTCCCCACCACCACGTGCGGCTGACTCGCCAGTCGCGCCCTGTCCTCCTTCACCGGCAATCCACCCACAAGCACGCACGTCTGAATCCCCCCTCTCGCGTCGTCGCTCTCTTTAAACTTTTCGATCAACTCCACGAAACAATCGTGCGATTGCACCGCCACCTCTCTCGTCGGCGCGAGCGTCAGCGCCTGCGTCCGCCGTCTCTCGGCATCCACGCGTTCGAGCGCGATGACGACGAACGTCATCGTCTTTCCGGTCCCAGACTTGGCCTGAGCGATGATGTCGCATCCAAACCGTCCCAACGGCACGCACGAGAGCTGAATCGGGGACGGGGCGTCGAAGCCACAGCGTCGCAGCGCGCGCGTGAGTTCGGCATCCAAATGCAAATCCGTAAACGACGCCGAGGACGTCGACGCGGTCGCCGTCTCGCCGTCGCCGCGCGTAGACGCGCGCGCGATGACATCATCCGTGCGCGCGCGAGACTTGGCCGCGGCCTCCGTCGAGGACGCGGACGCGCCTCGCGGCATGACGAACCCGAGCGCTCGACTCTGCGGCGCGCGCGCGCGATGTACGACGACCTGCCGCCGCCGACGGCGCCGAAGGCTGCATCGAGGGACGAGGAGGAGAACGGCGACGACGACGTCGACGACGACGGTCGCGACGTCAAGCGCGCGAGGCTGTCGACGAAGGCGGACGAAGGCGCGAGCGGTGATGTCGACGACAAAGCGCAAGACGACGCGGTGGTGGACGTCCAGGCGCCTGCGGCGACGACGACGACGACCGATGACGCTTTGCGGAGGATCGCGCAACATTTACTCAAGCCGGAAAAGTTCGTCAAGGCGTCGGGAGTGCTGAGGAAACTGCTCCTGAGCGACGCGTGCGGTCGAAGCGAGTCCAAGGCGTTGTTCGCGTGTCTCGAGAACGCCATGTCGCCGCCCACGCGTGCGTTGCGACGAGAGACGAGGATAGATTACGAGGATTTATTCGAGGTCGTCGCCGCGTTCGCTCCGCTCGTGTTCAACGCTAAACAAAAGAGGAAAGTGGAGGTCTGGCAGATGTACGCGCGACACGCCAATGCATTACACACCGACGACTCGTTTCAATTTAGCAAGGCGGTGAAAGCGATTCAAGACATTTTGGAGGAGATGGGACCGTACGTCGATGCCGAACTTCCGGAAGAGGACGTGGAGATCCCGCCCGCACCCGAGGGCGTGAGTGAAGAGGAGGCGAAGGAGATGGCGGCGGCGTTCGAAAGAGCGGCGAGGGCGGAGCGGGCGGCTGAAATCGAAGCCGTGAGCGTGGTTAACGAGAAAAGAGTCGCTCTTGTGGATGCTTTCGAGGTTGCGGCGTCACTTTACGGTCGAAAGTGGTCGCAGACGACGATCGACCTTATGTCTGAGTTTTTTCACGAACGCCGTGAAAAATTTTCACCTGAGTGCCAAGAACGCGTTGTGAGAATTTGGGACGGGCTCCGTAAGAAGAAGTTGGCGCGAAAGATGGACGTGGGGGTCGGTGATAACGGCATGACGTCTTACGAACGCGATGCGGCGCACGCGGCTCGATCAAACGTATCCGCGCGCGGTGCGGTCGGAAGCGAAGGATGCAAGGATGGTCGAGGAGAATCCGCCGCAAAAATGTTAGGCTAGCTAGCGCTTGGCGTGATGTTGTAATTTCTCTCTAAAAACACGTCGAATGACAACAATAATCTAGGAGAGTACTGCTAAAATCTGACGACTTTGAAGAAGAGCTGTTCTCCGGAGAAGAGCGCGGAACGCTTATTCAGAGCCGGAGGACTTGAGGAAGTCTTGGAGGACACCCAAAGCCGCGGTCTCCTCACCGAAGTCGGAGATGACGCAGCAAGAGCACTTCACGACCTTGCGCGCGGTGCCTTCGGCATCGAGCTTGCACAAACCAGCCCACTCACCGAGCGCCATGGCTTCCGGAACGCGAATCAAGTGAACGTTGATTTCGTTGCAGAGCGCTTGGATGAGCTTGGTGTAGTCAGCTTGGTCGCAGTCTTGCGCCAAGATGCAGATGAGCGCCTTGCGGGACTCGATCGCCTTGCACGCCTCACGCAAACCACGGTGGAGACCGTCGCACGCGAGAGACTTCTTGAGCACAATTTGCAAAGCAGTCATGAGATCCATGGGCTCATCGGCAGCCGCCTCGACGGCAACTTCCGGTTGTTCGACAGCGTCTTGAACTTCCTCGCTGCGCGGGGGAAACGAACGACACAGTTTAACTCTCGTCAGTCTCGACATCGATGTATCCATCGCGCGGTCGCCGCGTCGTCCTCGCGACTCGAGTCTCGACACCCTAGGGGCGCCCTAGGGCTTTCACCCATCGCGCCTCGCCCGCGTTCGCGCGACCGATGCACGTACTCAGCCATTGTGAATGTAAAAAGAAAGGATTAAGCGGTCCTCAAATGTCCGTCCTTAACGATACCGCGTGCGGTGTCGGCTCGAGACGATCCTCGCGCAAAGTGGCGGATGTCGCGGTCGCTCGAAATCGCGTCGTCGCGGTCCGAGCCCCTCACCCTTGAGTCGTGAACACTTGAATGTATATAGGGTAAAACGACGTACACTACGACACGGTACGGCAGCCGTTTCGTGCGTTTCCGCTCGACTCTCGCGCGCGAGTCGCGCGCGCGCGCGTCGATGGCGCCCCTCGACGACGCGTTCGACGTCGAGTTCATCGACGACGCTGTCGATGAGGCCGTGCGCGACGCCTCGCGCGCGAGGGCAGCGGCGGAGCGCGCGCGCGCCGAGGTGTGCGAGGCGAGAGCGGAACGTCGACGCGAGGCGAGCGCGACGCGGACGCGCGCACGCGGGAGGCGCGAGGACGCGCTCGAGTCTCGCAGACGTCGCGAGGCGGCGAAGACGTTCGATCCTCGCGCGGAGGCGAGACGCGCGGCGGAGGCGAGAGCGCGCGCGAGCGAGAGGATGACGCTCGCGAGCGCGGCGGAGGATGACTTCGACGGCGCTCGCACGATGGAAGAGCACGAGCGCGCGTGGACGTCGTTCGAGCGACGCGTCGCGAGCGAAGCGTCGCGTCCGGTGACACTCGCGGACGTACCGTGGCCGCGTTCGGGGGCGTGGCTCATTCGAGAAAGTCTGGGTGATGACGAGGACGTCGCGCGCGCGCACCGCGCGTTCGCGCGTCGTTGGCATCCGGATAAATTTACGCAGCGATTCGGACGCGCGCTCGCGCCCGACGAGCGCGAGGACATAGTCTCTCGAGTGAAAGAGGTGTACCAATCCGCCCGTCAGCTCGTCGAAGCGCTCACTTTAGCGTCGAATTCGTCTCTCTAGCTATTAGCTTTGCAATCGTCTACGCGCGTTCCTAGTCAATCTACGTCCCTAATCCTCACTCACACCAGCCTCTGGGACGAACAACGCCGCCGCGATCGCGCGCGTCTCTTCCGTCGTCGCCACTTCCATCGGCGTCTTTCCTCTCCTATCCCTCGCGTTCGCCGCCGTCGCGTCCGCCGCGCCCACCGCGCGCGCGCACGCCGCGTCCCCGCTCGCGCACGCCTTGTGCAGAGGCGTCTCCCCGTCCGCGTCCACCGCCCGCGCGCTCGCTCCCGCACGGAGTAATACGCGCACCACCTCCGCGTGCCCGCCCGCGCACGCCTTGTGCAGAGGCGTCGCGTCGCCCGCCCTCGTCCTCGCGTCCGCCTCGGCGCCGAGCGCCACGCACGTCTCCACGCACTCCACGCTCCCACTCCTCGCCGCGTGATGCATCACTCCGTACCCGCGCGCGTCCCGCTCGCGCACCCCATCCTCCGCCCCCCCCCTCGATCGCTCCAGCGCCCGTCGCATCCCCTCGACGTCCCCGCACGCCGCCCGTCGATGCGCCGACCGATCGAACGCGCACTCATCCAACGTTTGCGTCGTCGACGACACCGGTCCGCGCCCGCACCCACACCCCGCACCACCGAGACCGATCGCACGCGCGCGTCCGCGCGTTCGCATCGTCCATCCCTCGCGGTCGTCGTCACCCCTCGCGTCCATCGCGTCGACGGGTGCCGGTCGATTCGAGTCGAGTCGAGTCGATTCGATTCGATTCGATTCCAGTCCTCGACCGTCCATCTGTACCACCCGTGTGTCCGGTCAGCCACTTCGGTGTTTTTAGGTGTGTGTTCCGTGGTCGTACATGTTCGTATACGGGGGAGTTCGAACGCCTACGCGCACCGCGTACGCGCACCACCGCACGTTTTTGTTTTTGTTTTTGTTTTTGGCACCGTACCATCGTAGAATGGGCGGCGTTCGCCCGTCTGGGATATGTATCCCGCCCCCACCGCGACGTGTGCGAGAGGGTTCGCGCCCCGACGGACGGTGGACGGGGACGACGTACGTCGACGCGCGTCGACGCCCGCGGCGGTCGCGACGACGACGATGGCGGGGACGACGATGACGACGCTTCGCGCGTTCGTCGACGCGAGGCGCGGGACGCGAGGGAGGGTGAGAGGTTGGCGAGGGTCGTCGTGCGGGCGCGCGAACGGGTCGCTGGGGACGCGCGCGGGGACGACGCGGGCGACGCGTCCGGGGAGCGGACGAGGGGACGTGCGCGCGAGCGCGAGCGATAGGGACGCCGTGGACGCGAGAGAGATGGTGGCGGCGGCGGGAGAGGCCATGGCGAGCGATGAGGCGGAGATCGAGGCGGTGGTGCGCGCGACGACGGAGAGGAGCGAACGCGGGGCGAGCGAACGCGGGGGCGAGGGAGGGGTCGAGGTCGGACGCGCGGCGAGGTACATGCGAGAGTTGATCAAGAAACAGGTGAATTCGAATCATCTCGCGCGAGCCGGCTCGATCACGGATTCGTCCGTGTTGAGAAGAAAGGGGAGGTTAAAGGAACAAGACGCGCTCATCGAGTTCATCGTCGATTTGCACAAGACGCACACGACGGAGGAAGTTTTCACCAAGTGCGAGGCGTGGATCGATGAGGTGTTGGAATTACCGAAGGAGAAACGAAGGTTTAGTAAGTTGTCGCGAATGGTACCGGCGGTCGGGTTTTTCTTTCATCGATTGCCGCTGGTCAAGGCGCTTCGAGAGTACGACGAATTTTCATCCCTCTCCAAGCGTCGATACGTGTTGCCGAATTTTGCCGAAGTGAGGCACATTTTAAACATCGCCCAGGTGCACGCGTCGAGTAAAGACGTGAGATTGGTGACGTTCGACGCGGATGGGACGTTGTACGCGGACGGCATGCACTTTGAGGACGATAATAACATGATCGATAAGATTATTCAACTCATGGAACTCGGCATACACGTCGCCATCGTCACCGCGGCGGGATATCCAGGAGAACCCTCCAAGTTTGAGGGTCGACTGAAGGGTTTGGTGGATGCGTTCGAGGCGCAAGCGCTTCCGAAAGAAGTTCGTCAAAAGTTTCACGTCATGGGTGGTGAATGCAACTACCTCTTGCGTGTGAATGACGACTATCGTCTCGAATTCGTCCCCTCCAAGGAGTGGCACACCGAGCACATGTACGACTGGAGAGATAACGAAGACGTGCGTGTATTCCTGAATCGCGCGGAGAACTTTCTCATCTCGTACGCAAAGCACCTCAGCGTTGAGGTGGATGTGTTACGCAAGGAATACGCAGTCGGAGTCATACCCAAGGGCGACACAATTTATGAAAACTTGGAGGAGATGGCGCTTGCGTGCCAAGCTGAGCTGAGCGACGCGAAGATTCCCTTCTGCGCTTTTAACGGTGGGAACGACGTCTTCGTCGACGTCGGTAATAAACACATCGGTCTGCAAGCGCTCATGAAGCACTTGGACGTTGCTGGATCTCAAACCTTGCACGTGGGCGATCGTTTTACCCTTACGGGTAACGACGCGAAGGTGCGGGAAGCCGCGTCCATTTTATGGGTGGCGAGCCCAGACGAGACGACCTTCTTCATGCGTTTGCTCTATCGCGACATTCTCAACGCTCGAGTTCTTTAAATGAATTTTTGGCATTATTTCTGAATACAAAACGCAAGGCTGTATACTAATGAACTACTCAATATCGGCTCGCCTCCATGGCCATTTTTGCCGTCTCGATTTCGCTCGTCAATCGTCCGAGACGTCGCTCGAGCGCCACGAGCTCACTATTGAGGAGTTTCGATCGTTTCTGCCAGTACGCGACTTCATCCACCGCGCGCATGGGATACCAACCGAACAGTCGCGACAATAAACCACCAAACGCCCATTGCGTCAACATGAAAAGCAACGCGTGTGCCAACAAAAAGCCGACGAAAAACAGCCCAACTTTCGCCGCTCGCGAACACAGAAAACACAATTTTTGCCACTTATCCATTTGCCTCATCTCGCTCACCGTCTCAGTTTTAGAGGTTTCCACAAAACTCTTGAGCGGCGCGAGCATATTTCGTACAATATCTCGAGAAGACTCAGGAATTTTCAACTTGTTGACGTCGACAATCTCCAGAGGAACAGCATCCTCCACTTTCTTCTTCGGATTGATGTAGTTCGTGATGATCTTGACCATTTTTGCTATGATTTCTTTGCTTTCATCCGTCACACTGTTCACGATCAATCCTTTCATCATCGTAGACTTTGTGAAGATGACCTCTGTTCCAACAAAGAGAGAACACTTTCGCTTACCGATGGAACGAAGAATCCACCGCGCCTCGACACGGAAATAATCGCCATACGGTATATCTGTTTGCACTTGCGAGGTGCTGAAGACGAGAGTATCATCCTCGTATACAGAATAATATTGCGTTTGGTGGCAGTGCGTTGATTTCGGACCAAACGTTTGCTTGACTGGCACCGTAAACATCATTTCTCTCGCGCAACCTCCTCGCGTCTTACTACGGATCCAATCGGTGATGGAACAGCCGGTTTGCTCTAATGCAGAAGATATTTTTGGCTGTAGGATGTTGCGCGACTTATTCGACCAAGCTGCTGAAAAGAACTCTTCTATTGAGCAGTTGATTTGACCCTCGTACGTTTTGATCAACGTGGATGGAAGCGACGGCATTTTTCCTGGAACTCGCGCCGTCGGCGCATTTCCAAAGTCACCAATCTCATCCTCGAATTCATCATCGTCATTTTCTTCCTCTATCGCATCGGAGGTCTCGCTCTTTGCCGATGCATTGTCAATCGTCGATTGCGGGGAAGGCGTGACGACCTTTTCATTTTCGTCGGCGACCGCGTCGTCATGAGATCGCAACACCGAGTTGGACGCGAATAATTTTCCGTAATGCGACACCTGTGCCCATTGGTTACACAGAAATCTGAAAGACCTCTCGGGAAAGATGAAGGATGTGAAGAAATCTGTCCGTCCCCGGTACGTGATCTCGATGGCGTTGTGAAACACCCTCGCCGTCTTGGCTCTGTTGATGAGAGTGATTTCACTAAACGGAATGGTTCGCGTCTTCGTGTACCCGAACACGTTGCTGTAGAAGCACACGTAATTTTCGAATACGTACATCTTTCCCTGCAATAAAATCTTATGATGCAGCGCGCACATGTAATCCACCTCCAACTTTTCATCCTCTGGAACGTCGAAGAGATTTCGCAGGCGCCTTTGCGCCGCTTCTCGCTTTGTCACGAGCGTCTTCGTCGTCTCCACCGGCTCGTCCGTCCGCCCATCGATCACTCCGTTTATCGGACTTTCTACCGCTCGAGATCCCGTCTGTTTCGTCGTCGGCTTGCCCGCCGACCTCGACGCCGGCGCCTCGGCGCTCGACGACAGGACGCCTTCGTCCCACCACGGCTCTTCCTCGCCCTCCATCTCTTTCCTCTCTCCCGGCGTCCGCGCGCTCTGCGCTCGTCGAAGGAGCATCACCATGGAATCGTCTTCATCGCCCTCGTCGTTATCGTCCATCACCGCGCGCATCGACGAAGACGCGGCGTCGTCGTCGTCGTCATCATCCGTCTGAGATGCGTAATTCGCACTCAACGGCATGTCGACCGAGTCGTCGCGCTCGACGTCGCGCGCGACGCGTCTTCGTCGCGTTGACGCGTGAGATCGATCGCGCGAGCGAGTTCGCGTTCGTCTCGGCGCTCGCGCTCGCGCGAGAGGATGGACGCCGAACGCGCGCGCGCTGCACTGGCGACCGCAGTGCGCGACGATGACGCCGATGACGCTCGCGCGCGCGTCGGAGACGACGCGGACGACGACGAATCGAGCCAGAGAAACGTCCGCGCGATCGCGCGCGCGGCGTGCGGTGCCGAGGGCGAGGACGCGACGCGGCGAAAGAGGGGATGAAGACGACGCCGAGGCGCGGGACGAGAGGGAAGAGGGCGACGAACCGGTGAAGATGGCGCGCGTGAGTCGCGAGCGGGTGTTGGAATCGTGCGCGAAGACGTCGATGGGAATGCTCGTCGTCGGTTTGGGGGCGAGAGCGGCGAGCGGCGCGGTGCCGATGGCGGCGACGGGAGGGAACTGGAACGAGACGCTGCCGCTGTTGGGGAACGGTGACGCGAACGAGGTCGCGCTGGGCGCTTTGGCCGCCGCGACGGCGGTAACGCTCGGGAGAATCGCGCTGTTACAGGTGTGGGAAGAATTCGCGGTGAGCACGGATCGTTCGAACGCGCAGGTGCTAGGGGCGTTGGAGGGAGCGGGCGACGTGGCGCAGGTCGCCGTGCTTCCGGCGCTCGGGGAGGAAGTTTTGTTTCGAGGCGCTTTGCTTCCGGCGATCGGTGGGATTCCAGGGGTGGCCGTGTCGTCGGTCGTTTTCGGTGCGCTGCACGTAGGTGGCGGGAGGAGCGCAGCGTTCGGAATTTGGGCGACTGCTGTCGGGGCGTGTTACGGCGCGTGCGCGCTGCACACTGGAAGCGTCGTCGCGCCCGCTGCGGCGCACGCGCTCGCAAACATCGCATCTGCCGCGTATTGGAACGCGACGCGAGCTGAGAACAAAGCTCTCTTGGTGGAGGAGAAAGCGGAAGAAGATTAAGACTAGACGATGGTAGGTGTTCAATAAAAAAGAGTTGCATTTTTTCAATCGGCGTGCGGTCTCGCTGGACCGCCGTTTTGTTGATACATTTGCCTCGTCTCTCGCAGCACGTGCCGCACGATGAACATATCAGCGACGAATATGGCGAACATACCCGCCGTCACCGGTACGCACAGCGTCAGAAAGAGGATGGAGACGTTACTCAACTTCAAAGTGTCGTGGAGGTACTCGTACGCTCTCCTCCCTAACATCGGCACCGCGTACAGTGACCGTAACAGTTTCGAAAACCAAACGGCGTGAAAGAAAGCTCGCGAACGCACTTTTCTGTAATCTTTCCTCGCGAAACTCACGATAGCCTCCACGCTCCGATCCCCGCTCTCGTATTCGTACATTTTTCCATTCTTGAACAACACAATCATCGGATACGCTTTGACTCCTATGCGTCTCAGGAGTATTCTATTCTTCGGTCCCTCCACGCTTCCGACGTGAAGCTCTCCCTCGAGCTCTCTCGCCACCTCTTCCCACGTCGGCGCGAGCGCGACGCAGTGTTTACACCACGACGCGTACACCTTGACGAGCACAGGCGCGCCTCGTCCCACCGTCTCGTCGAAATTCGTCTCGCTCAGTTCCATCACCTCCCCGTCCGGTCCTCGTCGATCGAACGACGCCACCGCGCTCCCTCCCTCCCCTCTCGCCGCGCCGCACATCACCGCCAGCGCGCACGCGATGACCGCGACGACCGCGGTCCGTCGTCCTCCCGCCCATCCTCGCCTCGCGCCTCGCGACGTCGACGCCATCATCGCGCGCCGCCGCGCCACCATCGTCCGACGCGGTGCGACGCGACGCGATCGATACCACCACCCTCGCGCGCGCGCGCGCGTCGTCGTCCGCGTCGACGCGTCGCAATCACACGTCCCGGTCGGTCCAACCGGTCGGTCGCGCGCGCGTTTCTGGACGACCACCGACTATCACTATCTGAAATGATAGAATACGACCCATTCGTCCGGATAGCGAGTGGCTGACGGAATAAACCCGTATATTGACAATTCATGACGGATCAATTTTTCCCGCCGAAATCGCCCCGTCGGATGCGACGACAATTCGATCCTCACAGATTGTCGGCTCGGCACCGCGCGCGTCGGACGAGCGTCGCGCGAGGGGCGACGCGAGGGGCGACGCGCGTACACGTCGACGCGCGCGCGAAAAATCGGTCAACACGTCGCCGACGAACGAGACGCGGGCGACGACGGGCGACGACGAGGGAGCGGTCGCGCGCGCGATGTTGGCGAAACCGACGAATGCGCCCGCGCCCGACGTCGCCGTTCACGAGCAGAGGGAATCCACGGGGGCGCAACGCGTGGAGAGGAAAAAAGGTACGGGATGACGCGCGTTTTTGTCGCGGACGCGTCGACGCGACGTGCGACTCGACGCGACGCGCGAGGAGGACGACCGCGCGTCCACCGCGCTGACGCGAGCGAGATATCATTCGCCCGCGCGGGTGGTGCGCGACCGGCGCGTGGATTGCGAGACGTTGACTTTATTTTGATGCTGGTGTTGAGTATTACAATACGGGTATGGGCACGTTTCACTTTTTATGCAACGTGGATCTCGGCCTATCCGTCCACCGCGGTGAAAAAGATCGGCGAAATCGGAGATATTTATCGATCGAGTCCATCCACTCGTCATCCGACTCAGCCTGAGGAGGGGAGGGGAGAGAGGGAAGAGCGCGAGCGAGCGAACGACTGACGCGATGTGTGTGTTTTTGTCTCGACGTAGGCGTGGCGTGGACGGAGGAAGAACATAAAAACTTTTTGATCGGGTTGCAAAAACTCGGGAAAGGGGACTGGCGCGGCATCTCGAGACACTTCGTCACGACGAGGACGCCGACGCAGGTTGCGTCGCACGCGCAAAAGTACTTCATCAGGCAAACGAACGTGAGCAAACGGAAGAGACGGTCGAGTTTGTTTGATATCGTCGCCGCTCCGACGGAGGATGGTGAACCGGGGTCGATGGTGGTACACAGAGCCACGACGAATGGGTCGCACAAGTCAAACGGGGCGACTAAAGCGAACGGCGTGCACAAGTCAAACGGCGGAGTCCACAAGAACCATCATCATCACACTCACCACAACGGGCACGGGAATGGGCACGCCAACGTGCATCACGGAAATGGACATCGCGGGGCCGACAGGACGACGCAATATTACCACAAAGCGGCGAATGGAAGCGCGTTGACCGCGTCTCTGTCCAATTTAGCCGATATGGCGTCTCGCGAGGCGCACTATGTCGCCACCATTCCACATTATCACCCTCAAATGAACGCGTGGATGCATCAAAACGTGGGCCAAAACGGCGTCGAGCAAGAGGGCGAAGCTGAAGTCAACGTTGACGGCGCGGACCCCGCCGCGATGCCACCCATGGTTGGTGTCATGGGTATGCCGTACGGGGTTCCTCCCTCGATGCAAGCGCACATGTTCGAGGCGTACAACCAAGCCATGGCGCAATATATGGCGCAGTTACAAGCGATGTCGGCGCAGCAAGGTGAGGGTATGAGTCGAGTGAATCAAATCAACCAGATGAATCAGATGAATCAAATGGCTTGGATGGCTCAGCAAAACATGGCGTACCAACTGGCGGCGCAAAACTACGCCGCAGCTACCAAACCGGAAGCGACGAATGGGCAAAACGCCAACTTTTGCCGACCAACCGCGATATACGCCGCGAAACTGGCACAAGAAGGTGAACAGCCTCGAAAACCGGCGAGCGGCGGAGCTTAAAATGGCGAGTCACCGAAACCAAGAACCAAGATCCATGTACCAACAGGCACGCGCGCTGTACAACCCTTAAAGTCATGCTCACCTTCCCTTGTACGATCACGCACTCTCGCGTGAATCACGAATTGTTGTATCTTACTCGCAACATCGGAAGACATCGGACGCAGTTTATTAGGCGTACCATCTCTAGAACTAGTATCACATCACAATGTAAGGTATGACAGCATCCAACAGCAAGCGACGTCAATCCCGAGAGAAATCCGAGAACGAGAAGAAAACCTCATCTTCACTCTTCGACGCGACGACATGAATAGCCTCGTGAGAAGAAAAATTCAAGACAAAGAAGCCGCGTTGCTGCTGCGCGAATTCAAGTGCCTCGAGCGACAGAGCGCGGATGGTTTCTTGCTCAAAAATTTGTCACACGTGGATGAGGACATATCGAGGTGGAGGTTTCAGCTCGACTCTTCATGTTTCGACACGTCGTGTCCCGGTGGTAAAACTCTCGTGAAAGATCTCGCGAGGCTAAAGGCGAGTCACGGCATGGATCACATTCTTCTCGAGTTTTCTTTCCCGCACGGTGAGTTTCCGAGTTTTCCTCCGCTGTGCCGCGTCGTAGCACCACGATGCGTCTGGTACACGGGGCATGTGACGGCGGGCGGGTGCATGTGTCTTCCCACTCTCGTCAACACGGGACACGGGACCGAGAATGGCTGGAACGCTTCGATCTCGCTGGCCACTATCGTTGAGCTCGTCAAGTGGGCGATGATTCGCTGTGACACGGTGCTCATCGAGACTGTGAACGGTAAGCAAATCGCCGGACCTCTGCGAATTGATCTAGATGGAGCTTATTCGTACGACGTGCTGAGCGAATACTCAGAGTACGCCGCTTTAGCCGCATTCGATCGCGCCGTCGCACACCATCGAGTCCACGGATGGTAGCGCCTACGACTTTGGGACATTGACCATCCTGGACGACCACTCGTCGTTGATTATTTGAGAAATACTTTGCACCCGTTGACAAATTTCGTCCGCGTGATTCGGATCGAGATACTTTCCAAACTTGCCCGCGAATTTATCGGGATGCCAACGCAGAGACGCTCGCTTGTACGCTCTTCTGTACGCGGTTGATGACTCCTCGTGTTTGGATTCCTTTTTCTCATCGCGTTTCGTCCATCTTTCCAATGCAGCCATCTGCGTGAGCATGACACTCTCGTCTGGTGGCCATGGAATATCACGCATTTGAATGACGAGGTGCTGTGAAGACTCATCGAAACGTATTTTCTTGATGCGTTCATCGAGATTTGACCACGAGGATTCGTACAGCGACCACGTGTTCATCAAAGCATAAGCCTCGGCGTCACCCCTGATTTGAGCATCTAAAGCTTCAGTCATGGCCTCGGCCGCGCGTTCAGCCGCACGCTCGGCGTCTACCTGACTCGTACTGTACGCATTTTCAATCGTATCCATCTCCGTCAGCCTGCGCCTGATTTCCTCCATCTCCGCCTCCATCTCCGCTCGCCTCGCGCGTCCCTCTTGCACCTCTCGCACCCGCCGCATTTGTTCCTCAACCTCAAGTCTCGCCCGATGACCGCGAGCGAGCCGCCGTCGAAAGATCTCGCGCTCATTCGCCGCGAATTCGGCCGCGTTCTTCTCCTCGTCCTCGTCCTCGTCCGTCGACTCCGTCTCCCCTTGCCGCAGACGTCTCCAAAGCGGATTGTAGTGCCCCATCCCCGTCCGTCCTCGCGCGCGCCTCACCGCCGATCGTCGCGCGCGCCCCTTCGAACGCTCGCGTCGAATTTTTACGCGCGCGTCTCACCGACCGCGTATCTCCGCGCCCCCCTCGCGCGTTCGAACCGCGTGCGTTTCGAGCGTGGGCGAGAGTAACGCTCGGCGTCTCCAAAGACGCGCGCGCGACGAAATCGACGCGAAGCGCACGACCGCGCCGATGGACGGATCGTACGCGGTGCGTCCGCGCGTGCGGGCGAAGGGAAACGATGTCTCGACACCGGTGCCGTACCCGCCGGGGTACGACCCGCGCGCGCGCGGCGGTGAGGCGACGCGCGCGCGAGACGCCGATCGAACGAAGAGCTCGACGGGGACGACCACCACCGCCACGACGATGGACGAGAGCGCGATGGAGCGCGAGCGGAGCAAACTCAGGGAACAACGCGCGTTCGCCTTCGCGAAATCATCCGTGAGTTCGATCGCGATGATGGTCTTCATGATGTGGATGAGCGGCAACTCGGTGCAAGTGTTTAGCATCATGGCCGTCTTCGGCGGCGTGGCGCAGACGACCAAGGCGATATTACACTCCAGGGCAACGTTCGAGAGGTTCGTGGACGGCGATAAGAACGTGAGCGTGGCGGTGCCGAGATTGATGTTTTGCGGGATACAGTTGATCGGACTGTATCTGGCGCTGAATAAACTGAACAATATGGGACTCTTGCCGACGCACGCGTCCGACTGGGTGAGCGGGATGAAACCCCCGCGGCAGCTCGAGCGCGCGTACGGCGGCGTGGAGTTGTGATCGATTGCGCGCGTGATTCGCATCGAGTCGATGGGCGCGTCCTTTCTACGGTAGTCGTAGCTTTTAAATCCAAATTCGAGTAGTCTCGTCGCTCTCCGTCGGCGTTCAAATCACGAAAACACACCGTCATCTCGACATTCACCGTCGCGCGTCGAGACGACGCGCGCGCACCGTGACAGCACGAGGAGAGTGAAGGGGGTGAGAGATGTCATCTCTGATGACGTCCAGACTGGCGCAAGAGCGCAAGGACTGGCGCAAAGATCACCCGCACGGTTTCATCGCGAAGCCATCGACGACTCGGGACGCCAAAGGTGACGTGACGACGAATCTGCGGGTGTGGGACTGTAAGATCCCGGGGAAGCCCGACACGCCCTGGGCTGGAGGGTTGTATCCGCTCAGGTTGGAGTTTGGACACGATTACCCGGCGAAACCTCCGCGGGTGGCGTTTCCGACTGGATTCTTTCATCCAAACGTGTATCCAACCGGCAAGGTGTGCTTGAGCATTCTGAACGAAGAGAAGGGGTGGAAACCGTCCGTCTCCATCAAGCAAATTTTGGTTGGAGTGCAGGAGTTGCTGGATTCGCCGAACATGTGCGATCCAGCGCAGGCAGAGGCGTACGATCAGTTGCGACGATCGAAAGCGAAGTATGTCAAGCGCGTCAAGGAACAGGCGAAGAGATTCGGTAGTCATTCCGGTGGAGCTGGCGATGAAATAATCGTTCTGTGAGGGGAATTCATTCATGCTCTTAGTTTTTAACAATCAAATTTTAGGGGTAGCATACATTCTTCGACTCGAATGAAGTAATCATCGTGCGCTTTGTCAGACAACAGTTTGGTTTAGCGTTTCATCGTGCAGGTGCTTGAGAAACTTCATCATATCCAGATAATCCGCGCAAGAGTAAGCTTCCTTGTTCGCCTCGAAGAGTTGCAAAATTTTGTGGAAACGCTTCCGATCCATCTCGGGTGAATATCCCTCTTTGGCGAGCAAATACTGCCTAAGACGACGGTATGCCATATCCATGCCCAGCGGATCTTCGTAACGTTTCTCTTCAATCGTGACTGAATTTTCCCACGCGATTCGAATATCTTTCAACAGTTCTGGAATTGAAACTTGAAGTCCAACGTCATCGAGTAGAAACTTCACGGTTTCGACATCTATATTTTCAGCCGCTTGATGCACGAAGTGCTTTTCTGCACGAAGTGGAAAGTTCAAGTCCACGAAGCATCTCAATGCGCTCACGTTTGAACAAAAAATCGCGCTCTCGACGTGAGATCGATCCACCTGTAAACCATTATTTACTAACCACCGCACTATATCTACGCCATGCAGAGTGTCCCAATTATTGATCAATGTGGTGAGGTGATTGGGCGTCGGCACTGCCCCTTCCTTGGCGAGGAAATCCAAGTAAGGCACCATCGAATGCGAAACCGCCCCCGTGTTCATGAGAAAATCTGAATAGTAACTAGCAAAGACGCTTGGAGAATGAAAGTATTTGGATCTATTGTCTTTGAAAATGGCTTTAAAAATGTCAAACTTGTCCGTTCGCATCGCCCATCTCAGAGCATTTCTTGCGTCGTATGGAATATTATTACGTCGTATGAACCCAAACGCTTCTTCAGCTTTCGGGTGCTGAAACAATTTCTGCATCGTCGAAGAGAAAGGGCTCGCAAAACACGACCAAGAAGGATTGTTTTCGATGCAGCTCTTGCATTGCACGAGCACCGCTTCGAGCATGCAGGTACAGACCCCCGATTCACGGACGCAACGAGTTTTCGTCTCCGGTGCCTTGTTCGGTACTGTTTTAGCTTTCTTCGCCGGTAAAACGTGCGACGCATCGCTCGCGGCGTTACCACCCCCCGCCATTTATTTTCTTTATTTTCTTCTCACCGAGCGCGTCGTCTGTGTCGCGAAAGTCGAGCGACGCGCGGCGAGTTGTGCGGCTGTTTCCGCTTTTCTCGGAATTATTGAAGAGCGCGGAACAATGTGAACGATCCATCGCTCGCGCTCTACACTTCTTCTAATGAGGTGGGATCGGTATTTCATCTCAGTCCTATAATTTCTAATCGCTAATTTACATTTGAGCGACGCTCATCGAGCGCTACGCCGTCTTTGGACGCATGGGACGCAACGGCATCGCCGATCCGTCGGAGGTCCGCGTGAACTCAAACAACACCGCCGGAGATCTGTAGATACGTATGAGGAGCCAGTACAGACGCTCTTCCAACACGAAGTCGCGCACTTGACGAGCGCTATAAATGTCGCTGCACAGCGATATGAGGCGATGCGTCGAAGGTAAATCGATGTGCTGAATACTACCGACCAAATTGTTTGTGAATCCTCTCACGATGGACGCCAGCGTCAAAATGTACACGACGTACACACCAGTGAGACCTCCGACAAACTGGCTGAATGTGGCGAAAACGCCGGTAGGAACTTCGGACGATATCAGGACGATTTCTGGACCGTTTTCAAACTCGTGACAAGGCTGCCACCAATTGAGGCGTTGACGTCCATCCGCGGATGCGCCGCGTTTCACCGCCACGTAAGTGCCACAATCGACCGACCACCACGGCGTCGTCGAGTTGATGCCCTTTAGAGCTAGTGTACAGCTTACGCTTTGCTCACTCGAATATTTAGGCACCGGTTTGCCTTTTCCGTGTAAATGCCACACCCGCGGGTAAATATCTTCGAGGAAAACATTGTTCTGTTCTCCATTTATCACTCTGATCAAGGCTTCCGCTTCCTCCTGCGAGAACTCGTAATCGATGCCGTCTGAGTACAGAATGGGGTTGTCCAGGGGTAGATGACGTTTAAATATCCAGCCCGTGTTCAGACTCGCACCCTTTGAGAGTGACTTTTTCAGAGCTTCGATCGACGGCGGAGGCGTTGACCAAACCGAATCGCTGTCTTGCGCGAGGCACACTTCTTGGATCTGACCCGGTTTGTTTATCAGTGGTTTCGGGGCATCTGTTCGTAACGCTTGCCACGACGTGCTTTCGATAGTTTTCCTAAAACCACCGTCGAAGATGGGGTAGGTGAACGTGTTCTCAGCTCCAATCAAACTCATGTTGAAGCGTACGTCGTACACGGGATTGATGTCAACCTGCGGGTTCGACGTGCTGAATACGAAGAATGGCACCACTAGCAAGCTGAAGATGATGGTGAATAGACCACCTCCTTCGAGGAACACTTTTTTCCACCACGGCTGCGGTTCGCCGAACGGGTGATATTTTCTGTACGTATTGTTACGCACGTTGATTCTGAACAAGTCGCGCGAGATGTTCTCGAGCTTTAACCAATCGTAAAGATCCAGGGCGCTGTCCGTGCACGCGTACTCAAGCAAGATGCGTAACTCATACATGAACGGTATGGAGAAGTACGTCATGAAAGCACCGAACGAGATTATATCCGATCGTTGGAAAATCAAGCTGTTTGTGAATACTTCGGTGGGGAAGCCAGAGCGAATTTGCCGAGCCCCTAGCGCGAAGGATACAGACTTTACCAAGAAGAAGAACTGTAAGTGCGAATGATGAGTCGTCGTGTTGCTGTGGTAAATCCTCAAAAGAAATGCAACAAACCCGGCATACGTCAAGTACTGATAGAAGACTTTTGCAACCTTTGCTTTCTTCATGTAAATGACCCCGTCGGCGACGATGAGCACCAAACAGACAAACACCGAGAGGACATAGTCAATTTTGAACAAGCCTTGATAGTAGGTTTCCACCAGCGCATCGGAGTCAGAGTCCACGGTGCTTTGGTAGAAGATAGCGACAAAAATCGTAGCCAAGATATCAAAACAAAGCGTTGCGGTGTAGAAATCTTGTCCCTCCTGATGGAAACCACGAACCGATGTGAGACCGAGCGGCAGAGTGTCTGCTTCGCCGGCGGCTTCTCGCAGCTGTAAGGCTTTCAAAGTATTACTCACTTCGGCACTAGGACACAATAGTGACGTAGACGTAAGAATACGGAATATCGCGACGGAGTGTTCCGGATCGTTTTGCAAACCTTCGGTGTCTGCTTGGACAAATTCAAGCGTGTAGTACGTCGATGGCGCAGCATCAGACAACATCTGATGACTGACGAGAGCTTCGTTCATGCGCGCTGTGATATCATCCCAATCGGTCGGTATGCTTTGTCCTGATAACACCGAAACTGACACGAATGAAGGTCCGTACTCCGCCTCTTGAGTCAAGATGCGCTGAAAGAAATTGTCAGCTTCTGCCAGTATGCTTCGCGACACCTCAATGTGCAGAGGCGACGACTCCGCATCCTTGTTGAGCTGGTACGTGCCATCGATGTTAAAATTCTTCAAACGTGAAAAGATGGCATTGATAGCAAATGATGTTTTGTCGTCCTCGTCATCTGAGTCATCCGTCTTCGTGTTGTCGAGATGCGCAAGAGTTTGTTGCGCGTTGTGATGTATCATCACGGCGATGTACGCCATGAATGCGCCGATCACGTTGGGTATGAACGCATCATTCGCAGTGGAAATCCCGAATATCAAAGGTACGTACGTGCACATCATCACGTTTGTACACTGAAGAGTGCAAGGAATCGTCAAGATGTATCCAATCAACAATATTGACTCAGCATAATAGAGAATCAAACGCCAGAATCCATGCGGTACCTTTGGGTACGCCATCAATCCATATGCAAGTATAGATGTCGGGAAAACGATTGTGACGAGGGAAAAATCGATAGCAAATGACAGGATCATGAAGAAGTAAGACATCGAATTATGAGGCGCTGCGATCCACGGCCACGTCTTGAGAAAAGCTCCGAACACCAGACCAAACGTCGAGCTTTTATCCATGAGCCAAATGTGAAGCAGCGTAGTCAATGTCTTTTCCTTATCCTGTAAGCTCTTTCGCATATTCATTTCGTACTCGTGAATGTTCTCTGCATTCGAATCAGCCTCTTCTCGTGGAAGATCATCTTCAAAAGCCTGATAGTCCGTCACGTCTTCTTCCATCCACTCACCGGCATGCTCACCAGGATCACCGCCTTGGCCTCGTCGACGACGCAATGTGTCACTAGGAGGTTTGCGGTCACCTGTGTGGCGCCGTGGACCATCTTCTCTACGACTTTCGACGGCTAAAATTTCTCGCGATAAAGTAGTGATTTCATCTCTGATATCTTCGACTCGTCGACGTCGATTATCCTTTTCCTTCATCTTCGCCAAACATGCAGAGAGACTTTCGCGGACCCATCCGTGTTTGAGGGCATCATTCACAATCCGCTGAGCTTCGATCGACTGACGCATCATGACCATCGCCGCTTTGTATTTTGGTTGAGTGATGATACTCCGCAGGAGGTGAACGACGCCAAAAATGAATAAATCTGTAGTAAGTTGCCCGGCTTGCACTCCGAGCACCGTCGGAAGCTTGTAAAAGCCCATCCCCTGAAGAAACGAACATTCCGAATCGGACGGGCCGTACCAACTCCCGAGTAAGGCTTCCATGGGCGCCTGGTATAAGAGAACGGCTCCGATGACGGTGATATTGTAGATTTGTAGCAGCCTTAAGCCTGTCTGACCATCCTTACTCAGAGCATTGCGTGATCGGAGAAAGTAGAATGGCAGAATCAAATAGCCGATGTGTATCAAATCCCTTGAGAAAGTGCCGAGTACAATCACTGATACAAGCGCCCATTCAACAGCGTATCTCAAATAGAAATACCGTACCCACTCCAACAGCGTCCACGTGGCACTCGCTTCCCACGAAAGCGGTGCGAAAACTATATCCATGTATGACGTCTCTTGCGCCTGCGCTGGAAGCAGGGCTGTCTGAGTCGGGGTCTGACGGGGAATCATGGTCGAAACAAGTTCTGCAACCATTTGATCGTCCATGTCTTCACCTTCAGCTTGCGAAGCTTCGATTGTAAGTCTAGCTCGCTCTTCCAAACCAGCTAAAATGGCATCCATCCTCAGCTGACATGCGGCGATGAAAAAGGCACTGAAGTAACCAAACAACATCATTTTGCTGCACGGAAGGACAGCAAGCCACTGCTTTGTTTCCCGAGTCAATCTAAGTTTTTCAGAGTTGACAGAAAGAAGTGACCTCAAAGCTGGCGGTGGGGAAGGGGGTGGAGGGGGAGTCAACCCATCAACGCCGCTGCGTATGACTTCAATCGATACAGCATACTGCCACAAGACGATCAAAGCACACACCATCGTAGTAGAGCGCCACAAAAGTAGTCTATCTCGAGGATATGAACCAAGTTTACTATTGGCCAACTTCCACGTGACCCCCAAGTACAAGAGTGAGAGGATATTTGTTGAAGCGATTCCAACAATGGCAAAGACAACGTACAGCAACCCCGGCATGAGATTTGCCATCAAGCCTTCAATCAATTCCGGCACTATAGATAACATCATCGCAAGCTGCCCGAAGTTTGTACGTGCATTTTCTTGTATCCGTTTCGTGAATTCTATACGTGCTTTGTCGCTTCCAGAATTGCTACGATTATCTCCCAAGTCAGACAAGCTATCGGATTCTGCTTCATCATCGCTGACGTTTACGCTATCCATCGACACACTCGATTCCATCATTTCAGCTTTTCGTTTCATCAGCACTGTGCGTGTATCCCGTTGAGGCCAGAATAAATGACATGGCTCAGGAGAGCAGCCAGACTTGAGCGCCGGCGGTAACTTACTCAACCATCCTCTCGTGACTTTCGTCAATTCTACTGAAAAAATCACCAGAACTGGATAGCGAAGCATCGATTCGTTTTCAGGAACGAACCCAAGGGACGACTCGGGCCACTTGTGAGCACCTAGTACTGGTAAGATACTCCAATGTTCACCTTGTTGCATCCACTGGATTTTGTAAGCGTAATCCATGATTGCCGAAACCAATGCGATGGTACCTACCAACTCAGTTGGCCCCTCCGTCGTTTTCATCGATAACGTCGACGCTATGAGCGCAGCTAGCATCAGAAGACCCAGAAGATCACGCCTTTCTAATACGAATAAGATTGTGCAAATCGTAACAACCTTGTTCGCATGTAAAATTATCGCTCTCTTAACAAGCGGAAGAAATCCAAGTTCAGTTGCCGCCAATGGTAAGCTCCTACGTTCGTCCATCGAGCTGGTCAACGAAAGCAATCCAATTTCATGAAAGTAAGTGAAAACAAGCAAGATACTTGGTCCAAGCAATTCTGACATGAGCTTTCCAGGCTCTACATTTTGGGCTAAACCAACAGTGTTTTCAAGAAAGGCTGTCAAATCACTCGAAAATCCAAATATCTTATCAAGTGGAAAAGCACCAAAAGTGTAACGAACGGCCAAATTAGACAAACAGTATAAAAGAATTGGTCGCCATCGCCTGGAATCAGTTTCATGCGGGTGACGTTTGACGATGCAGTTGAGACCTAGAAGTGCCAAAAGCACCAGATTGATCAACGAACATTTTGACACTTCCAGTGTGGCCAAACCTACCAGAAGGACGAAATATGCACCGAAACGAGCGACAAGTTTCATAGTCATAGATGAAAACTCATAAAGCAATGCTTTCCCCAAGGAAGTGATAGCATTGAAAGTCCCTTGACTCGTCGTCTCCGCGGGCTCACTTTCTGGCGTAAGCGCATTCAACACTTTTTGCAGGTACAAAACTATACAAATGACCACGAGAATGCACGCGAACGGTCCCGTTGTGTGAATCGTACTCGACTGGTCGAGTCCCACCAACCCTAACGTCGACTTCCATCGTGACTCATATCCACTGAAAATACCAATACGTGTCGTTATCGCCCAAAAGTACAACACAGCGATGATGCCTGCTAAAATCTGTGCTGTGAGATGTAAAATTGTACGATCACCCGGTTTCACAATGTTGAATAGGAAGGCTAATAATAATGCTGCGTGGATGAAATCTGCTCTGGACAATGCCACGATCCAGAGTGCAAACGGTACCAACAAGTGCGATATCAATTGAACAAGTGGCAAATCTCCGGCACTCTCTGCCGGCTGTTGCTCTATTTCAAGATCATCTAACGGAATGTAATCCGTCAAAGTACCATTTTGAACATGTTCTTCGAGTTCATCGTCCGTCGGAGTATTTTTAGCATTCTTTGTGAGCCAACCAACGAGTACAAGAGACAATAGCAGAATACCCATGTAACACGCATTGACGCCAGACTGCTCTCCGTCACGCGCTGGTAGCGACCCAAATGCCTCCAAAAGAGCTCTAACTCTACTGTTCATCGATGCTATCACGATTGGTGGTATGCAAAGCAAGATGTACTCACCCACAGTCCACGCCACCAAGTACGTGAAAATCAACGGACCATGAATCTTGGCAAAAGTGTTATGTCGCACGGGATGCACGATTAGCGCGAGGCCAACTAAAAGCATCGGATACGCCACGATGTTACTCACTAGCAAGCCCACGAGCAACAATGCAAATCCTCCCAGAATACCTCCGAAACGAGCCAATAAGCGATCAACTATGATGTCCCGACCGAGTGCGTCAGGAACGTCTGACTGAGCATCATCCTCCATCAACGGTCTGCGGATATCATCTTCGTGCTCAACGACAGATTCACCACAATTTGCCTCTAGTGCACACAGGCCCATAAATAACACTCCAATCGAAATTATCTGAGTCAAGCGCAGCAGTCGCGCAACCGGTCCCTCGTTTCTATCCATCGAGTACAGACCGAGTAGTTGCGCTGATGACTCTCGAGCTGCGCTTTGTAACTCCGGTAGCTGGTACATATATATCGTCATAAAGTGGATCGCCGTATAGCATAGGCATCCCATGGCCGCGCTGAATGGCAAGTTCAGCAACCTCTCCCTCGCCACTTCAAATTTCAAGTTCCCACTGCCCTTTCGCAACTCCGAGATGAAATACGATACCACGAATAACAAGTACACAATCGACGACACTGATGGAACTGTCACCGCCGCAACTGATGCCGCTCCCACTGTCAATCTCAAAAGCAATTTTTGCGAGCTGGCCGGTGCAGTCGTTGGCGTCGGGCCGTCGAGCTCACTCTGGCTCATTCTGTCGTTATAAAGCTTGCTCGCTCCCGCCACAGCTATCCCAAAGTACGGCACGAAGAAAAGCACGTAATCTATCACCCCATCTAACCTTCCAAATCCTATATACCTCAATACATTCGCTTGCCACGTGTTCTTCGGCCAAGTGAGCCCAAAGATTATGTACGCGGTCTGCGTCGCGCAATTTCCTAGAAGAACGAACATGCACAATCCCAATACCCCCCACCACACGTCTCTCTGCGTTCGAGAGAGAACGAACGTATTCCTTCTCCCGTCGTACACGCGATCCACCGCGAAAGCCATCAGAAATCCAAAACTCTACGAAGGGAAAGCGCATGGTGTTCACGATGGGTCAGTCGTCCAGATTCGCTCGACCACGCCTCGATCGTCGCGCGCGCCGATGAATTTCACGCACCAGAACCGATGGTCTTTGCTCTGCCGCGTTTATGCTCACGGCGATGAGGAGCATGGCGCTCGACATCGCCGCGAGTGGATCGACGCCCATGGTGACGAGTGTCGGGGCGTCGAATTCTGCCGAGAAAGTCTCTCCCTCAGTGTTCGCCGCCTCGCGAGATGGTACCGTCGAGTGTGCCCGTGCGCACCGCGGCGGGATGCGCGTGCGCGCGTGCCACGCCGCGGAGCGAGCGTCGCGCACGGTTCAGGGCGGCGATGAAGACGCCGGTGGCGCGCTGCGCACAGCGGTGCAGTACTCGAGCGTCGGTTATCGCGTCGACAGAGGGCGTGTTTGCGGTCTTGACGGGCGCTGCGGCGATCGGACAACACTTGGAGGACAATAGTAAATTAGGTTCACGCGTCTCAGCGCCCATTTTAGCGATGGCGACGACCAGCGCGTTGTCCACGGCTGGGTTGTTGCCGACGGTGAGTCGTGCATACGATATCGTTTGGGATAATTTGATGCCGATGGGCGTCGTGCTCGCTCTGCTATCTTCTTCGAGCGTTGCTCCTAGTCGTGGTAAAATAGACAAAGATTCCGGTTGGCAGGTTTTGCGCGGATTTATCGTCGGTGCGTTCGGAACGATTGTCGGAACGTACCTGTCGTTCGCGTGCATTGGTCGAGCACTAGGAGCAGAAGGCTGGAAAATTGCGAGTTGTCTATGCTCGTCATACATAGGCGGATCGATTAATTTTGCGGCTACGGCAAAGGCGCTCGATATGGTTAATTCAGGAGGTCAAGCATTACTGACGGCGGGGATGGCTGCCGATAACTTGGCAATGGCGGTGTATTTGGGAATTCTATTCCTCATCAAAACGGACGGACCGAAACCGGTTGAAAACGCCGACATTGATCAAGTTGAAACGAAACGACAGATTCCAACGAAATCGTCGCTTTGTGCAACCTGTGCGGTGGCGCTAATCGTGTTGCGTCTTTCGTACTCACTCGCGGTGTTTGCGGGTGTCCCGAGTTTCAATCTTGGTATCACGTGTATTTTGGCTCCATGCGTCGCATGGGCGATGAGAAAAGTGTCGCAATTGGAAAAAGTGCGTCTTTGGAATTTATGCAGTATCACTGAGATGCCCGGGGCTCAAGAAATCAGCGGCGCGCTCATGCTTGTATTTTTCTCCGCTCTCGGTGCAGGGTTGGATTTGCGCTCTGGCGCGTTGGCTTCTTTACCCATGCTGACTTTCATCGGCATTCTGCTCGTCACTCAGCTCCTATTTACGCTCGTTGTGGGTCATAAACTACTCAAGATCCCTCTGTGGGCCGTGCTCGTCGCCACGAACGCGAACGTGGGTGGTCCAGCTACCGCTGCCGCGCTGGCTTCAGCCCGAGGTTGGCTTCGAGCAACTTCACCAGCAGTGATGACGGGCATTTTCGGCTACTCGGTGGCGACACTGATTGGCATGTGCGTTGGAAAAACGTTAGTTTCGTTAGGTTAGGATTCCGTAGAAAAGAGAAATTCGATTGAAGATTGTTCACTATATCGTACATTTTGCCATCACGCGGTCACCAATTCCTGATTTTGATTCGCACGTTCTTCCTCGGCGTGCATCTGCTCACGCTGCACGAGTTCGTTAGCTCCAACTTTAAACGAGCGTGGATTGATTGCCACTGTTTTTGTGGTATTGTTGGTCTTGTAAATACCGACCAATCGATCCGCCAGTTCGAACATGTTGTTCCGCAAGGAGATGATCACAAACTGCGCATTCTTCGTTCTCTCCTTGATGTAATGACCAACGATGGAAACATTTTTGAAATCCAACGCAGCGTCGATTTCATCCATCACATAAAGCGGAGTGGGTTTGTAATGGTGAAGAGCGAATACAAGAGCGAGTGAAGATAACGTCTTTTCTCCACCAGACAGGTTGGCAATATTCTTCCAGCTCTTCTTCGGCGGGCGTACACTGAACACGATGCCTTCCGAGAAAGGATCAAGCGAATCAACGAGTTCCAGCTCGGCATCACCACCAAGAGTGATCATTTGATACATTTCTTTCAATTTCAGTGAAATAATGTTGAATCCGTCCATGAACTCGTTGAGTCTCTTTTGTTTGAGCTTATCATAGGCTTCACGCGTGTTATCACGCTCTTCGGTCGCCGCGCTCAATTCAGCCGCACGCTCCTCGTACTCTTCCGCCTTCTTCGCGAACGCCTCTATCGAGGACATGTCTGGTTTGGCCGCCGCGAGCTCTTCTTCCAACATGGCAGCCTTTTCTTGCATGTCGTCGGTAGTGTGCTGCGCGAGCTGCTCATCGTTGAGTAACTCTGGGACTTCACCGTCGGTGTACAGCGGAGTACGCTCCTTGGTCACCTTGGCGATTTCCTTGTTCCAGTGCTTTTCCTTGTCCTTGTTTTCCTTTTCAAGAACGGAGATATCCTCCAACTTCGCTTGAATGTCAACCTCAACGCCTCGAATCGTACCGACAATTTTCATAATTTCATCAAGAGCTTTCTGCGCCTCACTCAATTCACCTCCCTTGGCGTCAAGTTGCTGCTTGAGTTCATTCTGAGATTCCAGCACCGCGGCAGCACCATCTTCCAGCGCTTTAAATTCAGCTTTACTATTTTCAATATCAGCTTTGATCTGTTCGACTTCCGCTTTACCTTCCTCGATGGCCTTGGACAAACGAGTGGTCGTCTTTTCGTGAGACTTTGCCTTGGCGCGTTTCTCCGTGACTGCATCGGCAGCCGCGGTGATGCCAACCGTGAGATCTTTCACGAGCGCGCGCTGTTTTCGCAATGGTTCACCTCCAACATTATCCAGAGCTTCTTGCAACCCTTGCTCCTTGTTTTTCAAGGCAGAGGCCCCGGCGATGACTTCATCCAATGCAATCTTGGCCTTTTCAACTTCCTTGTCGAGTCTCTTGAGTTCAGCCGCGTCATCCTTGCTCGCTTCGTGCGCAGCTTCAAGCTCACCCAAACGGTTCGACAAGTCGGTTGCTTTGGACTCAGCTGCGTCTAATTCAGCTTGCAATTTCGGGAGTGTTCGCTCAATCTTGCTGACCGCTGCCTCTGCGTCACGAGCCTCTTGAAGAGAGGTGAGCGCCTGCTTACGACAGCGCTCGTACAGAGTCCCAGCCTTCTCGAGCTCTTTCTCTGCCAACTGAATCTCTTTCGCCACTTCAGCGGCATTTTGAACGACTGGTGCTTCATTACCAACGCGCATCGCGCCAGATCGAGGTCTCGAACCGCCCCCAGACAGAGTACCACTCGTTTCAAACAGCTGACCTTGTAGAGTGACGACGCGTCGACGCGTCTCGCCATACGCCAAACGCGACGCCTGATCAAGATCATCGGCCACCAGTGTGTCTCTCACGCCGTGATAGAAAGCGACCGCAAAACGTTCTTCAGCTGGCTTGATCAAATCGATCAGTCGAGGTACGTTTTCCGGATTTTTAACATTAGCCTGGATCTTTTGCATGTAGTGCTTTTGCTTGTCGAGCGCCACGAAGTCGCCTCTGCCGAGGTTGTTCTTACGCAGATAAGACACACATTGTTGTGCATCAGCCGTGGTCTCAACTAGGATGTAATTGAGCGAACCGCATGCGGTTGAGACGGCGATGTCGTACTTTTTATCGATCGCACCGAGATCACCAAGACGGCCAAGCACACCCTTGAGTGCGCCAGCCGCCTGCGCGTCGAGCAAAGCTTTCACCATGGCATTCTGACTCTTTTCCGACTCAGCTGCGGCTCGGCGTTGTTCAAGTTTACCACGAACTTCACGCGTCTCCGCTTGGGCCACCGCCTCTTTCTCTTTGGCTTCAGTTTCAGCCGCTCTGGCCTTCACGGCTCGAGAGCGTTCCGACGCCAACGCCTCCTCTTCTTCACCGATGGTGGTCTTCAATTCTTTCGCCTTCGTGAGAGCATCCTTTTTACCTTCTCGCGCCGTGATGAGAGCTTTCTCTGCTTCGGCGTGTTTGTTGAGAAGTAACGCTCGCTCGGCAGTGGCAACATCGAACGCTCCTTGGGCACCCGCGAGCTTTCCTTCCCATGGGGCCAACTCTTTTTGCACCTGGTCGAGTTGCGCGCCTATTTCAGCCATTTCACCCTTCAAGCTGTCAAGCAAAGCGCTCAGAGCCGCCTCTTCTTTCTCAACGCGGCCTTCCAAGTCAGCCTTCTTTGACTCCAAGGCTGGGACATCCTTTTCAATCTCTGCACACTCCGCCGCCATTTGCTTTTGCTTTTCAGTGTCCTTCGTAATCTTAGCTTCGGTCTTCTTCACCTTGGCCTTCATATTCTTCAGGTCTTCACGATATTTGACATCTTTACGTTCGAAATCAGCAAAATCTTTGACGCTCTTGTCGTACGCAGCCTGAATCCTGGATAACTCTCCGGCGAGTTCGCCTTTTCTTCCTTCCGCAGATTTCAGCGCGTCCTCGTGCTCGGAGTGTTTCGTGCGCTCCTCTTCGAGCTTTTGCGTGAGCGCGTCTTTATTCTCTTGAATCGTGGCCAAGTTTTTCTGAGTCTCCTGGATGAAAAGTTGGTACATCGTCGATCTCGTGAACAAAAGCTCCTTTTCTTTTTCCAAGAACGCCTCAGCCTCAGCCTTGACAATCGCGAGCGCGTCCTTCTCGCCTTCGACCAACTTCAATCTGTTCACCATGACGTCGCGCTTGTCGTTGAGTTCCTCCAGCTTCTTGCTCGCCTCTTCGATGGGTTCGACGTACTGCAAAGTACCGACGATATCTTCCAAATACTCCAAGAGGCCTTCGTCTCCCGGCGCCGCGCCCTTCGGTTTCATCATGGAGATTTGTTCAACTTCCCCCTGCAAGATGAGGAAACGATTGTTGTTCAAATCGACGTCTTTGGACTTGAGGAGCTTCGTCACCTCGGTGAACGAGCTCGTCTTGTCGTTGACAAAGTATTTGCTCGAGTTGTTCCTGTACGCTTCGCGCGAGATGACGAATTCGGAATTCGGAACCACATCGTATCCCTCTTCGTCGTCCTCGTGATCGATGATTTCGTGAAAGTGCACCTCGACTCTCGCGTACTCCAAGTTTCTGAAATCCGTCGAGTTGTGAATCAGCTCGCTCACCTTGTTTAAACGCAACTGCTTCGCTCGCTTCCCGAACACGAACATCATCGCATCGATCACGTTCGATTTACCGCTTCCGTTCGGTCCTACAACCGACGAAAAAGACTATCGTCGTCATCGTCGCGCGCGCGCGTCGCCGTCAGTCTCTCGCCTCTCGTCGTCGTCGCGCCGCGTGACGCGCATCGATTCGCATCGCGCGTCGAACGCGTCGCGACGCACCTTGTGAAACGGTCCGACGTGTTGCGCTCCCGCGTACGACTTAAAATTCTCCAGCACCATCTTCTCGATCGCCAACCGCGGTCGCCCGCGCGTCGCCTCGCCGTCGTCTCGAGCCGAGTCCTCGCGCGCGTCCCGTGCACACGTCGTCGTCATCGTCTCCTCTTTCTCGCGCGTCGACATCTCGCGAGACGCGACGACGGACACCGAACGCCCGTCGCGATCGTTCGCGTTCGCCTCTCCGCTCGCCTTCTCCGAGCGCGTCCGTCGTCGTCGTCGAGTCTCCGCGCTCTGTCGCCGTCGTCTCGCCAACGGCCGCGACCGCGCGACGTCGGTTCCCCTCTCGACGTCATTGATTGGTTGATTGGATTGATACTTGTTTTTTACTTTATGTATGTAGTTTTGACACCGCGCCGAGTGTGTCTCGGTCGGTGCATATCGTTCGTTCCCGTATTCAATCACGGTTGTGTCCAAGTGCGCGCGCGCGCACCGAAACGACTCTCGCGCGCGCGCGCGCGATCGGTCTGGATTTGAAAATTTGAAAACGCGCCCGTCGACAGTCATCGGCGGTCGTCGGGGGTGATGGCGAAGGATAACGGAGGCGCCGCGCGAACGGCGACGAGGCCGAAGCGTAAGGCGAGCGAGGCGTTGAGATCGCAGAGATGGCGGCGAGCGACGCAGGCGCCGTCGAGCGCGCACTACGTGGGATACGTACAAGACGATGAGACGCCGGAACAGATTATGAAGAAGTTTGAAGAGTTGGAGCGCATTCGACAGGCGTCCAAGGCGGCGCAGACGCAGGCGAACGATGAAGGGGATAAGGAAAACGTCGAGGCTGCGTCGAACACGGCGGTGGACGCCTCGAACGCGGATGAAGGGGAAGAGAGAGCGTTGGATGAGGAACAACTGAAGACGTTGTTTGAAAACACGTCCACGTTTACGCTCAAGGAGGCTGTGATGGATTCGAGCACTCTTTACGGTGATTCGATTGCTATTTACGGAGATGGAGTGTACTTTTCGGACGACGAGGAGGCCCAGGATGAGTTCTGGGAAGCTTTGACGGGTAAGAAGCGTAGTAAGAAGAAGAAATCCACCGGTGGACCGCGCGTGCCGAGACAGCGCGCCGCTTCGATGAGCAAGGCGGCCTCGCAACACATGATCACCGCGTACAACAGTGATCAAGGTCTATTCTTGAGAAAGAAAAAGTTCGTTGATCCCAGGGAACCAGTCATCATCAAGATGCCCGCTCACCCCATCCCAGTCAGCTGGGGAAATGTTATTCAACCGTATGAACCAAAGACCGTGCGCAAGGCCAAGTTGGACAAGGTTGAGGACTGCGTGCACTTGCAGGAGAATATCAGGTACATGGACTACAGCAAGCTTGGTGCCGATTATCTAGGAATTTTGATGAACCCACCGTGGGACATCGAAGATTCCCCAGATCGAGGCGATGTCACCCTGGAAGATATCGAAGCCATCCCGGTCGAACGGCTCGCGCCGCTCGGTTTCGTGTTCATATGGGTTGAAAAGGAAAACTTGTCTCGAGTGTGCGATATCATGAGTGACAAGAACTTCGTGTACGTAGAAAACTTGACGTGGGTGCAGCTGAAGCCGAACAACACCATCGTTGAGTCGGCGGCGCGTTACATCGGGCGTTCCCACAGAACGCTGCTCATCTTCAGGCGGGACGTGCGCGATAGTCGCTTCGTCGAGGGCAAAAAGATTGAGTTGAGACACCAGCGTAACTCCGATGTGACGCTAGACATCGTCCAGACCACTAAAACCGGTCGTCGCGCGGTTCCAGAACACGTATACAAGTCCATCGAAACTCTCTTACCGACTGCGTACGAGCCCGGCACTCCCGGTAAACTTCTCGAGCTGTGGGCTGAACCTGGAGCTCGACGCCCAGGTTGGACGTCGGTCGCGGACTCACCGTGATAGTCAGTCGGTTTTAGGATATGATAGATTAATTGCAATTCAAGCGCCTTGGATTCATTCGAGTTTAGATCCCCACTGTTCGCTCGCTGAGCGAGCCTCGCTCACCCGGGGGTAACAGTCCGTACAATTTGGCTCGGGAAGCGCGCGACCGCGTCATGGACGACGAACGCGCGGCGAACACGATGGTCGCGTCGGATTCGATAGAAGATGATTCTCCACCGTTCATAGACCGGCTCGCGAACATAGCGCGAGAGACGTACGCGCGACGAAGCGCCACGTGGTACGACTTCTTGCATTCTAAACAGTTCCGCCTGGAGGTCGACGCCGTGTTCGCGACCGCGTCGAAAATACACCGGGACGACGGTGTGATGGATACCACAGAGTTACAGGTCGCCATCGACCTGTTGTACGAAAAGCTACAGGTCGCGGCGCAGGGTAGGCTTCCCAAACCAGGGGCGTCTGCTGCGCAAATGATGCACGAGTTCGACTGCGACAAATCTGGAACTCTCGACGGTGATGAATTCCACAGGCTCTCCATGAGATACTTTAGCAAACTAGAATGGCCATTTTGGCGCGTATTCCTGCGCGGAACTGTGATCGGGTTGATTGCGTACGCTGCGCACGAAGCCTGGATTTCCCCCACGGCGCAAAACTTTTACTGGAACTTCATCTATCCCAAGATAATCGACAAGCTAAGGAAGCGATATCAGAGGCGTTATGCGAGAAGGGTCGAGCAAGCTTTGAAAAATATTCCAGGTAAACGGCCTATGAAAGAGGCAGAAATACTCGAGCTTGACAGAATTGCTCGGTTGGAGAGGCGAAAGAGGCAAATACATCACGCAAAAGCCGCCGCTACTGCAGGTATCATCGGTGGCGCGAGTGCATCGGCGGGCATCCTTTGATTGCGTCTTGTAATCTAATAGTTTATCAGACTTGTATCAAATGTTATGTACAAAGCTTAAAAAGCTGTCGCTTCTCGTTCGAGGAGAGAAACGAATCTTAACGCTCGCACGCAAAGGCGGGTGAATGAGACTTGTCTGCGCAACCGGTTATGTGGACTTTGTCGTCATCACTCCCAGGAAATGCTTTGAAAGTTGAGTAAAACAAGCACGTTTGCCGCATTTCCTCATCCTCGGATTCATTCGAGATCCAAGCCCAAGCTCTATAGGGATGCGTCTCATCAGAAGCATAGTCTCGACAGAAGCTCGGATCTCGAGCACTGCCAGTACCGAGTGGGGTTTCAAAGTCCACCTGATCCATACCGATCAAACCACGCACAACGTTGAGACTTGTGAGGGGCAAGGTCTTTTCTTTCGAAGAAGTTTCACGCTCGCCATTCGCCCTATCAGCGGGTGTCAAGGCCTGAACATCCTCGTGTTTAAAAGAGGTTGTAGCCTTGCCTTTGCATGCGGTGACGGGCGAAAGACCAGGATCCGTGCACGCCGTTATCACGACTGACTCCTCAGGAATGCCGTCGAAGGGTACTATCTGCTTGTAGAACAGGCAAGTTGATCGCAAAGCTTGATTTTTTGATCGACTGCTTATGTGCGCGAACGCCACAAACTCAGCGTGATGATTCTCCGCGTATTCTCGGCAGTCGCGAGCCCTCTTGGACTCTCCCATTCCAAGGGGAATTTCAAAGTCTATATTTGCCGCTAACAAACCGTGAACGGCGTTAGGTTTCAATTTATCAACGTTTTGAGACTTCTGGTGACGATTGTTGTTCGAATCATCGTCATTTTTGCGGGAATCCTCCGAACGCTTCAACTGCGCACCAGTCCCAGACTGACCATGAGTCTTAGAATCACCATTATCTTCCTTGGTGCATCCCGTGAAGGGAGAACCAACGAAGTCTGTGCAACCCGTCACATGATTGTGATCGCCCGGTCGTCCGTGGAAAGGCTTGATCTGGCGGTAAAAGAGACACGTTTCACGCAGCTCGGCATCCGGCGCATTAGCGCCGGTCCAAGCCCAAGCTATGTACTTCTCTTTACTATCCTTTGCAAAATCTCGGCAGATTCCAGGCTCCTTAGCGTTGCCTAGACTGTTCGCCGTCTCATACGGGCTCATCTCGACGTCCATGAGCCCGCTAACTATGTTCGGAAGGTGGCGACGCCCCTTGTCAATTCGTTCATTTTTCGATCCTTTCTCAGCCTTCTCGTTTGTCCGTTCCGCCCCGTTTTCACGCTTCGGGCTCATCGGCGCGTGATCACGGTGCTCGTGACGCTCGCGCCTCTCTTCTCTGTATTCCTCGCGGAGTTGTTCTCTAAACTTTTCCCGCGCTGCCGACTTGTGTTGTTCATGTTCAACCTCTGGCTTCTCTGAGATTACCTCCTCCATTCTCTCCTCCGCGGCGAGGTGTGCCGGGAGCGCGTTCGTCTCGTTCCCACCACAAAAGCACGGCGTCGTCCCCTGCCCCCCAATCTGACTCCCTGATCGCGCGTCCGGGCTGAGTCCGCGCCCGATCACGACACCGGCCAACAGCGCCGCGCATCCCACGAACGCGGCTTGTCTGTACCACGGCACCGACGACGTCGCGCTCGAGGACGACTTGGTCTTCGCGACGTCGTCTCGACCATCGTAATGGTGCGTGAGGATGTACGCCTTCTCCTCGTCCGATACCGCCGACATGGCGCCAGTCGGGCGACGACGACTGACGTGATGGCGCGATCGAGTTTGGAATAGTGTTGAGCCGCTCGGGACGGGCGATGAGTCGGTTGTGTGTTGGTTGGAAAGTTTCTTTTCAGGCGAGCTACTACGTGTGGGCGGCTGATCGACGCGAGGGATCAGATCCAAGGAAAGAGGAGGTACTCCGAATAGAAGAGCGCCCAGATATCGCGGTAGTACTGTTGAATGGCGCCGCGGGCGTACTTGGCGTCCTCGAGCGCCTTGGTCTTCGCGACGAGGAAGAGGGCAAAGAGGGCGTGGAAACCGACCATCAAAGGTTGGTTGAACCACGTCGGATTCTGCACCGAAAGCGCGATGGCGAAGATGTAGTTGGCCAATAATAACCCGGAACCGATGTAAGACACAGTCTTCACCCCGAGACGCGTGGAGAAGGTTTGAATTTTATACCTCAGATCCCCCTCAATGTCTGGCAAATCTTTCGTGATGGCGATGACCGTCGCAAACGTCGTCACGAAAATGGTGATGAACGTGATGGCGGGACTCCACACGAAAGGTAAGCCGATCGCAGCTCTCGTGGCGTGGTAAACGCCAAAGTTGAGCAAAAATCCGCGCACACAGGCGATGATGAGGAACGCCGGGAGCGCGAAACGCTTCAGGCGCAGCGGCGGCACCGAATAAATCGTTCCGAGGAACAGACCGAAGCAGTACAACTTCGTGATCAACGCTCCGAAGTTGGTGGCCACAATCGCGGCACCGCCTAGAGCGGTGATTGCGCAGAAAGCCCACGCCGCGAAGACGGAGAGTTCACCGGAAGCCACCGGCAGAAAAGGTTTGTTCACCTTATCGATGTCGACGTCGTAAATTTGGTTGATGCCGACGATGTATCCGTTCCCCATGAGCAAAGCCAAGAGCCCCAGCAACGCACGGGGCACTAGGTGTAACGAAATCATCTCCGGATTACCCATCAAAATCTTCGACACGATCGCCGTCGTGCCGAGTAAAGTCCCCCGAATGGTGTGAGGACGCACAAACTTCCAAATCGCCGCCCACAGCGCGCCGAGCTTCCCAGTCTGCGCATCCACGGACCCCGACGTCGCCTTCGCGACGACGACGTCGCGACGACTGCTTCCCTCCACCGACGCGCGCCCTCCGCGCTCAAACCGCGTCATCGCCGTCCGCACCGTCTTCTCGCGGCTCGTCGCCCACACCGTCACCGACCCATGGTCGCGTCCACCTCGCCCCCGTCGCACCGACACACCGTCGACGCGCGACCCCTTACCCCCGATAGCTCGCACGGTCACACCGGACGCGCGCATCGGCGCCGTCGTCGTCGCCATCGCTCGAGTCGCCATCCGCGCCCGCGTCCGCTCGTCTCGGACTGACGAGGACGCGACGTCACGCGCGCGCTTTCTATCCACACTTTGGGTTTTATATTAGATCACATTCTTCTTGTGTACGTGCTTTGTGTCCTATTGTCTCACAACGAGTCCCAGACCCTGGCGTACCCACTCCGCCCCCGTTCGCTTCGCTCATTTCGACGGATAACGCTGCGCTCGGGCGACGTGCGAGAGAGGCGGACGTGCGCGAGAGAGAGGGCGAGCGACGACGACGAAGAGAAAATGACGACGATGACGACGGTGGCGTCGGTGGTGGCGCGACGAGGCGCGGATCGAGCGACGACGACGAGAAGGAGGAACGCGGCGCGAGGGAGGCGCGTGCTCGCGCGGGCCGAGGGCACGAAGGAGGAGACGACGACGGAGAAGGGACCGGGACTGTTCACGACCGTGGAAAAGATGGCGGAGAAAGTGGGCGTGTCGCTCGGACCGATCGGGATGACGCTTCAGGAGGGTGAGGTGACATCGAGAGCGACGGAGGGAGAGGGCGCCGCGACGGAGGCGTATGAGAAACCAAAGAGCATCGCGAACACGAACACGTCGGAATGGCGCGAAAGATACGTGAAGAAAGATGGTACGGTCGATTTATGGCTCGAGGATGATTTCAATGTCGCCTCTCGCAAGGCGGGAGCGTGCGAAGATGCGGACACACTCGTGAATATTGAAAACTATGCCTGGGCGGGAATGAAGACGGTGGACGTCGACGCGCCGATTCGTAACGTTAAAGTGACGGATCACGAGTCCGGAGAGGTGCTCGAATTGAACGTACCGGAGGGGAGATACATTCTCTTCGAAGCCGAGCAGCAAGGGTGGGTACTTCCGAACGCGTGTCGCATGGGTGGGTGCACAAAGTGCGCGGTGAAAATGAGCAAGGGCTCTGTGGAACAACCAGAATCTCTGGGACTCTCGAAGGAACTTCGGGATCAAGGATACGCACTTATGTGCGTCGCGACGGCGAAGGAAGATGTAGAATGCGTGACGCAAGATGAGGAGGAAGTTTACATGATGCAATTCGGTAAGTCATTCGCAGAGCTGGCGATGGACAAGAATGCCAGCTCTGTGTCCCGCGATGATTTTGCTCTGGAAATCGCAGACATGGACGAATAGACACGCCTTTTTAATTTTTGCTACGCATGCGTTCTACAAATCTATGATTCATCTAAGTCTGTTTTTTCTTCGTTGAAGTCGCTCGAGAGATCCCTTTGCGTCATTTGTCTCTGTGCCAAGAATCGCGTCCGCGGAGACAAATCGAGAGGATCCTTTGCTGGAGATCTCTGCTCCTTCCCGGGCGAACGAACCGGTGAAAGCTTTTTGGTTTTACTGATGAGCTCTGCGTGCATAGCGTCCACGGTATCAAACATTCGCACTGGGTTCTTTGGTTGCTTCGGACTCAATTTTTCCTTGATGGCTTTCTGCTCCTTCGATGCCGCATCAAGGCGCGCCTTTAAGGACTTTGCAGAGGCTTCAAGTTTGATGGAGTCACGAACTTTGTCGAATATGTCCAAAAAGTCGCTCACAACGCGAAGGATGTGAATTGGATTATCTGGCTTGAACGGTTCACCGTAGAATTCAGTCACTTTTTTTGTTGACTCAATCGCAGCTGAAGATAGTTCGAACGCTTCTTTCAATTTCTCATCCATGTCCTCCGCAAAAGGCAACATCTTTTCATAAAAGGCTTTGTGAACTTCTTCGCCAAGAATACCACCAGCGTGAAGTAGTTCATCCTTGACGACCTTCAAACCATCCTGTAATTTACCCAACGTAGCAGATGTAGTCTCGACGGAAAGTTTCGCGGCTCTTTTGACAATTTCGAGAGTTGAAGAAAGATTGCCGATTTCAGGCTCTGTCTTGACGAGTTCCTTGTACACAAAGTGTAAAAGAGACGTTTTTCGATCGATTGCTTTGAAATCTTTCAGTCGTAAAAGCATATCCAATCTAAAACCAGACGCCGAGCCGCGATACGAGCCGGTATTCAAGTGATTGCCGACGACCAAAACTCCCTTGAGAACCTTCACAAATATGGTACTTTCTCGAAGGCAACGCGACGCTTCAGACAGCAAATTGTAATCACTAGTTACTTTCTGCAGCGTCTCTAATGCTGAAGACTTGTACAAAAGCGACTTCACTCGACCTTCAAGACGAGGAATCTGCATAATGTGCATGAAGTATTGCTCCACAGTGGCGAGCTCCTCCTTTGCTCCTTTATAATCGACGATGAGCTTGATCTCTTTCGACGTTGGTACAGTCGTGGAGATCACTTCGAGTTGTTCCGTCTTCAATACTTCGTCATCCATTGCGATCAGTGCATCCTTGATACGATCAAATGGCATACGCAAACCGGCAAGCTGAATGCTGATGTTCAGTGAGCGCTTTTGCTCAATCAAAGTGACACTCTTTTCCTTCTTCTTCGCCGCCCGAGCCTTAGCTTTAGCCTCCTCTATAGCAAACATTTCATCGAGACTTTCCAGGTTCAGCGATAGCTCATCTTTGTTTGCGCTCTCCCACACAGTTCCATCCACGGCGCCTTGTAGTTTCTCCCAGTGGAGCATTTTCACTTTTTTGCGAGCTTTCTTTGCCCACGCATGTGCTTGTGCGACCGCTGAGATCCCCAAAACTGGTGGTGCAGGAGGTGGTGGAGGTATAGCACCGCCGCTTTTGAATCCTTGAGGAGGCGGAGGAGGCGGAGGAGGGACGCCAACGGCTGAGGATTTGAAACCCGGAGGAGCCGGGGGAGGCGGAGGCGGAGGCGGAGGGGCAACCCCAGTCACTACCTTCAATCCTGGGGGAGCTGGAGGAAGAGGCGGTGCAGGCGCGTCCGATTTCGAAACTGACGATTTGAAGCCCGGAGGAGGGGGAGGAGGGGGAGGGGGAGCCGAAAGTTTTCCTTTTGGAGGTGGCGGTGGTGGTGGAGGTGGACCAGCTGGCGATTTTGGTGGCTTTGGTGCAGGCGGGGCTGGTGGTGCCGGTGGTGCTGGAGGCGCTGGAGGCGTTGGAGGCGCTGGAGGTGGCGGTGGTCGTGGTGCCGGAGGTGCCGGAGGTGCCGGTGGTGCCGGTGGTGCCGGTGGCGCTGATACCTTCTGCATATGTTCAAGGTTCAGATTGGCCTTGATTCGTTCCACCTTTTCGCGAGAATTGTCTTCTTCTTTCTCCTCTATGTTTGACTTTTCGAGCGTATCCATGTGTGCAGCAAAGTTGCTGACGGGACTATTCTCCCCCAACATAGCCTTCGCGAGCCTGCTATCCATTTTCAGCATTGTCTTCGGTGCCTCGTCTTCTTCTATCTCTATTTCTTTCATCAATTGAAGAATCTCTTGAGTGAAATTATTACGCGACGACGCCTGTTCGAAACCTTGAATCTGAGAGAAATTCTTACTCTTCGCGAGTTTTGCAAATTTGAGTAATGCTTCAATTTCCGCATCCTTCATGTCGGACTCATCTGGCGCAACATCGCGTTCACCAGATTTACCGGTGATCTTCACAACATGCTTCAGCGCAGCTCTCAAAGCTCCATCGTTGTAGAGTGATAGTAAATAAGCTTCTTGTTGACGTGTGAGATTTACTCGTGGCACCGTGACTGGTGTTGCAACTGGTAAACTGACAGTGACCGGGAGCGGGCCATCCCGCACGCCACTTGTGTTGTTCACCTCTTCGCCAACTGAGATTATCGGAGGAACTTCCCCACCGCTTGTGCCCTGAGCAGAACTATCTGGTTCATCATTGTATGCAACACCACGGTCTACTTCGTTAGACTCGTCGTGTTCATCCACTTCATCATCGCTCACAGGCCCAATCAACTCTTCACCTGTCGCTAGCGGAATATCAGTAGCACCCGAAGACTTTTCATCCACAGTTTGCAAATCGCTCGTCAATGACGTGCGCGATCGAAGATGAACGCGTCCTTGTACACCAGTTTGTTTTCCTCCTGACTTGAACGCGGCGTGTATGACAGGAATGGCGTCATTAAGTTGAGCAGTCGCTGACTGCACCGCAGAGGCCAAGACACCGGGAACATTGCCGGGCAGCGTCTCTCTCCTATATTCGACTTGATTCGATTTCTTCTTTTTTGATTTCGTCGTCGAACTCCTTTTGATGACTATCGGCACTTCTTCTTGATCGGAATCGTCAACTTGAGCTTCGGACGCTTGCAGCAGAGCTTCGTCCAGCACTGCGTCTTCGTACTCGTCCGAAGACGCCTCAGACGTTCCAGAGGATTCTTCGTGTAAAGAAGTAATTTCAGCTTTTCGTCTTCTATTTTTAACGCGCTTTCGCAGCTTTTTCCTTCTGACAGACTCTGTCTCGACGTCATCCCTCTCAGTCGTGTCCCAGTGAAACACCGGCGGAAACACCGATGGTTGCCAGAAATCAGTGCTATGTTCTTGAAGCCACGGAGGGAAATTAGATTCATTCATCAATACTCGCGCCCGTGGACTGCGTTCTGTCTTCGACGCCGCTATGCTACGCAATATGTCCGTCGGGTTGAAATGAGATATAGATCGAGTGAATGTTTGCTCCGTCGCATGCAACCTTCTCGACTTGCAAAACGATGTCGTCTCTTCATCACTCTTGTCATCCAAAGGCAGCCGCTCGAAAGTCAGCTGCGTAATTTTGGGTCGAAACTCTATGTGTTTCTCGCGTAAAATGAGATAGCGATACTCTCGCACGAATATGCTCACCAATTGCACCGAGACGTCGTTGTGCTCTGACTCTTCTCGCCGCGCTCTAAACAGGCGCCGAGCAAACATCCCGGCCAGTTCCAGCGGTGGTTCGTCTTCTTCCACTGAAACGGCGGTCTTACGTCTACTGATGATCGATTCAAAGAGTACTTCATGCAAAAGTCCGAGGAGTGATTTCAACACGTCCATCCTCGACGGTGGCACGCGTTCGAGAAGCACTCGAAGAACGTACAGTTTTGACTCGTAGTGTTTGGTCTCCATGCCAGCGGCGAACTCCTTGAAGAATGTGCAGGGAACCAACGCGTCTGATAACTCATCGAGGTTCTTCAGCATCGCTCCCAGCACCGCTGCCGCCCTCGGTCGCCGTCCGACGGCGTCGGTCGCGTTTGCAAACTTCTCCCCCTCTGCGAGCATCTCTGCGCTCATCTCTCCGCCTTCGCCCGCTTCGATGAAGGACGACGTCTCCACTTTCGGCTCCCATCGCCTCAACGCCTCCGCACACGCTCTCACCGCTCGCAATCCCTCGCGCTCTCGCATCATCGCGCCCTCGCTCGCGTCCAACATTCTGCGAGCCGTCGGTTGGTTTCGATGCGCGCTCCCCGCGGCTTTCATCGTCATCTTTCTTCCTTTCGCTCACCCGCGCGCGCGACCCGTCCTCGTCTTCGTCATGACGGCGGGCGTCCCTTCGCGATCGTCGTCGCGATCTCCCGTCGTCGTCGTCCCACGCGTCGCTCAACGTCGTCGAGCACCCTCTCGCGCGCCGCGACAGTCCGTCCTTCTTCCAACAGTCCGAACGAACGTCCGAACGTCCGCGCGGTCTGGCGGTCCAACGCTCGCGAGTCCGCAGCGCAGAGCGCGAGTGTGGTCGTTGGAGCTCTGGGCTGGGGACGGACTCTGGGCCGCGAGCGAGGAGGAGGCGCGATGTTTTCCTCCTTCACCATGGGACCGAGCGCGGAGACGTACGAGATGGAGCTCACGTACGAGGCGCACGCGACGATGGAGGCGGAGAGCGTCGAGGAGCGCGCGACAAAGGTGACGTTCGACTCGAAGGAGGATCCCGAGGAGGTGATCGATGCGTTGATGAAACAGCGACAAGATCTGCCGTATGAGACCGGATACGACTACGTGGTGGTGCGAACGCTTTGTTCGGCGTCGAGTGTGGCAGTGCAGCTGAGCGTGGAGAAGTTCCAGCCCAAGCCGGTGGCGTTGAAAGTCAGTTTGAGCGGAAAGATGACGACGAGCGCGTCCCACGCGGGTTTGGCAAAGGTACTGAAACAATGTCAGCTCGGATGCTTGCGTCGTTTGTCGGTGCACGACGGTTTATTTGCCGTCGTTTCTGGGTTAAGAGATCGATGGAACTCCATTCGTTCGTTGGATGCGTCCAACAACGCGCTGGAAACGTTACCAAAAGGCGTGTTCGCCAACTTCCCTCACCTCGAGGTTCTTCGGTTGGACAGGAACAGACTGACGACTCTGCCCAATTTGAACTCGTTCACGCTTTTGAAAGAGTTACACGTGAATGATAACGCACTCACGGCGCTTCCGATCGACTTGGTGGAGGATTTAGATTTGGAAGTCCTCTCGCTCGAATTCAACCGTCTCAACAAATTGCACGTCAAGTTGAAGGATTTGTCCAAGCTTCGCGCTTTATGCTTGCTCGAAAATCCGATCGAAACGCTCCCGCGGCTGAATAAGAGTGGAAACCAGCGCTGTTTATCCCTTGCGAACGTGAAAGTATGGAAGGATGAAGTCACCGGGGACGTCGACGTCGAGGTGCAAGAGACTGGCTCGTCGTACTTCTCCAGCATCGTCGGTGGAAAGGCTCAGAAGGACAAAGCCTACACCGCCTTTCTCAACTTGATTTTCCGGAGTAGTGAATGTCAAAACTCCTTATTGGTGGCAGCCGTGAAGGCGATCGCGTCGAAGAGTCGCGAAAATTGCGAAGCAATAGTAAATACAGAGGGTGCGTCCTGACCCGCCCGCCACGAGCGCTCGCTGGCAAACAGACTGACACGCGTGTTGTTCACTTTGAACAGGGGCACTGAACCATCTCATAAATATTGTCTACTCGTCGAATAATTCATTGATGCGAGAAGCCGCCCAGACGTTGGGACACATATGTGGTGTCGCGAGCTTGTCGCGGACGCTGCTGGAACTTCAAGTGGAAAATACAGTGATGAAATTAATTCAGGTGCGTTTTTCAATTAATTCATTGCGAACTCGCTCGCGTGATTTTCGATCTGGCCGTAACTGGAAAAATTATTTCATTAATTTTTGTCATCACAGGACACGAACGAGCATCGAAATAGATGTGGTTTGATTATTTTGAACGGTCTCGTCGGATCATCGCACGATGTGGCAAGGGTAAGTTATTTCTGGTTACACAGAGATGTTGAATGTACTAAAACGTTGCGATCATAGTCGTGCTATTCAGATGAACTCATCGAGCGATTGACAGCTTTTGTGGCGGTGCGTTGATTGATCACTTGTGTTGGTGATGTTTCACGTAACTAATTAATTAATTAATTGTAGGCGGTTGACGAGCATATGCGTCTGTTATCACTTAGAATTCTAGGCAAACTTGCATTCGAACAAGCCAATCGACGTGCTATGCTCAAATTACAGAGTTTACACTCGATATTAGTCTTGTTTGCGCTCAGACCAGAATTAAAAGCCGCGAGCGCTGCAGCGAAAAAAGAGTCTATACGTGTGTTGGCCATCTTAGGTGAAAACGAACTCGTCAGGCAGGCAACTGGTAGACCGTCGATCACCGGACGAGGTATTCGTATTTTGGCGCTAGATGGTGGTGGCATTCGAGGTCGTGCGACGCTCAAGTTACTGGAGAGAATTGAGGTGAGAATTATTTACATTTATTTATTTCGGGCTCAAATTAATACTTTTCATCTTTGCACATACACAGGCTGGAACTGGGCGCCCCATTCACGAGTCTTTTGACTTGGTCTGCGGTACATCTACTGGCGCCGTATTGGTACGTAATGTCGACTGCAACGCGAGTTCAAAAATAATTGTACCCCCGTCGAGATAATTAAAATAATTTATTGACCGTTGTCTTGTCGCATCACCAGGCCACTGCTGCGTGCATTAAAAAGCATTCGTTAAAGTACTGCGATGAAATTTACTTGAAATTAGGTCGCAAGATCTTTAGTCAAACGACACACGAAGAAGAAACGGCTGGAGCCAACTCTTGGCTCGGTAGTGTGGGTTCCATCTACACGACGGGCAAGCAGCAACTCTTGGCAACGACGCTCTACAGCAGCAAGCACGACACCTCTACCTTCGAGACGCTCGTTAGACAAGAGTGCAAGTTGGGAGAGGAAGATCCGACTTGGATTGATACAGCTTCCCTCGGTGGGCCGAAAGTTTGCTGTGTTTCCACACAAACAAGTCAAACACCAGCCATGCCGTATTTGTTCAGGAACTATGCATTTCCCGCTTCAAGCACAAGTGAACACTCTCAACCTGGAAGCTGTGAACATTTACTGTGGCAAGGCGTGTGCGCATCAGCTGCTGCGCCATATTACTTGTACGTCGACGCGTTTGCAATCGATTCGGAGCGATGGGTCGATGGGGCCATGACTTGCAACAATCCGGCCATGATGGGTGTCCAAGAAGCGAGGCGACTTTGGCCTGACAAGAACATTGAGTGCGTTGTGTCTCTTGGAAGCGGTCATTTCACTCCTCAAGAACGTGAACCGCCTATTTCTCTCGTTGCTTTGGCTAAAGATGTGTTGTTTGATAGCGCGTGCAATACAGAACGCGTCCATGAAAGTTTGGAAACACTTTTACCGCTTATTCCAGGAGCAAAGTATTTCAGATTCAACCCAGTGGATCTGCGCTGCAAGATAGAAGTAGATGAGACAGACATTGGGGCGCTTCAAGGACTGATCAGCGCGACGACAGACTACATCGGTCGTGAAACTGAGAAATTTGATGAAGTTTGCCACTTGTTGAGAGATTCTGAAGAAATAGACGAAGTGACTGCCAAGCTGCTCGATACTGAGATACGCGGAGGAACGCGAAGTGTAATCGTCGTGCAGGCACCTCGCTACGAAGAAGAGCTCTCTCAATGTACATCTACGATAGAGAGCTTTTGCACATTGAGATCCATTCCAATCAAATGTATTGATTGTGCAGAAAGTAGCGGTAGCGAAGAGAAGAATGCAGCGAGCTGCCTGCAAGACGCCGTGAGCGGATCCCAAGCTGCTGTCATCCACTTCAATTGCCACGCCGATTCTGACGGATTGATACTCGCCTGGCAGAAAGATATGAATGCGATAGCTGAACCAAGCTCAATCGCAGAGCTATTCATGGAAAAATCAGACAGTAAATATTCTTCTATTGGAGAGCACTGCGAAACAGAGGCGCACATTGAAGTGCAGGGCATGTTACATACATTCTCTGGTAAGCATGTACAAGCGAATGCGAACGGTGAGCGCACCACTGCATACTTATTCGAAAGAATTGTACCACTCGATTATCTCGATGGGGCGAAAACTCGTGAGTTATTCGGAGTATGGTGCGGCAAGATAATCGTGTGTCAAAGTTCACCGCCGCGTAGTCTCGTGATGGCATGGCTCGAAGCTGGAGCAAAGTGCGTCATAGCGCCCTGCAGAGACAATGGCCCTGTCGGGGTGCAAAGTGAACAAAGAGAATTTATGGCGGCATTTTATCACGCACTTTTCGTCGTAGGTGCGGATGCAACCGCAGCGATGAGCGCTGCTGCCATAGTTCAGCCCGCGTGCGCGTACTACAGATGTCACGTGCTCGTTGAGGGCGAGATGATTGTCCTCGGGCCGGATGAAGAATTTGACTTTCCCTTGGATGCGAGCGTGGAATAAAATTTGACTTTGACTTTCCGTTAGACGCGAGCGTGGAATAAAATGTATTTTTATACGATAATCGCATTAGTCTAGAATTACAGCGTAGCTATGGACATGTATGGCTTTAGTTGTTTTCTACTTCGACATCCATCAACTGTTGCGCGTGTTTCTTCAACTGTTTCTCATCAATGACAGCCACGCTTTCGACCCAGCCAGCGTATTGAAGTAACTGATACGTCAATACTTTCCCGGCATCTTGAATGAACGCCCAAACGATCACATACAGCCAGCAGCATCCAGACATTTGCCAAGAAATCCCAACCATTCCGTTCCCGAACGGCCAGTACACGGCCAAGAGAGTGGAAGCGCCCGTCGCGATCAGGAATGCCCCGACAAGGACGACGCTCGGCGCCCGAGACCAAAACCAACCTTTGGTTCGCGAATTAAATACCGAAAAGTAGTCGGACAGACTAATTTTCAAGTAAATGAGCGTTTGGATTTCTCCATACGACATTTCTGGAAGCCCGAGTTGGGCCCAAATTCCAGTCGGATCATGGGACGCCAGCACAGAACTAAGCAGAATGACGGAGGATGCCAAGGCTGTCAATCCGACAGCAGAAGAAACTACGTAGAGAATATTCAGATCCCACTTCTCTGGTTGCATTGAAGCATGAACGTTGTCGTAGGCCACCGATATAATGGTTCCGTCGTTCAAGATGGTGATGGTGACAAGAGCGATAACCGGAATGGCGAAGTGCTGCGGCCACGCATCATTGTACTGACTAGGATGGTAAAACACACATGAGATGAAAAAGAAAAACAATAACTGTTCCGTGCAGGCCACGCGATAGATCACAAAGTTTTTCATCCTTTGGAAAATCTTTCGGCTGGTAACAATTGCGGTGACAATTGTCGACAAGCCAGGCTCAGTGAGGACAATATCCGCGGCAGCTTGAGCTGCACTCGTCGCACCCTGCACCGCAATTCCAACATCTGCGCGCTTTAGCGCCGGTGCATCATTCACACCATCTCCCGTCATACCAACGAGCATACCTTGCTGTCTCAATGCTTCGACAATGAGGTATTTGTGCTCTGGGAAAACTTGCGCAAACCCATCAGCTTTTCTACACAATTCTCCATAATCTCGTCCCAATGTAGTAGCCTTTTCAAGTTCTTCGGCTTTCATGAGAGGTAACTTCTCAGTACCGAGAACATTATTCCCCATGCCAAGAGTTTTACAAGTTTCAACGGCAATGGCACGATGGTCACCGGTGATCATCTTTACGCTGACGCCGAAATCCTTGGCACAGTCAATAGTATGCTTAGTATCCGGGCGCGGAGGATCGAGGAACGTCAAGATACCAATGAATTCAAAGTCGTTGCTGTTGTCTTTCGTTCTCGCCACGGCAAGTGAACGAATACCACGATGAGCCAATTCAAGCACATGTTGCTCCACCTCTTTACCTATGGTCGACTTGTTCGAGCTCAATTCCAACACAACGTGCGGAGCCCCCTTAGTTACCTTGAAAACATTTCCATTCTTTTCTTTGATTGTGCTTTCCGTACGCTTGATGGATGGATCGAATGGCATGTGATCTGTCTGTTCATAATCGTTCAAAGCGTCAATGTTGACGGCATTCAACACCAACGTGTCGAGCGCATCCTTTGGTGGTTCCCACCACTTGGCAGCTAAAGCTGCGAGCTTGAGCACCTCATCTCGAGACATTCCAGGAACGAAGATTGGCAGATCTTTTTGAAGAACCATTTTGTTCAAAGTCAAGGTTCCAGTCTTGTCTGAACATAAAATGGTCATGCCAGCCAACTCTTCGACCGACGACAAACGAGCCACAATAGCCTTTTCTGCCGCCAGTTCGTGACATCCCAAGGCTAACGTGGTGGTGCATACCACTCGCAATGCGATGGGAATAGAGGCCACCAGAAGCACGACGTTGAACGCTAAGACTTCCCAGAAATCAACCCCAATGGAGAGTAAATAAATGAAAACTAGTGTGCAGACAAAGAAACCGACGGCAACAAGAATATATGTAATCTCTCTGAGCACCTTTTCGAAGTGTCCCAACTCGTCTACACCTTGCACCAAATCCGCAGTCTTCCCGAAAAAGGTCTGACTACCCGTGGCCGTGACGGTCGCTTCAATTTCCCCTCGTGTCACGGTCGAGCCCATCTTCGCCTCAGCGCCCGGAAACATCGCAACCGGCAACGATTCCCCAGTGAGGGCGGACTGATCGACCTGAATGGGCTTCCCCTCTCTAATAGTGCAATCGGCCGGGATCGCGCCTCCCGCGCCGAGCACCACAACGTCACCCGGCACAAGCTTGGTGGCATTGATCACGTACACTCGACCCTCTCGCTTCACCGTCGCCTCTGGTTTCAAGGACTCCCGCAGCGCCGCGATCGCGTCGCCGGCTTTCATTTCCTCGATGAACCCGACGAGAACGTTTAATAACTGTAAGACTACGAGGACGATCACATCGACGAGACCGTCCATCGACTGGTGGATGTACGTCTCCAAGGACTCAATGAGGATGGCTGCCCAGATCATCATCGGCATCGGTTGCACGAACTCCAGCGCGAGCTTCAACCAAATGTTATCCTCCTTCACCTTCAACTGGTTCGGTCCGAAGAGTTCGAGTCGTCGCGCCGCCTCATCCTCGTTGAGGCCGTCGTCTCCCGTGTTGATCAAAGTCTCCTTCTCCACGCCCATGTAGAAGCGCGTATCATCCGTCGACTCCGTGCCGTACGCCGAGCTGTCCTCCTTCCCGCGTCCGAGGAGCGGGGCGGTACCGGGATTACTCTCTCCCTCGTCATCGCTCGTTCGCCCCATCGCGAGCGCCGCGCGGACGCGCGGACGACTGCCGACTACCGTGGTGGGTGCGATGGTGTTGCGCGTTCGAGGGCGCTTTCATGTTCACGCATTGCTATTTGTCCGTGTGTAAAGTATGAGATATTTTACCGTATTCGAGTACTTTTTTATGCGAGGCGTGCGTCGCGGGAACGGGCGCATCAGATTTCAACACCATCGGTGCGGCACTTCGAGTCGATCGTCGTCATGGACATCGACGAAGAGGGAATCGGACTCATCCGGGGAGGCGAGGGAGGAGATACGTCATCCTCCAGAGCCGGTGGGGAGTCGTCCGCGCGTTGGCGCGCGACCAAGCTCGTGTTGGGTGTGATCGCTGTCCTCGCAGCGGTGGCCTTGGGCGGACACGGTCAAGGCGACGGCACGTCCGCGTCGAGGTTCGGGTTCGATGGCTTGGCGAGATTAGGTGGAGGCATCGCGAACACGAACACTAGCTCAGCGGATTGGACGAAGGAGGAATTCGATTGGCGCGTGGTAAGTTTCGTGAGCGAGGACTACGAGGACATTGCGAGGCGCTGGTACCACCGTTTGAGTAATCTGGGGTATCGTTCGCATTATCTCGTGGCGTTGGATGATCAAGTGTACGGTAAATTACTTAAAGCGAAACTCCGAGTCCTGCGCGCGAGTGGGTTCACGCTTGAAAAGGGTGCGGATCTGTCAGAATTTTGGAGATACCGCTTGAAGTATTTGACGGAGGAAATCGAACGCGGACAAAACGTGTTGTTGTCTGATTTAGATATCGTGTTCGCCCATCACTACGAACCGAATGTGATCTTTAGCAAGGCGGGAGATGAAGAGGTGGATATTTATCACTCCCTCGGAGCGGGATGGCCTCGCTCTGCGAAGCAAAGATGGGGCTTCTCCATCTGCATGGGGTTCTCTGCTTTCCGAGCGACGTCGGCGACGCAACAAGTTCTCGAGACGGCGCTCAAGGTGTGCAACCATCAGAAGAATTGTGACGATCAAGTAGTCATCAACGAGCTCTACATGAACTACTTGCAAATGTCGTGGACGACGAACTTAGAGCACGGTGAGCGCAAGGGGATCTCGCGTAGTACGATGATACCGCTCGTCGTGAAGACGCTCTCCAATCTCGTCCCTCGAGTCGACATGGACCAGTTGAAACCCATCGTGCCAGATTCAAAGCAAGTGCAGTGTTTTGGACACGTTCATCACAAAGACGGCGGCCATTGGGCCGTTGCGCCCATCATCGAGAAAGACGGCGCAGCGAAGGTTGCGGCGTGGAAGAGGTTTCACGACGAGTGCTTCCCGACGTCTACGGCCGCTCTGGGCGCACAATGGTCTCACTAATTCGTGTATGAGTTCTACTGTAGTAAATTAATGTAGTGAATTAGGAACGTTTAGCCGTTCAATGCCCGGATCTTTCGACCTTAACATCGAATATCAAATATCCTACAGTTGTGACCTACCTTTTCCCTTCGAGACACCACGGACTGCACTCACCGCCGGGGCGATCCCCGCGCGAGGAGCTCATCCGCGCGCGTGATGTTGGCCATCGCTCAGCGACGCGGTGCGCGCGCGGTTCGAAGCACTCAATCGCTGTGGCACGTCGTCGCGCGCGACGACGATGTGTTCGAGGCCGGGGGTATGACGAGTCACGCGTCCGCTGAGAAGAAGCGCTCGTTCGGGGCTCAGGCGCGCGCGGCGAGCGCTTATTACGGTGGCGGTGGCCAAGTAGGTTTCGTCCGTTCTCCGTCTTGGTTACCCTTTGCGGCGAGTGGGTACGCGAGGGGGATGCAAAAGTCACACCTGGCGTTGGCTTCGCAGCGAAGAAGTTTGTTCGGTTTTGGGAAGAAGAAAGGGGGTGACGTGGTAGCAGATACAACCATCGAGAGCGCGGCATCGGAGACGCTGGCGAACACAGGGGATATCGCCCCGGCGTTGGGATCACTCGCGAGCGAAGTGGTACCGGTGGCGTCTCAGAGTTGGCCGACGACAGCTGCTCTGATGTACGCGATGGAGTATTTTCATGTTGCTCAAGGTTACGAGTGGTGGTTGGCCATCGTCGGCGCGACGATATTTATGAGAACGGTAACGTTTCCTTTGGTGGTCATGCAGATGAGAAACACGGCTAAGATGCAGCTGTGTAAGCCAGAGCTCGAGGCGCTGCAAGCAAAACTGAAAGCAAACCCTCAACAAGATCCGGAGCTGGCCAGTGCTTATTATAAAGAGATGCAGAAGGTGTGGAAGAAGTACGATGTCAATCCAGTGAAAAGCTTTGCGCCCGTACTCATCAACGCACCAGTTTTTATCTCGTTTTACTTTGCCATCTCGAAGATGGCGGCGGGAGTTCCATCCTTCCAAAGCGGTGGGCCCGCAATGTATCCAGATTTGTCGATAGCTGACCCCACCTATTCCCTGCCCATCTTATCTTCTTTGACGTTTTTAGCATCAGTTGAGCTTGGTGCTGTGGAAGGCGTACAAACGTCCCAAAGCATGCAGATGAAATGGTTTCTTCGCGCTCTAGCTGTGGCCATGGTTCCACTCACCTCGAGTTTCCCTCAAGGCGTGTTCGTCTACTGGATCACATCAAACGTGTTTTCCGGCTTTCAGACGACGATAACGCGAACAAAAGCGTTCAAATCCACCATGGGCATTCCGGACGTCTCTGCCGTCGCCAATGCGCCGACCGAAGCGGCCCTCGGCCGAGTGCAACTCGATCGCTTCCAGAAAAAATACGGCACCTCGCCGACGTTACACAAGAGACCACCGACGAAGAAACCGCGCAAAAAGTGATTCAATCGCCACCCCACACACTAGCTCGATTCTCAATAGACCAGCCCACATCTAGATTCCTCATCGCGGCGCGACCACCGCCCCTCTCGGCCCTCGCGCGCGCGTCTCCTTTCCTGCAAATGTGACATCTATATTGACCGTCTATGACTCGACAAAGAGGGACTGTGAGGGTTTAGTCATCTCCCAGTCCCACCCCCCTCGCCTCGTCGTCGATGTTTGTTTCGTGTCCTTCGACCCTCGAGCGTGGCGAGACGCCGTTCGCCCGCGCGTCGAACGGAGTCGTGGACGATGGCGTCGATCGCGACGATGGTCGCGATGATGACGCCGAGGTCGGTGACGTCCTCGATCGGGAACGGTCGGCGAGGACGACTCGCGGGGAGCGGTCGTTCGCGACCGGCTCCGTTCAACGGATACGGTAACGAACGGATGGGGCGACTCGCGCGCGACGCGATGCACGCGTGCGCGGGTGTGATGCGGGACGATGGTCGCGAAGACGTGCGTTCGCGCGTCGGGGATTTTACCGGGATCGGTGCGCGCCCGACGGCGCGTCGAGCGCTCGTGAGAGATCCGAGAGCCAGTGGGTCGAGAATCCTAGGCAACGTCGTCCCGGGGAAAGGCGATGACGAGCGGGCTTGGTGGAGAGATCCGCGGGTTCAGGCTGCTGCGGGTGGTGCGTCTTCTGGAGACGTGGACGGAAGCGAAGATTCGGAGAGTCAGGACGAAGAAGACGCCGGTAAGAAGAACGCGTTGACGAGCTTATTGTTTGGATTTGTAAACCGTTTGACGAAGCCCCTGCAAGATTTCGGTTTCGGTCGGACGCGATTGTGGGAAGGTGGCGTGGGTTTATTTATGATTACTGGTGTCGCGCTCTCTTTCGTGATTTGGGGCTGGATCCAAGGTTTGCTCAACTTTGCCCGAAAGAATTCGTACCAAGCGTTTATCGAGTTCCCGGTGGCGTGCGGCATTCAAGTCGGTACGAATGTGCGCATTCGCGGAGTCAAGGCTGGATCTGTGTTAAGCGTGCAACCGAGCCTTGAAAAGGTCGAGGTTCTCGTGGAGATGGACGATAAGAATGTGCCCATCCCGCGCAACTCCCTCATCGAGGCTAACCAGAGTGGTTTGATTGCGGAGACCATCATAGACATCACTCCGGCCATTCCCATCCCGGTCGCGCAATGGGGACCCTTAGACTCCGGGTGCGAAGGAGAAGGTTTGATTGTCTGCGATCGTGGCAAGATTAAGGGTCACCCTGGCGTGAGTATGGACGAACTCGTCGGTATCTGTACCAAGCTTGCCCGAGAAATGGAAAGACAAGACGGCATGCACAAGATGTTTGACACGACCGAGACGGCTCAACGATTGATGACGACGTTGCAGCCATTACTTCGCGAAGCCGCGCAGATCGCTCAAGAGCTTCGTCCGATGATGCAAGGCGTGAACGAGCAAGGCACACTAGACACGCTCGAGTCCCTCGCTGGTCAAACTTCGGCCACCGTCGCTGATATCAGAAAGCTCAAGGATGCCATCTTGACGGAAGAGAACCAAGAGCTTCTGCGTCAATCAATTTCAACGCTCACCAAGACGTTGCAGCACATCGAAAAGGTGAGTGGAGATATCAGTAGTGTTTCCGGCGATCCGAGTACGAGAGCCAACTTGCGCCACCTCATTCAGAGCCTCTCAAGGTTGGTCGATGCTTAGAATACATCTTGTAATAATGCTATAAAGCTTCTAGAAATCTCAGCGCATATCATCTATCTATCTATCTATCTACTCTACGCGGTTGAACTACTCCCCTCAGGATACTCGTACAAACGTATTCCCGTGGTTTGTACGTCCGCCCTGGCCGATTTCAAACCATCGGAAAAATCCCGGGTGCCCTCATCCAGTGATTCTAAGTGCGCAGCCTTCAGTGCACGAACGGTGGTCGTTTTGGTTAAATATTCTTCGCTCTTTTGTATCTTATCAGACCACGTCGCCGATCCACTCACTTGTCCCGCGAAGATGCTGAGAGACCGCGCGGCGCCCTTCAACTGTCCGTACTCGAAGCCCACGCGTCCTCCCGCGAGGAATCCCTCGTTGAATCCCTCCTGAATCGTATCCGATTTTCCTTCTTCTAATCCTTCGAGATACCCCGCGTTGTAATGCTGCGTCGCGCGCGAGCGAAGGCGTCAGTCTTCACTTTTTCGTTCGACCCGGCGGCGTGGTCGCCTTTGAGAAGACGCGGCGAGCGACGACGGCGACATACCTTTCGCCGCTCGGCGTCCGCATCGGACACGTGAGTCGCGTCGTGGTCTCTTCCTCCCTCCGCGCGCTGATCTCCGTCGCCGTCGGAATCCGATTCGGCCCACGCGTCCACGCACGGCATGGCGCCGACGGTCGAGTTGTGACGAGGCCACGCGCGAAAGAGCGCAAAGTTTTCGTTTGCGCGATCGGTCGCGGTGACGCGCTCCGAGCCGAAGAGTCGCGAAAGTGTACGCAAAAAATGTGTTCTTCTACTATACGCGCTTTACACCAATAAGGGAGAATCTAATACGGCGTATCCAGCGGCGACGCCGCCTTCGTCGGAACTCGCCGCCTTCGTTCGAAGCAAATGTCCGCCGTGCTTGTTCATCACTATCTCGTCTCCGACTCTGAGATAGCTCCCGAAGATTCCTAATTCTGACAGGGTCTCGATCTCGAGGACTTTTCCTGCTCGAACGGTGAGGGTTTGGTGCGACGGCGGAAGGATGCGTTGCATGAGAATGAACGCGCCGAGGTCGCCGCCTTGTTCCAGTCGCTCGCGTAATTCTTCCGAGTACAAGTTATTCCCACCTCCCTCGCGCTGAGGCTTCAAAACGTAACCCGCTGGATTCGCCAAACCGAGCTTGACCGCTTCGGTGCCCTCGTCACCATCTAATGAATACAAACCCGCGAAGACCCGACGCATATCCGCCGCCTTTTCTGGCATGAATTTTTCGAGCACGCCCGCCTCGGCGAGTTTTTGTTGGATTTTCTTCGATCCAGCCAGGTGCATGGCGACCGATGGACTCTTCAGCGCGTCGGATTTTTCAATCAAAAGACGAGCGTCCCACTCTCCTTGCGTCGGATAATCCGTCGGCGTGTATCCAGCTCGAAAGTACACGAGACCGATGTCGTCGCCACGAAACGTGAGCGTTCCGTCCCGAAGAGCGCCCTCGGCGTTCACCTCCGCCAACGTCGCCCTGACGCTGTGAACGCCATACCTTTCAAACATGTACTGCGCGATGTGACGTTGGTCAAACATATTTCGCTCCTGCGGCTGCACGACCATCATGATCTTCCCTTTACTCCCCATCACTTTCCATCCCGCGGCGAGCGTGTCGCCGGCGCACGCCAACGCGTCGTTCTCTGGAATCGCGCTCAAATCGGGAACCTCGTCGTTGTTCGCCGACCATTTGGCCAGATGTCGGTGCATGTCGCTCACTTTCGATCCGAGCGCCATGAAAGACGTGCTCACCGTGTTCACCTCCACCTGTAAAGGCAAACCGCTCGGCGCGTCGAGCATGTAATCGCTTCGCAACACGCCCACCTCCGTGCCCACCCGTCCCTCTTGTCCACCGCTCTCCTCGTACACCCTCCACAGCGCCGCCGTGAAATCATCATTCTTAATCGCTCCCCTGAGCGTCTCTCTCAAGAATTCATCGTCTCTCGACACTCTATCGTACAGTTCCGCGAAACCCGGCGACGTCTCCCTCGCGAGCTCGTACGCGTCTCTCGGAAACGGCGTCGGTCCGCACGATACCGGCGCGTGCGTGAACGTCCCAGCGACATCTCCACCGATCATCAACCCACTCTCCACCGCGTACGCCACCGTCTCCACCGCCAGCGCCCTCGAACGCGCGTCCACCGCGCCGTCCCCGTCCCCGTCCCCATCCTCGCGCACCAACCCGCGATCCCCCGCCATCGCCGCGTCTCGCCGCGTCGTTCCCCGAGTCATCGACGACGTCGTCGAGGACGTTCGCCGACACCCTCCCCGTCGCCGTCCCGTCCTCTCGATCCCACGCGACGTCCGCGCGGGACTCGCCCACATCGACCGACCGACCGACCGACCGTCGCCGCGCGTCCGTCGTCCGTCGCGCCTCCACCGTCGCCCGCCTCCACCGTCGCGCACCCTCCTCCTCCGTCCTCCTCTCCCACCTCTCGAGAAAACACCCTCCTCACCGCGTGCGTCACCGTCGTCCTCGCGACCTCGAGGCGCGCTCTCCCGTTTTCCCGCCAAACTCGTTGTCAAATAAATGGGACGGGACAGATGCAGATGCAGATGAAGATGCGAGAGAGGACGACGCGCGAACGAACCGAACGAGCGATGAGTCTCGACGACGTGCCGATAAACGGACGAAGCGATCGAACGTGGGAGGCGTTGATCGCGCTGCACCTGGACGGGGACGGATCCGATGGATTCGATGGATCGGATGGATTCGCGCGCGGGAACGCGGGAGAGGAGGACGAGGACGAGTCAACGAGGAGGCGACGAACGGTGACGCCGACGAAGAGTTTTTTGAAGAAGGGTTCGAGAGCGATGCGAACGTCGCCGTTGACGCCGAGATCGAGCAGGGGGACGCCGAGGGTGGAGAGCGCGCGAGCGAGGGTGGAGAGCGGACGACGGGTGGAGACGCCGCCGCCGCCGACGACGCCGACGAGCGGGCGCGCGCGCGGGCGAAGACCGACGTCGGTGAGGGAAGAGAACGGCGCGAGGAAGGGGCGCGGGGTCGGGTTATTCGATCAAGACGTTAACGTGCACGTGAGGGCGTCGACGGTGGAGACGTGGAGAGAACACAAGACGAAGACGGCGAGGGAGACGCGCGCGTTTGAGGCGCTCGAGCGAGAGGCGGCGGCGACGCCGACGCGCGCGACGAGATCGGAGGCGCGCGCGGCGGTGAAGACGGATGATGAGGGCGCGGCGGCGCCTGTCGTTCGTGATTTTCTCTCATCGCCAACGGCGGAGGAGGAAGAGGCGCGCGCGGCGTTCGAGAGGGCCAAGGAACAGTTGGAGCGGGAACGCGGACGATTCGCCGAGGAACGCGCGACGTGGGAGGCGGGCAGAGTGGAGGCCGAGGAGGCGTTCAAGGCGGAGTGCGACGAGGTGAGACGTCAATTTAAGCGCGAGAAAGATGCGATGATGCGTCAAGCCGAGGCTCACTTAGCTTTACCGACGAGAGAGGAGCGCAACGAGGCAAAGTTTTTGCGGCAACAGCTCGAACGAAACGAAGAGGAATTCAAAGCCGAGCGCCACCGAGCCAAACTCACAGTGGACAGACTCAGGCAGCAAATCGTCGATCTCAACCAAGAGATTTCAGAGTTACGCCTGGAGAAGAGAATGCTGGAAGAAAAGTGCGAGGTGGCCGATCGATTGCGAGCCAAGGCGTCCGCTGCGGCGCCGCCGCCGAGATGCGCCGAAACCGTCGACGTCGGTTCGCCCGCGAGCGTCCAACGCGCGCCGACGGCGTCCACGCCGTCGACGCGGTCTCGCTTCAACGACCACTCTGACCACCACCAACCAACCTTCATCGCGCCGAGAACGCTGAGCATCCACGACCCCGTGCCGAGCGTCAGCGACAAATCTCGCCTCTTCGACGCCGTCGGCGCGATTCGCGAGTTTTCCCACGAAGACGGCAGAATCGAACGCGTCTTCGCCGACGGCGCGCGCGTCGTCGCCTTCACCAACGGCACCGTCAAAGAGATCGCTCGCGACGACTCCACCACCGTTTATTTCACCAACGGCGACGTCAAGAGAGCGCACAACGACGGCATCGTCGAGTATTACTACCGAGACGTCGACACCTGGCACACCACCCACCCGTCGGGCGTCGAGCTCTACCACTTCGCCCACACCGACCAAGTCGAGCTTCACGCCGCCGGTGAGGAACCCAAGGAGAAACACATCTTATTTCCCGACGGCACCCTTCGCGTCATCCACGCGGACGGGCGCGAGGAGGACATTCCCGCCGTCGATAGATTGTAGCGCGCGTGTAAAAGCGAACATTCCGCTTCGTCTTCGTCGCCGTCGCCGTCTTCGTCGCCGCGTTGACTCGCGTTGACTCGATCGATCGATCGATCGATCTTCACTCGCGCGGTGAACGCGCGCGCCCGTAGTCGACGACGCGCGAAGACGCGAATCGACGCGAGGACGAGGACATGAGTGGAAGTTCGCTCGATCTCAGGACGGCGTCCCTGGAGCAACTCAAGGTGCGCGCGCGACGACGACCGGGCTCGAGACGATGGGGATGATGATGATGATGATGATGACGGAGATGATGGAGATGATGAGAGACGACGACGACGACGAGACGAGGACTGACGATGAGTGTGAACGCGCGCGCGATGGAAACGATAGATTGCCGATGAACAGTTGCGAGAGGAGGTGACGTCGTACTCGGAATCGTTGCAAATGCTGGCGAAAGCGGTGGGAAGGTTTCACGCCTCGGGCACCGCCATCGAGACGCTGAGCAAGGAGGAGACTGGGAAGGAGATGCTCGTGCCGCTCACGGAGTCGCTCTACGTCCCGGGAAAGATTCAAACGACGGATAAGGTTTTATTAGACGTCGGTACGGGGTATTTCATCGAGTACGAGACGGAAAAAGGGATCGATCTCTGCAAGAGAAAGGTTAACTTTGTTCGCGAAAACATGGACAAGCTCATGGAACTCGTCGCCAAGAAGAGGAAACAATTACTCTTGGTGCAAGATTTCTTGAGAGTGCGGACTCAAGAGGCTGCGCAAGCGCAAGCCAAGGAAGGCGATGTCGGTGGGAGCGCGAAATAACTAGTAGCTAATTTACGTAGTACAATGAAATAGGATTTTTCCGTAGCACAAGCGCGCGCGTTTAAACGTCGGCGTCTCTCTCTCTCTCTTGCGCGGCGATGGATGCGAGAATTTCCGATGACGGACCCTCAGGAGCCATCTTAAAGTGCGCTAAAAACTCTGTGTTACCCTCTTTCGCGCCCTTGATGGGTGATTCCGTGTGATCGATGTACTCAAAGCCGTACAACTTGGCGCCTTCGATGACGTTTGCGATCACCTCCTTGTGCACGCTCTTGTCCCTGACGACACCTTTCGAGCCAATTTGGTTTCGTCTCGCCTCAAACTGCGGCTTGATGAGCACCACCATCGTCCCTCCGGGCTTGAGGAGCCTGCATATCGCCGGTAATACCTTCAAGACGGAGATGAAGGATAAATCGAGCGTCACGATGTCAACAACGTCGGGAAGTTCCGTGACGTAGCGTAAATTCGTCCGCTCCATGATCACCACTCGCTCGTCCTGTCGAATCTTTTCAGCCACTTGCCCGTACCCAACGTCGACACCGTACACCTTCACCGCTCCGCTCTGAAGCAAACAATCCGTGAACCCACCCGTGCTCAGACCGGAATCGAGCGCCACCGCCCCCGCGACGTCGACGCCGAAATGACTCAGCGCCTTTTCCAATTTCAATCCCGCTCGACACACAAACTTGGGCTGCTCCGCGATCACCTCGATCTTCACGCTCGGCTTTAATTTCGTCCCAGCCTTGGTCACCGGCTGTCCGTCCACCAACACCTTCCCCTGCGCGATCCAACTCTGCGCCACGTTTCTCGACAGCTCGGGATGTCTCGCCACGGTGAGCTCGTCCAAGCGCTGTTTCGTCCCCGTCACCGGCGCTTTCGGTCGTCCTCCTCCCCCCTCCCCCGCCTCGGACGACTCACCCCTCACCGCCTCGACCGAACGCCATCGTCTCTCCCCCGCCTCTCGCGTCACGCACGTCCCCACCGCGCCTCGACGCCACCGTCCCGACGCGCGCGGCGCTCGCGCCAATCCACCCACCCTCATCGCGTCCCGCACCGCGCGCGCGAGCATGAGAGCCGACGACGAGCGCGAGGAACGGTGGGGAGAACGAACGCACACGCACACCGCGTTTCCACGGCTCCTCGGCACCGCCTCGTCCGCCTCGGCACCCCACGAATGAGGCGCCCATTCGTCGATTCGTCCCCAAAAAAGTGCACCGAGCGCGCGAGGAAACCCTCGCGAATTGCATTGAGATGATTGGGCGTCACAGCGCGGCGGCGTCGAGACGATGGCGACGACGCGAGTGATGACGACGACGACGACGACAACGGGAAGGTCGTCGTCGATGACCGGGGGAACCGCGCGGTGGGGACGAACGGGACGGGCGACGATGACGCCGCCGCGAGGAACGGTGGGGAGCCGCCGCCGGGGTGACGGACACGTGCGACGGGTGGCGGAGGGGGAGAAGAGCGATCAGGAGCGGTTGAGAGAGGAGGAGGAGTACGCCAAGTTTATCGCGGACGCGAGGCGGTGGACGGCGTACGATCCGGAAGCGGTGGGGAACGAAAAGGCGTTGCCCCCGTGGGAGGAAGATTTGCGAGACGCGCTCCGCGAGGGACCGTGGCCGTGTTGGGATTCGAACATTCCGGAGAGCGATTTCGTGGACAAACCTCGGTTCATCTCGTTTGCGAAACCGCCGAAGAAGCACGATCCATTCAAGGAGAGGATTCTGCGACATAAGGCTCAGGTGAAGGAGGAACAGAGGCAGGCGACGGCAAAGACGCGACGCGAGTTGAGCTCGCAGCGGTTCATGTCGATGAAAGACGACATACGATTGAAGGATAAGTTTGAAGACGATGAGTCATCTTGGGATCACGAACAAATCATGGACTTGATCAACTTTCCGGATGAGATTCGACACAAGATGATGAGCATGAGCGTGGAAATTTACGACCCGCGATTTCCGTATGATTTTTCGGGCATGGGGGCGCCGCCGCTCTCGACGGTGGAATTTTTGGCATCCATCGGTCGCATGCAACCGGAGGGTGAATCGGATCTCGAACGCGTGGCGAAGATTGCGGAGAAGTACGGGTCCAAGGTGCCAGAACTCGTCGAGGAGGACCCTGCGGCTATTTTACAGAGCCGCTCCGACTATGAATTGGCCAACGCGACCGATATCGGCGACGACGTCGAAATTTCAAAGAATGAGATATCTGATCTCGTCGATAGCGACGACGAAGTTTAGATCTATGTAGCTACGCATGTCATGACATCTAGAGTTTTCTAAAAATTCATTCACTTCGAAGCCGCCATGGCTTTACGACGCGCCTCCGCGTACGTCTTCGCGAGTTCGCCTTGGGGAGAGTAAAACACGGCGTCGACGATGGAGGATCCCTCTCTCGACCTCAACTCCACTTCCCAACCGGTTTCGTACTTGTCCAAGTCCGCGAACCGTTCCCGCCGACTCGCGTGTTCGTCTGGAAGCGCGCTGACGGGTCCGCGCGGTACTAAAATGTTAGCGTCCGTCGCGCTCAACGTCTCCAACTGTGTCGAACGCCTCTGTACCGGCGCCGCCACCGGTTTCGCCACCGGGCGTGAAATCTCTATCTTTGCTAAAGCCTCCTCCGCCTTCTCCATCGCCGTTTGTTTCGAGGCCGTCGCCTTCATCGTGTCCTCGTCGAACGTGCCCGAAGCCGCCTCCTCCATGACGGCGAGCGTCACCACTTCCAGCCGTCCCTTGCACTCCTTCGTGAGTTTGTCCAACGCGCGATACGTGGACGGATCCATGGTGAACGTCGCGCTCGCCTCGGTCGCGCTCAAATCACTGCTCTCGATAGTTCCGTTATTCTCTCGCACGAACGTCATCAAAGCGTCCTCTTTGGCGCTCGGCACGACGGCGGTGAACCGCATCTCGGCGCGTTTAATTGGAAAAATTGCCTGTAATTTCGGCAACGCCTCCAACGCCTGTTGTTTCACGCTCCTCTTCGGATCGATCGAAAAATGCACGTCTCTCAGCGCACTCTCGATCATTCCCGGCGGATACGGTCGATTCGTCCCCGGATTGACGCATTTCTCCACCAACGTCGTCACCGCGTCTCGAAACGCGTTTTCGCTCTCCGCCTTGCGTTCCTTTTCGCTCACCTGCAACTCACCCTTCTCCAGGATCACCTCGCATATCTTCGCCCGATCCGTCGTCCCGTACGCCTTCATCAACTCCTCGTCCTTGGCCACGATCCCTTTGCTCACGTTGGCGTACACCTCCGTCGATTGCAACACATTGTCCACATCCTTTTCGTGCCCGCGCCGGTAGCTCAGGACGGTGTTTTTATAACACGCGATCTCAAACCTCGCGCCGTGCGTGCGATGTCTCACCACGGCGACGTTGGTGAGTTTTTTAATCCCCACCGGCACGAACATGTCGAGTCGCGCTGTGTCGGCGCGAATTCGACGTCACGCGCCATTCGATTCCATTCCATTCGATTCCATTCGATTCGATTCGATCGCGCGCCCTCGCCGCTGGATCGCGGTCGTCCGCAGTCGGCGACGGTGCGCGCGCGGCGAACGAACGATCGGTCGATTCGAGCGACCGATCGAGGGAGAGGAGCGAAGGGAGACGCGCGAGGGCGTTCGGTTCGGGAAACCCGCGCGCGCGCGAGGCGAGCGCGCGCGGGAGGCGAGGGAAGAAGGAGGGCGGTGACGGGCCGAGGCGGGGCTGTCTGAAAGGGGAAGATGTTGCCGTTGACGCTGTTGAAGACGTCGTGCGGACGCCCGATGCTCGTGGAGCTGAAGAACGGGGAGACGTATAACGGAACGCTGGTGTCGTGCGATACGTGGATGAACGTGCACCTCAAGGAGGTGATCTGCACGTCCAAGGATGGTGATCGATTTTGGAGAATGGCGGAGTGTTACGTGCGAGGGAACACGATCAAGTACGTGTGCGTGCCGGATGAGGTGTTAGAAGTCGTCAAGGAAGATATGAAGAATCGACCGGCCGGCGGTGGACGCGGTGAAGGGGGTGGACGAGGTCGTGGACGAGGCCGAGGCGGTCGGGGTCGCGGCGGGAGAGGCGGCGACGCCTCGCGAGACGAGTGAGCCGAGCCCGCGTTCGTGCGTTCGCAGTAGGATCGATTAGACTTTTGAAACCCTAAATAGAGCCCTTAATTTTATCAGACGTCGCACCTTTCGCGTTCGCGTCGTCGTCATCGCGCGCGTTCGTTCGCGCGAGCCGGGTTCCTCGGCTGTTTGAATGCGCGCGCGCGCTT
>Ga0208410_1000025_pt1 | contig 78764 bp, 76 predicted proteins | sample ETN02SmetaG_3_FD_185787 | JGI IMG/M metagenome (GOLD analysis project Ga0208410, IMG submission 185787) | Marine microbial and viral communities from oxygen minimum zone, Eastern Pacific Ocean - ETNP2014F10-02SV257 (SPAdes) (version 2) | ecosystem: Environmental > Aquatic > Marine > Oceanic ... | reverse complement strand
AAAATTACAAAAATTATACATAATATATAGTTATCAATTTATCATATCAAATAAGTATTTGAATCTATTATATTAAATTATAATTTAATTGCACTATACAAATTTTTAATTCAAAAATGAGTAATTAATATTAAAAAAACCATGTTGTGAACAAATTAAGATTTTTTAGATATTATTCTTAAGTTATTGATTCAACTTATTATTACTATTCAACGAATTTTTTATCCTTTAGTTCTTTCCATTTAAGGTGCTCTCCACCATCAAGAACTATCATCTGTCCGGTAAAAGAATTATTTTTGATAATAAAATTAATTGCATTATTAATTTCTTCTAAATCAGGTCCAACCCCAAGTGGTGTAACTTTTTTTTGAGTTTCAAAGTCTTTTTTTGTTTGTCTTTTTCCCTGCAATGTTGGCCCTGGTCCAATAGCGCATACTCTAATATGAGGGCTTAATGCTTGAGCTAATGATCTTGTAAGATACCACAATGAATTTTTTGAGACTGAGTATGAAATAAAGTTAGGCCTATATGTTAATACGCTTTGGTCAAGAAAGTTTATAATAATTCCACTTTTTCTTTTTGAAGACTGGCTTGCAAAATCTTTCGATAAAAATAAAGGGGCCTTTAGATTTATATCTATATGCTTATCCCATAATTCAGATGAAATTGATTTGATATCATCTTTTTCAAAAATTGCTGCATTATTAATTAATACTGATAATCGACCATATTTTTTGTTAATTCTTGGAATTAATTTACTAACCTGACTGGTTGAAGATAGATCTGCTTTAATTAAATTTGCTTTTCCATTACTTTTTGTAATCTCTTTAAGAGTTTTTTCTGCCTCTAATTTACTGTCATTGTAATGAATAATAACATGATAACCCTGAAGTGCTAAAAATTTACAGATGGAAGAGCCCACTCTTTTTCCTGCCCCGGTTACTAATGCATATTCATTTTTCATTTCTTGCCTTTTTTTGTTTTTCTTATTTTTTTTTGTTTAAACATTGGGTCATCTGCATATTTAAGACTTGTTTCCTCAAGTCTTCGGATTTCATCTCTAATCTTTGCTGCATTCTCAAAATCTAAATCTTCAGCAAATTTTAGCATTTTCTTATTAAGTTCTTTTAAATGTTTTTCAAAATTATCTCCAAACAAAACTCCATTCTCAAAAAATTCTGGAGCCTCTATTTCAAGATGATCTCTTTCGTAAATGCTACCAAGAATATCTTTGATATTCTTCTTAATACTTTCAGGTGTTATTCCATTCTTCTTATTATATTCTTTTTGTTTTTCCCTTCTTCTTTCTGTTTCTCCTATAGCTCTATCCATGGAACCTGTAATTTTGTCAGCATATAAGATAACTTTTCCATCTACATTTCTAGCAGCTCTTCCAATAGTTTGAACTAAAGATGTTTCTGATCTTAAAAAACCCTCTTTATCAGCATCTAAAATGGCAACAAGTGAACACTCAGGTATATCCAAGCCTTCTCTAAGAAGGTTGATGCCAACTAAGACATCGAATAATCCAGTTCTAAGATCTTTTAAAATTTCAATTCTTTCTAAAGTATCAATATCTGAATGAAGATACCTAACTTTAATTCCTTGCTCATTCATATATTCAGTTAAATCTTCGGCCATCTTCTTTGTTAAGACAGTCACAAGGACTCTTTGGTTTTTTTTAGCTATTTCTTTACATTCATATATAAGATCATCAACTTGGCTTTTTGCCGGCCTTACCTCACAAAGCGGATCAATAAGACCAGTCGGACGAATGATTTGTTCAACAAATAACCCATTTGTTTCATTAATCTCCCAATTTCCTGGTGTAGCTGAAACAAATACACTTAGAGGTCTCATGGAATCCCATTCTTCAAATTTTAGCGGTCTGTTATCTATACATGAGGGCAATCGAAACCCATGTTCTGCTAATGTAGATTTTCTATTAAAATCTCCTCGATACATACCACCTAATTGAGGAACAGTTACATGACTTTCATCAATGAAAACCAAAGCCTCATTTGGCAAATATTCAAATAGTGTTGGAGGTGGTTCCCCTGGCTTCCTGCCTGTTAAATACCTAGAATAATTTTCAATGCCTGCGCATATTCCTGTAACTTCCATCATTTCAAGATCAAAATTTGTTCTTTGTTCAAGTCTTTGCATTTCTAATAATCGATTTGATTTTTCGAGCTCCTTAAGCCTCACATTAAGATCTTTCTTAATTCTCTTTATTGCTTGGTTGATTGTTGGACGAGGAGTAACATAGTGTGAATTTGCATATATTTTAATATTTTCAAGATCTTTCTCCTTTTTTCCCGTTAAGGGGTCATATTCCCCTATGCTTTCAATCTTATCTCCCCATAATGATATTCTCCAAACAATATCCTCCAAATGAGCTGGCCAAATCTCAATTAGATCTCCTCTTACCCTAAATGTTCCTCTAGTAAAGTTTGTATCATTTCTAATATATTGAAGTTCAACTAGTTTTTTAAGAATAGTTTGCCTTTCAATTTTTTCATCTTTTGAAATATTAATTGTCATATTTGAATAAGTTTCTACTGATCCTATTCCATAAATACATGATACAGATGCAACAATTATCACATCTCCTCTCTCTAAAAGAGATCTTGTTGCTGAGTGTCTTAATCTGTCAATTTGTTCGTTTATTGATGCATCTTTTTCTATATATGTATCTGTTCTGGGTACATACGCTTCTGGCTGATAATAATCATAATAAGAAACAAAATATTCAACTGCATTATCAGGAAAAAAATCTTTAAATTCGCCATAAAGTTGAGCAGCTAATGTCTTGTTTGGAGCTAAAATTAAAGCTGGTTTCTGACTTTTTTCAATAATCTGAGCCATAGTGAATGTTTTTCCAGAACCAGTTACACCTAGAAGAACTTGCGATCTCTCATTATCTTTTATACCTTTTACCAGTGACTTTATTGCTTGAGGTTGATCGCCTGAGGGAGAGAATTCTGTATCAATCTTAAAAGGATTAATCTTTTCATTAATATTTCGACCCAGAGAAGGATTTTCCCATAGCTCTTTTCTATCGGAGTTACTTTTCTTTGATTCCATTATGATGTTACTTCATCACAAAATTCACCAATTCTATCGCAAGCTAATTTTATATTATCCATAGAAGTTGCGTATGAAATTCTGAAGAAGGGCGATAAACCGAAGGCCTCGCCATGTACAACACTAACTAATTTTTCTTTAAGTAAAATCATCGCAAAATCTTTGTCATTTGAAATTATTTTACCTTTATATTCTTTTCCAATAAGACCTTCACATGAAGGGTAAACATAAAAAGCCCCTTCAGGATTCAAGCAACTTATGCCATTGCATTGGTTTAAATAATTAACTATAAAATCTCTTCTTTCTTTAAAAGATTGTATCCATAAATTAAGAAAGTCTTTTGAGCTATTTAAAGCCTCTACAGTTGCCCATTGGGATATCGAAGATGGGTTGGATGTTGATTGACCCATTAATTTTCTCATTGCGCTAATAATTTCAACTGGACCCCCGCAATAACCAATACGCCATCCCGTCATTGAGTATGCTTTTGAAACACCGTTCATTGTTAGTGTTCTAGAGAAGATCTCTTCATCTAGCTCAGCGATGGTATGAAAATGTTCATTATTTTGGTATCGAATGTATTCATATATATCATCTGATAAAATATATAAATTTTTATGTTTCTTAATAACTTCAGCTAAGTTAATAAGTTCAGTTTTAGAATAAACTTGGCCAGTCGGATTTGATGGTGAATTAATAAATAGCCATTTAGTTTTTTCATTTATATTTTTTTCAAGATCATCAGGAGATATTTTAAAATTATTATTTGGTGATGTTTCTATTATTACCGGATTACCTCCAGCAAGCTTCACAATATCAGGATAACTAACCCAATAAGGAGCAGGAATAATTACTTCATCTCCTGGATTTATCGTCGACAAAATTGCATTAAAAATTATTGATTTTCCTCCTGGGGCAATAGAAATATTACCCTTTTCATAATCAAGATTATTATCATTTTTAAATTTATCTATTACTGCTTGTTTAAGATCATCAATTCCGTCAACTGCCGTATATTTAGTTTCGCCTCTATTAATAGCATCTATAGCTGCTTCTTTAATATTTTGGGGTGTATCAAAATCAGGCTCTCCAGCACTCATGCTTATTATATTTTTACCTTCTGCTTTTAAATCTCTAGCCATTTGAGTCATTAGCATTGTTGCCGAAGGAGGAATATTTTCTATATTATGTGATAGTTTTATTGGCATATTACAAACAAGTTCTTTGAACCCAAATTATTCCTAATAATTAAAATATGCAATGATCATATTAAAACAATTTAAATTTTTATTTTTTTATAAACCAGCTGTTTGTCCTCCATCAACAGGAATTAACTGGCCGGTTATAAATTTTGAAGCATCTGAAGCAAAAAAAACCATAACTGGAGCCAAATCATTATCAGGGTCTCCATATTCTTGGCCTAAAGAAATAGGGGCAGAATTTCTCCAATGCGCAACAATGTTTTCTTCCTCAGTCGAACGTTCTCTTGCTGCATAATACATTGGTGTCGCAATTGCAGGTAATATTGCGTTAACTCTTACATTATGCTTTCCCCATGTTCCAGCAGCTGTTCTTGTCCACGAGTGAACGGCGCCTTTTGCAGCTGAATAGGCTGAAGCAGAAGGTTCCGGTCTCAATCCAGATATTGATCCAAAATTTATTATTGAACCTGACCCCTTTTTTTTCATATATTTGAATGCATTTTGATTTGTTAGCATTGTTCCTCTAACATTGACTGCAAACATATTGTCCCAATCTTCAACTGTAACAGAAGAGGCATCTGCTGGACCTTGTATTGCAGCAGGATGAGCAAGAACATCAAGAGTTTTTAATTCTTCCAATGCCAGATTAAATGCATTTTGTACGCTATCCTTATCTGAAACATCAATATGAATAAATGAGCATGTCCCAGTGCCGTGACTATTTGCATTTATAGATATGTCATTACCTTTTTCATCTGAAATATCCATTCCTATGACATTTGCGCCTGCTTTGACATATGCCTTCAAAGTAGCTTCGCCCATTCCACTGGCTGAGCCGGTTACTATGATTTTCTTTCCTTCTAACATGTTTATTTACTCCCGTTTTTTACCAAAAAAATTTTATGGGTATAATTTAATTTATAATAATATATCTTAAGATGTTATTTTTAATAAAGAGATTAAACGAATAATAATGAATAACGATTTAAATGAAATAGGATCTATTGAAACTATAAGAAGAATATGGAGGAGTTACGCATCTGGCTTAACTGGGTATTTAACAGTTGCGCTGATATGTAATGCAGTTGTTGCTCTAAGTACACCTGCCTTACCAGAGCTAATTCGAAGAGTAATAGACGATATTTTTGTAGATAAAAATGAAAATATGTTGGTTATTCTTCCTAGTGTAGCTGTTTTGATAATGTTTATTAGAGCATTAGGTACTTTTGGGGCTAATGTCTCAATTAATTTGATCGGACAAAAGATTGTCGGATCACTGCAAAATGATTTATACCTATCTTTATTAAAATCAGACATTTCGTATATTAACTCAATACATTCTGCCAGATTCATATCTAATTTTACGGCTGACTCAACAAAGTTACGCGAAACTATGTCTTCAGTTGTAGTAAATTTATCAAGAAATATTCTAATGGTTCTAGGTTTAGTGGGTTATTTGCTCTGGGTAGACTTTAAACTTGCTATGATATTTCTTGTAGTTCTTCCTCCTGCTGCATTTGGTTTAAGATACTTAGGAAAGAAATTACGAAAAGCTGTTCGTGATAGTTTAGAAGAAATTGGAACACTTTCATCGTTAGTATCTGAGACATTAAAAGGAATGAGAATAATAAAGGCATATCGTAAAGAAAATTTTTATCTAAATAAAGCAAATGAAACTATAAGGAGGGTTGTCTCATTATCAATGAGAGGGGTAAGAGCAAGATCTGCTTCAGCTCCAATCATGGAGATTGTGACTGGGTTTGCGATAGCCGGGATAATTTATTATGCTGGAGGAAAGTCAATAAATTCTGATATGAGTGTAGGAAGCTTTATGGCATTTACTACTGCTGCTGGATTACTTTATGATCCATTAAAGGCAGTTGCTAATTTACAAGCAATGCTTCAAGAAGGTGTAGCTGCATCTCATAGATTATTTCCAATTATTGATAACCAACCAAAGATAATAGAACCTATTAATAAAAAAACTATTACTAATCCAAAAGGTTTAATTGAATTTGAAAATGTATCTTTCTCATATTCTGATAATTCTGATGATTTAGCAATTAATAATATTTCATTTGTTGTCAATCCAGGTCAAACAGTTGCATTAGTTGGTCCTTCGGGAGCGGGCAAAACTACACTTTTAAATCTAGTTCCTCGTTTCTATGACCCAACAAATGGTGTTATCAAAATTGATAATATTGATATTAAGAGTCTTTCCTTATCTACGGTGAGAGAGAGCTCGGCTTTAGTGTCTCAGGATTCTTTAATTTTTGACGCATCGATAAGAGAAAATATTTTGTTTGGTTCGTCTGATATTTCTGAGGATGCATTTATTACAGCCTGCAAAGAAGCGTTAGTGGATGATTTTGTTAAAGAGTTACCTAATAGTTATGAAACTTCAGCTGGAGAATCAGGTTTGAAGCTCTCCGGCGGTCAAAAGCAGAGAATTGCCATTGCCCGAGCAATGATAAAAAATTCTCCTATTTTATTGCTAGATGAAGCTACATCCTCTTTAGATAGTGAAGCAGAATCAAAAGTTCAAATTGCACTAGAAGCTTTATTGAAAGAAAAAAGCGCTTTAATAATTGCTCACAGATTATCAACTATTAAAAATGCAGACATGATTTATGTTTTTGATAAAGGTAGAATTATCGAAAAAGGTAATCATGATGATTTAATTAAAGTAAAAGGTTTGTATAAAACACTATTTGAAATGCAGTTTCCGGAGAGTGGGAGTGATAAAGAATATTCTTAAAAGATTGCTTCCATTTTTTTTCTCAAAATACATAAAGTTTGTTTATAAGACAAACAAATGGACCAGAGTAAATGATAGCAAAGTAAAAGAACTCTGGGTAGAAAATAAAACTTTTATATGGATGCATTGGCATGGTCAGAGTCTAATGTTACCAAATAGCTGGTCTCATAATTCTCAAAAATTAAATGCTTTAGTTTCTCGACATGGAGATGGAGAATTAATTGCAAAAACATTAAATAATCTAGGAATTGATTTAATAAGAGGAGCTGGAAACCCGGATAAGCTTGGAATAAAAGAAAAAGGCGGGACAGTGGCTCTACGATCAATGCTTAAGGTTCTTAAAAATGGTCAATCCGTAGCTTTTACTGCTGATCAGCCTCCAGGTCCAGGAAAAATAGCTGGCAAAGGATCTATAATTTTAGCAAAATTATCTGGTTGTCCTATTATCCCTGTCGCAGCAACGACATCTAGAAGATCTGAATTTAATAGTTGGGATAATTTTACTCTAAATCATCCATTCGGATTAGGCGCTTTAGTTTTTGGGGATCCTATTTATGTAGATAAAAATTCCTCTGAAGATGATATTGAAAATAAAAGATTATTGCTTCAAGAAAGTCTAAATTTAGTTACAAATCAGGCTAAGGAGTTAGTTTAAGTATGTCTAAACCTTTATTGATAATAATCTACAAAGTTTTTACTTATTTCTTAAACTTATTTACATGGATTATTTTTATTATTAGGTCCATGAAAAAAAAAGAAGAATGGATTAGAAAGAAAGAAAGATTTGGCATAGTTGATATTGATAAAAAATCAAATAACTATATTTGGTTTCATGCAGCTAGCGTTGGTGAATTACTTTCGATACAACCATTAGTTAAAAAACTATTAAATGAAAATTATGATATTTTAATAACCACTACTACAGTAAGTTCAGCAAAATTATTTAAAAAAATATTTCCTAATGTTGTTCAGCATCAATACATACCTTATGATATACCAAAATATACAAAACGTTTTTTAAATAGTTTAAATATTCAATTAGCAATTTTTGTTGAGTCAGAAATATGGCCTAATTTTATATTGGAATGTAAAAAGAGAAATATTCCTTTACTTCTTATAAATGCAAGATTTTCAGATAAATCATTTCAATATTGGGGTTATGCAAAAAAATCTTTAATTTATTTACTAGATTCTTTTAAATTTATTATTCCTCAAAATAAAAAAACTTATAATTTTTTTGAAAAATTGGGTTATGAAGATATTCAATTTTTTGGCAATATAAAACATGATGCTGACATATTGGGGGTAAATAATAATAAATTAGAGAATCTAAGAAAATCTACTCTCGATAAGAATATAATTTTAGCTGTTTCAACACATGATGGTGAAGAAGAGATTATTTTTTCATTATTTAATAGATTAAAGTATGAAACTACAGATTTAATCCTAATTATAGCACCAAGGCATCCAGAAAGAGCTCAAACAATTTATAATATGGCAATAAAAGAAGGTTTTCTTAAGAAATATATAAAATTTCTTTCTACGAATGAAGAATTTTCTACTGAAACAGAGCTTATCATTTATGATAAGATTGGTGAGCTTGGTGAGCTATATGCTGTAGCAGATTCCGTTATTCTAGGCGGGGCATTTAAAAATTTAGGAGGGCATAATCCATTTGAGCCAGCTAAATTTTCTATTCCTATATTTACTGGGCCATATTTTTATAATTTTGAAGATGATTATAAAAATCTTTTACAAGCTGAAGGTGCAGTTAATTATACTGAAGAAAACTTTATAAAATTATTTAAAGATAAAAAAAGTTTAATTGATATGGGAAAAAAAGCTGAGAGATGTGCAAGCAAATTTGGAGGGGCATCGGAAGATATTTTTAATATAATAAAGGATATAAAATAATGGATATTAAGTTTTGGTGGAAGAAAAACCCTAATTTTATGTTATTTATAAATTTCTTTTTAGATTTTTTAATTTTAATAAAAAATCTCTTTATAAAAAAGTATCAATCAAGTTTAAAGGTTATATGTGTTGGTAACTTTACTCTTGGAGGCTCTGGCAAAACACCCATGGTAAGGCATCTTAGGGAAATTCTAACCAAAAAAGGATATGAATGTGCAGTTCTTCTCAGAGGATATAAAGGTAAATTTAAAGGTCCTCTAATTGTTGATATTAATACTCATTTATCATCTGAAGTTGGTGATGAGGCTTTATTACATGCCAAGGACGGTTTGACTATAGTTTCAAAAGACAGAGTCAAAGGTTGCAAATATATTGAAAAACTTGATGTCGATTTAATTATACTTGATGATGGTTTTCAAAACCCAAGTTTAATTAAAGACTATAATTTAATTGTTGTTTCATCAAATAAAGGAATTGGTAATAAACTAATTTTTCCATTTGGCCCTTTGAGAGAGTCAATTAGAAGGGGCAGGAAAGAAGTGAATATGATAATTAAGTTTATAAATTCAGAACAAGACCATCACTCACTTTCGTATGTTCATAAGTATTTTAGTAAAATTATAGATACAGAATATATAACTAGAATTAATGCGAATTTATCTGAAAATGTTGTTGTTTACACGGGTATAGCTGATCCTAGTAAATTAATATCTTCAATAAATAACAATAATAAAAAAATTATTAGTTCTTTTCTTCTTAGAGATCATCAAGAGATTAATGAAAGCCTTGCGAAAGAGATATTAATAAAATCTAAAGAAAACAATGCTGATATAATTACTACTGAGAAAGATATTGTAAGGCTTTTAGGGGCTAAAGAAGATACTTTTAAAGGTAAGCTATTTGTAAAATCAAATATAGCAGATTTAGCTATAAAAGCTGATGAAGAATTATTAATTAATGATATAGAGAATTCGCTTAATTTAATTAGAAAATAGCATAACCACCATCAACAATAAACATATCACCTGAATGATAAGCTGAAGCATCAGAGGCTAAATATGCGGCAATTCCAGAGAAATCCTTGGGCTCTCCCCATCTTCTCATTGGTACTCTGCTTATTACTTTATCGGTAAACTTTTGATTATTCTGATTTATTGTTGTCATGTCAGTAGCAATCCATCCTGGTAAAATTGTATTTGCCCTTATTCCATATCTTGCATGCTCAACTGCAATTCCTTTCATCATTGAGATAACTCCACCTTTAGATGCTGAATAAGGTTGAGTTTTAGCTGCACCTTCTATACCTGCTAAACTTGCGACACCTACTACAGAGCCACCAATATCGCCATCTTTAGCCCTTTTAATCATGTGTTTTGTTGTTTCTCTTAAAGTAAAAAAAACTCCATCTAAATTTACAGATAATACTTTTCTATAAGCATCAGTATTCATCTCTTCAAAAGATCCCCCAAAGACATTCATACCGGCATTAGCGAAGACTGAATCTATTCTCCCAAAATCATTCAGAACAGATTTAACATTATCAATTACTTGATTTTCTTGTGACACATCGACTTCGTAGGTATTAACTTCGATATTATATTTAGATAATAAATTTTTAGATTCTTCGTTTTTTTCTTTATTTCTACCCCAGATTGCTATCTTAGCGCCACATTCAGCTAAACCCTCAGCCATGCCAAGTCCTATTCCACCATTTCCGCCTGTAATTAATGCGACTTTTTCTGATAAATCAAATATTCCCTTTTTCATATTGCTTGCCTTATAATTTTTTTTCCTAAATAAATAGATAGTATGTTAATTAAATTTTTTCTTTTATTTTTATTTTTATACAACAATAGTGTATTTGCAGAGTCTTATATTAAGAATCTCGAAATTATTAATGATACTGGTAAGCTAGTTCAGTATCATGTTGAAATTGCAAAAACTAATGAGGAACAAACAAAGGGCCTCATGCATAGATTAGATCTTAAAAAGAATGGAGGGATGCTTTTTTTATTTGATACTGAAAAAAAGGCCTCATTTTGGATGAAAGATACACTTATTGCTTTAGATATTATTTTTATAAACAAAAATGGTAGTATTAATAAGATACACAACAATACTAGACCAAAAAGCTTGAAGAGAATTAAATCAAAGGGTGAGGTTTTGGCAGTTTTAGAAATTAATGCAGGTGAAGCTAAAAAAAATAATATTGGTTATAGATCATTTATTGATTTGGAGAAGTTTATTTCTTCGTATTAGTTATATGAAACTTTAATGATTTCATAAGATTTTCCTCCACCTGGAGTATTTACATCTACTTCATCACCGACAGATTTTCCAATAAGTGCTTTTGCTATAGGTGAAGAAATAGAAATCTTTTTTTCCTTAAAATCAGATTCTATATCCCCTACTATTTGATAATTCGCTTCTTCGTCAGTATCAAGATCAATTAATAAAACTTTTGCTCCAAATTTTATGTCTTTACCTGTTAATTTACTCGGGTCTATAACTTCTGCTTTGCTTAACAAATCTTCAAGTTCCATTATCCTTGTTTCATTATGAGCTTGCTCTTCTTTTGCAGCGTGATATTCAGCATTCTCTGATAAATCTCCATGGGCTCTTGCTTCTGCAATAGAATTAATAATTTTAGGCCTTTCTATGGTTTTACGATCTTTGAGTTCATCTTCAACCTTTAATTTTCCATCGTTTGTTATTGGTATTTTTTCCATAATATATCTCTATACTTATTATGCTTTAAAGAGAAAAATTATTCAAACCCTACTTTTTATATGATTGGATTGTGTTAACACCCATTTCGTCATTCTTAATAGCTTTTATTCCTGAAACTGCAGCAATAGCTCCAGAAACAGTTGTATAATAAGGTATGTTATTTTCAAGAGAGGATCGTCTTATTGATTTAGAGTCTTTGATTGCTTGAGGTGTTTCAGTTGTATTGAATACAAGTGCAATATTATTATTTGTGATTTCATCAACAATATGAGGGCTTCCTTCAAGTACTTTATTGATTCTTTTTGTTTTTATTCCTTTTTCCTTTAAAAAATCACATGTACCTCCAGTAGCCAATATTGAGAAACCTATATCTTCTAGTTCTTTAACTGGTTTATATATTTTTTCTTTATCAGCATCTTTTACTGAAACAAATACAATTCCTTCAATTGGAACAGCGGTTCCTCCCGCTATTTGGCTTTTTGCAAATGCAATACCGAATTCTTTATCAATTCCCATAACTTCGCCTGTTGATCTCATTTCAGGGCCTAAAATAGTATCCACTCCAGGAAATCTTTTAAATGGAAAAACTGCCTCTTTAACAGCAATATGCTCTAATTTCTTATCCTCATAATTTAGATCTTTCAATTGAATGCCAGTCATAACTTTTGTAGCAATTTTGGCTATTGGATTCCCAGACACTTTTGCAACAAAGGGAACGGTTCTACTTGCCCTTGGATTAACTTCAAGAATAAATATATCATTATCTTTAATTGCAAACTGGACATTCATTAGGCCCTTCACATTCATTGCCTTTGCGATTTTTATTACGCTCATCTTCAATTTATCTATAATTTCATCGTTTAGTGAGAATGGCGGCATAGAGCATGCGGAGTCTCCAGAATGAACACCAGCTTCTTCAATATGTTCCAAAATTCCAGCAATATAGAAATCTTTACCGTCCGATAGAGTATCAATATCAACTTCAATTGCATCTCGTAAATAAGAATCTATTAGAACTGGGCTCGATCCAGACACTATTACAGCCTCGTTTATGTATTTTTTAAGCTGATCTTCAGAGTGAACAATTTCCATAGCTCTTCCCCCAAGAACATATGACGGTCTAATTACGACTGGATAACCAACTTCATTTGCAATATTTATTGCCTCATCTGCCGATTTTGCAATACCATTATTTGGTTGTTTTATCTCTAGTTCCTCCATTAGATTTTTAAAACGATCCCTATCTTCTGCCAAATCAATAGCATCTTGATCGGTTCCTAATATTTTTATTGGGATATTGTTAACTTCAAAATCTTTAGAAAGCTTTAAGGGGGTTTGTCCGCCAAATTGAACTATCGCACCAAGAAGATCACCTTTTTTAGACTCAATGTTTATTATCTCTGAAACATCCTCAAGGGTTAATGGTTCAAAATATAATCGATCAGATGTATCATAATCAGTTGATACAGTTTCAGGATTGCAGTTAACCATTATGCTTTCAATATTTAAGTCTGCGAGAGCGAATGAGGCATGACAACAGCAATAGTCAAACTCTATTCCTTGCCCAATCCTATTTGGTCCTCCGCCAAGGATAATTACCTTTTTATTTTTAGTCGGAAAAGATTCACAGTATTCATTTTCATTATAAATATCTCCTACATATGTTGAATACATATAATCTGTTTTTGTTTCAAATTCTGCAGCGCATGTATCGACTTTTTTATAAACAGGCCTTAAGTCTAACTTAATTCTTTCATTCCTAACAATTGCTTCTTCCTCATTAATTAGTTTAGCTAATCGCGAGTCAGAAAAACCCATTGATTTAATTAATTTGAAATTTTCTTTATCTTTTGGCAATCCGTCTTTTTGAATAAGATTTTCCCAAAGAATAATTTCTTCTATTTGTCTTAAAAACCATGGATCATAAAAAGTAATAGAATTTATTTCTTCAACTGTAAGCCCAGACCTGAATGCTTCAGCAATATATAATAATCTCTCAGGGCAAGCAATTTTAAGGTTCTTTTTTATCTCTTCTTTCGTAAAGCCTTTTTTAGATAATTCATTAAAGCCTTCAAGGTCGTTCTCAAGAGACCTTAATCCTTTCTGTATAGATTCTTGAAAATTACCGCCTATAGACATTGCCTCACCAACTGATTTCATTGATGTAGTTAATGTGGATTCTGATCCTGGAAATTTTTCAAAAGCAAATCTAGGTATTTTTGTAACAACATAATCGATTGAAGGTTCAAATGAGGCAGGTGTTGTCGTTGTAATATCGTTGACCAATTCATCAAGACTATAACCTACTGCTAATAGCGCTGCTATCTTAGCTATTGGAAAACCAGTAGCTTTTGAGGCAAGGGCAGATGATCTAGAAACCCTTGGATTCATTTCAATTATAACAATTCTTCCATCTTTTGGATTAACAGCAAATTGAACATTAGAGCCGCCTGTATCTACTCCTATTTCTCTTAAGGTTTTTATTGATGCATTTCTAAGTTCTTGATATTCCCTGTCTGTTAGTGTCAACGCTGGTGCAACAGTTATTGAGTCACCGGTATGAACACCCATAGGGTCAATATTTTCAATTGAACAAATTATTATACAGTTGTCAGATTTATCTCTAACAACTTCCATTTCAAATTCTTTCCATCCTATAACTGATTCTTCTACTAGAACCTCACTGTTAGGTGAGTTTTTTAATCCATCACCAACAATCTTATTAAATTCCTCAACATTATAAGCTATTCCGCCTCCTGTCCCACCAAGAGTAAAAGAAGGCCTAATTATTGCCGGTAATCCAATGCTATCAATTTTATTATTAGCTTCTTCAAGTGTATGGGCGATAAAGGATTTTGGTGTTTCCAGTCCTATAGAATTCATTGCCACTCTAAATTCTTCTCTATTTTCAGCTTTTGAAATTGCTTCTTTATTTGCACCAATTAATTCAACATTATTTTTTTCAAGAAAACCTGAACTTGCAATTTCCAGAGATACATTTAAGGCCGTTTGACCTCCCATTGTAGGCAACAAAGCATCCGGTTTTTCCTTTAATATTATTTTTTCAATAATCTTGCTAGTAATAGGTTCAATATAGGTTGCGTCAGCAACTTCCGGATCTGTCATAATTGTTGCAGGGTTAGAATTAACCAGAATAATTCTATAGCCTTCTTTCTTAAGAGCTTTACATGCCTGTGTTCCTGAATAATCAAATTCACAAGCTTGGCCGATAATAATGGGGCCAGCGCCTATAATTAATATACTTTTGATATCTTCTCTTTTAGGCATTTATATGTTTCTCAATATTTTCTAAAAATTTATCAAATAAATAATAGCTATCATTTGGTCCAGGCGATGCTTCGGGGTGATGTTGAACTGAAAAAATCGGTTTATTAACCATTTCAATTCCACAATTACTACCATCAAATAAACTAGTATGAGTTTCTATAATATCTTCAGGTAAATTATCACTACTCACTGCAAAACCATGATTCATTGATGTAATGTTCACACTTGAGTCATAATTATTTTTTACCGGATGATTTGCACCATGATGACCTTGGTGCATCTTATATGTATCCAATCCTAATGCCAATGCGAGTAATTGATGTCCAAGACAAATACCAAATATTGGTATATTTAAGTCAATTAGTTGTTTGATTACAGGAATTGCATATTCTCCAGTAGCGCTTGGATCACCAGGACCATTTGATAAGAAAACCCCATCTGGTTTTAAATTAATTATATCGCTATATGATGAAGTGCAAGGAACCAATGATATTTTTTCAAATCTTGAAGATAAACATCTTAAAATATTTTTTTTCACCCCATAATCTACAACAACAACATGAGCATTAATTTTTTTTCTTTTAACCTTACTGTTATAAATATTGATTTCTTTTTCATCCCAAAAGATTTTTTCTTTACAGGTTACAAGTTTGGCAAGGTCTTGATTATTTATTCCTTTAAACATTTTGGTATCTTCTAAATAATCTTCAAATTCTTCAATACCATTAGTATCGTGAACTATAGTACCATTTATAAGGCCTTTTTCTCTAATTAAATTAGTTAGAGCTCTTGTATCGATTCCATAAACACCAATTATTGAATTATTTTTTAGCCAATTATCTAAATTAATTTCAGACCTCCAATTTGAAGGGTCAGTAATTAAGGATCGAAAGATTGCACCGCTAATATAAGGTCGGTCTGAGCTTTCGTTATCTTCTAAATTTAAGCCTACATTTCCTATATGGGGAAATGTAAAAGTAATTATTTGCGAACAATAAGATGGGTCCGTCATGATTTCCTGATAGCCTGATATTGCTGTATTAAAGCAGACTTCTCCTGAAGATCTTCCGGTAGCCCCAAATCCAAAACCTTTGAAAATAGTGCCATCATTTAATACTAATGCGCCAGTTGGTTTCTTAGGAACCCAATTTACCATGCTATTGACCTTTTAAAAAAAATAAAAAAATATGGACTTATTAAGAGTGGATTTGAAATAAAAATATTAAATAGACCCATTAAATTTTCTCAGTAAAAAAATAATTGAAAACGAATCAATTACTTTAAACACAAATTGACGAAATTTATAAATACTAAACGAGTGAGTCAAGAAGCAAATCAAATGATGATTTTTTTTTTAATTTTATATATCTTTAATAAACTAATTATCGGAGTGATAAATGCTTAAAACTAAACTAAAAGATGAATTGATTTCATCAATGAAAGAAAAGAATCAATTAAGGGTTTCAACTCTTAGGATGATAAATGCATCTATTAAGGACTTAGAAATCAGTCAAAGGATGAATAAACAAACTGAAGATGCATCAGATACTGATATAATTGGCATTCTTGTTAAAATGGTAAAGCAAAGAAAAGAATCTGCTGAAACTTATAAGCAAGGTAATAGAGATGATTTATATAAAAAAGAGCTAGAAGAAATTAAAATCATTGAAGAATTCTTACCAAAACAGCTATCAGAAGATGAGGTTATTAAAATAATTGAGGATTTAATTTCACAAAATAATATATCAGATATTAGTGGAATGGGTTTAATAATGTCCGAACTCAAAAAAAAATATTCTGGACAATTAGATTTAGGTTTGGCTTCTAAAATAATTAAGGATAGAATTAATTCTTAAGGAACAAAATAGTAATGAAATTTTCGAAATCTCTTCTAGATGAAATCAAAAACAAAATAGAAATATCTGATATTGTTGGAAAAAGAGTAGCGCTTCAGAAAAAAGGTAAAGAATTTGTAGGCTTATCACCTTTTCAGAATGAAAAAACACCTTCCTTTACTGTAAATAATGAAAAACAATTTTATCATTGTTTTTCATCAAATAAGCATGGGGATATTTTCACATTTCTTGTTGATGTAGAGGGGCTTTCATTTCCTCAAGCAGTTGAGCAACTAGCAGAGCAAGCTGGAGTTGAATTAAGAGCATTAACAAAAGATGAGGAAAAAAGAATTTCTGGTAGAAAAAAACTTTATTCTATTATGGAAATGGCAAATGATTTTTTTATGAATAATCTATTAAGTGATAATAGAGCTTTAGGTTATCTAAATGAAAGAGGAATAAATAAGGAAGTAATTTCAGAATATAAAATTGGTTATGCAAAAGATAGCTTTTCTTCACTTCATAAATATCTCTTAGATAAAGGCATATTGAATGAAGATATATTGCTTGCAGGATTAATTATTAAAAGTGAGAAGAAAAAAAATAATTATTATGATCGCTATAGAGATCGAATAATATTTCCGATTACCAATACATATGGAAAAATAGTTGGTTTTGGAGGAAGGGTTATAAATGAAGATGATAAACCTAAATATATGAACTCTCCTGAAACAGAAATATTTCACAAAGGTAATTTGTTGTATAATTATTCAAACATAAAATCTCCATTAAAAGAAATAGAAAATCTTGTCGTCGTTGAAGGTTATATGGATGCTATAAGTTTATGTTCTCAGGGTTTTAAAAATGTTGTTGCCCCATTAGGCACAGCTATGACTGAAAGACAGCTCAATTTAATTTGGGATTTAGTCGATTCGCCAATTATATGTTTTGATGGAGATAAGGCTGGAATAAAGGCAGCAGAGAGAGTAATTGAATTAGCTATACCAAATTTAAAGCCAGGAAAAAATATAAGATTTATAAATCTAAATGATAATTTAGATCCTGATGATTATGTAAAAAAAAATGGAATTAAATCGTTTTTTCGGCTAGCTAAAGATTCTACTGCGCTTAATAATCAAATATGGCGGAATCATATAAATAAAGCTGATATCTCAACTCCTGAAGGGAAGGCAAATTTAGAAAGAGAATTACGCTCCTTATTAAGACTTGTAGGAGATAAAAATATAAGAAAACATTACGGTTTATTTTTTAAAGAGTCTTTGGATAAGGTTTTTTATAATAATAATGGAAAATTTGTACCTTTTAATAAAAAAAATAATTCAAATACATTTGATAAAATAAAAATCAAAGATAGTAAGGTCGGGTCAGGAGAAAAAATTCCCTCTGGGCTCGAAACATTATTGATTTCAGGGATTTTGATTTATCCAGAAATTATTGAAAGTAATATTGAAGAATTTGAATCTCTGATTATAAATCACAGTCTTCTTGATCAAATAAGAAATGAAATATTAGATTTATTTATTTCTAAAAAATCGCCTGATTTAGTAAAAATTAGGGATTTTATTAGTAATAATTATAGTGATATTTTAAAAAAAGAATTAAAATTCTCAAAGAAATACTGGTCTAACCATGAAAATTCTACTATAGAAACTATTTCATCAATTTGGGTTGAAATATTTGAAGATGATCAACATATCAAATCTTTAGAAATTGAAATCAATAATTTTGATAAGAATGTTAAAGATGACAGCAATGAAAAAAGGCTAATTAGCATTTTAGAGAAGAAAGATATTGAATTAAAAAAAATAACTGAAAAATATGGCCAATAAAAGAAAAAGCAAAAAAACAGATAACCAAAGCCAAGGCTCTGAATCAGCTTTATTAGATATGTCTAATAGAGATGTAAAGAAGATGATAAAGGCTGCAAAGTCTCAAGGATTTGTAACTTATGAGCAGTTGAATAAAGTAACATCGGCTGAAAGCCTTTCATCAGAACAAATAGAGGATGTTATGTCCATGCTTTCTGAAATGGGTATTAATGTTATTGAAAATGAAGAAGAAGATCAATCAACAGAAATAACTTCAACAACAAAGAAAGCAACTACTGAAAGGGCTGATAGAACTGACGATCCAGTCAGGATGTATTTACGTGAGATGGGTTCGGTAGATCTTCTATCAAGAGAGGGTGAAATTGCCATTGCTAAGAGGATTGAGGCAGGAAAAGAAGCAATGATTGAAGGGTTATGCGAGAGTCCATTAACATTCCAAGCCATAATTATATGGAGAGACGAACTTAATGAGGGCCAGGTGCTTTTGAGGGATATTATTGATTTAGAGGCCTCATATGAAGGGCCAGATGCGAAGAATAAAAAAATTGTTGTTAATAAGGCAGGTGATGAAAAACAAGAAAAAGATGATAACGAAGAAGGTGAATCTGAAGAGTCTGATAACGACGGTAATGATTATGATAATAATCTTTCACTCGCCGCCATGGAGGCTGAACTAAAGCCTGGTGTTTTTGATATTTTTGACTCTATTTCCGATAAATATAAAAAACTAAGAAAGCTTCAAGACAAAAGAAATGAATTTAAGAAACAAAAGAAAGATTTAACTTCACGTCAACTAGATACTTATATTGAATTTTCATCTGAACTGAAAGATTTAATGAAGAAATTATCCTTAAATCCAAATAGAATTGAAGCACTTCTTGATCATTTGTATGACATTAATAAAAGGCTAGTAGATTTAGAGATTTCATTATGGAAGCTTGCTAATTCTTCTGGAATAGATCGTAAAGATTTTTTGAAAGAATACCATGGTAATGAATTAGACCCGACTTGGATTAACCGTGTTGTAAGGCTTAAAAGGGATGGATGGCAAAATTTTGTTAAAGAAAATAGAAAAAATATCAAATCCATTTTTTCTGATATCCATGATCTTTCAGATGAGACTGGTCTTGAGATTGAAGAGTTTAGGAAAATAGTCTTAAAGGTTCAAAAAGGTGAGAGAGAAGCCGCTGTTGCAAAAAAAGAAATGGTTGAGGCAAATTTAAGATTAGTAATATCTATAGCAAAAAAGTATACAAATCGAGGCTTACAGTTTTTAGATCTAATTCAAGAAGGAAATATTGGATTAATGAAGGCAGTAGATAAATTTGAATATAGAAGGGGCTATAAATTTTCGACATATGCTACTTGGTGGATAAGGCAAGCAATCACTAGATCTATTGCCGATCAAGCAAGAACTATTAGAATTCCTGTTCATATGATTGAAACTATCAATAAATTGGTAAGAACATCGAGACAAATTCTTCACGAAATAGGTAGAGAGCCTACGCCGGAGGAGTTATCTGAAAAACTCCAAATGCCTCTTGATAAAGTTAGAAAAGTATTAAAAATCGCTAAAGAGCCTATATCTCTTGAAACTCCGGTAGGAGATGAAGAGGATAGTTATTTGGGTGACTTTATTGAAGATAAAAATGTTTTACTGCCTGTAGATGCAGCAATACAAGCAAATTTAAGAGAAACTACAACTAAAGTTCTTGCAATGCTAACACCTAGGGAAGAGAGAGTTTTAAGAATGAGGTTTGGTATTGGAATGAATACTGATCATACTCTTGAAGAGGTAGGGCAGCAATTTTCAGTTACAAGAGAAAGAATAAGACAAATAGAAGCAAAAGCGTTGAGAAAATTAAAGCATCCCACTAGATCCAAAAAATTACGTAGCTTTCTTGATAATTAAAATATAAAAGATTATAGGGGCCTGTAGCTCAGTTGGTTAGAGCAAACCGCTCATAACGGTTCGGTCGCAGGTTCGAATCCTGCCAGGCCCACCATTAAAGGAATTAGGATGGCATCTTACCAATATATTTTCTCTCTAGAAAATCTTTCTAAAACCTGGTCTGGTGGCAAAACACTTTTTGAGAATATTAATTTATCTTTTTTGCCGAATGCTAAAATTGGTATTGTAGGCATAAATGGTTCTGGTAAGTCGACTTTTCTGAAGATTTTATCTGGCATAGATAAAGAATATAATGGTGAAATTATTGCTGCTAAAGGTATTAAAGTAGGTTATCTGCCTCAAGAGCCTGACTTAGATGATGCAAAAAATGTTTATGAAAATGTTTGTGAAGGGGCTATAGAAAAACTTTCATTAATTGAAAAATACAATGAACTATCCATGAATTATTCTGAAGATATTGCAGATGATTTAGCTAAATTACAGGATGAGATAGAGGCAAAAGATTTATGGGATTTAGATTCAAAGATTGAACAGGCTATGAATGCTTTGCGATGCCCTGAAAAGACAAAAAAAATTAGCAATTTGTCGGGAGGTGAAAAAAGACGGGTAGCTATTTGTAAATTACTTCTTGAAGAACCAGATTTACTTTTACTTGATGAGCCAACTAATCATCTCGACCCCGAAACAGTTTCTTGGCTAGAGAATTACCTAAAAAATTATAAGGGCACAGTTATATTAATTACTCACGATAGATTTTTTCTTGATAATATTACCGAATGGATACTTGAGCTAGATAGAGGAAAGGCAATTCCTTATGAAGGAAATTATAGTAAATGGTTAATTCAGAAACAAAAAAGAATTGAATTAGAAACTAAACATGAAAATGCAAGATTAAGAAGATTAAAGAGTGAAGTTAGTTGGATTTCATCATCCCCTAAAGCTAGGCAATCTAAATCAAAAGCAAGAATAAGTAACTATGAATCTCTTCTAAATAAAGAAAATATTCAATCTATAGATGACCCTCAAATTATAATCCCAACTGCACCAAGGCTTGGAGATTTAGTAATTGAAATAAGTAATTTAAAGAAAGTTATCGAAGATAAAGTGCTTTTTGAGGATCTATCTATCAAAGTTCCAAAAGGAGCCATCGTTGGGATCATAGGTGCTAATGGCGCAGGCAAAACAACACTTTTTAATATTATTTCAGATAAATTAGATCCAACGACTGGATCAGTAAGATTAGGCGAAACAGTCAATTTAAGTTATGTAGATCAATCAAGAGAAACTCTTGACCCAAGTAAAACAGTATGGGAAGAAATTTCAGAAGGAAATGATATTGTTGAAATTAATTCAACAACTATTAATACACGCGCTTATACCAGTGCGTTTAATTTTAAAGGCTCAGATCAGCAAAAAAAAGTAGGTCAATTATCTGGAGGAGAAAGAAATAGAATTCACCTAGCTAAAGCGCTTAAATCTGGTGCTAATGTCTTATTACTTGATGAACCAACAAATGATTTAGATGTAGAAACTTTGTTTGCTCTAGAGTATGCCTTAGATAAGTTTTCAGGCTGTGCAATGATAATTAGTCATGATAGGTGGTTTTTAGATCGAATATGCACACATATATTAGCTTTTGAAGGTAATAGTAGTATTGAATGGTTCGAGGGAAGTTATTCAGATTATTCAATAGATAGAAAAAATAGATTAGGCGAAGAAAGCGAAACCCCTTCTCGAATTAAATATAAAAAATTTTCACGATAATTACTTACTTAATTGTTTTTCCAATCTATCCATTAATTTATCGATGTTTCCGTTATTTTTACTTAAAAATGATGTAAATGTTGACCTTTGTTCCTGAGCCATCCAAATTCCGACAACACGTATATCAAAGATTTTAAAATCACCATCTTGTTTTTTAAAAAGCCTCCAATCAATTTTTGTTGGATTAGGGTCATTTGAAAATTGAATTAAAGTTTTTACTATTATCCCAGATCTTCCATTATCGGTTGAACTAAGAATACTAAAATCACCTGATGGAAAAGAAACTAATCTGATCGAATATATTTCTGATACAAATCTTTTAATTAAATTTATATATTCAGTCTTTTGAATAGGATCTAAATTTCTTCTATAAGGCCCTAATACAAATAAAGATATTTCTCTTACAGCTAAATTAGTTAAAAATATATTTGTAATATTGTCTACCTTCTCATCAGTGCTCTTATTTTCATTTCCAAGAACATCAAGGGTTTCTTGAGCTATAAAAGTTACATACTCTTCAGGTGACAAAAATTTACTGTCAGAGAAAACAGAATTAAATGGAAAAAAAAAGCATAATATAAGTAAAGTTAAAATCCTTTTAATCATTGTTATTCTCTTCTTCTATTGATTCAAAAAAATCATCAAATATCTTTTCATCTAAAATTTCATCTATATCAGAAGACCTGCTTTGATAGTAAATGGATTTTAAAGAACTATAATAATCTATTGATGTTTCTCGTAAATTATCAATAGTCTCCATGTTTCCTGATCTCGCTGAAACAGCATACAATATAGTAGGTGAAATTTTTATTGTATTATCTTCATCTCTAAGAAAATAATTAAGTGGATTTAAAGCTATATCAATTATGCTTCCAGCAAGGTGACGTGAAGATCTTGGCCCAATAAAAGGTAGAACCAAATAATTACCTTCACTTGCCCCCCACTTCTCAAGAGTTTTATCAAAATCAGTGTCATTTTTTTTTAAATTTAATTTATCTGCCAAATCAATAGCGCCCAGAAGACCAAAGGAAGAATTAATAATAAATCTCATTAAACTCGATAAGGCATTTTTTATCTCACCTTGTAAAATATAATTAGTAAAGTTGATTGGCTCCCCTGAGTTTTGAAGTATATTTGATATTCCATCTTCTATAGGGTTTGGCAACAGACTATAGCCAACAGAAACAGGTCTTAATAAATAAACATCAACTTTATCATTAAATTCATGAATACTTCTATTAGATTTTTCGTAAGGATCAGATATATCTGAGTTACTGAAAGAAGCTGGCGAAGCTATTACAATTAGGAAAAAAATTAAATTTATTTTGAAAAATTTTATCAACCAAAACCTATTTAAAAAATTACACTATAATTTTATCTCTTCAACTCTCTCAATTATTTTATCATGTAAACCCTCACATGCGCCTATAATTGATTTTTTCGATATATTTTTAAGATTATATATTAATTGATTCCCTTTGTGATCTGTAACTTTTCCTCCAGATTCATTAATTAATAAATCACCAGCAGCAATATCCCAATCTGATTTAGTGTTTAATGCCATCATAGAGTCAAATTGACCACTTGAAACAAGAGCCATTCGGTATGCTATAGAGTTTTTATTATCAATAAACATTTTTGGCCAAGGTTTTTTCCAAGCAGGGTGTGAAAACATCGGTTTGAATGCGCACATTTTTGAGTTCTCAAGTTTTGATGTTTTTGTTGTGTGAATTTTTTTTGAATTTAACCATGAACCTTTATTTTTTTCAGCCTCAAATAATTCCTCATTTATAGGGTTATATATAATAGCTGAAATAGGCCTGCCATAGTTTATTAAAGCAATTGAAATACAAAAATCTTTCTTACCATTAAGAAAAGATTTAGTGCCGTCTATAGGATCTACTATTAATGCTTTATCATAATTCAATCTAGAATAGTCATCTTTATTTTCTTCAGACAACCAACCGGTATGAGGTATTTTCTTTTTTAATTCTACTTGAAGAAAATTATCAATTTCGATATCAGCTTCTGATACATCTGTGCCGTCTTCTTTTTTCCAAACTTTAGGTTTATTATTATACCATTTAAGAGCAATTTTACCTCCTTCAGTAATCACTTTTTTAATTATATTGTGTTCTTTAGAGAATTTTTGATGAGTTGTGTTCATTTGAAATAAATCTAGTTATTAGTGTTTGAGAAAACATGTTTATAAACTTTCTTCATTAAGCTTGGTAAGTGTAGATTAGGAATATCATTTTCTTTTTTCCAAATACCTTCTAACTTTTTTTCACTAACATCTCTACATATATAAATTTTTAAAGATAATTGAAAATGAGAGAAAGTATGCATTACATTACCAGTGATTGGCTTCCAATTTCCTTTAATAGGAAATAATATTTCTTTTTTAGACTCTTTACTTTTAATAATCCAATCAGAAGATGGGAATTCTAACATACCAGGTAATAGTCCCGTCAGAGGTCTTCTGCGAAGAAAAATTCTATTTTGATTTGATACAATCCAAAACAAACGAGCTTTTCTAATTTTTATTGGTTTTCTCGTTTTTTTTATAGGTATCAAATTTGTTAAGTTATTTTTGTAGGAATAACAAAATTTTTTAATAGGACATAAATTACATTTAGGATTATTTGGCTTACAAATTGCCGAACCTAAATCCATCATTGCCTGGACATAATCTCCGCTTCTAATATCTGGACATAGTTCTTCAGAAATTTTTATTAATTCTTTTTTAACCTTATCTTTTGGTTTTTTGATGCCTTGTATTCTTAGAATTATTCTTTCTATATTTGAGTCAATTACTGAAGCCTTTTTATCATAAGCAATTGTTAATATTGCGCCTGCAGTATACGGACCAATTCCAGGTAATTTTATCAACTCATCATAATTATTAGGTATTTGATCGTTATATTCTTTGGTGATTATTTTTGCAGCTTTATGAATATTTTTTGCTCTTGAGTAATAGCCTAAACCTGACCATGCATCCATTATTTCCTCAATATTACTTTCAGAAAGTTTTTTAATTGTTGGCCATTTAGCAGTAAATTTATGGAAGTATGGTATCACGGCCTCAACAGTTGTTTGCTGTAACATAATTTCTGATATCCATGTTTGATAAGGGTTTAAATCTTTTTTTGATTTTCTCCATGGTAAATCCCTTTTGTTTTTATCATACCAAAGTAGCATTTTTTTTGATAAATTATCTTTTATTGAAACTTTCATAATGTGTGAGACTCAAATAACTAAAAAAACAAATGATAAAAATTTTTTTCCAACTAAGCAACTCAGTTGGTACATTTCTAAAATTTCTAAACCTTTTTTCAATAAGCAAGGTTTTGTAAAAAGTTATATAATTGATAATTGGAAAGAAATTGTTGGAGATGAATATTATAAAAATTCTATACCCGAAAAATTAAGAATTCAAAAAGGTGGTGGAGTCTTAACTATTGCTACAGATGGAGCAACATCTACAGAAATGGAATATATTAAAACTGATATTATACAAAAAATTAATGACTATTATGGATATCGAGCAGTTAATAGAATTAGATTTCGAAATTCTTTTATTCAAGATGAAATTAAAGAAAAAAAGGTAAAAAAAGAAAATATTAAAAATAAAAATTCAATAAATGAAAAGGCTGATTTTTTTCTTAGTGAAGTTGAAGAGAGTGAGTTGAAAGAAGCAATTAATTCTTTGGGTAAAAGTATAATTGGCAAAAAGAACGAATAATATTAAATGAGGTAATTATGATTAAAAAAAATATAATTCTTTTAGTTGGTGTTGTTGTGTTGGGTTTGATTCTTGCAATCTTTTTCCTGTCGCCAAATCAGCAATCATCAAATTTAGCTGATAACATTAATGCATCAAGAGATTTATCATCAAATATAAGTTTTTCCAGTGGTGTTTCTTCAAATCTTGAAGGTGATCACACTTTAGGTTCAGATAATTCTGAAAGCATTATTGTTGAGTATGCCAGTCTTACATGTCCACATTGCGCTACTTTCCATGGAGATGTTTTTCCTAGAATAAAGTCAGAATTGGTAGACACTGGAAAAGTGAAATATGTTTTTAGAGATTATCCAATAGACCCCCTTGCAATGGCTGGCTCAATGATAGCTCATTGTTCAGGAGATAATAAGTATTTTGGGGTAATTGATGTTCTTTTAAAAACACAGGAAGAATGGTTGTTTGATAATGAGAATCCCTATAATGGATTATTAAAGGTTGCACGTTTAGCTGGTCTATCTGAAGAAGATGTTAAATTGTGTCTTAGTAATACTGAGTTATTTAATATGATTGAAGGAAATCAAAGATTAGCATCATCAAGGTTCGGGGTTAATAGTACACCTGCAGTTTTTGTAAATAACAAAAAAATTTCATCACTAGATTTTGATGCCATATTGGCAGAACTTGGTATTTCTAAGGATTAAATTAATATAGGGAGTGAGTATTGGATTTTAGCAAATTAAGGTTATCAAGTTTTAAATCTTTTGTTGAACCAATAGAAATAGACATAAAAGATGGATTGACTGGTGTAGTTGGTCCAAATGGTTGTGGCAAATCAAATTTAGTTGAAGCTATTAGGTGGGTTATGGGCGAAGCTTCCTATAAATCCATGCGAGCATCAAGTATGGAAGGTGTTATTTTCCAAGGTACTCAAAATAGACCCTCAAGAAACTCAGCCGAAGTTTCTCTAGTATTAAATAATAAAGATCGTGATGCTCCTCTTATGTGCAATGATGCTGATATAATTGAAGTTACAAGGAGAATAGAAAGAGAAGCAGGCTCTGTTTATAAATTAAACGGTAATGATACTAGAGCAAGAGATATACAAATGCTTTTTGCAGATGCTTCAACTGGAGCAAGATCGCCATCTTTAGTAAGACAAGGCCAAATTCAAGAATTAATTGATCAAAAACCAAACGAAAGAAGAAGAATTTTAGAGGATGCTGCAGGCATTTCTGGTCTTCATGTTAGAAGGCATGAGGCTGAATTAAGAATTAAATCTGCTGAAACAAATATTGATAGACTTGATGATATATTAAAAGAATTAGCATCTCAGGTTAGATCTCTTAACAAACAATCAAGGGAAGCAAATAGATATAAGAATTTATCAGAAAAAATTCGAGAAACAGAAATTCTACTTCTTGCAAAAAAATACAAAACCATTGAACTAGAATGTAAAGAAAATGAAGAGAAACTCCATTCTTTAAATGTTGAACATCAAAATATAGTTAGGAGTGTGAGCAATAAAAAAACAGAAGAATTAAATATCCAAGAATCATTACCTGAGTTGAAAAAAGAAGCAAACGACTCCTCTGCAGCCCTTCAAAGATTAATTATTGAAATGGAAAGATTTGATAATGATCAAATACAGTCCGATAGAAGAAAACAAGAATTAGATGATTTGATTTCAACTACTAATCTTCAATTAAAAAGAGAAATTCAGATTTTAGAGGATATAAACAATAATGTTATAGGTAATAATAAAGATATAAATATTAACGAAGATGAATTAGAGGTTAAAATTAATAAAAAAGAAACTTTAATTATAGATCTAGATAAAGAGATAAATAATCTTACAAAACTTTATGCTGAAAAAAATGCTCTAGAAGGAATAATTGGTGATAATGTTGATGCAACTAATTCTCTTATAGAGAATCTTGATGTTATACCGGGCTTTGAAAAAGCATTGGATGCTCTGCTTGGTGATGAATTGTACCACTCTTTGGATACTGAAAATGGCATACATTGGAAAAAAGTATCAATTGAAGAAAAATCTCAAAACCTGCCATCAGGATGTAAACCGCTTTCAGAATTTGTTAAAGGTTCAGATGTTTTAAGCGAAAGACTTAACCAAACTGGTTTGGTAAATCAATCAGATGGCGAAGAGCTTTCCTCCAAACTTACATATGGACAAAGAATAGTATCAAAAGAAGGGGATTTATGGAGATGGGACGGTTTGGTTGTATCTGCTGGTGCTCCTGGATCTGCAGCTGAAAGATTAGGGCAAAGAAATCGTTTGATTGAAATATATGAAGAAATAAAAGAATTTGAAAATAATTCTGGAGATATCGATTCTTTAAGAAATAAATTAAAAGATGCCCATAAAGATCTATCTGATTTGAGGCTGAATTACGAAAAGATTCTACTTAATAAAAAAAATATTTCTGATGTAAATAAAAGAAAAGATATAGCAACAGAACAAATTACTATTTTGGAAGAGAGAATAAAGAAGTTTGAGCAAGAAAATATAAACCTTGAACAAAATCCTGAAGATATTGATACAAAAAAAATAGACCTGAGTGAAAATATTTCATCGGCAAGAAAAAAATCTAACGAAGATAATGACAAATTAATTGAATTAGAAAACAGTCTAAGAGATGTAGTCCTTATAATTAGAGAATTATCTGATCAAGAATCACATTTAAGAGAGAATAAGGGCAGAGTTGAGGTAACGCTTGAGTCAAATAAAACTCGTTTATCAGAAATCATTAACTTAATTGAAAAGGAACATAAAAAAGAGACTTCAGAATTTATGAAAGAATTAGATGTTTCGGTCGATAGTGAAGATGAAGATGAAATGCAAATGAATATAGATAGATTAAAAAGAGAAAGAGATGATCTTGGTGGTGTAAATTTAAAAGCTGAAGAGGAGGCAGAAGAGATAAAAGAGAGAATTAACGAAATTAAGGTCGAAAGAGATGATCTTGTTGAAGCAATTAAGAAGCTTAGAACAGGAATTAATGACTTAAATAAAGAAGGAAGAGAAAGAATGCAACGAGCCTTCTTAGAAGTGAATGAAAAATTTCAAAATGTTTTTAAGAAATTTTTTGGCGGTGGAAATGCTGAATTGAAGTTTATAGATTCTGATGACCCTCTTGAAGCAGGGCTAGAAGTCTTTGCTCAATTGCCAGGCAAGAAATTAATAGAAATGTCATCCTTATCAGGCGGAGAGAAAGGCTTGGTCTCATTATCTTTAATTTTTGCTGTATTCTTAACAAATCCATCACCAATTTGTGTTCTTGATGAGGTTGATGCAGCTTTAGACGATAGTAATGTTGAGAAGTTTTGTGATTTAATTGAAGAAATTTCTTCAAATGTAAAAACAAGATTTCTTGTAATTACACATCATCCTTTAAGTATGGCAAGAATGGATAGGCTTTATGGCGTAACAATGCAAGAAAAGGGAGTAAGTCAATTAGTTTCAGTCGACCTTAATGTTGCTGAAAAAATTAGAAATATTGCTTAGTAAAATTAATTAATTCAATTAATACAATAACTTATGTAAAAATATATGTAGTTGACACTAGCATCTTATATTAGTAATTTCTGTAAGGAAGCTGTCATTAAAAAGGAATTCTCAAGTAAACTTTGACTCAAGATTCACAAGAAGATAAAGAAAAAGAAATGCAAAATATTATTGAAGATAAAGATAGAATTTCTGAAAAAATTGGTGAATTTCAAAAAAAATATAATCAAAAATCTGTTAATGAAAATGATAGCGCTAAATCATCAGCCTTTGGTCTTGCAATGAGAATAACAACTGATTTGATGTCTGGAGTTATAATAGGTGGTATTATGGGCTGGTCATTTGATAAGCTATTCGGAACATCTCCATGGCTTTTAATAGTATTTTTTATTTTGGGTGTTGCTGCTGGTATATCAAATGTTATTCGAACAGCAAATAAAATGAATAAGTTAGGGTAGTTATGGCGTCTTCGGATCATACTGGCGATCAACATGGAGCTGGTTCTTTTCCAGCTGATCCAATGCATCAGTTTGAAATTAAAAGATTATTAGATATCAATATTGCAGGATTCGATATTTCGTTTACAAATTCAGCTTTATTTATGCTGATTGCAGTCTTTATTATAAGTTTTACAACTATTATTTCTGTTCGAAAAAACTCAATAATTCCTTCAAGAATGCAATCAATTGTTGAATTATCATACGAATTTGTTGCAGATATGGTTAGACAAAATGTTGGTTCTCAAGGAAAAAACTATTTTCCCTTTATTTTTACTTTATTTATGTTCGTGCTTTTTTTGAATATGCTTGGAATGATACCATACGGTTTTACTGTTACTAGTCATATAGCCGTTACATTTGCTTTAGCAATGCTAATATTTATAGGTGTTACTGTTATTGGTTTTATAAAACATGGTTTAGGGTTCTTTGGTTTCTTCGTACCTAAGGGTGTGCCAATTTTTATGCTTCCATTACTGGTTGTTATTGAGGTAATTTCATATTTTACAAGACCGATTAGCCTATCTGTAAGATTATTTGCCAACATGATGGCAGGCCACACTATGTTAAAAGTATTTTCTGGATTTGTTATTTTGATGGGTTTTTTAGGTGGATGGCTTCCTCTGGCTGTCATGGTAGCATTCACAGGTTTAGAAATTTTAATTGCATTTTTACAAGCATATGTTTTTGCTATATTAACATGTATCTATCTTAACGATGCATTACATATGCACTAATTTATTTTATTAAAAGGAGATAAAAAAATGGAACCAGAAGCAGCAAAATTAATTGGAGCAGGTATAGCTTGTATCGCTCTTGCAGGCGCAGGAATTGGAATTGGAACAATTTTTGGTAACTATCTTGCAGGAGCCTTAAGAAACCCAAGCGCAGCACAATCACAATTTCCAAATTTGTTATTAGGTTTTGCATTAGCAGAAGCGACTGGACTTTTCGGTCTTGTTGTTGCGCTTATTCTGTTGTTTGTTCTTTAAACGATTGATAAGCAATGCCTCAGCTTGATTTTTCAACTTTTTTGCCACAAATTTTTTGGCTTTTTATAAGCCTTTCTTTTTTGTACATTGTTTTGTCGCGATATGCTCTTCCTAGAGTTTCCGATGTTATAGAGGAAAGAAAAGATATTATTGCGCAGGATATTGATTCCGCAAAAGAATATTCTGCAGAATCTGAAAAAGCTACTGAAGATTTAAATTTAAAGTTATCTGAGGCTAAGGTAAGTTCACAAAATTTAATCAACAAATCACTTCAGGATATCAAAGAAGATAATGAGATAAATAAAAATATCTTAATAAAGGAAATAAATAATGAAATTTCAGAAGCTGAGGGTGAGATCAAAGAAAAAAAAGAAACCGCTCTCGATGAAATATCTTCAATTTCTGAAAGCTTAGCTATTGAAATACTTGAAAATTTATCTGTTGGTAAAATTGATAAAGGAAAGATAGCTGCTTTATCTAAAATTGATAAATAGGTGTAATTCGAATGTTTGATTCAAGTTTTTTTGTCGCAATTTCATTTTTAATTTTTGTTGGCTTAGTAATATATATGGGTTTGCCAAGGATGATTATATCTGCTCTTGATAAAAGGTCTGAGGATATCCAGGAAGAATTAGATGAGGCAAGAAATCTAAGGGAGGAAGCACAAAAGATACTGGCCAAAGAAAAAAAGAATTTAGACAAAGCCGAAGAAGAATCTAAAAACCTAATTAAGAAAGCTAAACAGCAAGTTGATGAAATAACAAAAAAAGCTGAACAAACCCTTAAAGAGGATATTGAAAGAAAGAAAAGAATAGCAGAGCTTAAAATTGAGCAAGCTCAAATTGAAGCTTTAAACGATGTTAAGGCTAGAGTCGCAAATCTTTCATTCGAAATAACAAAGAATTATTTAAGTAAAAATTTAGACGAAAAAGTATCCAAATCGATTCTAGATGATAGTATTTCAGAAATTAAAAAAAATCTTTAATATTTATTCTTCTAGTCTTTCAATGATTTCTATCAAATTACAGGGTTTATGCCTGATGTCTAATTGATGTATTAAAATTTCATCCCATGCATCTTTTACAGCCCCCGGAGAACCGGGAAGACAAAAAATGTATGTATTTTTAATTATTCCTGCAGTTGCACGAGATTGTATTGTTGATGTTTTAATTTTTTGAAATGATATCATATGAAAAATTGATGAAAACCCGTCTATTTTTTTATCAAATAATCTTTCTAGTGCTTCTGGAGTAACATCCCTGCCTGTTAATCCTGTACCCCCGCTTGTAATTATTGCATTTATATTTTTATTCTTTGACCATTCTAAAATCTTACTTTCTATTAATTCTTTATTATCTTTCAAAATCTCATAATTGATAAGATTATGGCCGCTTTTCTTTATTTTATTTATTAATAAATTTCCTGAAACATCAGTATCTTTTGTCCGGCTATCTGAAACTATTAGAACTGATATATTTATTGGAAAAAACTCTAAAGTTTTTTCTAATTCTTCATTGATTTCCCATTCTTCTTGATTAGTGGTTTTTATAATAATTAATATTAATGTTGTTGCCATGCTTGCTGCGAACAGTACCCAGCTATAGGACAAAACTAAATGACTCATTTTAAGTATATCTTTCTTAAATTTTTATTAAATTAATTTTTTATTCCTTATATTGAATTTTTCTATTAAGCAATAATATATCTTTCATCACTAATGATTTGCTAGTTGGTCTTCTTAATAAATAAGCAGGATGAAAGATAGGTAAAGCTGGAATTTCTAATTTTTTATCCTTATAAATATGCCATTCTCCTCTCAATTTTGTAATACCAATATCTTTATCTAAAATTGATTTAGCTGAGATTGAGCCAACAAGAACTAAAATATCAGGCTTTACAAGCTCTATGTGTTTTTTTACAAAAGGCAGACATTGTCTAATTTCTTTTGTAGTTGGATTTCTATTACCCGGGGGTCTCCATGGTATTATATTAATTATGTAACAATTTTTTCTATTTATATTAATAAATTCCAATATCTTGTCGAGGAGCTTACCTGATTTTCCTACAAATGGCTTACCTTCTATATCTTCTTGATTACCAGGAGCTTCTCCGATTAGCATTATTTTTGATTTGCTGTTGCCGTCACAGAATACAGTTGATCTTGATGTATTTTTAAGTTCACATTTATCATAATTCTCAATATAAGATTTTAGATCTTCTAGGTTTTTTATTTCTGATAAATCATTTTGATCATTAATAAATATATTTTCTTCTAAATCAGGGTTATTTAAATTTTCATTTATATTGGATTTTATTGTTTCTGTTACACCTAACTCAATCTGGAATTTAAGATCATCTATATTTTTTTCAAAACTTTTTATCATCTTTTAGTGAATCTCTATATAGAATATTAACTGATATTATTAACTGCGACAATAATGTTAAGGGTTTAAAATATGAAAAAAAGTATTATTTATAAACAATAAGGTAATAAATGAGCAATAAACCAGTTAATGAACTTAATGAACAACAAGGTCAGGTTCTAGATTCTTCAAACAGAGAATCTATGGAATATGATGTTTTAATTGTTGGAGCCGGACCTGCAGGCCTATCTGCGGCTATACAAATAAAGCAATTAGCTCAAAAAAGTGATTCAGATATTTCTGTGTGTGTGCTTGAGAAGGCCAGTGAGATTGGTGCTCATATATTATCTGGCGCTGTTATTGAAACTAGTGCTCTAGATAAACTTTTACCTAATTGGAAAGAAATGGATAGCCCAATTAAAACAAAGGTTAAAAAGGATAAACTTTCTTATTTAGGCAAGGATTGGTCAATAAATTTTCCTCAATTTTTGCTTCCTCCGATGATGAAAAACCATGGAAATTATATAGTAAGTCTTGGGAATGTTTGCAAATGGCTAAGCGAGGTTGCAGAAAATTTAGGTGTTGAAATTTACCCTGGTTTTAGTGCTGCTGAAGTTCTTGTTGATGATAATGGAAAAGTTTATGGTGTTGCCACAGGCGATATGGGTGTTTCCAGAGATGGCTCTGCTAAAGACTCTTGGGAATCAGGGATGGAACTTCACGCAAAATATACTCTTTTCTCAGAAGGAGCTAGAGGATCTCTTTCAAAATTCTTAATTGATAATTTTAATCTTTCTGAAGATAAGGACTATCAAAAATATGCAATCGGAATTAAAGAATTATGGGAAATAAAAGATGAAAACCACCAAGAGGGACTTGTTGAGCATTCAATGGGCTGGCCTTTGAGCGATGGAACAGGAGGAGGTTCGTTTCTTTATCATTTCGGACAAAATCAAGTCTCAGTAGGCTATGTCGTTCACCTTAATTACACTAACCCTTATGTTTCTCCATTTGATGAATTTCAACAGTACAAGACTCATCCCTCAGTTAAAAAAGTTTTAGAGGGTGGAAAGAGAATATCCTATGGAGCAAGGGCAATAACTGCAGGAGGCTATCAATCAGTTCCAAAATTATTCTTTCCAGGGGGTGCTTTAATAGGTTGTTCTGCAGGATTTTTAAACTATCCAAAAATAAAAGGAACCCATAATGCTATGGAGTCAGGTATTCTTGCTGCTGAATCAATAGTTGAAAACTTTGTTAATGGAAATCAAGCTGATAATTTATCAAATTATCAGAAAAAATATGAAAAAAGCAAAATAGCAAAAGAGTTAAAGAAGGTTCGTAATGTTAAACCATTTCAATCCAGATATGGAGTTCTTTTGGGTACTATTTTAAGTGGTTTAGATATGTGGTTAAATACTTTTGGAATTACATTACCATTCACACTTGGTCATATTAAACCTGATTATAAAACACTACGAAAAGCATCTGAATGTAAGGAAATAATATATCCAAGACCTGATGGTGAATTTTCTTTTGATAAACTATCTTCAGTTTTTCTTTCAAGCACTAATCATGAAGAAGATCAACCTGCTCATTTAACATTAAAAGATAACAATATACCGATTAAAGTGAATCTCGTTGAATATGATGAGCCTGCTCAAAGATACTGCCCTGCAGGAGTTTATGAGGTTCTCTTAGCTGATGATAATAGTGAGCCAGTTTTTCAGATAAATGCTCAGAATTGTGTGCATTGTAAAACTTGCGATATAAAAGATCCCTCACAAAATATTAATTGGGTTGTACCACAAGGTGGAGAAGGCCCTCTGTATGGTGGTATGTAATTATTGATGCAAGTCATTGAAAAAGCTTATGCTAAAGTTAATATTTCTTTAAATTTAACAGGTCAAAAAGACCATAATCTTCACTATCTCGTCAGCATGATTTGTTTTTGTGATTTTTATGATACGATAACAATAGAAGATTCTAAGGAATTTAAATATGTTATCAATGATGATATTAAGTTTAACAAGCCAGACCTAATTCTGAAGACAATAGAATTTTTATCAAAAGAAATTGGTAGAGATTTACCCCCATTTAAAATTACTTTGAATAAACAAATACCTATAGGAGCTGGCCTTGGCGGTGGTTCCGCAGATTCTGCAGCTACTTTAAGAGCAATTGATAAATTTTTTAATCTCAATCTTACTTATGATCAGAAATTATTAATTGGTAATAAAATAGGATCTGATGTTCCTAGTTGTGTTGTATCTAAACCCTTAATTTTATCAGGATACGGAGATCAAATTCGTCTATTGGATGGGTTAGATGATAAGGATATTATTATAATTTATCCCAATATTAGCGTAAGCACTAAAGAGGTATTTGATAATATAGATATTAATTTAATTGAAAAAAAAGACAGCCACAAACTTGAAAAACAAATAGAAGATAGTATTGATTTTTATAACAATGGTAATAATTTTGATAAATTATTTTCTAATGATTTGCAAAGTTTAGTTCTTAAAAAATATCTTTTTATCAATGATGTTGTAGATTGCCTCAAAAAAGTAGGTTCTTCTTTTGTATCAATGACAGGGTCTGGTTCCGCATTTTTTGGATTTTTTAAAGAGTCTTCAATAGATAATGCTTATAAAAAAATTAATGATTTAAACAAGGATTGGATGATTATTAAATGTAAATTAATGGGATCTAATAATAGAGAAATCAACAAGCTTCATTAATGCTGATTTAAATTCTGTTTCTGGAAATATTGCAAGCGCGTCTTTAGCGATTCTTCCATGTTGCTTTGCTTTAGAAAGCGTATCATTAATTGCATCATATTGATTTATTATTTTTATTGATTTTTTTAAAAGATCTTTATTTCTAATTTTATTATTAAATGAGTTTTCTAAGAATTCTCTTTCAGAGGCATTACCTCTTCTATATGTAAGAATAATAGGAAGAGTAACTTTGCCTTCGAAAAAATCATCACCTATATTTTTACCTAAAGTTTCTTTATCACCGTTATAGTCTAATGCGTCATCCTTTAATTGAAAAGCAATACCTAGATTCTTACCGAATGAAATTAGGGCATTAATCTCCTCTTCTTTTGACTGCGCTATAAGTGCGCTAACTACACACGCGGTTGAAAATAATTCAGCTGTTTTAGCTTCAATTATATGCATGTACTGATCTTCAGTAGTTTTAATATTATCCGAGGCAATAAGTTGCATAACCTCACCTTCAGCTATCTTTGCTGATGCATTTGATAAATTTTTTAAACATTCTAATGATTTAGTTTCAACCATAAGTTGAAAGGCTTTACCTAGAAGAAAATCACCAACCAGAATGCTAGATTTATTATCCCAAACAATATGAGATGCTGATTTTCCTCTTCTAAAATCGCTATCATCTACTACATCATCATGTAAAAGAGTAGCAGTGTGCATTAATTCAACTGCTGTCGCTAATTTAATATGCATATCACCTTTGTATTCGCATATTTTAGAAGTTGTAAGTGTAAGAATAGGTCTTAATCTTTTACCTCCAAGCTCTATAATATGGTTTGATACATCAGGTATCCTATCGACCTGACTAATAACTTGTTCATTTATTAAATTATTTACTCTAACGAAATCGTTTTCAATTAATGTTAATAATTTTTGAATAGGCTCTTCGTCTTTATATTTGTTTTTTACTAATTTAATTACATTTCCCATATTTTCTTATATTTTAGAATCTACCTATGATCAAAGAAAATTCTAAAAATAAATTCCTTGGCGGTAAACTTACTATTCTTCAGCAAAGAGAGGGGTTTAGAGCAGGGCATGACTCTGTTTTATTAGCCTCTTCAATTCCAGCTAAAAAAGGAGATAAATGCTTAGAATTAGGTATAGGTACTGGAGTTGTCTCTTTATGTTTAATGAAAAGAGTTCCTGGCTTATCTTTAATAGGAATTGATAATGATAGAGATAGTATAAAGCTCTTAAAAGAAAACATCTCCTTGAATGGATTTGATGATCATATTTCAGTTATTAAAGGGGATCTTAATGACGGAAGCAATAAATTTAAAAATTTAAAAAGACATAGCTTTGATCATATTTTTTCTAATCCGCCTTTTTATGAGAAAGGTGAGATTGTTTTACCTAAAAATAAAAATAAGAGAAATGCATATTATGGTGAAAAAGATTTTATTAATAACTGGATTAAGTTATCTCTTACTTTTGTTAAGAGTAAGGGCTCGATAACATTTATAAACCATATAAAAAATTTTCCTGATATTTTATCGCTTTTTATGAATTCGATGGGTGATGTGACAGTTATTCCAATTTTTACAAATGTTGAAAAACCTGCAACACGCTTTTTAATAAGTGGCGTTAGAGATTCAAAAAAACCACTTAAATTGAAAAGAGGATTAATTTTAAACACTAGAAATGGTAAAACACCAAAAAAAATTGAGAATATTTTGAGGCATGGTAAGTCATTATAATCAATGACTTTATTACTATTTTTTAAGACAGAATTGCTATAATAAAAAATATAGACATTGGAGGTGTCAGTGACCGCAAAAAAAATGGAAGAATTAGTCTCTTTATGTAAAAGAAGAGGATTCATTTATCAAACTAATGAATTATACGGCGGAATGCAGGGTGTATATGACTATGGTCCATTAGGGGTTGAATTAAAAAATAATCTAAAACAAGCTTGGTGGAGCTCTATGGTTTATGAAAGAGATGATATAGAGGGCTTAGATTCTTCAATATTAACTCATCCAAATGTTTTGAAATACTCTGGTCACGAAGAGACTTTCACTGACCCACTTGTAGATTGTAAGGATTGTAAATCAAGGTTTAGAGCTGATCACATCGATAATAATAAATGTCCTTCATGTGGTTCAGACAATTTAACTGATCCTAGACCTTTTAATCTAATGTTTAAAACAACAATTGGACCTGTTGATGATGGAGCTAGTTTTGCATATTTAAGACCAGAAACCGCTCAACAAATTTTTACAAATTTTAAAAATGTGGTTGATTCAACATCAAGAGCATTACCATTTGGAATTGCTCAAATTGGAAAGGCTTTTAGAAACGAAATAACTCCGAGAAATTTTATTTTTAGAGTAAGAGAATTTGAACAAATGGAATTAGAGTTCTTTGTAGAGCCTGGTAGTGATGAAGAGTGGCATCAAAAATGGGTTGATGAAAGAATTAGTTGGTGGGAACGACAAGGAGTGGATAAAAGTAAATTAGAAATTATTGATGTCGATAAAGAAGATTTATCGCATTATTCAAAAAAGACGGTTGATATAATGTATGAATTTCCTCATGGGCTTGAGGAATTAGAAGGTATCGCAAATAGAACTGATTTTGATATAGGATCACATACTAAAAATCAGAAAGATTTTGAAATAAATGCTGATGTTATAAAAAATGATGACTCAGTAACAAAATTAGCGATTCAAGATAAAATTAATAATACATGGGCTATACCTTATGTAATTGAGCCATCGGCAGGAGTTGATAGAGGATTTTTAGCTATATTAAACGAGGCCTATAAAATTGAGAAGCTTGAAAACGGTAAAGAGAGAACTGTTCTATCGCTAAAATCCCACTTGTCGCCAATAAAGGCTGCGGTTATTCCTTTAAAAAGAAATAATCAAGATTTAGTTAACAAAGCAGTAGAATTAAAAAAGCAATTGCAGTCAATTGGTTTAGGAAGAGTAGTGCTTGATAATGCAGGCAATATTGGGAAAAGTTATAGAAGACATGATGAAGTTGGAACACCAATGTGCATAACAATTGACTTTGAAACATTAGATGATAATTCTGTTACAGTAAGAGATAGAGATACTATGGAGCAAAAAAGAATTAAATTAGATGAAATTTCTGATTTTTTTGTCAAAAATCTCTAATAAATTGAAATGACAAAATATATACATGCTTTTTCAGATCCTTTAACGGATGAAATTGACCAATCATTAATAGGCAATAAAGGCTATAATCTGTGTTTAATGCATGGAATGGACTTACCTATCCCTGAAGGTTTTATAATTAATGCAAAGGCCACTAAAGAATATAAAATTCAAAATGATTTTAGTGATAAATTTCTTGATGAATTAGAAAATAACTTAGCTATTATTCAAGATAAGACAAATCTTCAAATTGGTAACCCAGAAAAACCCCTAATCTTGTCAGTGAGATCAGGCTCAATGATATCAATGCCAGGAATGCTTGATACAATTTTAAATGTCGGCCTAAATCATAAAATAGTTAAAACTTTAGCAAAAAATAACAATGGTTTTTTTGCATATGATACATGGCGAAGATTTATTCAAATGTATTCTCATGTTGTTCATAGACTCGATACTTATGATTTTGATGAAATACTGGAGAATTATCTTCTTGGAGCAAATTTAAGCGCTGTTAGTCAGTTAGATGCTGAAGACTTAGAAGAAATATGTAAAATGTATTTAGATCTCTTCAAGGAAAGAGTAGGTGAAGATTTTCCAGAAGATCCATATCAACAAATAAATGAATCCATAGTCGCTGTTTTAAATTCATGGGATAATGAAAGGGCGATTTCATACCGAAATATAAATGATATTCCGAATAATATTGGCCTAGCAGTAACTATACAAAGAATGGTTTTTGGAAATTTAAACGATAAAAGTGCCTCTGGTGTTATTTTTTCAAGAAATCCAGATACAGGTGAAGACAAAATTAAAGGTGAATATCTATTAGAGTCACAAGGGGAAGATGTTGTTTCAGGCTTTATAACTCCGAAAAATATAAGTGAAACAGGAACCGATGACATGTTTACAGATATCTTTTCTGATATTTATAAACAAATAAATCAAATTTCAAAAAATTTGGAGAAGCAATTTGGATTTGTTCAGGATATCGAATTTACTATTGAGTCAAATGTATTATGGATTTTACAATCACGTAATGCAGAGTTAAATGCTCAAGCATCTTTTAAAGTTTTAAGAGATTTTGTTGATGAGAAAATTATTAATCAAAATGAAGCTTTGAAATTAATCAAAGAAGATCATGTTGAAAAAGCTTTTGTCCCAGTTCTTGATGATTCACAAGAGTTAAAAATTTTAACAAAAGGATTGCCGGCATCTCCAGGAGTAATATCGGGTTTAGTTGTTTTTGATATTGAAGGAATTAATAGAATAAAAAATAGAGATGAGAAATCTATATTAATTCTTGTTGAAACCAATACTAACGATATTAAAGCTATGCATGCATCAGATGGAATATTAACTTCTAGAGGAGGGCTTACAAGCCACGCTGCAGTTGTTGCAAGAGGTTTAAATAAGCCTTGTATTACAGGCGCAGTAGAAATTAAAATTAATACCCAAAAAAAGAATATTTCTATCAATAATAAAATTATATCTGAATTTGATACAATTACTCTTGATGGTCACTCAGGGGAGGTTATTGACGGTATAGTAAAAACAATACCTCAAGAACCCTCATCTGATTTAAAAGAAATATTAAATTGGTGTAAGAAGATAATATCAGACAAAGATATTGCTGATTCTTTAAAAATTATCAAACAAGCTAAATTAAAACTTAAATAATTTATTGAATATTAATATTTGGTTTTCAAAGTCATTATCCCGTTTAACTAGTCTAATGGCATTTTCATTGGGCCAGTACTAATTACTTCATCTCTAGCTTTTACAGGATCTTCAACAACTAATTTTTCCAAGTCCTCAAGATCTTCTGGTACATACCAGTGTATCTTATCCTCTTCATATGCTCGATAAACCGTTTTCGCTATTTCTTCAGCTGGAATTAATCTCCACATTCCATCAGTAGGAAGAGTAGATCTAATGTCTTGGCTAATTAGGGGCGTATCAATGACTCCAGGTAATATATCAGAGACCTTTACACCAAGCCTTTTAAATTCAGCTGAAAGAGATTCTGTTAATCCTTTTACTGCGTGCTTAGATGCTGAGTAAACTGAAGTCATTGGTAGACCAATTATTCCGGTTGAAGATGATGTATTTAAACATAATGAATTGTCAGTATTTTTCAAAAGATCTATTGCTGAATATATACCATTTATGACCCCAAAGAGATTAATATTAACAACTCTTAGATGGTTTTCATAAGGCTGATCTTCAAAAAAGCCACCTTCAGCAATTCCAGCATTATTAAATAAAATATCTAATCTATTATTTGATATATTAGAAAATTCTTTCACTGCTTTTTCAAACATATCTTTATTTGAAACATCAAGTTCTCTGCAAATTAAATTTTCTGAATCTATTTCTTCTTCTAATGCATTTAGATTGTTTTTGTTGATATCATAGCAACCAACAAACCAACCTTTATTAATAAATAACTGAACAGTAGATCTTCCCATACCACTTGCACCACCAGTTATAAAAATATATTTTTTACTCATAAAGCCCCCATTACTTTTTTATTAAATCTAAACCTATATCAAGAGATTTTGAAGAGTGCGTTATCCAACCAGAGGATATAAAATTAACCCCTGTCGTAGCTATTTTTGCTACATTTGAATAATCTATCTTACCTGAAGCCTCTAATATTATTTTTTTTTGACCTAGTTTGACCGCTTTTTTTAAATCGTTAATTTTGAAGTTATCGAGCATAATAACATCTGGATTAAATTTAAGAGCTTCTTTAAATTGCTTTAAATTATCTACTTCAATTTCAATTTTTATCTTATTTTTTAGCTTTTTAACTTTTTTGAGAGCATTAGAGACTGATTCAGCTATAGCTATATGATTATCCTTTATTAAAATAGCATCGTATAGCCCTATTCGATGATTAATACCTCCACCAACTTTGACAGCATATTTTTCTATATTTCTTAATCCCGGTGTTGTTTTGCGTGTGCATAATATTTTTGTATGAGTATGCGAAATTAATTTAACCATCATTGATGTCGATGTTGCTATACCTGAAAGATGAGTTAAGAAATTCAATGCAGTTCTTTCTCCCGTTAGAAGACTTATTGCTGGTCCCTCAACTTTAGCTAAAACTTCATTCTTTTTAATTGAATCGCCATCTTTTTTACATGAAGTAAATTTGATTTTTTCGTCAAGCAATTCATAAACAATTTTAGCTATGTTAATACCACATAAAATACCTTTTTCTCGTGAGACAAAATGAAATTGAGCTCTATCCCGTTTTGTTAAAACAGTATTACTCGTAATATCGCCTAATTTTCCAAGATCCTCCTTGATAGCTAATCTAGCAATTTTTTTTAATTGAGGATCAGATAATATCTTCATAAATTTATCATTCTGTTTACTGAATCAAGTGCCCGTTTAGCAATATCATGATCAATAATAACTTCATGTGTTTCATACCAAAGGGAAGAAAGAATCTTTTCTAATGAAATCTCCTTCATATGAGGGCAAAGATTACATGGTCTTACAAAATTAACATTTGGTGTTTCTACAGAAACATTATCGCTCATGGAGCACTCAGTAACCATAAGAACTTTATAAGGTTGGTTTGTTTTTACCCAATTTATCATTGCAGAAGTTGATCCAGAAAAATCTGCCTCATCAACTACTTCTGGAGCACATTCAGGGTGCGCAATAATTTTAACACCAGGTTCATTTTCTCTATATTCTCTAATTTCATCAACAGTAAATTCTTCATGAACCTCACATCTTCCTTTCCACATAATGATTTCTTTTTTTGTATCTTTCGCAATATTCATTGCTAAATACTCGTCTGGAATAAAAATAATTTTATCAGAATCTATAGAGTTTACCACTTCTAGTGCGTTTGAAGATGTACAGCAAATATCAGTCTCGGCTTTAACATCTGCTGACGAATTTACATATGTAACAACAGGAATTCCTGGGTTTTCTCTTTTTAGATCAATTACATCTTGTCCTGTTATAGAAGCAGCTAAAGAACAACCTGCATCTAAACTTGGTATAATTATCTTTTTATCCATATTAAGAATTTTTGATGTTTCAGCCATAAAATAAACACCACATTGTATTATTATATCGCTATCAACTTTTGTAGCTTCCTTTGCTAGTTGTAAAGAGTCACCTCTTACATCGCTAACACAATGAAAAATCTCCGGAGTCTGATAATTATGAGCAAGAATTGTGGCATTTTTTTCTTTTTTGAGGATATTAATTGCTTCTATGTATGGTGCAAAAAATGGCCATTCAATATCTGGTATGACACTTGAAACTTTTTTATATAATGAAGATGTCTTCTTTTCTGTATCATCATTCCAAGATATACCCATTTCATCAAGGATCTTGCTTGGATGTAATTGATTAATTTTATTATCTAATGATTTATCCATAATAATTGGTCATAGTTTATAATTTTGATAATAAAAACATTATTCATTAATTAGTCAAAAGAAAATGAGGTGATTTAGATTTTTCTAAGGATAACGCTTCCAGCTGAATATCCGGCACCAAAAGAACAAAGGACGCCAATTTCACCCTTATCCATATCCTCACTATATTGAGAAAAGGCTATTATTGAGCCTGCAGATGAAGTATTTGCGTAATCTTGGAGTATATTTGGCTGTTCATTTTTTTCTGGCGTTCTGCCTAAAACTTTTTTTCCTATAAAATCATTCATACTCTTATTTGCTTGATGCAACCAAAGTCTTTTTACATCATTAATTCCAACATTTTCATCTAACAAATGATCTAGTATTAATTGACTCACCATAGGAACAACTTCTTTAAATACCTTCCTTCCTTCCTGCATAAACAACATATCTCTATCAAGAGTTTGAGATTGCTTGGCATTATTAAGAAAACCAAAATTATTTCTAATATTATTGGAAAATTGTGTGATGCACCTAGTTGATAGAATTTCAAATGAATTTGAGGAGTTTGCCGATACTTTTTTTTCTAAGATCATGGCTGTACAAACATCACCGAAAATAAAATGACAATCGCGATCTTTAAAATCTAAGTGTCCAGAGCAAATCTCGGGATCAACTATTAAAATTGTTTCTGCGCTTCCAGCCTTAATCATATCAGCAGCAGCTTGAATCCCGAAAGTTGCAGATGAGCAAGCAACATTCATATCAAAAGCAAATCCTTGAATTCCTAAATATTGTTGCACTTCGATTGCTATTGCAGGATAAGCTCTCTCTAAATTAGAGCATGCTGTAATAACCGCATCTATATCAGAAGGCTTTTTCCCAGATACTTTTAGGGCTTGTTTAGCTGCCTCTATAGACATTTCTGCTAAAATAGAAGGTTCGTCATTGTTTCTTCTCTCTAAAATAGGGTGCATAATATCAGGGTCTAAAATTCCCTTTTTATCCATTACATACCTATTTTTTATTCCTGAGGCATTATAAATAAAATCTTCATTAGACAATTCTAAGGCATCTAATTCACCGTTATCAATTAGATCCTTGTTAAGTGTATTAAATTTCTCTGCATAAGCATTATAAGCTTCAACAAGCTCTTTATTTGTTATTGATTCTTTAGGGGTAAATACACCAGTTCCGCTGATTACAATTTCATTCATAACCCAAAATAATATCAGAAAAATCAATTATGTTAATCTTTTTGACATTTTAAGTAATGTGGGCAACTCACTAAATGATCATTTACTATTCCAGAAGCTTGCATAAATGAGTAGACTGTCACTGGCCCACAAAAGCTAAATCCTAATTCTTTCATTTTTTTTGAAATTTTTTTAGATAATTCAGTATCTTTAGGAATTTCTTTCAATTCTTTTCTAGAGTTGATAATAGGCTCATGATCAACGTAGTTCCAAAAAAAATCAGAAAATTTTTTAGAATTATTAAATTCATTATTATAAATTTTTGCATTATTTATAGTTGCAAGTATCTTTTTTTTATTTCTTACAATTGATCTATCATTCATAAGTTCTTCGATTTTTTTATTATTGTATTCTGAGATAACATTTGGATTAAAATCATCAAAGGCTATTTTGAAATTATCCCTCTTTTTTAGAATAATTATCCAGCTAAGACCAGATTGAAAAGTTTCTAAAGTAAGCATTTCAAAAAGTTTTTTGCCATCAAATTCTGGTTTTCCCCATTCATTATCATGATATTTCATGTAAATATCATGTGAATTAGACCAACTACAAAAACCTTCCCTATCAGATGGCATAATCTTTAAGGATATCAGGAATGTGAACAGTTATAGTAGCTTCCTCATTATTTATATTAACAGATGTGTTTTCCTTTTGAATTTTAGGTAATACATCAGTTTTAAGAATTGCTACGCTTTCATTCTCGTATGATTTAATAATTTTTCCAATTTTTTTAGTTTCTAAAAAAATATCATCACCTTGCTTGTTATTTCTATTAGATGTAATTGAAAAAACTCTTTTTTTAGGTTTACCTTTTCTATACATTCTTGAAGTTACTTCTTGTCCGATAAAACAACCTTTTTTGAATGAAATTGAATTCAGATAATCAAGATTTAATTCTATTGGAAAAAATTCACCAGATAAAAAATCTTCACCTTCTTCAACTATACCAAGAGAAATTTTCTTCTTTTCATAATTATCACTATTAGACCTATCGTTCCTTTTCTCTCTTATTCCCCTCCAACCTAAATTTACATTTCTTGGGTCAATAAAGGAGCCCTGAAATTCTTTTTCTAGACAAACTACAACTTCTAGATCATTTTTCTCTTCAAAATCTACATCTGAATTTAGTTTATAGATTTGCATCTTTTTCATAAATGTTTGAAAGGATTTTTTGTGTAAATCTAACAGGAAGTGATTTCCTTCTTTTTTTACAAAAAACTGATTTAACAATTTGCCTTGTGGACTTAAAAAACAACTTGATAACATTTCTTCATCATTGTTAATTAAGTCGATAGTTATTATAGACTGAAGGAAGTCTTCAGAATCTTTTCCTGAAACTAAGACTAAAGATCTATTGGTTAATGTTATTAATTTATTATTCATATATTTTTATTTAATTTTAATATTATTATATTAGTATAATGAAATAGGAATTTCGTTACAATGTCATTTGATACCATCTTTAAAAACGCAAATATAACTGATGAAAGTAAGAGCTATATTTCTGATATAGGGGTTAAGGATGGAATTATTTCCGAAATTGGAAATCTTAATGATGATGCTGAAACAATTTTAAATATAGAAAATTTAGATTTAATTCCTGGTGTTATAGATACTCAGGTACATTTTCGTGAACCAGGACCAACGCATAAAGAAGATCTGAATACTGGTACAAAATCAGCTATTTTAGGTGGAATAACTGGTGTTTTTGAAATGCCAAACACAAATCCTTCAACAACTAATCTTGAAGCACTGTTAGATAAATTTGAACGCGCAAAAAATAGATCCTATTGTGATTATGCTTTTTATGTTGGCGGAACTGAAGACAATAGCAATGAGCTACCTAAATTAGAGAAAGTTGAAGGTTGCTGCGGTGTAAAAGTCTTTATGGGATTGAGCATTGGCGGCCTGGTGGTATCAGGAGATGAAGATCTATCTAGGATTATGTCTGAAATTAATTATAGGGCGTCATTTCATTCTGAAGATCAAAGCTCTCTTGATGCCAGAAAAAAATATCAAACAACAGGAGATATACATTCTCATGAAGTATGGAGAAATGATGAACAATGTTTTACTGCTACCCAAAGAATAATTAAGATTGCAAGAAAATATAATAAAAAAATACATATTCTTCATGTTTCAACAGGGCAGGAGGCTGAATTTTTAGCTGATAATAAAGATATAGCCTCTGTTGAAATAACTCCTCAACATTTAACTTTAACAGCTCCTGATTGTTACAATGAACTTGGAAGTTATGCTCAAATGAATCCGCCGATTAGAGATATAAATCATCAGACTAAATTATGGACCGCTATAAATAATGGTGTTGCAGATATAATAGGTTCAGATCACGCTCCCCATACTAAAGATGAAAAGGATAAAGAATATCCTATTTCTCCATCAGGTATGCCGGGTGTTCAAACTCTTGTCCCTGTCATGTTAAACCATGTAAATAATGAAAAATTATCCTTAAATCGATTTGTCCAATTAACCAGCGCAAACCCTGCAAGGTTATTTGGTATTAAAAACAAGGGTTTTATAGAAGTAGGTAATGATGCTGATTTTACTGTAATTGATTTAAATAAAGAAAGGGTAATTGAGAATAATTGGATAGTAAGTAAGTGCGGTTGGACTCCTTATGACGGAATGAAAATAAAAGGGTGGCCAATTATGACTATAATAAGAGGCAATATTGTTATGAGAGAAGACGAACTATCTGACCCAATAGGTCAACCAATGCAATTTAATAGATAATTAAGGAGAAAAAATGTCTGAAAAATTTAAAGCTCTTATGATTGAGAAAGAAAATGATGTTCAAACTGTCAATATGGTTGAGATCGAAGATAATGATTTAATGGAGGGTAATGTCCTAGTAAGCACTACTCATTCAACATTAAATTATAAAGATGGTTTAGCTATAACAGGAGCATCACCTGTCGTTCGATCATTTCCAATGATACCAGGAATTGATTTCAGTGGAATAGTTTTATCATCAGAAGATAAAAATTTTTCAGAAGGAGACAGGGTAGTTTTAAATGGTTATGGTTTGTCAGAAAGCCATTTTGGTGGCTATTCGGAAAAGGCTAGAGTTAAATCTGAACATCTATTAAAGCTACCTGAAAATATATCTAATAAACAAGCAATGGCTATAGGAACCGCAGGTTATACTGCCATGTTATGTGTTTTGGCTATTGAAGATCATGGTATAAAGCCAGATGACGGAGTAATTTTGGTATCTGGTGCTTCAGGCGGAGTTGGTTCTGTAGCAATTTCTCTTCTTTCAGATTTAGGTTACAATGTAGAGGCCTCAACAGGAAGATTAGAGGAAACCTCATATCTTAATAATCTTGGCGCAAAAACAATTATTGATAGATCTGAATTGTCTGAACCATCAAGACCTTTAGGAAAAGAAAGATGGGCTGGAGCGATTGATTCAGTTGGCAGTACTACATTGGCAAACATACTTGCTCAGATATCTTATGGGGGAGCTGTTTCTGCATGCGGACTTGCGCAAGGAATGGATCTTCCCTCTACAGTTATGCCATTCATATTAAGAGGTGTTTCCTTGCTTGGTGTTGACTCAGTAATGGCCCCAATGCAAATAAGAGAGAGAGCTTGGGATCGTTTAAGTAAAGATATTAACTTTGAAAAACTTGAGGAAATGATTATTGAGACTTCACTAGACCAAATTGAAAAATTGGCACAAGATATATTAGAAGGTCAAGTCAGAGGAAGGGTTGTAGTAAATATCCAATAAATTTTATGATTTTATTTCCTTAAGTCTTTCAGAGACTAAAAATGCTAAATCTAGTGATTGATTAGCATTCAGTCTTGGGTCACAGTGTGTATGATATCTACTAGATAGATCTTCTTCCAATACTTCAAAAGAACCACCACAACATTCTGTAACATTTTGACCTGTCATTTCTATATGAACACCTCCAGCATATGTACCTTCAGCTCCATGAATATCAATAAACTTTTTAACTTCACTTAAAAGTGTATCTAAATACCTTGTTTTATAACCATTTGAAGCTTTAATTGTATTTCCATGTACTGGATCACAACACCAAACAACACTTTTTCCTTCAGATTCTATAGCTTTTATAAGAGAAGGGAGGTGGTCTTCTATTTTATCTACTCCAAATCTAGCAATGAGAGTAATTCTACCCTCTTCATTTGTTGGATTTATTATATCTATCAATTTTATTAATTCATCTGCCTCAATAGACGGTCCACATTTAATTCCAATTGGATTATTAATTCCTCTTACGAATTCAATATGCGCGCCATCGGGTTGTCGTGTTCTATCACCAATCCAGAGCATATGGGCGGATGTGTCGTACCAATCTCCACTAGTGGAGTCAACCCTAGTTAGCGCCTCTTCATATCCAAGCAATAATGATTCATGGCTTGTAAAGAACTCAACAGATCTTAATGCTTGTGAAGTATTAGAATTAATGCCAACAGCATCCATAAAATCTAATGTTTCAGATATTCTACCTGCTAGAGCTTCGTACTGTTCACCTTGTTTACTCTCTTTTACAAAATCCATATTCCATTGATGAACATGATCAAGATTAGCATAACCACCTTGAGCAAAAGCTCTTAAAAGATTTAGTGTTGAGGCTGCCTGTCTATATGCCATAATTTGTCTTTGAGGGTCTGGTTTTCTTAACTCAGAATCAAATGAGATATCGTTAATTATATCACCTCTATAACTTGGTAATTCAATATCACCTTGTTTTTCCATAGGTGCTGACCTAGGCTTAGCGAATTGACCTGCAATTCTACCTACTTTAACTATTGGACAACCAGCGCCAAAAGTTAATACTATGGCCATTTGAAGCATAACTCTGAAGGTATCACGAATATTATCAGGATGATGCTCTGCAAAACTTTCTGCACAATCTCCACCTTGAAGCAAAAATGCCTCACCTCTAGATACTTTAGCTAGATGCTCTTTTAGTCTTCTAGCCTCACCTGCAAAAACAAGAGGTGGGTAAGAAGATAATCTTTTTTCTACCTTTTCAAGAGCCTTTTGATCATCATAATCAGGTACTTGAATTATAGGTTTATTTCTCCAACTATCTTTTGACCAGTTATTAGCCATAATAATCTCCAAATATAGAAAAACGGTTATAGATGAATAATTAGTGTATTAACAGTAATTTATAAAATTTTATTTTATAAAATTCTAATTTGCTTTTTAGTATTTTTTAGATGCTGTTTAGTTTCTTTTTAATAAAATTTACATTCTACTTGAATTCATATCAGCTGAATCATCAAGCTGTTCACGATATTTCTTGAATTCTAGCCTTGCTACTGCACGATTATGAACTTCATCGGGACCATCTACTATTCTTAATGTTCTAGCGCTAGCATAAGCTCTTCCTAGACCAAAATCAGTTGTCACACCACCACCACCATGAGCTTGAATTGCATCATCAATAATATCTAACAATGTTCTTGGCGCCTTTACTTTAATCATTGCTATTTCAGCCCTTGCAACCTTATTACCAACTGTATCCATCATATAAGCAGCTTTCATAGTTAAAAGTCTTGAGCATTCAATTTCTATTCTTGCTTTAGATATTCTCTCTTCCCAAACTGAATGTTCAGCTATAGGTCTCCCAAACGCTTCTCTACTTAAAAGTCTCTTAGCCATTTTTTCAAGGGTTCTTTCTGCAACCCCAATAGCTCTCATGCAATGATGAATTCTTCCTGGACCTAATCGACCTTGAGCGATTTCAAAACCCCTACCTTCACCTAAAAAAAGATTTTCAGCTGGTACTCTAACATTATCTAATTTGACTTCACTGTGACCATGAGGCGCGTCATCAAAACCAAAAACCGGAAGATGTCTTACAATTTCTACTCCAGGTGTTTCCATTGGCACTAAAATTTGGCTTTGTTGTTGGTGTCTGGATGCATCTGGGTTAGTTTTTCCCATAACGATAGCTACTTTACATCTTGGATCCATGACTCCAGATGACCACCATTTTCTTCCATTAATAACATACTCATCACCATCTCTTTCTATTTTTGTTGAAATATTAGTAGCATCTGAAGAAGCAACATCAGGTTCTGTCATTAGGTAAGCGGATCTCATTTCCCCTTCAAGCAATGGTTGAAGCCATTTTTCTTTATGTTCTTCAGTTCCATAGCGTTCGATAAGCTCCATATTTCCTGTGTCAGGTGCAGAACAGTTAAAGACTTCAGAAGCCCAACCGACTCTTCCCATAATTTCACAAATTGGAGCATATTCAACATTTGTTAAACCTCCACCACGCTCTGATTCAGGTAAAAACATATTCCATAGACCTTCTTCTTTGGCTTTTACTTTTAAATCTTCCAAAATTTGAGGTATTTGCCAACGGTCTTCACCAAAAGCTATCATTTGCTCATCATAAGTTGCTTCATTGGGGTATACATATTTATCCATAAAAGCTTCAACACGAGCGATTAGTTCTTTTGTTTTGTCATTATGATCAAAAATCATGATTATCTCCTGAATTTTTCTATAAGTTAGCGATTGTCTAATAGAGGCATTGATTATAACAATTATCTTCTTTGTGAAAAGAATTTTTTTAAAAGATCTTCTGACTCTTTTTTGTAAAATCCATTAAAAACATTGGGCTCATGATGGCAAGAATTTGATGAAAAAATTCTTATACCATTTTCAACACATCCTTTTTTTTTATCCTCAGCAGCAAAGTATAAATTTTTAATTCCAACTAATGAAATTGCCATTGCACACATTGCACAAGGCTCTAAAGTTGTGAATAAAGAAAAATTAAATAATTTAGTTGTCTTTAAAATTTTACAGGCATTTCTAATTACTAAGATTTCAGCATGAGAGGTTGGGTCGTTTAGTTCTCGCATTCGGTTTCCATTTGAAGATATGACTTCATTTTTAGGATTAACAATTATTGCCCCAACAGGTACTTCATCTCTCTCCTTAGCTTTTTCAGCCTCAGATAAAGCTAATTTCATAAAGTATTTAGTTTTTGTTGTAGTGTTTTCCAATTTTATTACCTATTTTTATGTATAAGGCTTGAACATGGAAAAAAAAACAAAAAATGAAAAAATTAGAATTGCAAAATTAATTTCTAATTCAGGTTTAGCCTCAAGAAGAGAAGCAGAAAAACTTATATTAGAAAAGCGAGTTACTTTGTATGGAGAAACAATTGACTCACCAGCTTTAAATGTTGATAGAAATGCAATTGTAACTGTAGATGGTGAGGTTGTGGATACAAAGTTAAAAACAAGTGTCTGGATATTTAATAAACCAAAAAGATGTCTTGTTACTAAGAACGACCCGAAAGGTAGAGATACTATCTATAACTTTTTACCTAAAGAATTAAAGAATACAATAAGTGTTGGTCGTTTAGATTATAATAGCGAAGGCTTGTTAATTCTCACCAATAATGGAGACTTATCAAGATATCTTGAGCTACCTAAGAATAATTTCAAGAGAACTTATAAGGTTCGGGTGTTTGGAAAAGTAGATGACAAAAGACTAAAAAACCTATCAGAGGGGATTTCTATTCAAGGAGAAAAATATAAACCAATAGACGCCATGATTGAAAAAAGACAAAATTCAAATTCATGGTTAAAGTTTTCTTTATATGAAGGAAAAAATAGAGAAATCAGAAAAATATGTAACTATATGAATCTTGAGGTAAATAGATTGATAAGATATTCATATGGGCCTTTTAGCTTAGGTAATTTAGCTAAATGTGGAGTAAAAGAAATTTCAAAAATATTTTTGAAAAGAAATTTTGTTAATTTTTTCTAACAAATGAGGAAAGAATGAGAATTATCTCAGGTAATTATGCTAGAAGAAAAATAATTGCTCCTAAGGGTAGTGAAACGAGACCTACAACGGATAGATTTAAGGAGACCTTATTTAATATTATTGAAAATAGTCTTAAAATAAATCTTAAGAATAAAAATGTTTTAGATCTTTTTGCTGGTTCAGGATCTCTAGGTTTAGAAGCTATTTCCCGGGGAGCTAAAAATTGCACCTTTATTGATAAATCAATAAAAGCCATTGAAGCTATAGAAGAAAATATTTCATTTCTTGAATTAAACTCTTGCTGTGATTGTTATAAACTTGATGTAAATAAAATAAGAAAATTTGCAAATGATCCGAATAAGAAAATTGATATAATTTTTTCTGATCCCCCTTACTCAAAAACAGACATTAATGAAATTGCAATTAATAATTTAATTAAAAAAAATTGGATGAAAGATAGTGTTTATATTTTTCTTGAAACCTCTAATCGTGAACCTATTTCGAGCATAAGTGGATTTGAGGTATTAGAAAAAAGAATAATTGGCGATAGTTTATTAACAATTTATTTATCTTCAAGCTATTGAACCATTGAAAAAAATCAATAATATCAAATAAAATTAGGGAGATTATTATGAGAGGATTAATGCAGGAATGGCCTTTGCTTGTTCATACTTTTATTGATCATGCAAAAATCCATCATGGGGAAAGAGAAATTGTTACTAGAAGACTTGAGGGCGATATTCATTCAACAACTTATTCTGAAATTCACTCCAGATCTAAAAAATTTGCTAAAGCTTTGAAAGAGCTAGGAGTTAGTAAAGGCGATGTAGTTGGAACTTTAGCTTGGAATACGAACAGACATCTTGAGTCATGGTATGGAATTACTGGTTTAGGTGCAATTTATCACACATTAAATCCTCGACTTTTCGTTGAACAGCTTGACTACATTATTAATCATGCGGAAAATAAATTTATAATTTCGGATATAAGTTTTGTAGAAATTCTAGAAAATATTCAGGATAAAATTCCAAATGTTCAGGGTTTCATTTTTCTGTGTGAAAAATCAGACCTACCTGAGAGTAAGTTAAAGAATGTTTACTCATATGAGGAACTTGTCAATTCGCAAGATGATAATTTCGAATGGGTCAAGCTGGAAGAAGATGATGCATGTGGATTATGTTATACTTCCGGAACAACTGGAAACCCTAAAGGAGTTTTGTATTCCCATAGATCAAATGTTCTGCATACATTAGTTGCCAATTCTGCAGATGCAATGGGTATAAAATCCACAGATGTAGTAATGCCAGTTGTCCCAATGTTTCATGCAAATGCTTGGGGTTTGTCTTTTTCAGCTCCGATGTCCGGTTGTAAGGTTGTCATGCCAGGAATGAATATGGATGGGGAAAGTATTTATGAATTACTCAATGACCATAAAGTAACTTTTACTGCAGCAGTACCAACAGTATGGTTGATGCTTCTTCAATATCTTGAGGCAAATGATCTTAAGCTTCCTTACCTTGAAAGAGTTGCGATTGGTGGTTCAGCTGTTCCAAGAGTGATGCTAGAAAAATTTGAAAAAAATTATGATGTATCTGTTATGCATGCTTGGGGTATGACAGAGATGTCACCATTGGGAACGATAGGCGCTTTTAAAAGTGGAATGGAAGAATTAAGCTTTGATCAACAGATGGATATAAAATTAAAGCAAGGCAGAGCATCATATATGGTCGAAATGAAAATTACTGATGATGATGGAAATGATCTACCTTGGAATGGAAAAGATTTTGGACATCTATTAGTAAGAGGGCCTTTTATAGCAAGCAAATATATGAAAGGTGATGGCGGACAAATACTTGATAATCAAGGTTTTTTTGATACCGGTGATGTAGCCACAATTGATGAACTGGGTTTTATGCAAATTACTGATAGATCTAAAGATGTTATTAAATCAGGTGGTGAATGGATATCCTCAATTGAGTTAGAGAATATTGCTGTAGGACATCCAGATATTGCTGAAGCGGCAGTAATTGGAATTTTTCATCCGAAATGGGATGAAAGACCTTTATTAATATGCGTCCCTGCTGAAGGAAAAGATCCAAATAAAGATAATGTTTTAGAATATTTACAAGATAAGCTAGCGAAATGGTGGATGCCTGATGATGTAGTTTTTGTCGATGAAATTCCCCATACAGCAACTGGAAAAATACAAAAACTAACTCTACGCGAACAATTTGCTGATTATGAGTTACCAACTGCTTGATTTTTTGAGGTTGCTCTCTTAATTCTATCGTTAATTGCTCTACCAATACCTTTGTTTGGTATAGGAGCTATAGCTATTTTTGAGTATTTCTTTTGATATCTTGCTAAAAAAGAAAAAAGATTAGAAGCAGCTTCTACTAAATTTCCTTCAAAACTTAAATTTGGGGCATTATAGTTTGGACCGAAACCGATAAGTAATTCATTTTTTTCAGCTTTTTCTGCGTTTATTCTTAGAGGAACAACTGGAGAGTAATGTTTTGATAGCATTCCTGGAGAAATAATTTTTTCATTGGTTTTTTGTTCTATATTAATTATTCTTTGTGGGAATTTTTCTTTTAATTCTTCTGCTGAAACTCCACCATGCCTTAGTATATGTATTTCATCATTGGTAATATTTATGATTGTACTTTCAAGACCAATTTTTGTTGAGCCACCATCAAGTATTATTGATAAATTTTTATCATTTTTAAAATAGTCAAAAACATGATCCGCTTCAGTAGGGCTAAGTGAGCTAGAAGTATTAGCGCTAGGTGCAGCTATAGGCTTACCAAAATATTTAATCAACTTTAAAGCGGTCGTGTTATTAGGAATTCTTACACCAACCGTATCTAAACTCGCACTAGCTAATTCACTTATTTTAGATTTTTTTTTCTTTTTTAAAATAACAGTCATAGGACCTGGCCAAAAAAGATCACTTAATTTTTTAATATCATCATTTATTTCGCAATTCTCTTCTATTTGATCAAAAGATGAGAAATGAATAATTAAAGGATTAAATTTAGGCCTATTTTTAGTTTCAAAAATTTTAGCTATAGCTAGGTTATTTGTTGCATCTCCACCAAGCCCATAAACAGTTTCAGTTGGAAAAGAAACTAGATTTCCTTCTTTTAGGGCTTCAGCTGCAAGTATAATACTAGATTTGTTGGTATTTTTTATTGTAGTCATTTTTATATTTATATTCTACTTAGTAAATATGGATAAATTAGTCGAAAAAAATAATAAAGGCGCCCATAATTTAGTATACCCATTTGATACTCTTCCACAACCAGGAAGAATGCTAAAGATTGATGATGGCGTTTATTGGGTTAGAATGAGTCTACCCTTTGTTTTGAATCATATTAATTTGTGGGTATTAAAGGATGACGATGGATGGGTAGTAGTTGATACAGGTGTTGCTAGCGCAGATATAAAATCTAATTGGCGCAAATGTTTTTCAGGTGATATGAATGGAGAAGCTGTTAATAAAATTATCGTAACCCATCTTCATCCCGATCATATAGGTTTAGCTGGATGGATGAATAAAAAATTTTCTTCACCCTTATATATGTCAAGATCAGACTACTTAATGTGTAGGATGTTAGTGAGTGATACTGGGAGGGAAGCGCCAGAAGAAGGAAAGTCTCTCTATAGATCCGCCGGTTTTACAGAAGATGAACTTGATACATACTCAGAACGATTTGGTGGCTTTGGAAGTGCTATTTCAAAACTACCAGATAGCTATAATCGTTTAAAAGATTATGATGTTATTAATATTGGGGGTTATGATTGGGAGGTTGTAGTAGGCAGCGGTCATTGCCCAGAACATATTTGCTTATACAATAAAAAATTAAAATTATTTATATCTGGAGATCAGGTGCTTCCTAAGATTACTTCTAATGTTAGTGTGTTTCCTACTGAACCTAATTCAAACCCTCTTAATGAGTGGATAGAAAGCTGTAAATACATTAAATCTAGAGTTAATAATGATGTTTTAGTCCTTCCATCTCATAATGAGCCATTTAGAGGTCTTCACGAAAGACTCGATCATTTAATTAATGGACATGAAAGGAATTTAACAAGACTTCTGGAGTTTTGTGAAGAACCAAAAAGAGCGATAGATGTTTTTTCTGTTCTTTTTAAAAGAAAAATAACTAGTGATGTTTTGCTTATGGCTACAGGTGAAAGTATTGCTCATTTAAATTGCTTAATACATAGAGGGCTATTAGGATCAAAACATGATGATAAAGGAATAATTAGATATTATAAATTATAATTTACGGTGATTTTTATGAATAAAAAGAACGATATAAAAGAATTAACTTTTGAACAAGCCCTATCCGAATTAGAGGAAATAGTAGAAAAGCTTGAACAAGGTGATATTGACCTCGAGGACTCAATTGACATTTATGAGAGAGGAACCTTGCTTAAAGCTCATTGTGAAGAAAAATTAAAATCTGCAAAATTAAAAGTTGATAAGATAATAGCTCAACCAGATGGTGATTTTACTTCTGAGCCTTATGAAGATAAATAATCTCAAATGAGCCAATTTTTAGATCATTTAAAGCAATTTGCTATAGAGCTAGATGGATTTCTTAAAGATTTATTAGATAAAAAAATAAATATTGATAACGAACTTAAAGATTCAATTATTTATTCTTCAATTGGCTCTGGAAAAAGGATTAGAGGCTATCTTTCATGTGAGATTGCAGATTTTTTTTATGCCGATAAATCTGATGCACTTAAATTAGCATCAGCAATTGAATTAATTCATGCCTATTCGTTAATTCATGATGATTTACCAGCCTTAGATAATGATGATTATAGAAGAAATAAGCTATCTAATCATAAGCAATTTAGTGAATCTACAGCCATTCTATCAGGTGATGCGCTCCAATCTTTGGCTTTTGAAATTTTATCAGATAAAATGGAAAAAATTGACACAAATAAGCAATTAAAACTTATTAACCATCTTTCAAATAATATAGGTCCTAATGGTATGATTGGTGGGCAGATTATTGATATAAATTCGAAAGAAAATCAATTATCCATTGATGAAGTTAATGTTATGCATAATCTTAAAACAGCAAATTTATTTAGTTTTTCATGCCAATCTGGAGCAATTATAGGTAATGCTAGTGATAAAGAAGTAGATGCGTTTAAAAATTATGGAAGGAATTTTGGGATTGTATTTCAAATAATTGATGATGTTCTAGATAAAATTGGTGATCCTGAAAATATTGGGAAAACTTTAGGCAAAGATGAAATTAATCAAAACAAAACATATTTAAATTTTTATAGTATTGAAGAATGTCTTGAGATTGCAGGAAAATATAGCGAAAAAGCAATTAATTCATTAAATATATTTGACCAATTGCCTGAAGTTTTTATAAATGCACTTGATTTTATAAAATCAAGAAAGTTTTAGTTAATGAATAAAGTAGAAATTAAATATCTCGACAAAATTAAGTCACCTAGAGATTTAGATGATTTAAATGACGAACAACTTAAAGAGCTTGCAACAGAGTTGAGGTATGATGTTATTGAAACGGTTTCAAAGACAGGTGGTCATTTAGGCGCAAGCCTTGGAGTAATCGAACTTACTGTTGCTCTTCATAAAATATTTGATTCACCTAAAGATAAGATAATTTGGGATGTTGGGCACCAGAGCTATCCACATAAAATATTGACTGGTAGAAGAGATCAAATGTCAACTTTGAGAAAAAAAGATGGCTTATCAGGTTTTACAAAAAGGGATGAAAGTAAATATGACCATTTTGGAGCTGGGCATAGCTCTACCGCAGCTTCTGCTGGACTTGGAATGTCAATTGGAAGAGATTTAAAAAATAAAGATAATCATGTTGTTTGCGTTGTTGGCGATGGCGCAATGAGTGCTGGTCAAGCATATGAAGCATTAAATAATGCAGGTGCAGAAAAATCAAAATTGATAGTAATTTTAAATGATAATGACATGTCAATTGCGCCACCTGCAGGCGCAATGAGTGCTTACTTAGCAAAACTAATATCAGGTGGAACATATCTTGGTTTAAGAAATTTTGCCAAACAAGTCATAGAAAAACTTCCTAAATCACTTGAGAAAGGAGCGAAAAAAGCTGAAGAAATTACTAGATTAATTGCAGGCAACGGAACTCTTTTTGAGGCTTTAGGTTTTTATTATGTTGGACCTATAGATGGACATAATTTGGATCATTTGCTTCCTGTTATTAGAAATGTAAAAAATGCAGATAATGGTCCAGTAATAATTCATGCTGTTACTCAGAAAGGTAAGGGTTATAAACCTGCAGAAGACTCAGATGAAAAATTTCACGGAGTTACTAAATTTAATATTGCCACTGGAGAGCAGGAAAAACCAAAGAAAAAAAATGTTTCTTATACTAAAATTTATTCTAATTCCTTAATTAAATGTGCTGAAAATGATAAAGATATTATTGCTGTGACAGCGGCAATGCCATCAGGAACGGGACTTGATAAATTTAAAGAAATTTATCCTAAAAGGTTTTTTGATGTAGGTATCGCAGAACAACATGCAGTAACATTTTCGGCTGGACTTGCAATTGAGGGACTCAAACCATTTGCTACAATTTATTCAACATTTCTTCAAAGAGCCTATGATCAAATAATCCATGATATAGCAATTCAAAATCTACCAGTGAGATTTGCGATCGATAGAGCAGGGTTAGTTGGCGCAGATGGACCAACTCATGCTGGAAGTTTTGATTTAGCATATTTATCAATTTTACCAAATTTTGTAGTTATGGCAGCTTCTAATGAGGTTGAGTTAGCAAGAATGGTTCAAACTGCTGCTGAATATAATTTAGGTCCAATATCTTTTAGATATCCTAGAGGAAATGTTTTTGGGTTAGATATGCCTACAAAAATTGAGTCACTAAAAATTGGAAAAGGGAAAATTATAAAGCAAGGAGAAAAAGTAGCCCTACTTAACCTTGGAACTCGAATTGAAGAGGTAAAAAATGCATCAGATACATTAGAATCAATGGGTCTTTCTTGTACAATTGCTGATGCAAGATTTGCCAAACCTTTAGACAAGGACTTAATTAGAGATCTTTCAAAAAATCATGAGTTAATGATCACTATCGAAGAGGGTTCATCTGGCGGTTTTGGTGCTCATGTATTAATGTTTTTAGCAGAAGAAGGAATTCTTGATAGTGGTTTTAAAATAAGGAATTTATATCTCCCGGATACATTTATTCAGCATGGTGATGTAAATGACATGTATACTCAAGCAGGACTGACCTCAGAAAATATTGTTAAATTAGCAATGAAGGCTCTCGACATAAATAATAATGAATTCAAGATTATTAAGTCTTAACTTCCGATTTGAGCTCGATTTCTTAAGAAATGATCAGCTAAAACACATGCAACCATAGCTTCTCCAACAGGAACAGCTCTAATACCTACACAAGGATCATGTCTTCCTTTGGTTGTTATTTCTGTGTCATTCTGAGATTTATCTATTGTCTTTCTCTCTTTTTTTATAGATGAGGTTGGTTTAACAGCAAATCTTACAACAATATCTTGTCCTGAGGATATTCCTCCAAGAATTCCTCCTGAATTATTAGAAAGAAAAACAGGCTTATCATTTTTCATTCTCATTTCATCGCCATTTTCACTGCCTTTTAGACTTACTGCTTCAAAGCCATTTCCAATTTCAACGCCTTTTACTGCATTTATACTCATTATTGCTGATCCTAAGTCTGAGTCTAATTTCCCATAAATTGGTGCACCCAATCCAACTGGAACATTTTTAGCTACAACTTCAATAACTGCACCACAACTATCTCCTTCAGCTACAAGTGAATTAATTTTATCTTCCCAGTTTTTAATTGAACCTTTATCTGGACACCAAAAAGGATTTTCATCAATAAAATCATTATCCCATTTTGATCTATCAATTTTTAAGTCACCTAATTGAACAAGTGCTCCTTTAATTTCAATTTTAGGAATAATTTTTCTTGCTATAGCGCCGGCAGCAACCCTCATAGCAGTTTCACGAGCAGATTGACGACCACCCCCTCTTGGATCTCTAATTCCATATTTACTTAAATAAGTATAATCTGCATGACCTGGTCTAAATTTTTCTTTTGTATCGTCATAATCAGCAGATTTTTGATCTTTATTATAGATAACCATTGAGATAGGGCTACCAGTAGTATATTGGACTTTTTCTTCCTTATATATCCCTGAAAGTATTTCAACTGTATCAGGTTCATTTCTTGGACTTGTGTATTGGTTCTGCCCAGGTCTTCTTTTATCCAACCAAAACTGAATATCTTTTTCCGTTAATTCAATCATTGGAGGCGTGCCATCAACTACACATCCTATAGCTTTACCATGGGATTCACCCCATGTAGTAAATTTAAAAATATGACCAAATGAATTATGAGACATAATTAATCCTCTACAACACTTATATCTGGCGCTTCTTCATCTTTCATGCCAATTATATTATAACCTGAGTCTACATGATGTACTTCACCAGTAACCCCTGAAGATAAATCACTTATTAAATAAACAGCAGATCCACCAACTTCATCAATAGAAACATTTCTTTTGAGAGGGGAATTATATTCATTCCACTTCAAAATATATCTAAAATCCCCAATTCCAGATGCAGCAAGCGTTTTAATTGGCCCTGCTGATATTGCGTTTACCCTTATATTTTGTTTTCCTAAATCTTTCGCTAAATACCTAACGCTAGTTTCAAGAGCTGATTTTGCAACACCCATAACATTGTAGTGAGGCATAACTTTTTCTGATCCGTAATAAGTTAAGGTAAGAATTGATCCACCATTATTCATAAGCTTTTCAGCCTTTTGCGAAACAGATGTAAAAGAGTAACAAGAAATATTCATAGTATTAATAAAGTTTTCTTGCGTTGTTTCTATATATCTGCCTTTTAATTCATCTTTATCCGAAAAAGCAATTGCGTGAACTAGAAAATCTATTGATTCAAATTTCTCACCTATCTTATCAAACATTTCATCAATACTTTTTGTATTAGTCACATCACATTCTACCACTAGTGCAGAATTCAATTCCTCTGATAAAGGAAGAACTCTTTTTTTGATGGCTTCACCTTGATAGCTTAGAGCTATTTCTGCTCCATGTTCACAGCATGCTTTTGCAATTCCCCAAGCTATTGAGCGATTATTTGCAACACCCATAACAAGTCCGCGTTTTCCTTTAAGTAAATTTGTTTTATTTTCCATATTTAGTCATATTAGTTTGTTTTTATTTGATTATTTTTATAAGTATAAAATAAAGAAATATAGATTAACATTCGATTTGTATAACCTGATTTATGATTTCTTTTAAGGAAAAAATAAATATGAGCTTAATAAAAAATAACATTAAGATTGAACAAAACCCTTTTGATCTATTAGAGAAGTGGTACAAAAAAGCTAAGAAAAATGAAATAAGCAATCCTAATGCTATGGCTCTATCTACTGTTGGTTCATTTAATAAACCAAGAACAAGAATGGTTTTAATGAAAGAAATAAGAGAAAATGGTATTATTTTTTATACAAATTCTAATAGCAGAAAAGGTAATCATATAAATGATAATAAAAATGTCTCTATAAATTTCTATTGGAAATCAATAAAAAGACAAGTTCTTATAAGCGGTAAAATAAAAAAAATTAGTTCACAAGAAAGTGATAAATATTTCCTATCAAGAAGTAGAAAATCACAAATTGGTGCATGGGCTTCAAAACAATCACAAACACTAAAAAGTAAATCTGATTTAAAAACTAAATTTGATGAAATAGATAAGAAATATAAAGGCAAAGAAATTCCAAGACCAAAACACTGGAATGGATATTGCATTTATCCAGATAGTTTTGAGTTTTGGTTGCAGGGAGAAGGTAGGCTTCACGATAGGGTTGAATATAAAATCAAATCCGGTCAATGGGTAACTAAACTTCTACACCCCTAATTTAACTTATTTAATATGTGGTTTCTATAATGAGCTAATAATAATAATGAAGCGCCAATTAAAGTAGAATATATTTCAGGATATCCTTCTAAAAAAAGCGCAAAGAAAAGCAATAAAACGCCGGAGGATGATATAATTAGAGATAATAATTTCCTATCTCTGATGTAATTTTTAGGGAATACAGTTAAATAAATCACAAAGACCATAACAAATAAAAAAATATGTATAATTTTTGAATTCTCAATAAAAATTGATAATGAATTTAGGCTTGTTACTATTGCTAAAAAAGGTAAAGCGCAATGTATTATGCATAAAATTGAGAGTGTTATGCCTATTAAATTATTATTATTCATCTAGATTTCCTTCAGAAAGCTTGTAAACTTTATAGGATTATATTACTAGGAAAATATTATGGAAATTTTTGCTATACCTGCTTTTACAGATAATTACATTTGGACTGTTGTTGAAAAAGAACAATTTGTTGTAGTAGATCCAGGGGATCCATTGGTAGTAAAAAAATTTGCTGAAAAGAATAATCTTCAATTAATTGCTATATTAATTACTCATTGGCACCCTGATCATACCGGAGGTATTATAGAATTAGTAAAAGATAAATCTATTTCAGTTTATGGTCCAAAAGGCGGTCATATTGATGGAATAACAGATGAATTAAAAGAAGATGATATTGTAAAAATTTTTGATTATGAGTTTTCAGTATTTGAAACACCAGGACACACTCTTGATCACATTTCGTATTTCTCAAATCAAAATAAACCAATATTATTTTGTGGAGATACATTATTTTCAGGCGGATGTGGCCGTTTATTTGAAGGAACACCAGATCAAATGTTTCATTCCCTAAATAAATTTTCTTCTCTTCCAGGTAATACAAAAGTTTATTGCACTCATGAATATACTTTGAGTAATTTAAAATTTGCTCTAGAGGTTGAGCCAAAAAATGAAGATTTAATTAAATATTATGATCAAGTTTTAGAAAAGAGAGATAGAAACCAATATACTCTTCCATCTACAATTGAAAAAGAGTTGAATATTAACCCTTTTTTAAGATCATCTAAGGAAGAAGTTAGAAAAAGCGCAGAAATATATTCTTCAAAAACAAATCTTGACGATGTTGGTGTATTAGCTGTTATTCGTTCTTGGAAGGATAATTTTTAAGATTTTTTTTCATTTGAAAATGTTTAATATCAATTCCAACATCTATTTTTCCAAAGTTTACATATCCTAATTTAGAATAAAATATAACGGCATTTTCTCTTGCATTTAAAATAATCTTATTTCGATGAGTATTTATAGAATGCATTTCAAGCTTGTGAACAATTGCATTTCCTACACCTTTTTTTCGAAAGTTTTTATCTACAGCCATGTATCTAATTTGAGATTCTTTTGTATTAACAAAATGCAATCTGCCAACACCAATAATTTCCTCTTTATTATTAACAGCCATAACATGATAGCTTATTTTTTCTAATTTATCGCGTATAGTGTTTCTATGAAGACCTATTGGTTTTCTTAAAATATTATATCGGAATAAGAAATATTCTCTCCACTCTCGATAGGAAGAAGGTGATTTTAAATTGAAATTCATCTAAATTTTATAGATCACCTTTAGCTCTTACTTCACTTTGATTTACAGTAAATTTTTCTCCATACCTAGCTTCTAGTTTTTTTTGGTTTTCAAGTATTACTTCAGTAGGATCTAAATTAAGTGCCATGCAAGCGGTAACCCAATACCACATAATATCTCCAAGTTCTCTCTTCATATGAAAAATATTATCTTCATCTGCTGGCTTACCCTGCAGAAACATTTTTTTTACAATTTCTGTAAACTCTCCAGCTTCACTGCTTAACCCAAGTGCGGCAGTAAGTATTCTTGGTGCATCAATATCTGACTCATTTTCTATTTTATCTATTACCTTTTTTAAGGAATTAATATCTAAGCTAGGCTCGCTTGTAACTTTAGTGACAAAATCACAATAAGTATCAAAGACTTTTTTTGTATCGTTCATGGTATTACCTCTTTTTTTAATAATATAATAATAATATTTAAAAAGCATTTCATAATTTAATTTGATTAAACTAGTTTTTTAAGTTTTTATAATTAACATAATTTAATTGAGGAGTGAGATATGTCTAGGTTTATAGATAAATTTGCAATTATTTCTGGTGGAGCATCTGGAATGGGTGCTGCAACAGCGAAAAAATTTGTTGAGGAAGGTGGATCAGTAGTAACACTGGATTTAAATGAAGAACTAGGAATGAAGGTTGCTGAAGAAATCGGGGATTCTTGTGAGTTTTTTAGAGCAGATGTATCTAAAGCAGAGGACTGGGATAGACTCGAAAAACATCTTGGCGAAAGGTTTACTAAAATAACTTCAGTTGTTAATGCTGCTGGAATAAGTGAACCGGCAACAGTAGAAGATGAGACAGTTGAGCATTGGGACAGAGTACATGCTATAAATGGAACTTCTGTTTTTTTAGGCTGTCAATTTGCTGTTAAAGCAATGAAGGATGGAGAAGGAACGATAGTAAACTTTGCATCTTCTCTTGCTACAAGACCAAAGCCATTTGTGATAGCTTATAATTATAGTAAAGCTGGTGTTTTAGTATTAACTAGAACTGTTGCTCTTCATTGTGCTGAAATGGGTTACAAAATAAGATGTAACGCTGTTCAACCTGGAGCTATTAACACTCCTATGATGCAAAGATATGTTCAGGCGGCTGAAAATTCTGAACAACAACTTTCTGAGTTTGCTGCATCTCATCCCATGAATAGAGTCGGTCAACCGGAAGAAGTAGTAAATGCAGTATTATTTTTAGCTTCTGAGGACTCAGCATTTACAACAGGAGACTCAATTTCTGTTGACGGTGGAGTGATTGCTATATAATTGTTAATACATTGAAATTAAGCAATTTAGGTTAAAATGACTGAAAAATTAGATGTTTTAGTAGTTGGCGCAGGTATTTCAGGAATTGGCGCTGGATATCACCTACAAAATAAATGCCCTGATACAAAATTTGTTATACTTGAAGGGCGAGATAAAATAGGTGGTACATGGGATTTATTTAAATATCCAGGCATTAGGTCTGATTCGGATATGTATACATTAGGTTTTAATTTTAAGCCCTGGAAAGAACAAGAGGCTATTGCAGATGCGCCGTCAATTTTGAAATATTTAAATGAGACTGTAGAAGAATTTAATTTAAAAAATAAAATAAGATTCGGAAAGTATGTAAAAAAGGCAAATTGGTCTAGCTCAACAAATTCTTGGACAGTTGATGTGGAGGATAAATCTACTGGAGAATTATCTCAAATTTCTTGCAAATTTATATTTATGTGCTCTGGTTACTATTCATATAAAGAAGGTTACACCCCTCAATTTGATGGAATAGAGAATTTCAATGGAGATGTTATTCACCCGCAAAAATGGGATGAAAAATTTGATTACTCTAACAAAAAAATAGTTGTTATCGGAAGTGGAGCTACAGCCGTAACAATTGTTCCAGAGATGGCAAAGAAAGCTGAGCATGTAACTATGCTTCAAAGATCCCCTACATATGTCGTCGCCGCTCCAGAAAAAGATAAATTAGCTAATAATTTGAGAAAATATATGCCGCTGAAGTTAGCGTATTTGTTTATCAGATGGAGAAATATTTTAAGGCAACAATATTACTTTCGCCTTTGTAAAAAATATCCAAATGGCGTTAAGAACGCTATTGTTAGAGAGGCAAAAAAGAGACTTGGTTCAGATTTTGATGTAAAAACTCATTTTACCCCAAATTATAATCCATGGGATCAAAGAATGTGCCTTGTGCCAGACGGAGACCTTTTTGAGCAAATTAAAAAAGGTAAAGCTTCGGTAGTAACAGACCACATTAAAAATATTAATGAAAAAGGAATATTATTAAACTCAGGTAAAGAGTTAGAGGCTGATGTGATTGTTACAGCTACAGGATTAAATTTGGAAATGTTAAGTAATGTTGATTTTGTAGTTGATAATAATGCTATAGATATATCAAAGACGGTTACATATAAAGGTATGATGTATAGTGGAATACCTAATCTAGCCAGTACATTTGGCTATACTAATGCCTCCTGGACACTTGGCGCTGATTTAACTTCAGAATATGTTTGTAGAATAATCAATCATATGAAAAAAAATCAATATGATGTAGTTTGTCCTCAGTCAAATGACGAAATTGAAACGGATCCTGATTATTTAAATCTCTCTTCAGGATACATTAAGAGATCATTAGATATATTTCCACAGCAAGGAAAAAAAGCACCGTGGAGAAATAATCAAAATTTCCTAAAAGATATTTTCCAAATTAGATACGGTCGTATTGATGACGGAGAAATTTCCTTTTCAAAAAATTCTTAATTTAGTTTTGTGGAGAACAAATCATGCAATCAAAAATATGTGAAATATTAGGTATAGAGTTTCCTTTATTAGCGTTTTCTCATTGTCGTGATGTGGTCGTAGCTGTTTCAAAAGCTGGAGGTATGGGTGTTTTTGGAGCAGTTAACCTTCCACCTGATAGACTTGAGGAAGAATTAAATTGGATAGATGATCATATTGATGGAAAGCCATACGGGATTGATTTAATTGTGCCAAATAAATATGAAGGCAAAGGTAAAGAAGTAAAGTCAGAAGATATTATTAGAGCAGTTCCACAAGAACACAAAACTTTTGCAAATTCGATACTTGAATCTCATGATATTGAAGTTGAAGAAACGGATGAAGTAAGAAAAGGCACAATTCAATTTGGTAGAAATTTATCTGAAGAAGGAGCTGAAACCACATTAGAAGTTGCTATGAACCATCCAATAAAGCTTATTGCTAATGCTTTAGGTGTTCCTCCAAAAATAATGCTAGATCTTGGTAAAAAACATAATATAGCTGTTGCTGCATTAGTTGGTGCAAAAGAGCATGCAATTAAACAAGTTGAAGCAGGCGTCGATATTTTGGTTGTTGCAGGTGGAGAAGCAGGTGGACATTGTGGTGATGTTTCAACGATGGTTTTAGTACCCGAAGTCTATAATGCTGTTAAAAAAATTAAAGATGTACCAATTTTAGCTGCAGGAGGAATAACAACAGGAAGTCAAATGGCTGCCGCAATGACTATGGGAGCAGATGGGGCTTGGTGTGGTTCAGTATGGTTAACAACTTCTGAAGCTGAAACGAATCCAGTGGTAAAAGAAAAAATGTTAGCTGCTTCCTCACGTGATACTGTCCGATCAAGAAGTAGAACAGGTAAATTTTCTAGACAATTAAGGTCTCCATGGACAGATGCTTGGGAAAATGAAGGACCAGAACCGCTTCCAATGCCTCTTCAATCTTTAGTTAGTGAACCAGCTCTTAATAAGATTGATAAGTTATCTCAAGGAGGTCACGAAGGAGCAAAGCAATTGGCTACTTATTGGGTAGGACAAGGAGTTGGTCTGATGAATCATTCATTATCTGCTGGAACGGTAGTACAAAACTTCAAAGAAGATTTTGCAGAAGCTTTAGAAAGATTAAATAATTATTTTGAATAATTAAGAAATTATTTATGAAAAAAACAATGATCACTCTTTTAGTTTTAGGTATTTTTATAGTAATTTTTTTCGGTTATCTCGCTATAACAAAACCAAATAAAATGCCATTTATTGGCCATTTTTTTGATAAAACTGTATATGGATCTTTATATTATTTTAATAGACCGGATCAAACTCACATATATTCAGTAAAAGATAAAATAAAATTAAAATTATATGTATTTAATCCTGTAGACAAAAGGTCTGAATCTAGCGTGTTACTTTTTCATGGAGGCGGCTGGTCTTTTGGTTCTTCATACTCATTATTTAAAATTTGTAGAGATATTTCAAATAACGGAATAACCTGTATTAGTGCTGATTATAGATTGTCATTAAAACATAATTCAAGTGTTACAGACTCTATGAGTGATGCAAGAGATGCATATAAATGGGTGTTAGATAATTCAGAAAAATTAAAAATCAATAAAGATCATATAATGGTTGGTGGTGGTTCATCGGGAGGACACCTTGCTGCATCTTTAGCAATGGTACCTTATGACAATAACGAAACTATTGAAAATATAAGAGCGCTTATATTTTTTAATCCAGCACTAAATACAACTTTTTTTGATAATGGATTTGAATTACCAACAAATACTAGTGAAAGAAGAATGAAATTTTGGTTTTTTTTAAAAAAGCTTTTTGAAGGAAGATCAATAGAATTATCACCTTCAAGTTATGTAAGAGAAAATCTTCCTCCTTCAATTATCTTTCATGGTACTAATGATCGAACTATCCCCATTTCAATAATAGAGGATTTTACGGATAATATGAAATCTAAAGGTAATGACATTACTCTCTCAAAATGGAAAGGTAAGGGGCATCAATTTTACAGATGGGATAAAGAAGTTTATCCAGATGTAATCAAAGAAGTAGTAAAATTTATAAAGGATAATTAAATGCCATTAAGAACATCAATATCAGGAACAATAATATCTATAATTATAGGTATTTTAATAACATTAGGCGTAAGTCAAAATAGTATAGACTTTTATGGCGTTCCTCTTCTTGTTGTATGCTTTGTTTATTCATACATAATCCATTGGATTTTTTTTGTTCATGGATATTTATTTCAAACCGAACATTATTTTGATGCAATAGGTAGCTTTACATTTGTTAGCCTATCTTTTTTTCTTATTTTTACTGTTCAAGATTTTTACGCTTTTCTTATTTGTTCTTTAGTTGCTATCTGGTCCTTAAGGCTAGGATCTTTTTTATTTAATCGCGTAAAAAAAACCGGAAGGGATACTCGTTTTACAGAAATGAAAAAGAACTTCTTCTGGTTTTTTCTAACATGGAATTTATCTGCATTATGGGTTTATCTGAGTTATGTAGCTGGAATGGTAGCTGTTACAAGTAAGCATTCAAGTGAATTAACTGTTATTGATTTTATATTTTGTTCTTTTGGGTTTTTAGTTTGGTTAGCTGGTTTTATAATTGAAGTAATAGCAGACAATCAAAAGAAAAAATTTAAAGAAGATATAAATAATAAAGATAAATTTATCTCACATGGTTTGTGGGCCTGGTCAAGACACCCTAACTATTTTGGAGAAATACTTCTTTGGATAGGCATTACTATTATTGCTATTCCAATCTTTAAGAATTGGGATTATTTAGCGTTAATTTCACCAATCTTTATTTATTATCTTTTAGTAAATGTTAGCGGAATACCTATGCTTGAAAGAGCCGCAGATCAAAAGTGGGGAAATAATGAGGATTATATTTCTTATAAAGATAAAACTAATATTTTATTTCTTAAGAAACCTGATTAAAGCTTACTCTGTAACAAGATCATTTTTAAGATACTTACCGGCTAAATAGTAGTGATATGCGCACCATAACTTTAATGTTGTTAGTATCATTAAACTATATCTTAAAGACTCTTTCCCATAATCGGCTCTTAGAATATCACTTAGTATTCCAACGGCTTGAGGCCCAAAACCCAAACCTATGATGTTAATAATAAACAATAGAATAGCAGCAGCAACTGATCGCATTCTTAATTCAACAACGCCTTGAGTCTGACTAAAGGTTGTTGCTTGGTAGAAATTACCAAAGGCGATAGGTACTATTAACCATAAGAAAGAAGTATTTGCTGTTGGACTTAGGTAAACCATATAATACAAAGGTGTTGTAATAAACATAGCCAAAGCTACTATCCATAAACACCATCTTACATCTTTTGATCCTAAGTAATCTGATAAATAGCCACCCAAAAAAATACCTAGGCCACCAGGTATACCTAATATTAAACCAAGATACCAACCAACATCACCCGTTTGCATTCCGTATGATCTTTGAAAAAAAGAAGGAAGCCATGTTATTGCGCCGTAACCCACAAAAGCTGCAAGAGAAGCTCCAAAAGCAAGATGTCTAAATGATTTTTTGCTTAAGAGGTATTTTGCAGTTTCCATTATACTTGGCTGCTCTTTAGTATCCGCTCTTCCCTCAGCTTGACCCCTCTTTGGCTCTTGAACGGTAAAACGAAATATAATTGCCAATAAAATCCCAGGAACACCAACAACAAAGAATGCTATTCTCCAACCAAAATATTCATTAATCCATCCTCCAGCAAATAAACCAAACATAATTCCAAATGGAATCCCTAGCGAATAAATGCCTAATGCAGTAGATCTGACATTTGCGGGAAAATAGTCTGATATCATAGAGTGAGCAGGGGGGCTACAACCAGCTTCGCCTATACCAACTCCAATTCTAGCTATTAATAAGTGGAAAAAATTTTGTGCAAGCCCAGAGAGAGCTGTCATAAAACTCCAAACACCAATTGCAAACGAAATTAAGTTCCTTCTATTTCCATAATCAGCATACTTGGCTATCGGAATACCAAGTGTAGCGTAGAATAACGCAAAAGCGAAACCCGTTAACATTCCAAGTGATGTATCTGATAAATTTAAATCGTTCTTAATAGATTCTAAAAGAATTGATAAAATTTGACGATCAATAAAATTAAATGTGTAAACAACAACTAGTATACCTAAAACATAATTCCTTAAGCTCTTTGATGGATTTTCAGTTATTGATGACATTGTTCACTTTGAAAAATTGATAAAAGTAGATTATATATTTTTTTCAAAGTATCTAGCAATTTATTAAAAAAAGGGGGTATTAAAACCCCCTTTTGACATTAATTTTTTAAAAGATTTTCTTTTGATGTAAGAGTAATCTTTTTTGGTTTTTTATGATCAGGTATCACTCTTTCAAGTCCAACATATAAAATTCCGTTAGAGAGAGCTGCGCCTTTTACGATCATATCATCTGAAAGTACGAATTTTCTATTAAAATTTCTTGCAGCTAAACCTTGGTGAACCAAATTATCATTTGAATCATCTGGTCTTTTTCCTGAAATTACAAGGTTTTCACCTACTACTTCTATATCAATATCTTTTTCTTCAAAACCGGCTAATGCTAGCTCAATACTGTATTTATTATCCGATAGTTTTCTAATATTATAAGGTGGATAATTCACATTTTGAGCTTGATTTTTAGCCAATAAAGACAATGTATCAAAGGTCCGATCAAAGCCAATAGTAAATGGAGATAAATCTCTCCATATAGTGTCAAAAGTTGTTCTCATTTTTATACTCCTTTAAAAAGCAAGTTTAACAAATGAAGACCCTCAAAAGGCGTCTTCAATTATTAGATAGTAATGAGTATATATTTTTCAAGTCTTAAAAGATTTATCGCTATAAGATTGGTGGTTTTTTGATATTTTCATCTATATAAAAATCTACATATTTATGAAAGTATTGGTTCCCTCTTTCATTCTTTCCAAAAAGAACATCCTTTTTTGAGTTGGAGTCTAAACCTCTTTGGATTTCTAATCCTAGAGCATAATCTTCATCATTAACTACATCTCTTAAGAAATTCATAAAATGATCTAACTCAGCTTTATCTTCTTCATTTTTTGGTGCTTCAGGCGCAATATAATGCAAAACCGTTGTATTCTTATCAGGAGTATTGCCTGGTAGGATTTGAGCTATTTGACCAATCCCAAGTCCAAGGGAAATTGAAATATTAGGGAATAACGTTCTTACAAAATCTACTCCAGCCCCTTCTTTTTTCCACCATTCATTTTTTGGTAAATCATGTATTTCTTCAATATTTGTTGATGCAAAAGCTATCCTAAGGTGAGGTCCAAAAGATGAAAAATCCATAATGCCTTGTTGGGTCATAGGTAGGATTGTTTCTTTATGAGCAGTTGAAAAATGATAACCTTCCAAATATCCGTCAAAAGCTATTTTCCAATTTGCACCATGAATGATTTTAAAGCCATGATAATGCCAGTTTTGAAGTTTGAAATGCTCTATCTCAGATTTCATACCTCCAAGAAATTTATCTAAATTTAATTCTAAATCAGGAGTTAGGGTTACAAAAATCATCCCGCCAATTTCTTCACACTGCAATACTTGAAGTCCATTACAGCTTTTATCGATCTCACCAAATTTATTATTTTCTAGAACACCAATCAAATCACCTTGATTTGAATAAGTCCATCCATGATATGGGCATGTGAATCTATTTTTATTTCCAATTTCTTCACCTGCTAAAGGAGCTCCACGATGGGAGCAGACATTTCTAAAAGCATGAACCTTGGACTCTTTATCTCTTGTTATTAGAACTGGTATCCCAACAACTTCCATACTTTTGTAATCACCTTTATTTGGTATCTCAATTGATAAGGCCAACATTAGAGGTAATTCTTTAAATATTTTATTTATTTCAGAATTCCATCGTTTTTTACATGTATAATCTGAGGTAGGGATTGAAAGTATATTTTCAGCTTGGTCGGTAGTGTTATTTTGAACATGACCAACAACTCTTTCTGCTATTTTATTATACTCTTCTTTTCTATCCATTTGATAAACCCCTAATTACAAACAATATATAACCATTATTTAATTTTAAATATATAAATTTTAGTAAATAAATTGAAAAAATATGTGTCAAAAAGGTAATGGATTTAAATATTAACCTCTGTTAAGAATATATAGTTAATAATATTTAAATTAGTATTAAAATGTTAACTAACTGATTATTTAGGAATATTTCGAAAAATGGATTTAGCATTTACAAAAGAAGATGAGAATTTTCGTCAAGAGGTAAAAGATTTTATAGAGAAGAGCTTTCCTCAAAAATTAAAAGATATTGATAAAAGAACTGATTTAACAAGAGAGGACATGCTCTCTTGGCATAAGGTTTTGTATAAAAAAGGTTGGATAGCACCTCAATGGCCAGAAGAATACGGCGGAACTGGTTGGAATATTACTCAGAGATATATTTGGGATCAAGAATGCGCTAATGCGGGCACAACTCCTTTAATTCCATTTGGTTTAACTATGCTTGGTCCGGTTATAATTGGTTTTGGAAATGAAGATCAAAAGGATTGGGTTTTAAAAGGTATTTTATCCGGAAATGATTGGTGGTGTCAGGGTTACTCAGAATCTGGAGCAGGATCTGATTTAGCAAGCTTAAGAACGAAAGCAGAAAAAGTAGGAGATCATTATATTGTCAATGGGCACAAGACATGGACAACATTAGCTCAATTTGCTGATTGGATGTTCTGTTTAGTAAGAACAAAGAGTGATGGAAAGCCTCAAGAGGGTATATCTTTTCTTTTAATTGATATGAAAACTGAAGGAATTGATGTTAAGCCAATTATTACTCTAGATGGTGGGCATGAAGTTAATGAAGTTTTTTTAGAGGATGTTAAAGTTCCAGAAGAAAATCTTGTTGGAGAAGAAAATATGGGGTGGACAATCGCAAAATTTCTATTAGGTAATGAGCGTACAGGAATAGCGGGCGTAGCAAGATCTAAAAAAGCAGTAGAGCGCCTAAAAGATATAGCATCTTCTGAATATATAGATGGTGATAATTTAATTAATGACTCAGATTTTAATTCAAAAATTGCAGATCTTGAGGTTGATTTAACTGCTCTTGAGTATACAGAATTAAGAACTTTAGCAAAAGAAAGCAAAGGTGAAGGACCAGGTGCTGAGTCTTCAATACTTAAAATTAAAGGAACGGAAATTCAGCAGAGAATTACAGAATTAACCATGGAAGCAGTAGGTCATTACTCTAATCCATATCTAACTCCTGCTTTTGAGAGACAAGGATCTAATTATTTAACAATTGGTCCTGATTATAGTCATGGCGTTGCACAAAATTATTTTAATACTAGAAAAACTTCCATTTATGGCGGATCAAATGAAATTCAAAAAAACATTATCGCCAAGATGGTGTTAGGTTTATAGGAGGTAAAAATGGATTTTTCTTTTAGTGAAGAACAAACTTTATTGAGGAATACAATACAGTCTTTTATTCAAGACAATTATGATTTTGATAAAAGGCAGGCAATAGTTAAGTCTGAAGAAGGAATGAAGCAAGAAAATTGGAAGCAATTTGCTGAACTTGGTTTGTTAGGCTTACCTTTTTCAGAAGAAGATGGTGGATTGAATTTTGGATCTGTTGAGACAATGATTGTTGCTGAGGAATTTGGAAAAGGTTTAGTTGTAGAGCCTTATATCCAAACTGTGGTGACATGCGGAGGATTTTTAAGAAGAGCTAGCTCTAACATAAAAGAAAAATATATTCCTGGGATTATCTCAGGCGAAGATATTTGGTCTTTTGCATATGCTGAACCACAAGGGCGGTATAATTTAAATGATCTAACTACTACAGCTACACTAGAAGGTGATAATTATATTGTTAATGGTTACAAATCAGTTGTATCTGGTGGTCCATGGGCAAATAAATTTATTGTTTCAGTTAGAACATCAGGTGATCAAAGAGACTCTGATGGAGTGTCAGTTCTTATTGTCGATAAGAATTCAGAAGGTTTATCAATTAGAGATTACCCAACTGTTGATGGGAGTAGAGCATCAGAAATAACATTAGAAAATGTAATGATTTCTAAAGATGAGTTAATTGGCGAAGAAGGTAAAGGGGCTGAATTAATCGAATTAATAGTTGATGAAACTATAGCTGCTATATGCTCTGAAGCTATAGGCGCAATGAAAGTTTTAAATGATGCTACTGTAGAATATTGTAAAACTAGAAAACAATTTGGCCAACCTATTGGCAAATTCCAAGTTCTTCAACATCGTATGGTAGATATGTTTATGCAATATGAGCAAAGTGTGTCTATGACTTATATGGTAAATTTAAAATTGAACGAAGAATATGCAGAAAGAAGAAAAGCAGCTTCAGGAGCTAAAGTTCAAATTGCTAAAGCTGCCAAATTTATAGGGCAAAGTGCTGTTCAATTGCATGGCGGCATGGGAATGACAGACGAATTAAATGTTGGGCATTATTTTAAAAGATTATCTATGATAGAAAATTCCTATGGTAATATTGATCATCATTTAAAAAAATATTCATCTGCCGAGTAAAATAAAATGAATGAATGGCTAAAATTTGAGAAAAATGGCTCTATTGTAACATTAAAACTTAATAGACCAGACATAAGAAACCCTCTTGGCGAACCTGAGGATGCAGAAAACTTTGAAGAAGCTCGTGATTTAATCAATAATGATAGAGATATAAGATGTGTAATTCTTACTGGAGAGGGCTCTGCTTTTTCTGCTGGCGGAAATGTCAAAAATATGAAGGAAAAAAAAGGTAATTTTTCTGGATCTTCTGTAGCTCTAAGAGAAAGATATCGATATGGTATCCATAGAATAATAAGATCTGTGTGGAATATCGAGGTTCCTGTAATTGCCGCAATAAATGGACCAGCTATTGGTTTAGGTAATGATGTAGCATGTCTTGCAGATGTAAGGATAGCATCAGAAAAAGCCAAATTTGGCGTTACTTTTTTAAAGATTGGATTGATTCCAGGTGATGGTGGAGCTTGGTTGCTACCAAAAATAATAGGTTTTTCGAAAGCAGCTGAACTACTTTATACTGGTAAAATCATCAATCCTGAAACAGCCAAAGAATGGGGTTTGATTAGTGAAATATCAAAACATGAATTATTAATGGAAGACGCTAATACACTTGCTTTAGAGATTGTAAAACAGCCTCCTGATGCTTTAAGGATGGCTAAAAAGCTACTTAGAGAAGGAATCACAAATAGTTTCGACACTGTGCTTGAAATGTCGGCAAATATGCAAGCTTTGATGCATTTAACTGAAGATCATCAAGAAGCATTATCAGCATTTTTTGAAAAGAGAGATGGAAATTTTAAAGGTAAATAGGTGTAATTATGCAATTAGGTTTTAAAGATGAAGATATAAAATTCAGAGATGAAGTAAGAAGTTTTATTAAAGAAACCTTTACAGAAGATATGAGAAAAACTTTATCACTGTCAAAAAATGGCCATGCCGGAAAAGACCTCCATGTAAAATGGCAAAAATCTTTATACGAGCGAGGGTGGATGGCACCAAATTGGCCAGAGCAATATGGTGGTTCAGGTTTTACTTCTACCCAAAAGTATATTTTTGAATCAGAAATGGCTCGTGAAGGGGCTCCAAGAACAATACCGTTTGGATTATCGATGGTAGCTCCTGTGATTATGGAATTCGGTTCGCAAGAACAAAAGGATAAATTTCTACCCGATATTCTTGAGAGTAATGTTTGGTGGTGTCAAGGCTATTCAGAGCCTGGTTCTGGTTCTGATTTAGCTTCATTGCAATGTAAGGCAGAAAATAAAGGTGATCATTATTTAGTTAATGGAACAAAGATTTGGACCACTATGGCGCAATATGCTGATTGGATTTTTTGTTTAGTAAGAACATCAAAGACAGAAAAACCACAAGAAGGTATATCTTTCTTATTAATTGATATGAAGTCTCCTGGTATTGAGGTAAGGCCTCTAATCACACTTGATAACAGTCCAGAACCACATCAAGAAGTTAACCAGGTTTTTTTTGAAGATGTAAAAGTTCCAATAGAAAATTTAATTGGTGAAGAAAATAAAGGTTGGACATATGCGAAGTACTTACTTGAGTTTGAGAGAGGAACAGCATATTCACCTGGGTTATATAGAGGTATAAAGAATTTAAAAGAAATAGCTAGAGACACATCTGTTGGCAATGGTTTAACCTTATTAGATGATAATGACTTTTTAAATAAAATTAATGAATGTGAAATCCAAATCCAAGCTATGGAGTTTGTAGAGCTTAGAATTTTTTCAGCTTTATCTGCCGGACAAAGAGTAGGTCCAGAATCTTCAATTTTAAAAACAAGAGGCACTGAGATAGGTCAATATTTACAAGAACTTGCCGTTGAGGCTATAGGATATTGGTCTCATCCATTTGTAGAAGATACTTTTGCAAATATTAATGAACCAAGTATTGGGCCAGAATATGCTGCAACAATTACTCCCGAATATTATAATGGAAGAAAAACAACTATTTATGCTGGCTCAAATGAGATTCAAAGAAATATTATTTCTAAAGCTGTGCTTGGATTATAAATATATATTGAAGAAAAGAAATTTATCACGACTCAGGATAAATTATTGACATGTCTACATGGGGTAAACTTGCTGGTGCTTCCGCTGGATATTTTATTGGTGGAATTATAGGTGCTGTCGTTGGAGCAGTTGCAGGTCATTATGTTATCGATAAAGAAGATGAAGATGTGGCATTCGCCATAGCTCTAATAGCTCTTTCAGCAAAAATGTCTAGAGCAGATGGTGATTTTTCAGAAAAAGAATTAGTGGCATTTAATGAAATACTAAGTGAAGTTCCAAAGAATGAATTAAATAATGTAATTAAAATTTATAAATTAGCACAACAAGATATTGCCGGTTATGAAGCATATGCTGAACAAATCTCTAAAATCTTTGAAGGAAAATTTGAGGTTTTAGAAAATGTTCTTGATGGATTATTCCATATTGCAAAGTCTGATGGACCAGTAAATGAAAGCGAAGTTGTTTTCTTAGAGAGTGTAGCAGGTATTTTTGGTTTTTCATCAGCAGAATTTGCTCGTATTAGAGCTAGTCATATGGCATCAGAGATTGATGATCCATGGTTAATCTTAGGTATCAATGCTGGTTCAAATATTGATATTGCGCAAAAGGCATGGAAAGAATTAGCCGCACAAAATCATCCTGATAAAATGATTGCAAATGGGGTGCCAAAAGAGTTATTAGGTATGGCAAATGAAAAGCTAGCCATTATTAATGGTGCATATGATAGAATATTGAAAGCACACAAAATAAAAGCAGGTTCAGAGGAAACTTAATGTCTAAAGAAAAAAAAATTATAGCTGCCAAAAAAGCTTTTGAGTATGTTGAAGAGGGTATGAAACTCGGTTTAGGTACCGGAAGTACTGCTGATGAATTTACAAAGATTTTATCAGAAAATGTAAAAGATGGTTTTGAAATT
>Ga0208410_1000023_pt1 | contig 87928 bp, 49 predicted proteins | sample ETN02SmetaG_3_FD_185787 | JGI IMG/M metagenome (GOLD analysis project Ga0208410, IMG submission 185787) | Marine microbial and viral communities from oxygen minimum zone, Eastern Pacific Ocean - ETNP2014F10-02SV257 (SPAdes) (version 2) | ecosystem: Environmental > Aquatic > Marine > Oceanic ... | reverse complement strand
TTTAAGGATGAAGCTAACATTCGGCGATTCGTTCGACCGAATCGTTGGGTCTCCCTCGACATCGCGGGCATCCCGGTGCGTGCGCGCGCGCGAGAGAGAGATTTTGGATTTTTTGTAGATCGCGTTTGCGTCGTTCGCGTCGCGTGGCGTCGACGCAAGACGTCGCCGTGGGGGAGGGAATCGTTTCCCGCGCGAATTCCGAATCCCAAACGGGCAGGCGACCCGCGGTGTCGGTCGTTGGCCTCACTGTTTACTCATATGGAGGGAACACAAGCGACGCGCGAGAGAGACGCTCTAAAATAGTCTCGACGACGAGTGGTGGACTGACCGAGGTTTCACGAGACCGATCGATTTTAATCCTCGAGCACAGATGTTGCGCATCAACTGGGTCACCGCCGCGCTCGCGTCCGCCACCCTCTGGGGCTTCATAATCTGGGTTCTCGCCGACGAGGGGGGTTCGAAGCGTGAAGTGACTCTTTGGACGAAGTGGATCACGAGTAATTTTACGTGGTTGTACATCGCCACGCAAGATGTCTGGTTCATCTGCATCTTGTACCTTTTGGGTACAAAGTATAAAAACGTCAAGCTCGGGCGAGACGATGAAGAACCCGCCTTCAGCGATTACGAATGGTTCTCCATGATGTTCGCGTGCGGCATCGGCGTTGGGCTGTACACTTTCAGCGTCATGGAACCCATAAGCTACTACCGCGGCGTCGTGACGAAGCTTCCCATCTCCAACGATGATCAGCGAGCGCAACAGGCGATCACCCTCACGCTCTTCCATTGGGGCCTTCACGGTTGGATCCCGTACGTCCTCGTCGCTATGGCTTTGGGCGTCGTATGCTACCGACATGGGCGCCCGATGACTATCCGTGCTGCGTTTTACCCGCTCTTTGGCGAGAATATCAACGGTCTTTTTGGCGACGCGATCGACGCGTTGTCCATTGCGACAACGACGTTCGGCGTGTGCACGTCCCTCGGGCTCGGCGTCACGACAATCGCGAGTGCGATGAACCGCTTGAACAGTGACGTGGATCCGAACGCCGAAGTCACCAAAGTCCTGATCATCTGGATCATCACCGCCGTCGCGTGTACATCGGTCATTTTGGGTTTGAAGAACGGTATCAGAAAGCTTTCCAAGATCACGTTCTCCATCGGACTCATCTTACTTTTTGGAATCATGGTCGCGGACAACCCATGGTTCTTGTTGAACTCTTTCGTGCAATCGCTGGGTCATTACTTGCAATGGGTCACGCAACTCGGCTGGGACACGGACACATGGCCCGCGGCCGAAGCCATCATGCGCAATACGAGTGATTGGCACTACCTCGCTTGGGGCGCCAAGGGTGAGGACACTGCGATCGAAGCGACGCTCGCGACGCGCTCTGTCTATTCGTTGAGCAAAGAAGCTATCGACACCATGTGGGGCGTGCGAACTGGCGCCGGTTTCATGAACGGGTGGACCATCTTCTACTGGGGTTGGTGGATCTCCTGGGCCCCATTCGTGGGCATGTTCATCGCCAGAATCTCTCGCGGCAGAACTGTCGGTCAAGTCATCAAGGGCGCGTTCATCGCCCCGTGTGTGTTCGGATTCTTCTACCTCACCGTTTTGGGCTCTCTTGGAATCAAGATGCAACGCATCGCCGAGCTCGCGTTGACAACGCAAGCGTCGGACGTCGACTGGAGAAGTGGTAAAGCTAATTGCACCAGCCTCGGGTACGTAACAGCAGACACAGGAAAAGGAACGCCCAACACGGCTGCGTCGATTGAGCTCGCGAAACACGGTTACTACGCTTTGTCGTGTCGTAAAGGTTCGGATCGCATGCTCGACGTCGTCGAGCCTTACGGTAAATTATCATCCCTGTTCCAAGCGATGATTCTCATCGCCGTCATCCTGTACTTTATCACGTCCTCGGATTCTGGCTCGTACGTCGACGACTTGATCTCTGCCATGGGCTACGAAAACCCGCCAGTGTTGCAAAAAGTTTACTGGGCGTGCACCGAAGGTGCGCTCGCGCAAGCTTTAGTGACTTCCGGCGGCTTGACAGTCGTGCAAGGCGTCTCCATCGTCTGCGGTTTGCCGTTTACTTTTGCGCTCAACTTTATGGTTGTCTCTCTCTGGCGTGCATTGAAGGATGAATTCGGCGACGAAACGCAACAAAAAGCTCGCAAAGGATTCAATACGTGCATGTTGGACGTCCTCGAAGGGTACGAACCAGAAACTGCCGGTGCAAACGCTCCGGATCGCAAGACGCGTATCGTCGCGGCATTGAAAAACGTCATCTACCCGTTCGACGCGATTCGCAAGGCAAAGATTGCTGTGGGCGCGGACGACAAGTTTGCGTTCGTCAACGCCGCCGTCGTCACCGGCGTGCTGTGGACTGGGATCGGTCTCCTCGCGTCCACGAAAGCCGGCGTGGGCGCGCACTCCGTGGCGTGGTTGTTCTACCTCATCTTCATTTTCTGCATCGCAAACATCCGCCGAGAGCTTCGCGCATCCAGAAATATTCTTGGCAACGTCATGGAGGATTACACCGCCGCAGCTTTGTGGCCGTTTGCGCTCGCGCAAATGGAACACGAGGCCGAAACCGACAACAAGATGGCGTAATCTCATCTCATCTCATCAATAATCGGGATGGCCTCTTACACAGGCACCGAGTGATCGAGCGACGCGCCGTTCGCGCGCTCGACACCGATAATAACAGTAACCAAACGTGTTAACCTTTACAAGAAAAGATCAAACGAGTCGGCGAGTTGCTCAGACAATTTCCGCGTCCAGTACGCGTTGAAGTACCACCGTTGTCAGGATTGAGAATCTCATTGACATTTTGTGATCACATCCATCTTACATAAATCTCATAATCACTCAAACGTTTTCAGCGACCGCGCGATCGGGACGAGACGACGCCTCGCGCGAGGCGAAGGCGCTGTCTGCGTTTTCGATTCAAATCACTCTCCACAGCTCGGACACCGCGACGGCGCGCGGCGTCACTCCGCGCCTCTCTCTCGCTTCTGCGCGTGCGAGCGAGAGAAACCTCGCGTCGGAGTCATCATCGCGAATGACGACGACCACCGTCTCGACGTCGGCGGCGACGCAGAGTCGACTGGCGACGTGTCCCATTTGTTTTAAACACGCGCACGTCGCCCTCATCGACGCCCACGTCGAGCGATGTTTGGAAGTGCGCGGGGGAAAAGACGGCGCAAACGCGCGCGGAGAAGACGGCGGTGCGGTGGGTGCGCGGTCCGAGGCGCGGGAGAGACGCGAATCGATGGCGCACGCATCGTCTTCGGTCGCGGCGGGAGAGACGAGAGACGCGGCGGCGGACGGCGCGGTTCGTGGTGGCGTGCTTCGAAATCTCGCCGCGGCGAGACGGCGCGAGACGGTGGATGTGTGCGCGAACGCGTTGCATTCGGATGCGCGGGGCGTGGACGCGCGCGGTGGTGACGTGTTTAGTGATTTTAAACGTCGGCGCGCGGCGCTCGCCGACGTGACGAACGGAGCGACGGCGTTCAGACGGACGCGCGAGTCGGCGGAGGCGTGTGCGAAAACGCGCGTGGACGCGTCGACGCAAACGTGCACGTTTATCGAACCCGAGGAGGAGGTGGACGTGGATAAGGCTGTGGAAGACGTCGAGGGCGGCGCGCCGTCCAAGGTGTCCTTTGAATTGCGAGTGATGAGCGGGAATCACGAAGAGTGTGGGATATGCTTGACTCGTTTCGACGACGACGAGGGCGTGGTGAGACACGTCTTCTATCCGTGTCAACACACTCGTCAGTGCGGAGAGTGCGCGTTGCGCGTGTGGCAGGTGCCAAAGGCGAAGCGGAAGTGCCCTTGGTGCAAATCCAAAATCGAGATTCGTCCAAAACCGTTCAAACCGTTCATGTGACGCGTCGCGTCGTTTAGACATCACAGTACACTATCTATACCATTCATTATTTAGAATTGTAATCATCACCTAGGCCAGAGCATGCACACGCGCACCCCCGTCGGCGCCACCGCCGCGCCCGCAAAGTCGCCGACATCCATGACGAAACCTTCTGTGTTGTGGCTTCTATCCCTTACATGCTAATCTACGCGCGTCGCTCGAAGTAATGAATCACCGCTCGAGTCACTCTCGGCGACGACGACGCGCTCACGCGTGTGTGCGACGTCTTCTGCGTCGTCCGGGACGCACGCGTTCGGACACGTGAAGACGCACACCGTCTGCCAATCCCACGCCAAGAGGTCTTCATGCGACGCCAAGCGCGAGCGATCGCCTCTGTGCATGGACAACGCGTCTTCCACGTCTCGAAGTAGCGCTGGTGTGAGCTGAAGCTCACACACGAGCGCTCGTTGACACCGTTCGCACCGCGATGGTTTCGGCGGCGTCTTGGTCGGCCAAACGCATCTCATACCCGAGACGTCGTAACGCGCGCACTGATCGGGCGCACGACTCAAACGCTTCGTAAACTTCAAGTACGCGTCATCCACGTTCGTCGCCTCGCCGCGCTCGTACGCCTCGCCCGTCCATTCGCTGTCTTCCTTTGCGTTCGCGACGATGTCGTCGACGGTGACGCCCTCGCGTTCGGCGTAGCGCGCCAAGAGCGTCCGCGCGCGCGCCGTCTCCTTGCCTGACATCGCGCGCGTCCCTCGCGGTTCGACGTCTGCGAGGAGATAATACTCGACAAACTGTTTCGAACACGCATCGTCGTACGCGTCGCGCGTCGCGCGTGCCTTCGTCCCGCCTCGTCCCGCCGCCGCCGCGCCGTCTCGTCTCGCCTCCGCCTTCGCCTCCGCCTCGATCGCTCTCGCGCTCGACGACGCCTTCGAATCGACGCTCATCAACATCGCGTCCAGTTCCGCGCTCAACGCCTCCGCACCGACGTCCTCCGCGCACCACGCGCTCGATTCCGGATCGTCCCAAGAGTCTTCCATCGTCGGCGCGCGTTCCGCGACGCCCGTCGTCTCCTCGCCGCGTCCGTCCACATCCATCGTCCCGAACCCCGCGCTCTTCCCCTCCACCGACGCACCGTTCGAGCGTTGCCCGTCCTCCTCCTCCTCCTCCTTCCCCGTCGCTCGCACGCACGTCCACGCGTCGTCCCCTCGACATCCTCTCGCGCACGCGTACACGTACAGCGCTCTCGCTCTCGTCTTCATCGGTGCGTGCGTCTGCACCAACAGACTCATCGCCGCGCCGCACGACGCGCACGACACGCGCGCCAACGCATTGACCGCATCGTCCTCGTCGTTCCCTCTCTCTCTCGCGCGCGTCGTCAGCGGAACCGGGGCGCCGCCGATTTTGTGCACGCCTCTCGCGTCCGCGAACGCGCTCGATTCCGCGCTCGTCGTCAGGCGTCCGGGGTAACACACGGTGACGACGTCCGTGGCGTCATCGTCCGCGTCGTCGTCGTCGTCGTCGCTCGACGATGGCGGCATCGAGCGCGACGCCGAGTCGTCGTCAGACTCTGACGCATTCATTCATTCATTCATTCATTCATTCATGATGTTTGCGCTCAAGACGACGACGTCGTCGACGACGACGAAGACGCTCGCGCGCGTCGCGTTTCGCGCGACGACGACGAATATGTCGTCGCCGTCGCATCGTCGCGATTCGGGCGCGCGCGCCTCGTCGTCCTCGTCGTCCTCGTCGTCGTCATCGTCGCATAAAGTGCTCGTGCTCACGGGCCCGACGGCGATCGGAAAGAGCGCCGCGGCGGTGCGCGCGGCGACGCTGGACGCGTCCTCGACGTACGAGATCGTCTCGTGCGATTCCGTGCAAGTGTACGACGGGCTGGACGTCGGGTCGGGGAAGGTGACGATGGATGAACGAGGCGGCGTCGCGCATCACCTCTTGAGCGCGCGGGACCCGCGGGCGAGGGACGACGCGGAAAACTCGTACGATGCGAGTCGGTATTACGACGATTGCGTGCGCGCGTTGGATGATATACATGCTCGAGGGAATCGAGCCATCGTCGTCGGTGGGGCGGGAATGTATCTGAAGTGGTTGACGGATGGGAAACCGGGCGCGCCGGCGTCGAGCGCGCGGGGACGCGCGCGCGCCGAGCGCGCGGTGGAGGAGGCGAGAGCGCGAGGAGGGTGGACGGCGGCGAAAGAGGCGCTGGCGACGATGGGTGGTGGGAAAACGGCGGCGAGTTTACACGAAAACGATTGGTATCGCATGACGCGCGCGTATGAGATCGCGCTGGAGACTGGACGAGACCCGAGCGATTTCGAGGCGAGTCGACCCGAGACGCGGTTTGATTTTAGGTGCTTCTTCATGTCGGCGCCGCGCGTGGAGTTGTATCGAAAGATCGACGCGCGCGTGGAGGGAATGATGGTAGACGGTATCGTGGACGAGGCGGCGTGGTTGTTGGATTCGGGTCTCGCGCCTGGTGAGAACATACCGGCCAGATCTATCGGATACCGACAGGCGATGGAATTTCTCGCCGACGCGCGCGCGGGGAAGAGAGTGGTGGACGAGACGTCGGTGCTCGGACTCGTGAATGAGATTCAGATGCTCAATCGCGCGTACGCCAAGCGACAATTCACATGGTTCAGAGGGGAAGAGCGGTACGCGTGGGTGGACGCGTCGGGCGATAGCGACGACGTTGCTCGCCGCGTTTTACGCGAGTTTGAGCGCGACGAACATCGAGGCGGAGGCGAGGAGATTGCCGATCTCACCAAGGAGGAATTGAACGCGTTGAAACGATACCGACCCAAGTTGGTCGTGTTGAACGATAAAGCTGTCCTCGAGCGCGTCGTAGATAAGATTAGATCACACGTGTGAATTTAGGATTCGTCGGTGGCGTCTTCGCTCGGCGCCGACTCGGTCGGCGCTTCTCGAGAAACCTTCTCATCCTCGTCGACAAGTTTGGATTCGCTCTCATCCTCGGTAGCACATTCATCTCGAACGGATTCACACGGTTTCATCGCCGGTTCGACCACAGCGCCGTCGTCTTCATCCGCGGTCGCCGGCGCCGCGCGCCGCGCGTCGTCCTCGGTCGGCGTCTTTGGCTCTGGGTCCTCGACGTCGGTCTTTTCCACGTCCTCCTCCTCGCGCGTCTCCTCCTCGCGCGGCGGTTCTTCGACGACCACGACGGTCTCGCGCGCGTCCTTCCTCGACGTCTCGCACGTCTTCTCGCTACGCACGCCCTCTCGCAGGTCAACGTACGCGCGCGCGTGCGCCAAACTCTCCTCTGGGTACTCGTTCGCGAGATACTCCAAGACGAACCTCACGGGCGCGTTCGGTCGCGTTCGAAAGCACCCCGTCATCATGTCGCGAAACAAATCGTCCACCTTGCTCTCGCGAGCGTATCGCTCGAGCTCCTCGATCATCCTCGCGCGTCCTCGTGTGCGGTCCGGAGCTTCGGTCCGGCCGCGCGCGCTAAAAATAAAAACCACCAATGTGCCGATTCGTGTCCCCGGTGGTCAAAAGGACGACCGTCACACGCGCGCGCGATGCGTCGCGACGAGGAGGACGAGGACGAGGACGAGGAGGAAGACGAGGACGATCGTCTCGCGTACCTCGTCGGACTCGCGCGCGCGTGCGCGCGAGGACGCGTGTGTGGATTCGCGTCGGGGTCGAGACGACGCGCGCTGGACTTTCTCGACGAGGGACGAGGCGATGCGCTCGTGATTCGGTGTCGCGCGCGCGAGGACGGCGCGGAGAAGACGGCGGCGGTGACGGCGGCCGAGTCGCTATCGTCGTCGTCGACGTCGGTGCGCGAGGGGACGCGCGCGGACGATCTCGCGCCGGATGTCGCGAGCGATGACGACGTCTCGAGGTTTGAGCTCGTCGTCGGCGACGACGCGTCGACGGATCCCGCGGTGTTCGTCGTGCGTCCCGAGCGCGCGGATGAATCGATCGCGATCGATGCGGAGACATTGCGCGAAGCGGTGCACGGATATCTGCCGAACGGGTCGACGTTCGATGACATGCACGCCATCGTGCGGTACCCGTTTCTCGGCGCGTTGGAATCGAGTCGAGAGGCGGCGCCTCGACGCTTCGCGCGCGACGTGCGGGAATTTCTCGATCGTGTCTCTCGCGACGCTCGCGGTTCGGACGCATACGCGACTGCGCGCGATTCGGTGTCTCGAACGCTCGGCGAAGGCGCACGGTGCGAGGAGATGGCGCGCGTCGATCCCGAAAAGGCGTGTCGGGACGAGGATTTCGTGGGACAACTCGAGGCGGCGCTGTCGGAGTGGTGCGCGGTGCTGTCGGCGGCGCGAAAGCGCAACTCTGACGACGGTGACGGCGTGAACGACTCAAACGCCGACGGACCGCTCCGTGAGATTCACGCGTGGCGCGCGAGACAGAGCGATCTTCGCGGATTGGTGACCCAACTCGACGATTCCGGCATGCGCGCCGCGTTGGACACGTTGGAGCGTTTCGTCGCCAGAGGAGGAGGTCACGTCGAGCAGAGCGCGCTGTTACAGCGCGTTCAGAGCTCGTTGACGTCGTTTAAATCGCTAAGCTGTGATATACGCAACATGCACGATGAAAGCGTCGATAACGTCAAGTTTCTGTCGACTCTGGAGAGTCATTTCAAGATTTTACGTGCCGCGCCGCTCGAAGACGTGCTGAGAGCGATTCCACCGTTACTTCGCGTGCTTCGCACGGTGTGGGTGGTTTCACATCATTACAACGACGATTCGAGAATGGGTGCGTTGATGATGCAGTTGTCGGACGCGATCATTCACCGCGTGCGCGAGAGCGTGAATTATCAAGAGTTGATTGTTCTCGTTTCGAGCGGGGACGACGTCGCCGCCGCCGTGCGAGACGTACGTCTCTCTAGATCTGTTCTTGCGGAGTGGAAGCGTGAATACCTGAGCGCGCGTGAAGAAATCGAACGTTCGAACAGAGATTCGCGATGGGAGTTCGATCGTGACCGACTCTTTTCGAAGACGGATTACGTCTCCGGCGTGTGCGAAGAGTTGATCGAGATGGTCACCGTGGTGAACGATTTCCGAACCTTTCTCAGTTCGCAATTGAAGGCGGTGACGCTCGATTCGGACGGTGTCGATGAGATTTCTGCCAAAGTGGACGCAATGTGTCTGGCTATCGAGATGTCCGAGGTTGATATTTTCAACGCGGCCAACGCTTCAGAATGGAAGACAATGTACAAGTCGTTTACCACGGAGAAGACGCGCATCGAGCGCGTGCTGTGCAGTTTTATCGACGCGTGCTTCAAGAGACTGCGAAGCAGCACTGGGGCGTTTGAGTTGGTGCGGCAATTGAAAACCAACACGCGTAATCAAGAGGGTTCGAGTTGTGGATCGACTCGTACGATGCTCAATAATCAAGTATTGGGCAAAATGCAAGACATTCTCGAACAGTTTTCGCGCGAGATTGATTCGACTCGTCACAACTTCAACACGCACCGCCGCGACCCTCCGTTGAATCGAGACCAACCCGTCGTGAGCGGTTCGATACACTGGGCGCGATCGCAGTTTTATAAAATTCGCGTCACCATGCGTTTGTTCACCGCGTGCGTCGAGGATCACCAGGTGATTCGTGCTACGCCGGAAGCGCAAGAGGTGAACGCGAAATTCTTGGCTCTGGCAAAGGTGATCATGAACTATGAGAAACAGCTCATTCACGATTGGAAAATTGATATTCACGCGAGTTTGGACGCGAGTTTAACGCAGCCCATCTTGTGCAAAGACAAAGACGGCGCGCTGCGCGTGAATTTCCCATCCGCGCTCATCGGCGTCATCAAAGAGACGCGCAATTTACAAAGACTCGGTCACGATCTCTCCGAGGAGATTCGAGGAGTGGCGCTGCAAAACGAAAAGTATACCGCGTGCAGAGTCATATTACTGAAAATGTTAAGTCGACGCTGTGCCTTGTTCGATTCGCTTACGCCGCTCGAGAGACAGCTTCTCGCCGCACGCGTTGTCGCTCTGGACGGACCGTCTCTCCAGCGTGGATTGAAGACGTACAATTGGAATTCTTTGGGAATAATGGACTTTATAGAGACGTATTCAAAGGAACTGGATGCGTTTGAAACGACTCTCACCAGTGTGCGCCATATATCATCTGAAATTGAGTCTGCGATACGGCGCGTGTCAGAGGCGGCATTCTTTCGCGTCGACGAATGCGCCGATTCTCACGCGTCATCTGAAAGTGGAGACTTTTTCGCTTCGCTGAAGCTCAAAGTGGACAAAACATCAGCAGACATCAGAAAGGAATACGAGGTTGTGATGAAGCATCTGTTGAAGATTGAACAAGTTGTGTTCGACTCCGCGACGGGGAAAATCGAAGAGTTGAGAACGTATTACGAATACTGGGAAAATGAGGTGTACGAAGCCCTCGTCGGAAGTACTGAACGCATGATATTACACGTGAAAGAATGTTTTGAAGACTCGTCGCGTGTCGACTTCACACTCTTTGGGATCGACATTTGTTTACGAGCCGCAGAGATCGTGTGCGAACCGCCGCTGAAGGAGATCATGCGGTCTGTCATGCACGCCGCGCATTCGATTTCGAGTAGCTCCTCCATCTTGGGTCGATGGATGGACGGAACGTGCATCGAGGCTCCGACGCAAGAGGCAAAGCACGAGGGTGAGATGAGCCTGTCGACTATGCTCGCGCTGGAACTCGGCGATGTTTCACACTCGATGACGCACGTATTCAATTTCGGCTCAGAGGTGTCCGGCGATGAGCGCGTGCGAGACGCAACGAACGCGCTGAGCAACACCATGTACCTCTTCACCGGGGGAATTCGCCGCCAGATTGAAGCGTGGAAGCGATATCAGAGAGCGTGGAAGGATGACCGGTCAAAGATTGTGCAGAAACTAGCGAGATCCACCGATGCGCACAACCTTCAACGGATGCTTTTGCAATATGAAGACGTCAAGCGCGCCGTTGACGGTGAGTCTCCGGTTCAGATTGGCGCCATACGAGTACGGACGGACAAACTCGTGGAGAGCATAAAAGATGTATGCGACGAGTGGATGAGAGATATCAGCGAAGCCACCTATGAGGCTGACGTCGAGGCGATGGCGCGCGTTTTCGAGCGCATCGAAGCATGTGAAAAGGTTTTGCACACTCAAGTGAACGACTTTCTCGGTATGAAAACTTTGATGCAGACGATTCGAAGCGTGCGCAAAGATTCAGATGCAGAAGTCATTTCGTCAGTGGTGAGTGATCGTTTCGCGGTACGGATGAAGTATCGCTTTGAACACAAGGAAACCGACGCGCAAAGGGTCTCGGCGATGATTCCGTCCCTCGTCGAACTCCGTTCGCAGGTTGAGAGCGTCTTCAGTGAAAGCGAAGCGTCGATTTCCGAGTATAAATCACAATTGCAAAAACGAATTCGCGACTTTCAGGAAGCGTGTTCGCAGTTCGCGAATCGACTCATTTCGGAAGGACCGACGTGCGCGGAGATGCTGTCCAATCTCGACGCCGGCTTTGAGAGGTTTACATCGTTTCGAGATGAAATAGCCGGTAAGCTGTCTCTCCTAGACGAGATCCAGGAGGATGAATGCACGTTCGGCGTCGAACACCAGTCGTTTGACGCACTCGATCGGGCGAGAACTAATTTGAACGCGATGGAACGAATTTACGAACGCCGAAGTTTGTTCCACGCGCAGCTCCTGCGGGCGCACGACGTGCTCACCGCCGATCTCCTCGTGGCCGAGCTGCGATCCAGCGTGCTCGACTACGGTCGCTCCGAGCTTGCCGCGCTTCCAGAAGAGTTAAAGTCTCATCGTTTATTTTCAGCCGTGCAAGAAGAAATCGACAACATCGAAGTCGACTTGAATTTGATTGAAAGCTTAAAAGAGGCCGCCATCCGACCGCGTCACTGGGAAGCCGTTTTTCGAGCTATCGAATGGGAACCGATCGTACCACACACTCAACTCACTTTCAAGCAGTTGATGGAGATGATGCTTCACGCGCGAGCGCAAAAAATTATGGACATCACCGCCGGCGCCGACAAGGAGCTCAAAATCGAGACGGATTTGATCGAGATAGAGAAAAGTTGGAAAGAGATGCGATTCGATGTACGGCCGTATTCAAAGGCTAAAAGTAAGAAGCACACGCAGACGACGTACGTTCTGTGTGCGGTGGAGGATATTTCTCTCGCGCTCGAAGACACTGGACTCACGCTTCAAAGCATGTCCGCGAGTCGCTATGCGGATCCATTCATAGAGACGGTTCGAGAATGGGAGGCCACATTAGCGCTCGTGAGCAACGTCTTGCACGTGTGGACTGACACCCAACAGCGTTGGATGTATCTCATGAGTATTTTCGGTGGCTCGGATGACATTCGAACGCAGCTTCCCGAAGAAGCTGAGCGTTTCGATAACATTGATACAGATATCCGCAAACTCATGACGGAGACGGTGAAGACGAAATTTATCTTGGACATTTGCAAATCAGAAGGACGAGTGGATAAGCTCGAGTCACTGCGCCGAGACTTGGAAATCTGTCAAAAGAGCCTCAGTCAGTATTTAGATACGAAGAGAGACGCTTTCCCTCGCTTCTTTTTCATCTCAGACGAAGAGCTCCTCTCGATTTTGGGCGCCTCCGACCCCACGTTGATTCAAGAGCATATGCTCAAACTCTTCGATAACTGCGCCAAGCTACTGTTTTCAACCGATCAGAAATCCGTCATGGGCGTGTCTTCCGCCGAGGGAGAGTCTTTCAAGTTTAAATCACCAGTCACTATTCAGGGACCGGTTGAGAGTTGGATGTCGGCGGTGGAAGAAGAGATGCGTTCGACGCTCAGAGCCATGAGCAAATACGGAATCGCAAGATATATGACGTGTGATCGCGAAGACTGGATCAAAGAGCAGCTTGGAATGATCACTCTCGTCGGATCGCAGATATGGTGGACGTGGGAAGTCCAAAACGTCTTCAAAGCGATCAGAGAGGGAGACAAACTCGCCATGCGCAAGTACGGCGAAAGGCTCTCTTCGCAATTGGAGGTTCTCACGAAGATGGTTCGAGGAGAATTAAATTCGTGCGAACGTAAAAAAGTAAACACGTTGATGATCATCGACGTCCACGCGCGCGATATTATCAGTTCATTCGTTCGAGACTCTGTCTTGGACGAGTCTGACTTTGCGTGGGAATCGCAACTTCGTTTCAAATGGGATAAAGAGCGCGACGACATCGTCATCAACCAATGCTGCGGCGAGTTCAGGTACGGGTATGAGTACATGGGACTGAATGGTCGTCTCGTCATCACCGGTTTAACGGATAGGTGCTACATAACGCTAACGACTGCGCTCACGTACAAACTCGGCGGGGCGCCGAGCGGACCGGCGGGAACTGGCAAGACGGAGACGACGAAGGACCTCGCAAAGTCTATGGCACTGCTCTGCGTCGTCTTCAATTGCGGTGAAGGCTTAGACTACAAAGCCATGGGCGCGATATTTAATGGATTAGTACAGTGCGGTGCGTGGGGCTGTTTCGACGAATTCAATCGCATCGAGGCGGAGGTGCTCTCCGTCGTGTCTTCGCAGATTAAACAAATTCAGGAAGCTCTCAAGCACGATCTCAAGCGGTTCCAGTTTGAAGGTAAAGAAATCAAGTGTGACTCCCGCACGGGAGTGTTCATCACCATGAATCCCGGGTACGCCGGTCGAACAGAGTTGCCCGACAACTTGAAGGCGCTCTTCCGTCCGGTGACCATGATCGTGCCCGACTTGGAACAAATTTGTGAAATCATGCTCTTCAGCGAAGGCTTCAACTCCGCCAAGAAGCTCGCAAAAAAGATGACGATGCTGTATCGTCTCGCAAAGGAGCAACTCAGTAAACGCTCTCACTACGACTTCGGCTTGCGCGCACTGAAATCAGTGCTCGTGATGGCTGGAACGTTGAAACGCGACTCACCGGATTTGCCCGAGGAGGTCGTGCTCATGCGAGCGCTCAGAGATATGAATCTTCCAAAGTTTGTTTTCGACGACGTGCCGTTATTCCTAGGTCTCATCAATGACTTATTCCCGGGATTATCGTGTTCGCGCGTGCGCTATCCGACGCTGAATGATGTCGTCGAGTGCGATTTAGCCGAAAACGGCTATCAGGTGCTGACGAAACCCGGGGAGCAAGTCGACAAAATCATTCAACTGTACGAGACCATGCTGACGAGACACACCACCATGCTCGTCGGGGAAACGGGCGGTGGGAAGACGGTGATCCTCGAAACCCTCGCTCGTGCACAAACCAAGATGGGCCGGCACACGAAATTACACGTACTGAATCCAAAGGCGCAAACCGTGTCTGAACTCTACGGCGAGCTCGATCCGGATACGCGCGACTGGACAGATGGTCTTCTTTCGAATATATTCCGAGACTGCAATAAGCCTCTGATACCCGGACGTGAATCTGATCTGAAATATATCGTGTTCGACGGTGACGTCGACGCTGTGTGGGTGGAAAACATGAATAGCGTGATGGACGATAACAGATTGCTCACGTTGCCGAACGGCGAACGAATCCGGCTTCAAGAACATTGTAAACTCCTGTTCGAAGTCGCAGACTTGCGATACGCGTCACCGGCGACGGTGAGTCGGTGTGGGATGGTGTACGTGGACCCGAAAAACCTCGGGTACGAACCGTTTTTGAAGACGTGGACGGGCGCCGCAGACGCGAAACACCGTCCAGCGTTGACGCGGATGATTGGCAAGTATATGGATAAAATTGCAAAGTTTTGTTACGAGTCGATCGACTTGGATGGAACCGTGATATCACCTCTCAAAGTGTCGATTCAGCGCCCAGTTGTCGCCGCGGTGAAACAGTTTTGCATCTTAATGAAGAGCTTTATAGACGACTTGGACGCGTCGCGCGGCGACGATCCATCCGTCGGCGAAGATGTGTACGACGAGTCGATGGAGTCTGCGTTCATTTTCAGTCTCGTGTGGTCATTCGGAGCGACGATAGTCGAGAGCGCTGGCAATTCGGATCGCACGCGTTTCGATGACTTTGTGCGGCGGCTTTCTCGCCGCGGGCACGCTTTGCCGGAAGCTTCGACGCTGTACGATTATGGATTCGACATCGCGCGGAACGTGTGGTACGACTGGAAGAGTCTGACCACACCTCTTGAGTTACCCCCGAACACGCCGTTTTCGTCCATTCTGGTCTCCACGGCGCACACAGTGAGAGCGAAATGGTTGATTGACGTGATGTGTTCGAGTAACGCGCACACGCTTCTCACCGGCGGTAGCGGGACGAGCAAAACCGTCGTCGTGAAGAATTACTTACATCAACGGCAAAGCGAAGGGAAGACGAGCTCGATGACGATGAACTTTAGTTCCAGGACGACAGCCAATGACGTGCACAGCTCCATCATGGATGTCATGGACAAGCACACGAAGGACACTGTCGGGCCTCCGATGGGTAAACGTCTCTTGTGTTTCATCGACGATTTGCACATGCCAGCCGTGGACGAATACGGTACGCAACAGCCGATCGCATTGTTAAAGCTCATGATCGGTCGAAACGGTACGTACGACCGCGGAAGAGATTTGAACTGGTTGCACATGAAAGACGTCCAGTACGTCGCCGCGATGGGACATCCCGGCGGATCTCGAAGCGCCGTCGACCCTCGCTTTTTATCGCTGTTCCAGATATTCGAGCTACAGCCGCCGGATGAGGCGAATTTGAAAGTCATCTATGGATCTATCGTTCAGAACACGTCCCAGTCACTCCGAATCGGAGACGATTCTCGTCGACATGTCGTGGACATGACGTTGGATTTGTACAAGAGCGTCGTCGCGAAACTGTTGCCGACGCCGACTCGTTTTCATTACATCTTCAATCTTCGAGATTTGAGTCGGTTATTCGGAGGATTATCGAAGGCGGTCGCGTCGGGAGAGGACGATACGTTGCCATTCTTTCGTCTGTGGCGAAACGAGTCGATTCGCGTGTTTCACGACCGGTTGATTTCGGACGAAGATCGTACATTCGTTTTAGACAAGGTGTCGTCGCTGATCGCTTCACACGCGTCGACGCACGCGCCGACGATCACTATGGACCCGATTCTCTTCGCCGATTTCGTGAAACCCGTTCCGGTCGGCGACGAGGCAGATCAAGATCCCGCGCGCGACGTCGCGCTCGAAGAAGACTCGGATTTCGATCACGCGCTTCGTCAATACCGCGACGTCAGAGATTACGCAACCATCAAACCGTGGTTTGAACAGTTGATCGTCAATCACAATGCGAAACTCAAAGACGGTTCGCCTCCAACGAGACTCGTGCTCTTCGACCACGCGCTGGAACATTTGACGCGAATCCACCGCGTCTTGCGCACAGAGAACGGGCACGCGTTGCTTGTTGGCGTCGGCGGAAGCGGAAAACAATCGCTCGCGCGTGTAGCCGCAGAAATGGCGCAGTGCGACGTGTTTGAAATAACGTTGACTCGTGGATACAACGACACGAGCTTTCGGGAAGATTTGAAAAAACTCTACAACGTCCTCGGCGTGCAAAATCGCAAGACGATGTTTCTGTTCACCGACAATCACGTCGTCGAGGAAGGATTTTTGGAATCAATCAACAACATGCTCACCACGGGCAGCGTCCCGGCGCTCTTTTCGGACGAAGAAAAAGATTCATTGGTGAACGCCATTCGTGAATCGTTACACGAGAACAACGTACCCGTGACGCGCGATGAAGGGTGGCGATTTTTCATGTCGCGATGCAGGGCGAACATGCACGTCGTGCTCGCCATGTCGCCCATCGGAGACTCGCTGCGACTGCGATGTCGCAACTTTCCCGGATTGGTGAACAGTACGGTGATCGATTGGTTCACGGAATGGCCCAAAGAGGCGTTGACCGAGGTGAGCGCGTCGTTATTGTCCACCATCGATCTACCAGAATCGATGTTCGAGCGCGTCGGAGCGCACATCGTGCACACGCACTACGCCGCCATCGCGCTCAACAAAAAGTTTGCGTCGCAGCTCAAGAGATACAATTACGTAACGCCAAAACATTACTTGGATTTCATCTCCGGCTACGAGAGCAAGCTCAACAGTCAGCGCACGATGATCGATGACGCCATAAAACGCCTCAGCGGCGGGCTCGACAAACTGATACAGGCGAGCGCCGAGGTGGACGCCATGCGGGAAAAATTGAACGAGGCGCAAGTCGTCGTCAATCAACAAGCGGTCGAATGCGACGCGTTACTCGATCGCATCACGAAACGAACGGCGGAAGTCGAGGCGAAGACGACGAACGCATTGAGTAAAGAGGAGGAGTTGGTGAAAGATTCGGCTCGAATAGCCGTCGAGAAGACGGAAGCCGAGGCGGATCTCGAAGCAGCCATCCCCGCCCTCGAAGAGGCGGCTTCCGCGCTGAACAACTTGAAAAAGGAAGAAATCACGGAGATCCGTTCGTTTTCAAAGCCAAACATCGCGGTTCAACGGGTATGTGAGTGCGTGATGATTCTCAAAGGATTACCAAACGTTTCGTGGTCGGGTGCCAAGGGAATGATGGCGGATACAAACTTTTTACGCTCACTCGTCGAATTCAACAAAGATGGGATCAAGGAAAAGCAGATGAAAGCCATTCGCGAGTACACAAAGGATTCGAAATTCACGCCAGATGAGGTGATGAAGATTTCCACCGCCGGCGCCGGCTTACTGAAATGGGTGTTTGCGATGATTAACTATTACAAGGTCGCTCGCATGGTGAATCCAAAGCGCGCGGCGGTTGCGAACGCGGAAAAGACGTTGGCAATCAAAGAGCGCGAACTTTTGGAGACAAAAGAGGAATTGAAAAGCCTACAAGTAGAGCTCGGCGAACTGAGCGCGCAGTTTGAAGACAAGAGCGCGCGTCAACGCGATTTGAAGACGAGCGCCGAACTCATGGCGAGTCGTCTCAGTGCCGCCGAACGACTCATCTCCGGTCTTTCGAGTGAAAATGTACGATGGACGAATGAGATCAACGAGTTGAACTCGCGAAAAGATCGTCTCGTGGGCGATTGTCTCCTCACGTCTGCGTTTTTATCGTACGCGGGACCGTTCACGTTTGATTTCCGTCGCCGGTTCATTCACGACGATCTCGAGCAAAATTTGAAGAAACTCGGCGTGCCCGTGAGTCAGCCGTTAAAACTTGAAACGTTACTCACGGATGACAACGAGACGAACGCTTGGCTCGCCGAAGGCTTACCGAGCGATGAACTGAGCGTTCAAAACGGGATGTTGACGATGCGTTCCGAGCGCTTTCCGTTGTGCATCGATCCTCAAATGCAGGCGCTTAAATGGATCAAGTCGCGCGAGGGCGAGCAGCTCGAAGGGAAAATAAAGAGACAAACGGACGTGGACTTTCTCAAGCAACTCGAACTCGCCATCGAGTATGGATTACCGTTCTTGATTGAAAACGTCGGCGAATACATTGATCCCGTGCTCGATCCCGTGCTCAAGAGGAACTTTTACTACGCTCCAAACGGCGCGAAAATGATCAAACTGGGCGACTCCGAGGTGGAGTGGGACGACAACTTCCGATTGTACATGACGACAAAGTTACCAAACCCGCACTACGATCCCGACGTCTTCGGTAAAATGATCGTCATCAACTATTCCGTCACCGAGCTTGGTCTTGAAGAGCAGCTTCTCAACGTCACAGTCAAGCAAAAACGCCCAGATCTCGAGGAAGGTCGCGTCAAACTCATCAAAGAGTCCACCGCGAATCGAGCTCTGCTGAAAACGCTGGAGGACACGCTCTTGTGTGAACTATCTACGGCACAAGGCGAAATCGTCGACAACATCGAGCTCATCGAGACTCTCGAGAGCGCAAAACTGAAATCGACTGAAATTTGTGAAAAACTCGCGTTGGCGGCGCAATCGCAGAATGAGTTGAATCAAGCGCAGTCGTGTTATCAACCCGTCGCCAAGCGAGGATCCATACTTTTCTTCGTCATATCCGCGCTTTCGAATCTCAACGCCATGTACGAATACTCTCTTTCGAGCTTTTTGGACGTCTTTTGCAACACGCTTCGAGTGACTGCATCGAGCGACGACTTGGCGCGACATCTGAACGAACTCATCGATAGGTTGACGTACGATGTGTACAAGTTTGCGTGTTTGGGTCTATTCAAACGAGACAAACTGGCGCTTTCGTTTATGATGACTACGCGCATCAGCGAGGGCGAAGGGCGACTCAACGGAGAACTCATGCAATTCTTTGTCAAGGGTAACGTCACGCTAGAGAACGACGTGCGCTCGAGTCCCTTCACGTGGTGGTCCGAACGCGGTTGGCAGGATTTGGTGCACTTGGACGAACACATCGCGCACGGTACCCCTGCATGTGAATCTTTGAAGGGCGTGACGACGCGCGTCCAATCAAACGCAGAAACGTGGAAATCTTGGTACGAGTGCGAGAAACCGGAATCGTCCGATCTCCCGGACGGTCTCGCACTCTCTGATTTCGAATTGCTCTGCTTGATTCGTTGCTCAAGACTCGATCGCGTCACGGCAGCGGTCTCAAGTTACATTGTGAAGACAATGGATTCCAGATTCGTCACGCCGCCGATTTCTGATTACGAAAGCATATTCAAATTGACGTTGGCGCACACGCCCGTCGTGTTCATACTCTCCCCGGGCGCCGATCCGGCGTTCGACATATTCGCGCTCGGCGAGAGTTTAGGGTTCAAGGCTGGTAACAAACTCAAATTCATGGCGCTGGGACAGGGAATGGGACCGAAAGCCGAAGAACTCGTCGTCACGTGCGCGTCTCGAGGATTGTGGCTCATGCTCCAAAATTGTCATTTGCTCCCGAAGTGGTTACCGACTCTGGAGAAAATCATAGACGGTTTACATAACCCGCATCCAGATTTCAGACTTTGGCTCACGACCGATCCGATCAAAACGTTCCCGATCGGCATTTTGCAGAGGAGTCTCAAAGTCGTCACGGAACCACCGGATGGTTTAAAGATGAATTTGAAGGCGACGTTCGCGCGCTTGTCCGAAGACGTCTTCGAGAGTTGCGAGAACTCTGCGTTCAAGACGCTGGCGTACGTGCTCGCGTTTTTCCACGCGGCGGTCCAGGAGCGGCGAAAGTACGGCAAACTCGGCTGGAACGTCCCGTACGACTTTAACGAAACCGATTTTAGAATTTCGTTCAGTTTGGTCAAGACGTACTGCGACAAAGTCGTGCGAGACGGCGGTGGACGAGGATCGCAAACGATTCCTTGGAAGGCTCTGAAATATTTAATCGGCGAAGCCATGTACGGCGGTCGAGTGAGCGATAATTACGATCGAAGAATACTAGGCGCGTACTTGAATGAGTACTTCGGCGACTTTTTATTCGACGGGTTTCACAAGTTTGCGTTTTATGCCGACGCAGAGGCGCGGACGGAGTACACGTTACCATCGTCCGATGGATCGCATGCCGAACACATCGACGCCATCGAACGTCTTCCCGACGTTCAAACGCCCGAAGTGCTCGGTTTACACGGAAACGCCGACGTCGCACACTCGACACACGCCGCCAAGGCGTTGTGGTCACACGTGTTGGCACTTCAGAGTAAAATGTGCGCATCCACGGAGAGCGAGGACAGTTCGCACGCGAACAACAGTGAAAGCTCCTCCCCGTTGCTCGCCATCGTGCGAGAGATTCTCAACGTGTGCACGAATCCGGCGTACGAGTTTGATTTGGCGAACGCACGCCGCCGCAGAGGCGAAACGATGCTGTCGCCGACGACGGTCGTCCTCTTCCAGGAGCTCGAGCGCCACAACGCGCTCAAAGCTGTCCTTCGAGACTCGTTGCGCGAACTCCTCAAAGCCATCAACGGTGAGATCGGAATGTCTCGCGAGCTCGACGGCGTCGCCGAGGCGCTCTCGAGAGGACGTCTTCCCGCGATTTGGAAAGCCGCCGCGCCGCCCACGGACAAGGATGCACAATCGTGGATCGCGTGGTTTAAACAGCGAGAGACGCAGTTCGAGTCGTGGATCGAACACGGCGAGCCAAAGGTGGTGTGGCTCGGCGGTTTACACTGTCCAGAGACGTACATTGCCGCGCTCGTTCAGAGCGCGTGTCGCGCGAGAAATTGGCCTCTGGACGCGAGCGCCATGTACACCGAGGTCACGCAATATCGACGCCCTGAAGATATCGACGCGAGACCAGACATCGGGTGCTACATCTCCGGTCTCTACCTCGAAGGCGCCGTCTGGGACGAACGCGAGGGCGCGCTCGCCAATCCTCCAGTCGGCGACAAGACGCTCGTGACGGAGCTTCCCATTTTACGACTCGTCCCGTCGCGACGAGGAGACGACGACGACGACGCGTCTCGAGGCGCCACGTTCAAAACCCCCGTCTACTTCACACAGAGTCGACGCAACGCCGCGGGTCAGGGACTGTGTTTCGAGGCTGATTTAGCGACCAAAGACCATCCGTCGACGTGGATTCTTCGAGGCGTCGCGCTCGTGCTCAACATCGACTCGTGACGCGCGACGATCATTAAAGATGCCACCACACACAATGTCATTTTCCTTCGTACACCGTGTCGCCACCACGCCTCGCGCGTCGTCCACGCACCGAATCACCGTCCCGTCCCGTCCCGTCCCGTCCCGTCTCGTCGTCACTCTTCGCCTCGTCCCGATCACCAGCGCGCATTCATTCTCATCATGTCGCGCGTCGAGGACGCGCAACGTCGCGTGCGAGGCATCGCCAATCACGTCGCACCGGTGAACACGTTCGGCGCCGCCGGTTCGAACGCGGTGCGTCCCTCATCAACGCGCGCGCGCGCTCGCGCGCGCTCGAACCGACCGCGCCCAGAAAAGTCGTTACGAGAATCACGTCTCTCCGCGCGCGCGCGCGCCCCCCGTTCGCGCCTCGCGTCGACGCCACCGACTGACGAACGCGCACGTTTCTCTCGTCGCGCGCAGCGTTTCCAAAAATCTCCCGACGACGTCGTCATCGTGAGCGCGTGTCGAACCCCGATCACGCGCGCCAAACGCGGCGGGTTGGCGCGAACGCCGGCGGATGATTTACTCGCCACCGTGTTGCAAGCGAGCGTGGAGCGAGGGAAGATTGACGTGCGAGACGTCGGGGATATCGTCGTCGGGTCGGTGTTGGGGGCGTCGAGTCAGAGAGCGAACGAGTGTCGCATAGCGATGTTTCTCGCGGGATTTCCAAAGGAGGTGCCGGTGCGCACGACGAATCGACAGTGTTCGTCCGGTTTGCAGGCGTGCGCGGACGTCGCGGCGGGGATCAAGGCGGGATATTACGACATGGGCATCGGCGCTGGGGTGGAGACGATGACGGCGAATCCGATGAAGTGGGAGGGTGGATTTAATCCGAGAATCGCGTCGTCTAGCGACGCGCAAAATTGTTTAATTCCCATGGGGGTGACGAGCGAAAACGTCGCCGAAAAGTTTGGCATCTCGAGAGAGGCGCAGGACACCATGGCGGCGAGATCGCACGCGCGAGCGGCGAATGCGCGAGCGACGGGACGGTTCACGCAGGAGATCGTGCCGGTTCGGACGAAGAATGCGGAGGGCGTGAACGTCGTCGTGTCGGAGGACGACGGCATTCGCGAGGGCACCACCGTCGCCACGCTCGCGAAACTTCCCGCCGTGTTCAAAAAGGGTGGAAGCACGACGCCGGGGAACGCCTCGCAGGTGTCCGACGGTGCCGCGGCGGTGGTGTTGGCCCGACGCTCGTACGCGGAGAAGCACGGATTGCCCATTTTGGCGACGTGGCGATCCTTCGCCGCCGTCGGTTGCGATCCCGCCATCATGGGCGTCGGTCCCGCGGTGGCGATTCCTGAAGCTTTACGCGCCGTAAACTTGAACGTGAACGATGTCGATTTGTACGAATTGAACGAGGCGTTCGCTTCTCAGGCGACGTATTCCATCGAAAAGTTGGGTCTCGATCCGGAGCGGGTGAACGTGAACGGTGGCGCGATCGCGTTGGGTCACCCGTTGGGAGCAACCGGAGCGCGATGCCTCGCGACGCTCATTCACGAGATGCACAGACGCGGGGGTAAGGTTGGCATCTGCAGCATGTGTATTGGATCTGGAATGGGAGCCGCCGCCACCTTGACGCGGGACGACTAACGCGTCTGACGGCTCTAAATCGGCGAGCGTCGACTCAAAATTTTGATTTTCACCGCCCGCGCGCGTTTCTTGCGCTTAGATTTGACTTTCTTCTCACCATCCGCTTCTCGGAAATTTTGTCACACTATTACAGAAATCTACGCTTAACAGAAATTACCATTCACGTCCACGCACTACGTCGACGCAAACTTTCTCTTGAGTTGCCAAAACGAACTCTGCACCTTGGTCTCCAACGCCGCGAGCGCTCTGACGTGCGGCGCGTACGCCTCGAGGTGTGCGTTCAACTCTTCGTTCACTTGTTCGTCTCGCGCCTTGCCGTACGCATCCTTCCCACGAACGCCGAAAGACTCCGGGAGCTCGTAGTTCGGCCCGAGCGGCGTCACCGTCGACCCGAGCCGCTTTTCAATCTCCTTTAACAGTTTGGGCTCGTCGTACCACGTCGTGTGTCCTCCATCCTTCATGAGGCGAATATCGTCCGGTTTCGGATCGAACCACGGCTTGTACCCCTTCTTCGTGCAATACCACACGCGCTCGTTCTTCGTGGCGACGATGGAGATGGCCAGACCCATCGTATCCGCGCGTCCAACGCGTCCGATTCGATGAATGTAATCCTCGCTTCGATCCGGCAGCGTCAGGTTGATGACGTAGGGTAAATTTTTAATGTCGAGTCCTCGCGCGGCGACGTCGGTGCATATCAAAAACCGCACGTCCCCGTTCTTAAAAGCTTGGAGATTGCGTCGTCGCTCGTCCATGTTCCGCGCACCGCCCAAGACGCAGCACGAGTACTTGCCCTCGACGCCGCCGACGAGGGCGCCGCGAAATCGTTTCCCGCCACCGCACTCGTTGAGAAACTTTTCCAAATTGTCGCAATCAAAGTTCGTGCGACAAAAGATCAAGCACTGGTCCATGTCGTGCGCATCTATTACTTTACGCAACACGTGCGGCTTGATTCGTTTGATGGATTCGCTCATCGCGTCGTCTCCGGAGAGCGAGGCGTCGAGCGAGTGCGCGCGATCGGTGAGCGCCGCGGGCGCGTACGCGTCGACGTCGTGCTCCGCGGGATCGACGAGGACGAGGGCGTGGTGCACCGTGTCCGGCACCGCCTCTTTACCCTTAAGATCGACCCAAGTCGCGTTCACGGTGAGATAATCGGCCAGTTTACGAATCTCCGGCGAGTGCAACGTGGCGGAGAAGAGCATGACTTGTAATCGCTCGGCGGAGGACGCCGCGAGTTTCGGCATGCGTTCAAAGAGCTTCAAGATGGTGGCTTGGTTTCCCGTGTCCAACAATCGATCGGCCTCGTCGAGGACAAAGAATCGAACGGCGCTCAGATCGAGCTTACCGTTCGTGGCGAGCTCCAAGACGCGAATGGGCGTGCCGGTGACGACGTCGACGCCCTCACGAAGTTGCGCGTGTTGCGGTCCCTCCTTGACGCCGCCGATGAATAAACCCGCGCGAATGGACGGGTCTCTGAACTCGGACGAGAAATTGACGAAAAACTCGTGCGTTTGTTCCGCTAAATCACGCGCGGGCTCCAAGATGAGCGCGCGAGGCTTTCGCGCGCCGGACTCGTCCACGCTCGTCCCCGCCGAGTCGTCGCCGTCGACGGCGTCCGATCCTCGCAGCGACGCGAACGCGACGTATCCATCCGGCGGCGGGTGCTTGAAATCTTCTGACGCGAATCGCACGACGCACTCGGCGTTCTTGACACAGACGGCTGGAAACAAACCGTCGCACTTGGCGCTCTGTTCGCTCAGACGAAACGCCTCGCCCAGAGACGTGCCGTTCTTCGTAAACGACACGACGCCGTTTTCGACATCGAGCAAACACCCAACGCAATCCCCTCTCGTGAACGTCTCCCCGTACGCTTCGAAAGATTTATTGTGCGACTTTTTCCCCGTCCCTCCGTAACCGTACGAGTGCGCGTCCGCGCCCAATCCGTCCAACGCTCCGAACCGGCTCGAAAAGCCCGCGCGCACCAACCCTTCGTCCGTCACCTCCACCTCGAAGCACACCTTGGTCCCCTCGTCCCGCCTCGGATCGACGCCGAACCGTCCACGCACTCCCGCCCACGACTGCGTCGCTCGACTCTGCACGACGCCTCGCTCGTAATCCACCGCCGTCGTCGCGCTCCGCGCGTTTGCGCTCAGCCGACACCGCGCCCGCGAGAGGGCGTCGACGTCCCTCGCCTTATGCGCCGCCTTCTCCGCCCGACGCGCTCGAGACGACAGCGCGCTCTCGTGCACCAACTGCAACACCGGCGCACCGAACGCGAACGTCTTCCCGCTCCCCGTTTCCGCGCTCGCGAGCACGTCCCCACCCGTGAGCGCGAGCGGAATGGCTTCGCTCTGAATGGGCGTCGGGAGCGCGTAACCGGCGCGTTCGGCGCACGCGATGAGCTCGGGGCACAGACCGACCTCTTCGAACGCCGCCGCGCTCATGACAGACGCGACGCGCGACGACGCGACGACGAAATGTGCGGATGAATGCGAGTGACGGCTGAGAGGGAACAGAGGGAACGCTTTTTTGTCTCTAGCAGTCTAGTGTGCGTATTCATAAAACGACGCCGCCCACGCGTCGATCAGCGCCTGTTCTTCCCCGTCAACACGCGTTTCTTCTTCGCGCCCGCGCCCACGCGAAGTTTCGTCGCCGTTTCCTCCTCCAACGCGCCGACGTCGGCGTCCGCGCGCGGTCCCTCTCGAAACGTCATTCGCATGTTATACGCGTCCTCCCCGTCGGCGTAATATTTCGCCTCCACGCCCACCTCCTCGTATTTCAACACGTCCCTGTACAGATGAATCGCCGCCTCGTTGCTCACGCGCACGTGCAGAGACACATCCTTGGCGTCGTAGCACTCTCGCAACGCGCGATGCGCCGCGCGCATGAGCGTCGCCGCTAAACCTAATTTTCTGTGCGTTCGCAGCACGCTGAGCGAGGTGATGTGTCCACGAACGTCATCCGAGGCGTCTTCGTCCAATTTCGCGAGCACGTACCCGACGATCGCGCCGTCGACGTCGGCGACTTGGAGCAGAGACGGCCACGCGAGGGCGTGGTAGAGGTAATACTTCATCTGGTAATTCTCCGGTAGACACATCAGGTTACACCGTTGCATGGCCCAGAGGTCGTCCACGGTGGCGGCGCGCACGCACACGCCCATGGCGACGGGCGAGCGGGCGCGCGCGAGGCGAGGCGTGACGACACGCGACGGGGACGCCCGACCCCGATGCCGATGATGATGATGATGATGATGATGACGTACATGATGAGTGATACAGAGGATGGGTTTATACATGTTCCAATACGACGCATACGTCCGAACCCTACTGTGTATGGTATATGACGCCGCGCGCGCGCTCGGAACGCCGGTCGTCGCGAGCGCGCGACGCGCGATGGACGCGCGGTGCGCGCGCGCGATGTCGACGTCGATGACGTCCTCGTTCGCGTCTCGGCGCGTCCGTGCGTCCCGGGGGACGAGGGCGAGGAGGACGACGACGCGATGCGCGCGCGCCCCACCGCTGGACGCGCTCGAACTCACCCGCGCGACGCGGTGCGCGCGCGCGTCCAACTTTGTGTACAAAGGGGACGACGTCGAGCGGTTCATGGCCATGGATGGGTTCACGCTTCGCGCCAGGGGCGTCACGGGCGCCACGGGATGGGCGGTGTGCGACGACGTCGCCTCGGGCGAACGCTTCGTCGTCGTGCGAGGCGCGGCGTGGAATCAACCGGACACGGATAGAAATAAGCTGAGTTGGCAGATCGCCAAGGCGTGGCCGCAGAAAGTGTGGCGATCGACGCCGGTTGTCGGGCACCAAGGGGTTTTAGAGATGGTGGAGGAGTTTTGGGGACAGGCTTCTCCGTGGTTGACCGACGAGACGTTTACGGGGACGTTTCGGTTCGCGGGACACTCGCTCGGAGGTTCCATGGCGCTCGTGCTCGCCGTGCGGGCGAGATTAGAGTTAGGGATCGAGGAATCGCGGTTGGGGTCGGTTTGTACGTTCGGTGCGCCGCCGGTGTTGGCGTACGATCGTCTGAGCGCGTCCGCTCGAGCGCGCGCCGACGAGACGGTGGACGCCGACGAGATTTTACGCATTCTCGGATTCAAACGCGGCGCCTCCTTCGTGCATCAGTACGTGTTGGCGAAAGACATCATTCCGAGGATGTGGTTATCGGCCGATCCGGTGTTCGCGGCGGCGACGTCGAACGAATTCATCGGCGGTTTACTCGACTGGCGCCGAGACGTCTTCGGCGAGGGCGTCTTGACGAAGAATCGGTTTTTGTACGAATCTATCGGTGATTTATATTGGTTAGAGTACGCGTCTGGGGAGCAAGGGACCCCATCCCTCACGCGGTACGACGACGACGACGTGTTGAAGAAGCTATCCATGAATCTCGACGACATTACCGAATCACCGCTCGCAGCGCTCAGAACAATCGGCGAGCACAATTCCCAGAGTTACGTCGACGCGTTGCAATTTCTCACCGTTCGCGAGGTGATCAATCCTGGGAGTCAATCGAACGCGACGCCGTAGTCATCGTCGGGTCGGTATCTTTAGAAGCTACGTTGTGTATTGCTATATTCATTGCTATTAGCGACTTATACGCGATGCCCGAGCAGAAACAATCGCTCCTCCTTCGTCTCGCCCGTCCGCAGGCACGGCGTCGCGCGTCGAACAGCCTCCATGGTCTCTTCGTATCTCTTCGTCATCCGATCGTCTCCCGACCGAGCGAGAACGTCGTGGAAGCACCACGCCCCGATGGACGCGCGCGCGACGGGGATGAAGCGATTGTCCTCGCGACGTTCCGTGCGTCTCGTCGCGACGTCGAGCGCGTCGAGCGTCGTCTCCAACGCGCGCGCGACGTCGTCTCGCGCGTCGAACGTCTCGACGATGTGTTTCGCGGCGAGTTGCGTGAGGAGTAACTCCTCGGCGTACGGATTGTCGGCTTCTCTGTCGAAGAGTCGACGCGCGTTCGATGACTCGTTGGCGGCGAAGGCGTCGTCGTCGCGCGAGGGACCTCGCGCCAGACCGATGATGTACGATCGAAACGCGTCAAAGGCGCCGAATTCGGCGCACACGTAAGCGAAGACATCGCACAGCGTCTCTTCCTCGTGTGTCCCGCTCGGTGAAGACGATGTCGATGAGCGACGGGACGCGACGGCGAGAGACGCGGCGCGGGACGCGACGGCGCGCACATCGGCGTCGGCGTCCTCGATGAGCGTCAACGCGCACGTCCACGCCGTCAACGCGAGTTCGATCGAACGTTCGGTTGTGCACGTAGACGAGGAGACTTGCGCGAGAATCTCGCTTCGGCGCAACGCGTCCGCCGCCGCCGATCTCGTCTCGTCGGATTTGTCGGCGGCGGCACCGTCGCGGAGCGCGAAGATGAACGCGTCAGCGTCGCCGGATTCAATGATCCCGCGCGCGTTCTTCGCCAAACGTCGTCGACACAGAGTCGCAATTGCGCGTAAACCTTCGGCTCGCACGCGTTCGTTTCTACTGGAAAACGTGGCGTCGTGCGCGGCGGTCCACAAGCGCGCGTCGTCTTCGTCTTCGTCTTTGTCTTCGTCGCCGCGCGATAACAATTCGAGACACCGAAGCGCGCGACGCACGCACGTGTGTCGAGTCTCCACAATGAGCGCGTCCGTGACACACTTTCTCAGCCTCTGAACGTCCCCGAAAGCGCGAACATCGCCTCCACTCGGCGTTTTAAACATCGCCTTGTACGTCTCGGCGCGATACTCGTAGTCGGCGTCCGCGGCGAACGCGTCTGATAACGCGACGACGACATCGCCCACGTCAAACATCGCGCGCACGGCATCAATGAGGGGTTCACCCCATGCGTCGTACCCCATCGCCAGGCGCGTCCGCGCGCCCGCCGCCGCTTTGTGCCACTCGCACGATCCCGGGCCCGAGACGCGCGCGGCGAGCACGGGGGCAGAGCATTGCCACGTCATGTTGGCCAACTCTTTGAACACTGGGTCGTCGCGGTCACACCGAGCCCCGTGCGTGCACCTCGACGACGCAATGTTGGCGACGGCGAGCGCGGTCTCGGCGCATCGTAGCCACGCGGCGGAGACGAGAGGAACGCGCGCGTCGACGCCGTACGCCGCGCGAGAGACAAGACGCGCGGCGGCGGCGGCGGCGAATTCCGACAGACACACATCCTCGCCGTACGTCCCGGATCGAACCTCGGTGAGAATTTCCAACAGGAAGAGCATCGCGCCGTGCGCGGCGTTTGTGCTCGGTCTCTCGCGCGCGTGTTCGTCGAGCGATGTAAAGGCGAGAATGTCATCCGCGTACTCGAGCACTCGCGACGACGGAACGACGGCGACGAGACATCTCGCCGCCGCCGTGCGCACGGCGAGATAGTTTCCGTACAAGCATCGCACGATGGGCGCGATGCACTCCGTGCCGCTCTTCCCGTCCGTGTACTCGGTCCTATCCTTGGCCGGACTCGGTCTCAATCGCGAGAATAACGCCAAGACGGGGTATAAACTCGGATGCACACCAAACGCGCCATCCGTCGCCGACGTCGACGCGGCGGTCGCCTTTTCCAATTCATCGCGCAGGTACGCGATGAGCGTTGGAAACCGCTGGAAGAAATCGATGGCTCTCACCTCGCGACTCGTACCGTCCGACGCGTACTCGCGCGCGCGCCTCGGGGCGTTCATGTATCCGCACACCTTGGTGAGCAACGAGGCGTACGCGAGTGTCGCCGCGTTTTTAATCTGCGCGGATGTTGAAAAAAGCAGACAAATCAAGCGTCAGTCGATCGCACGCGCGACGAGACGAAGACATGTCGAGTCCAAATGTCCGAACGCACGCGGATGATACGCGCGCGCTCTTCGTCCAAACTCTGTTGATGTTGCTGGGGAACAAGCCGCGCGCCCAATCGCAAGCGCTCAAAGCGCGGGCAACGATACCTCCAGCGAAGACGAAGAAGAAACGAGCGTACGAGCGTACGAGCGCACGTCACGTCGCGACGTACCTCCCACGTTGGCGCAGAAAACGCGTCGATGCAAATCTCCACGCCGCGCGCGGCGTACGGGGTCGTGTCATGCGCCAAATCTCTGTCGGCGAAAACCACGCGAATGACGTTGAACGCGTGCACGCGAGGAATATCCGAAGAACTCGTGCGTCCGGATGCGACGTCGAGGAGTCGCGGCAGCGCGTCGGCCAACGCCGTTCGAGGCTGGTTCTTGGGTTCGGCCAAGAGGATGGCGATGAAGGCGTACGGTAAACCGGCGGAACGTCGCACTCGATCCCTGAAATCTTGTCCGGGACGATTGAGTCGTTCGGCGACTTCGTCGAGCCAACGCTGTGGAAGCGACGTCAACGCGTCGTCGCCCGAACGTAGCAGTCGCGAGCACAGGGCCGTCATCGCGATGCGCGTTTTCGCCAACGCTCCGGTGTGTTTTACGGAAAACAACACGCGCATCAGTCTCGCTCCGGCGGCTGTAATCTCATCCGGAGAAAATATCTTCGTTGTCGCCGACGAGTCCATCGCGTCGCCCGTGAGCAGACTCCCTTCTTTCACCGTGAGCCAACACGCCGAGGTGATGATTTGCGCCATGGGTGCGAGTTCGGAGGAACCGTCGTCGTCCCCGTCGAAATCGTCGTCCATCATCGCGAAATCGGTGGATTGGAGCTTGACTTCCTCCGCCGACGCGCCCAACGCGTCGGGTTGGCTAATGTACTCCAACGACATCTCCGTCGCGCGATGTACGAGCGACATCATTCGATTCATGGTGGCCTGCGCACGGTTGAAAAGCGTCAGTGTGCGTGTCGCGCGACGAGTGGTGGTCGAAAAACAAATCCCCATCGTTTCGAGAGCTCGGTCCTGGCCAGGGTAATTAGGTGTTCGATTCAGCCGACGGTTGTCCTCAACGAATTTCAGTAGAGGGAGCCTGGTTTTCGTCATCGCTCTTCGAAACGGCGCGGAAAAAAATGCGTGTAATTCTGCGTCATCGCACGTACCTGTAATCTCGCGCGCGAGGAACTCCTCACGCATCCGTCTAAATCGATCTCTTGCAGTACGCATCTGAGTAAAAACAGCGGACCGTGCGCAAGCGAGTGGCGACACGCCTCAACCAAATCTTTCCTGGCGAAGTTGATGTCGTTTTCCAGGAGGTCACACAGGGAAGTGAGCACTTCAACCTGCTTCTCTGCGGAGGATGACGGTTCGCCCTCGACTCGTGAAACGCGCACGTCTGGGCTAAATTGCATTCGCCACTGCGAGTCGAAACCGTACTTCCGAATGAGCAAACGTATCAAGAGCGCAGCGGCACCGCTCTCCCGCACGCGAGGCGATCTCAACAACTCGAGCGCCCACACGAGACGCGCTCGAACGTTTTCCGGCATCTCCATGCCCGCGAACGGGGCGTCGTGCCGGCTTAAAAGTTCGAAAGCCTTGACTCGCAATTGTTCCCAACTATCGACGAGCGCGCTGAACAGTAAATTGGTGAACGCTTCGTGGTTGGCGTACCGGGCGTACGGCGACGTCAGCATGCGACGAGCTACGTTAACGTCGTGATCTTCCGCGAGCGACTCGTGCGCTGCGTCGAGCGCGTGTTCGTACGGCTCCCACGTCGTCATGATGGTGTTCAACAACTCGAGCGCGGTGCATCGTCTCTCGAAGGGCGCTCCCGGATACATGTTCGAGACGAGCGTGTCGATCATCTCTCCCACAAAGGCGTGATTCTCCATGGCGCGGTCGATGTCACCCCTCAGCGGATCTCGAGCGCCCGCCGGTGTCTCGATTCCCTTTTTAAGCGCCGCTTCGCCTCTCCTGCGAACTTTTTGTCCCACGTTGTTCACCGCCGTCCATATTCTCGCAAAGAGCTTTGCGGCGAGAGAGGCGACGGTGCCTCGAAAAGACACCGTCTCCCTGGATGAGGAAAATGTAATGTATTATGGTCAGTCGTCTACGAGCATGCAGGTGCCACGTCGAGTTCGATGGGCGCGAAACCAAACGCGCGAGCTCTCCGAATGAGTAGGAGGTTAAGGATGCCTCATGGTCGTCAGCCCCTTAGAGGAAAGTATCGTCATAGAGCTCACACGAAATCGCGTTCGAACCGTCGCGCGTCGCGCGTTGAAGCATGACGCACCCTTTTAAGTTTGCAGAGATTAATCGCTTGATGAGCGTGCGCTCGTACGCGCCGGGTAAGGTGACGGCGCCCTTGCGCCCGCCGAGGCAGAGCCATTCGAGCACGTCCAGTCGGGCCGCTTTATCGGCGCTCGCCATCGCTTGATCGACGACGCTTTGATCAACGGTGTACGTGGGACCATCCGATGCGGGCTTTATGACGGTGATGCGCTCTTGGTCCACCATTAGCAAATTTCGAGCAACCTTGAGAATGGATATGGCTGCCGCGCTGATGTCGACGTCTTCATTCTTCTCCCCTTCGACGACGTGTTTCGTCAAGTGTACGATCGATTCGCGGTCTTGTTTGAACAACACCGGCAACACGTACGTCGCGATGGACGTGCGCACGTTTGACGCCGTCAGCATGGCTATCTTGACGGGCTCCAGCCACCACAGACGCCACTCCTCGACGGAACCGAGCTCTTCCAAATGTTTGGCGGAGAGCTCTTTGAGCGCGTGCGACGCCGCAGACGCGATGGACACGTCCCGCATCGCTGCGAGCGTCACGGAGAGTAATCGGGGTTCCGCGCGCAGAATCCTTCTCGCGCCCACTCGCTCGACGAGCGCGCTCAACACGAGGTACCTGCTCTTTTGCTCGGTGGGACGTCTCAACGTTTGCTCGACGACGAGATTCACGTACTCGTCGCTCTTCGACAGACACAGAAGGATGTCGAGTAACGACCCGAAACATACCTGTATCTCACGCACGGTCTGCGCGAGCTTATCTTCCCAATACGAAGAGATGACGTGCGCCACGCGATTGAACGAGCCAGTTGGAAATTCCTTGACGATGCGCAAATCCGTCGCCTCGCGCAGACTTTTCAGCGTCGCGCGCAAGCACATCACGGCGTGAAATCTAAAGTGTACGTCATCGCCGTCTTCGATCCAATCGCACGTCTGAGGAAGGAGCCTGTCGAACAGGAACTCGCCGCCGCGACGCTCGGCTAAAGCGTCGGGACGCGCGATGGCGACGAAACCGCGCGCCAGCGCGAGCACGCCAAACGGCGTGCACGGTGCCTCGGAGAGCATCTCATCGTTCGAAGACACACCGACGCGTTCTAAAAGCCGAGACTTGTCGCACACGCGCGCGCCGTCCGTCGGAAAAAGCGTCTCCTCCACGACGTCCACCGCGTTCCGGTCGCCGACGCACGCGCGCGCGACGGTCATCCCCGCCGTCACGGTCGCGTCTCGCGACGGCGCGTTCTCTAACGTTAAAAATTCAATCAACGCGCGCAACACGCGCGCTTCGTCCACCTTCGAACCATCCCTCCGCACGTCCCCGGCGTCGCCCAACAATTCGTACGCCAACGCCACGCTCTCCACCACCGCCTCCGCCTCCGCCGGCGCGCACCGCCCTCCGCCTCTCATCTCCACCGCGAGGAGCTCCAACCCGCGCGCGAGCGCGCGCAACACCCCATTTCTATCGATACCTTCGATCGCACCGCGCTCGAACGCGCCTCGAGGCGCCGTCCCGTGCGCGCTCGCCGCCGAGCCCAACCGTCCCAACGCCTCGCTCGACCGCTCGCACCGCGCCGCAGCTTCCATCTCCGCGTTCACCCTCACCGCGAACGCGCGCGCGCACACCGACGCGTGTCGTTCGCTCCACGAATTCACGCTCGCCTGCACGACGCGCCGCGCGCGTCGAAGCGACGGATCGAAGAGCGTCTCCAGCGCCGCCGCCGCCGCCGCCTCGATCGCCTCGTCGCTCGCCTCCGCGTCCATCACCGCGAGCGCGCGCGACGCGGACGCGCACGTCGACTTGACGCGGCGTTCATCCGCTCGTCGATCGCCCCCGCGCGTCGACGCGACGCTTCCTCCGCGCGCGCGTGACGCGTTTCCACGCTCGCGCGCGTCGGTGGCGGCGGATTCATCGTCGTCGCGCATGTCGTCGCCGCGCGCGCGTTTCCGACGGTGTGTCCCCGCGAGCATGGACCGCGCGTCGCGCGCGTCGTCCACGACCGCGCGACGGCGTCCGCGACCGCGCGACCGACGCCGCGCGCCGCGCACTCGAGATTCGTCTCGGAAGAGTGATGAAAAAGTGAAAAAGCGGACGCGACGCGCCGGCGCGAATGATGTGTGATTACAACGATGGATCACGCGAGGGCGTAGAGTGAGAGCTTGTTCCCGGTATCCACGACGCACGCGACTCGAGCGTCGACGGCGAACGCGAGATCGTTTACTTTTCGATCGCGTCGGCGCGAGGCGACGGCGGCGGCGGCGGCGGCGTCCTCGGCGGCGGCGACCCAATTCCACGCGATTAAACGCCGGTCGGTGCCTCCGGAGAGGACGATGTCGGCGCGATCGATCCATGGAATGAAATCAGCGCACGTCGCGGCGTTTGTGTGGCCGCTGATGCCGTCGGCACCGAGTCGGACGCACTCCGCTTTGCCCTCGCGAAAGACGCCGGCGGCGATTCGCGAGGCGTTCTTCTTTTTCGACGACGACGACGACGCGCCACCCTTCGTCCCGAGCGGTCTTTGATCGACGTCGAACACGAGCACGGATCCATCGCCGCACGCCGACGCGGCGACGCGTCGCGCGCCCGGCGCGTTCGCGTCGCTCTGCGCGCCTCGGTACACGGCGACGGAGTGCAACATCGGAGGATTAAACGACCGCCGCCCTCCGTCATCCATCACCGTCTCCGTCTCTCCGCTCACCTGCCGCGCTCGCTCGCGATCGTACTCCTCCACGCTCTTCACTATCCTCGCGTCCCACTCGCGCGCGGGCACCGGTTTCGTCTTGACGTCCCATTTCATCGCGCGACAATCCGTCGACGACGACACGCACTCGCTCGTCCCGCGTTTCGAACGAAACGCCACCGACGTCACGCACCCCTCGTGTCCTCGCATGACGCGCGCGAGCGCACCGCTCGCCAATTCATACACCCTAACCTCACCGTGATCGTCACACGCCGCGAGAAGACCATTCGCGTCGTCGACGTCGACGCCGTTGACGACGTCGGCGGCGCCGCGAAACCTTCGCGAGACCCACGATTCCTCATCCCCGTTCGTCGACGCCTTTCGCGCGTCCGCCTCCACGACGACATCGTCCGCGGCGTACAACACGGTGTGTTCGTCTCGCCAGCACACCGCGTTCGTCTCGCGCGACGTGGACGCTCGCACGGCGAACGCCACGCGGGCCGAGCGCACGTCAAAATGCGCGATCGTCCCGCGGTCGCTCGCGCACGTCGCCTCGCGTCCACCGCGCGCGCGTCGCGCGATCGCGCTCGCGCCCTCGCCGTCGTCGATCGGGAGCTCGAGCGCGGCGATCGGGCGAAGCATCGTCCAGACGCGAGGCGACGCAATGAGGGAAGAGGAAGAGACAATTTAATGTACCAATGGTCTTCTTCTCGTCCATGCGTCACACGCGCGCGCGTCGTCGCGACGCGGTCGGTGGGATGACGACGTCGCGAGACGGTGGACGCGATCGGTGTCGCGCGTACCGAACCCTGTGTTTCGTCGAACTCGCCGCGTTCAAGGCGCTCGCGCTCGGATTCGTCGTCGTGGCCGTGGTGTCGGAATATTGGTTGGAGCCTCGCGCGCCGGCGAGGACTGTGCCCGGTCTCTCTCGCGCGGGACTCTGGCGCGTGGAGTATCACGTCGGTGGCGTCGACGAGACGCGTGGAGTGCCTCGATCGAGCGTGTCGAGGTTTTGGCGCGAGGTGGAGCGCTCGTTTCGAGGTCTCGGGGACGACGCGGGCCGAGAGGGGCGTCCGGGACGCGCGTACGCGAACTTGTTCGGACGATCGCACGCGACGCGGTTTCGCGTCACGCAGGCGACGGCGATCGCCTTCGTGTTCGCACTCGCGCTCGAGTGGATCGTCTTGGTGTTTTACTTCGCGAGACGACGAGAACGGCGAGGCGGGTTCGCGACGGCGTCGTCGACGACGTACTCGGGCGCGGGCGCGGCGGCGGCGATTTGCGCGTGCGTCGCGTACGCGTCCATCGTCGCGTACGTGCGCGCGGACACGCCGACGCACGTGCCTGGATTACGCAAAGCGAATTTCACCGCGTATCTCGGCTGGGGATATTGGATGTTTTTGACGTGCGGGTGCGCGCACCTCGTGTCCTTCGTATTCTCCCTCGTCGAGTGGGATCGAGCGTCAAAGGCGAGAGCGCGTCGTCGTCGTCGCGAGGCGCTCGGAAACGATCTTTCGAGAGACGCGTGATGGTGTGCGTGGCGTCACTACAACTCTAGTTAAGATGCGAGAGTGGAAAAAATGAGAAAGCACGAAAGAAATAGAAATCGACGAGAAATCGCCCGCGGGCGCGACGGTCACAGCGACCCGAATTTTTCCCAAAGCTCCTCGACCGCCGGTCCACCGCCGTTGATGACGTTCACGTACCCTTGGGACATTAAAAAATCCTTCGCCTTTTGCCCGCGCCCTCCTCCGCCGCAGTGCGTCACGATGGGCGTCGTCGCGTCGCCTCCCGTTTTCGCGCGCACCGCGTCCAGGGGCAACGATTTCGCCGCTCGATCGAACGGCGCGTTCACCGCGTTCGGTCGCTTCGCGGTGCCGCAATCCGAAATAGGCGCGCTTCCCGCGTCTCCACCGTACGTCTCGTCGTCCGGTTCGACGGTGAAATCGGGGTTTCTCGCGTCGACGACGACGATGCGCGAACGATCGTGTGTCGCGAGAAAGGCGTCGAATTCATCGTCGGTGGCGACGCCGGGCTTACGCGCGGCGCGCGTGACGACGGTGGACATTCTCGCGTCGCGCGTGAGCCTTCGCGCGACGCGCGTGACGGCGCGGACGGGGGCGCGCGCGAGCATCGAAGTGAGGGCGCGCACACCATCTTCATCTTCTATCGCGGGAATGTTTTACACTTCCTAAGGATGCCTCGACGGCGTCGTCTTCCGGACGAGACGAGACGCGGACTCACGCCGTATACTTGTTCCCACTAAACTGCGCCGTGTCGCCGAGGAGATCGGCGGCGTCGAGCGAGCGGTCGCCGTTGACGTCGAGCTCGTCGAATCGAGCCGAGACTAAATCGAAATCCGCCTGGTCGCACTTACCCATGGATAAGAGCATAGCCTTGGCGAAATCGAATTGGTCGACGTATCCTTTCTCCCCACCCTGCGCCGCGAGCCACTCCGGGGTGAGCTTGAAGGCTTTCACCTGGGCGCCGTGCTCGACTTGGGATTGTACGCTCGCGTCGGCGACTTGTCCGATGGCCCACGCCATGACGCCGATGGTGATGAAGGCGTACATGGAGGCGAAAATCTTACCATCCACCGTTTTCGGCGTCACGTCGCCGTATCCCACGGTCGTGCTCGTCACGACCGACCAGTAACATCCGTCTAAAAAGCTGATATCTTCGATGGAGTGCATGACGGCGGCGCCGCTGAGGATGACGGCGGTCATGGCGACGAGCGCCTTTTGAACGGGTGTTATCTTCGTTACCTCGCCTCCTATGGTTCGCTTTCGCTCCGCCGCCGCATCGGCCGCGCGCGACGCAGCGCCCGCGCCGTCTCTCGCCCCGACCTGCGCCTTCAACTTGGCCATGTCCGCCTCCATGTCCGCCTGTTTCTTCTTTGTCAATTTTTCCATGGCGCGCTCCTGCGCTTCGAGAATCCAATCCGTCACCTTGGTCATGAACACCCCGGCCATGGCGACACCGGTGAGGATGAAGGCCATGACGAATAACTTGCCCTTGTCCGTCTTCGGCGACATGTCGCCGTACCCCACCGTCGTCGTCGAAATCGCCACAAAGTACGCGGCGTCGACGTTGGTGTTGAAATCGCCCTCGCCCAAACTTCGCAAGCACAGCACCGAGACGCCGACGTACGCCACGAAAACGATCCACAGGTGATCATAAAAGAATCGCACGATCCTTCGCAGTAATTTCTCCGGCGGCGCCGTGTTGGGCGGCGGCGGGCGTCGTCTTCGCTTCAATCTCATCTTTTTGGGTTTGTCCACCACTCGCTGCTTCGTCGACGTTTCATCCATCCACGCCTCGCGAACGCCGCTCTCCTCGTCGCGCGCGATCGCACCGTACTTCCCGGGCTCTTCGCGCGGGGTGTTCGGGGGGTGCACCATCCTCCCTCGCTCGCGTCGCGAGACCTCGAAAGGTGTTGGCAAATCTTCACCGCGCGCGCGTTCGCGCCTCTCCACCGCGCTCCCACCGTCTCCTCGCCGTCCCTCGCGACTTCTCGCGCGTCGCTCGACGATCGATCGATCGCGCGCGTCTCTCCTCGCGTCCGCGCGTCTCGACGCGTCTCGGTCGGTCGTTCGTCGTCGACTGCGGTCGAACGGGTGACCACTCGACGACTCGTCCCGCGATTCGTGACTCTCGCGCGTCGTCGACCGAGCCGCGCGCGCGATGGCGACGTCCGCGTGGACGTCCGCGTGGACGATTCTCGTCGTCTTCCTGCTCATCGACGCCGCGAGGTACGCCATCGGCGTCGTCTACGACCTCGAACCGTTGCTTCGATTGCAGAGAGAAATCACGTCCACCTCGCGGTCGTTACAGCGCTCGCGACGATCGGACGGCGAGGATGCGTACGCGAGACGCCTGCGCAAACTTCGAACCAAGCTGGAGACGCTGGAACTGCGTCGAACGACGCGCACGAGGTGGATGATGCGTCTGCGTCATTACTTGGGATTGGTCAAAGCAGCCGCGGGCGTCACGTTCGCGGTGATGAATCGCGACCGGGCCGTGTTCTCGGTGGCGAGCGAATTGCTCTGGCCGTTTGAGCGATGGTTGGCGTTCCCGGGCGGACTCGAGCCCGGGGACGTCGGGGCGGTGCCGTGGACGCTCTTGAGCGCCGTCGGAGTCGAACGCGGGACGCGAGGCGCGTGGGGGCCGATCCTCTTCAGACCTCCGTTGATTCGATTCGCGTCGGTGGAGATCACGAGGACGCCCGATCCGTCGCCGACGAGACGGGGGAGATCGCGCGCGAGTTGAAAATGATCGGACGCCGCGCGGCGGTCGGCGGAGCCGTTTCGCGGAGCCGGCGTGGAATCGCCGCAGAACGCCGCGCGCGGTGGTCGATGTGTCGCGCGTCGAGCGTCAAGGCGACGACGACGTCAGATCGACGGTGCGTGCGCGGCTCTCGAGCGCCGCGTCGGTGCGCGCGGGCGAAGCGAGGCGAGGCGATCGCGAGACGGGTCGCCATGAGCGCCGGGCGAGCTCCGTCCTCGGCGGAGCGTTTACAGCCGCGCGTGGACGCGTGTAACGAAATCACGGCGGCGGATTACGCGAAATTCATTCCCTTCGTCGTGGACGGTCAAGCCGTGGGCGCGCTTCAACCTTGGTTCGCGGAAGAGCTGCTCGAGGCGTGCGGCCCGGGGACGTTGCGAAGGGACGAGGGCGGCGCCGTCGTCTTTGTCGAAGGATTAGACACACCGGACGCGCGTTCGGAGGCGCTTAAACCGGGTTTACTGTCGCTCAGGGATAAAGGCACCATCACAGGGTGGAGAGATGAGATTTTTCCCGTCACCATGGGGTACGGCGTGCCGCCGTTGTTGAGGATCGAGCGCGCGGCGGCGTCGCTGCTCGGCGTGCGCGCGTACGGCGTGCACGTCAACGGCTTCGTCACCCTTCCGAACGGCGAGAAAGAGCTCTGGGTGGGTAGACGCGCAAAGAATAAACAGACTTTCCCATCTAGGCTCGATCATCTCGTCGCCGGTGGGTTACCGGACGGCATGCCGCCGAGCGAGTGCGTCGTCAAGGAGTGCGCCGAGGAGGCGAGCGTTCCGGAACGCTTGGCGAGAAATGCCAAAGCGGTCAACGTCGTGAGCTATTCAATGAATTACAACGGGTGTTGTAAGCGTGATGTGCTGTTTTGCTACGATTTAGAGTTACCCTTAGACTTCGTGCCGACACCGGACGACGGCGAGGTGGAGAGTTTCGAGAGATATCCCATCGCCAAGGTTTTAGACGTGATGATGACGACAGAGGACTTCAAGCCCAACTGTTGCCTCGTCATCATCGATTTTTGCGTGCGTCACGGGTACCTGACGCCCGACCAACCGGGGTACGTGCGATTAGTGCAGAGTTTGCGCGTCGGGAACGATTGATTTTTTAGTAGCATCTTTTTCAACTGAACATGTCTCTGCGCGCCGCTCGCAAACCGAACGCCCCTTCCCACGACCGCGGCACGCGCCACGGACCGATGTACGTGACACCCGGAACGGGATCCTTCGGCGTCTTCCCGACGTCCAATCCGCACACGCGCGCGACGGCGAGCGCCATACCTGCGCCGTCCGCGCTGTTGTCGCCCTCGGCGCACACCGCCAAAACGCACCCCGCGCGTCCGGACGCGTCTCGAGCGCGCAACGCGTCCACGAGCGCCCAGTGCGGATCAACCGACGGTTCATCTTCGTCGTCAGGCGCTCGAACGTTCGATTCGAGCTCGGGCAACTCGCACGCGTCGCACACTTTGACGAACGCTTCGTCGCCCCCCGAACGCCGCCACTTGGTCCCGCCGATTTGCGACGCCAACGCACCGTACGTCGACGGTAGACTCGACATGAGCACGATGCGTTTCGCCGAGGCGAAGGATGTGATGAAATCGACGTATTCGTCGCAAAAGACGCGTCTCGCACCGATGTTTGCGTCGCTACGAATCTGCACGGCGACGACACTCGTCTCGTCTCCGTTCGCGGTAATCACCTTTCCGGCGTACACCTCGCACGCGCTCGCCACCGCGCCCACGTCGTCGGGCGCGAGATCGTCAAACAGCGCGTCTCGTCCCGTCACCGGCACCAAGTGTTCGAAATCGACCGCCCCGACGCGGTGAAGGTTGAGGTTGAGCGCGAGGACATCCACCGCGAGTTGACCGACGTTTCCGCACGTCCCGGGCGCGCACGCGATCAAGACGTCGCACGACGTCGCGGAGGACGTGGACGTGACGATGTCTAAGCGTTCGGGCGCGGCGTTCACCTTGGGATAAAAAGACATCGCGACGACGAGACGCGACGCCGCGTTGTGACGCCGACTCTGGTACGACGAGAGGTTGGCTATCTACATCTCGTGAGCTAGCTAAAGAAGGCGCGTGCGTCGTTTGTTTTCGTTCGGTGCATCCAACGACCGGTGTCAGCCCTCTAACTCGGCGAGGAGGTGTTTGAATTCCTTCTTCGCGGCGTATCGACGCGGGTACGTTTCGCGCAGCGCCTCGTCGAACATCGGCGAACCGTACACTTTGCTCGGATTCTTAAAGTTCCACGAGAGCGTTGACGGCCACATGGCGTGAATGTTCTTGCGTATGAGCTTGATCATACTCCGTCGCTCCGTCTTGACGTAATGGCTCGGCGTCGCGGAGTAACATCCCTCGGGATCCGGTAGCGAGAGCGCGCCTCGACGATCCGCGCTGAGCGAAGCCTCCGGAGTGTAAATGGTTTGCTTAAACCACGTGACGAGCTGGCCCCAAATGTACAGCGGGCTGTACTTTTTTCGCAACATCAACGCCGCTTTTCCGTGAAAAGCGTTCGGGATGTGCGTGCGCTGGCTCACGCCGAAGACTCGTTGCATGTCGTCGATGTTCACCGGCGGCGAGACAACCATGTCCAACCTTTCAAACGTGAAAAAATGATGCGTGTTGGCGTAAAACCACAGGCAATCCGAAGCCTGTGCGTGGAAGGTGCCGTCCAACTCTAGCAGGATCGCGCGCGCGGCGAGGAACCACTCTCGCGCCTGAGACGCAGACGTCGGTCGCGCGTCGAGATTCAGTTTCCCGTGAATCGCGCGCAGCGCCGCGTCGACGCGCGCGTCTCCCGTGTTCGCGGCGAAGGCCTCGCTCGTCTCGTTCGCGCGCTTGCGCTTGGATCCACCGACGCTCATCATCCCGCCCAGAAACCGCCGAAAGATGCTCTGCTCACCGCTCCAAAGGTGATCGATGATCTCGTTCTCGGTGAGCACTTGAAACACCGGCGCCTGCTTTTGCCCGGATTGATTCAACACGTAACGAACTTTATCCAAAGTCACGACGAGATTCGTGAATCGCGTCGACGCGACACCGATCGCTTCAAACTTGGCGCCGAGTTCGTTGTAACTACCGTACGCCGTCGGCGGTAAACTCATCAACTCTTGCGGAAGAATCTCTTCCTCCATCTTGACGTAATCGAGCGTCAACGCCGCCCACTTCACGATCCAATCCGGACAGTTATCGAGCGCGCAGTCGCGAAACCCGGCGTCGTGTAACCTTTTGCGATCACTGTCTTCTAAGGGACTCGCGCATGCGTTGAAGAGCACCGCGTTCCGATGTAAAAATGCGTGTTTTTTGTTCATCACCGCCGTGAACGCGCCGCTTCCCGAATACGTCAGAAACGATCCTCGACACCCCGGCGAAGAACACAAACAAAACCCGGTGCGATACTCCTCGATGCTCTCGGTGATGCAACTGTAATCCCACGTCATCTCTTCCCCGCACGCGATGTCGCGCGTGGTGAACATACCGAGCGCGAGTCGTCCATCCTTGGCGAACGTCACCGTCTGGCAATTCGGTTCGCACGAGTGCGACAGCCTCGACGCGAAACATCCCTTGTGCATCGCCTCGACGAAAATGACGTGACGACCTCGCTCGTCGTGCGGCGGTCGCTCCAGGGTGATGTTGAAAAACGACGGAAGCTCCATGTTGGGAAAACACTTTTTAATGGCGTCTTGACGCTCGTACCATTTCCAAGGTTGATAAATTTCTCCGACGTAGTAATTGACGAACGTCCCGGCCTTGAGACCGTTTGGGTTCACGCACACGACGCCGGTGCCCTTTGGATGTAATCGAAAACTAATGCGCTGCGTGCGAGGATCCACGGGTTCTTCCTCTTTGATCTCGTCGGGTGCGTTTCCCTCGGGATCAGACGTCGGCGCCTCGACGACGTCTTCCTTTTTCGACGCCTTCTTCGCCTTCTTCTTGGACGACGCCGGGTTGACCATCTCGAGCCTGTCGTCGTTATCCACGATCGACCGAAGGAGCACGCGACACGCCGCGGCAACGTGTTCGTCGCCCCTGCCCTCCGCGTCCGCGAGCACGCGCTCGGCGACGAGAAACATGTCCCATCCGTCCTCGCCCGACTCGTGTAATTTCGGAAGAAACCACCGTCGCAAGAATTCCAATCGTCTCTCTTTATTCTCATCCCCGGCGTAGTGCTCGACGACGCTTATGCTCGCAAAGATGGCTTCTCGAGTGAAACAATCCATCCCCCACAGCGGTCGCTCCTCCACGTCGACGCCCAATCGCAACGGCGCGCTCAATTTTTCCGAGGATAAATCCAACTCGAGTCGACAGTGCGCCTTGGGCACGAGCTGTTGCCCGTTCGTCATCGCCTCACCGCCGCCGCCGTCGCTCGCGGGCGACGCCGCGCTCGCGTTCACCGACGCCGGGACGAAATCCGTCCACCCGTCCTCGACGGACGTGCGCAAACGATCGAAGAGCGCGTCTCGCTGCGCGTTTTCGACGCCGACGCCGGCGACGTATTCCCCGTCTCTCAACACCTCGTACGGCGTGATGTCGTACGGCTCTCGTCGCCACGTCGAGCACGCGTAATAGGGTTCCTGCGACGCCAAACGCTTGAGCTCGCGGCGCACAACGGCCATCTGCGCGCTCGCCGAGAGTTTCTTCGGCGCCGATGTATCGGCAGCCGTTGACGCTCGCGGCGGCGGGACGGGCGGCGGCGGCGCCGCGGAGCGACCGCGGCGGAGCGCGACGGGCGGTGCGTCATCGCTCGTCGCCGACATCGACGCCTCGACGCGAACGCCGCGACGGGACGCGTCGCGTCGCGGTGTGACGCGATTGCGAGCCGCGGCGGCCGAGACGCCGAGACGACGGCGGACGCCGAGTGACGACGAGTCAGGGGACGGGAGCACGAAAGCGTGACGCTACGTTCTAATGCGTGATTAAACATACATCGGTCTAGGCGTTCGCAAACGCGCGCGCGCGCGTTCGAGAATGGCGCGGGACGTCGCGGCGCGACCGGTTACTCCGTCTCCAAAGCGGGACGCTTCGGCCCCGCGTATTCCTCGCTCGGTACGCCCGTGATGAAGGAGAAGAATCCGCGACGAGGCTTGGACGCGGTTCTGGCGTCCGAATTCTCGCCGTCGTCGTGCCGAGGGACGCGCGTCGCGACCTCCTCGACGCGTCTCGTCAGCGCTTCGATCTCCGTCTTGGCGCGCTTGAGTTCATCTCTCGCGTTCTCCTCGGACATCTTCACGTCCACCATCTCTTGTTCTAGTCTGGCTAATTTATTCTTGAAAGCCTCCGCGTTGGCGTTCGCCTCCTTGACGCGCTGCGCCCATTTCTCCTCGAAATCGGAATCCATGTCTACCATGCGCCGCTCCAACTCCGCCTCCAACAGACGAAGCTTTTCGCACGCTTTACGTCCGCGATCGGCGTCGCCTCGCTCTCGCTCGACCGCCTTCTCTGCCTTCTCCAATCTATCCGCCAACCGAGACGTCGCCTCGCGTATCGCCTCCGCTCGACCCTCGGATAACTCGTGCGCCATCTCTCTGGCGCTCGCCTCGAGCGCCCTATCCTTCGCCTCAATCTCCACCGCGAGTTCGCGCGCCGCCGAGCGATACCCATCCAACTCGAGCTTCAAATCTTCCACCACCTCCTCCAGCGTCGCCACGATCATCGTGCCCTCGTCGTCGTCCAAGACGTACTCGGGACGAACGGTGACGCGCAGCTCGACGGGCGGCGGGGACGTCGCCGCGGCGTCCTCTCCCGTCCCCGCGGGTTCATCCGCGTCGCCACCGTTCGACGCGCGCGTTCGCGTCGTCTCCATCGACGCGTCTCCGTCTCGCGCGTCGACGACGACGCCGTCGCTCGCGCGGTGTTGATTAATCGTCGTCGGCGCATCGCCGGCATCCGTTTCCGTTTCTCCGCGCGTCTCCGCGTCGCGCGCGGTCGACGACGACGACGCGCGAACGTGCGGCTTGGACTTGCCATTCTTTTTGCGTCCCATGGGATCGCGACCGATCGACGCCTCGCGCGCGCGTCTGCGGACGTGTGCGCAGAGTTGCATGAAATTGAAAGTGATTTCGGCGCCGAGACAAAGTCGAAATTGAAAATTGAATGGTCGTCGTTACATAGCGATGATGACACGCGTCAGAGCGTGCCGAAGAATGGATTATTGATGGCGCCGTGTAATTCCTCACCCGCGGTGCGCAATAAAACGGGATCGGCGTCCTCGGAGGCGAGGACGAGTCTCTTGTCGCCGGCGGCGTCGACGGTTTCGCGAAACCCAAACTCCAAGAGGTAAATCTCCCCGCCGACGGCGGCGACGCGCTGTTGAAACGCGGCGTTGGACATCTTGATGGAACGGTATTTTTCCTCACTCGGTGCGCGCGCGATGTTGCCGAGATACGTCAATAACGTCTTGAAACACGTCGTCACGGCGTCGAGGTCCTCGATGAACGTCTTTTTAATGTCCACCAAGTGTTTTCTGAGCAATTCCAACTTTGACACCGGTTTGACGTACATTCCCGCCGCCGCCTTGCGCGCGATCTCCTCCGCCATCTCTTTCGCCTTGGCCTCCTCTCGCTTTCGCTCCTCCTCCAATTCCTCGGGCGTCATCTCCTCCGGCAAACCGAGTTTTCGTCGTCGCTCGCGTCTATCCTCGTCAATCTTGACTCGAATCGCCGCGCGCGCGCGATCCATCTCCTCCTTCTCCGCGCGTCTCTGCTCGATGTTTCGCTTCAGACTCAACTCATCCTCCAATTTCTTCGCCTCGGTCAGCTCTTTCCCGCTTCGAATTCGCTCTTGTTCTCGCAATCGTTCCATCTCTCGTTCCTCCAACAATCGTTCCGCCTTTTTCGCCGCCGCGTTTCTTCGCAACTCATCCGCCTTGGCTTTCGCCTCCTCCGCCGTCATCTTACTCACCGTTTTCACTCCCTTCGCCGCCGAGCTCTCATCTTCGATCAACAACGGCTCGTTCACGTCCGCGTCCTCCTCGTGTCGTTCGATCCAATCGATCGCGCGTTCCGCCGAGTCGGCTTGCGAAAAATACAAGGCGCGAACAGCCTTGTTTCGATTGAATCCCATAATCTCCGTCAATTCCGCGAGTAAATCCTCGCGAACTTTCGGTTCGACCGCGCGCGCGGACGAGGGCGCGTTCGCGGCGCCCGTCTCGTTCGGCGCGTTCGCGTCCTCGTCCTCCGGCGCGTTCGCGGCGCCGTCCTCCGGCGCGGGCTCGGTCGCGGTCGCGGTCATCGCGTCCTCGTCCACCGTCGCGGTCGCGCGGTCGTCGGTACCGCGTCCGTCGCGCGAGTCGTCGCGTCCCGCGCTCGCGTCGTGTGCCGTCGTCGTCGCGCGCGAGCGATGCGCGCGTGCGTCGCGAGGCGTCGGGGTGTGCGGGACGGATCTCGCGTGAGATTTTGGATTACGCGCGCGGCGCCGCGGCGCCGCGGGAACGCGTTTCATTTTTCATTGTCGTGTCGGTGATGATTACAAAAGACGGATCGGCGCGCGTTCGGCGACGAATGGTGCGAAGAGTCGCGCGGTGGGGATCACGCGTCCGGGTCGGCGGCGAGTTCGGCGGCGAGTTCGCGTTCAGCGGCGGCGACGGCTTCGTCGGCTTCGCGCCGCGCCTCGCGTTCGAGACGTTCCTCTTCGTCTTCGTCGTCTCGTTCGGCGAGCGGGGACGCGGTGACGTCTTCGGTGCGCTCGTCGTCGGACGAGGACGGGGCCTCGTCGTCGTCGTCGTGTTCGTCGTCGAGAGATTTCCACGCGCCGTCCGTCTCGGTGGAGGATTTCACGAGCGTCTCGTCGACGGTCTCCTCGGCGGCGGTGGTCCACGTCTCGGAGAAGATGCCGGCGCCGTGGAAACTCGACCAGGCGGATTTGCGGTGACCCGCGAGCGCGGTGACCTCCTTGGACGCGGCGGGATCGGCCGATTGAACGATGGGATTGCTCGCCGCGGCGATCTCCGTCTTGGCGCGCTTGGGCGCCGCCTCCTCGACGACGACTTCCGGTTCCGCGTCAGTCTCGGTCGCGGGTTCGACGAAAGATTCAGAGATGGCGTCGAACGAAAACGTCGTCTTCGGTCCCTCCACCACCTTGCGCTTCTTCGTCGCCGCGTCGACAAAGTTGGCGCCGAAGATGTCGTTTCCGCTTTGCTGTTTTCTCCAAATAGCCTGCGACTCGCGAAGCTGTCGCTGCGCGGTCGCCACCGCCGCCGGCGCGCGCACTTCCGCAGCCTTACTCGTGAACCGCGCGCCCGCGCCCACCGCGCATCGCTGCGTCGTCGGTCTCGAATCCAGCGTCAGCGGCTGCGCCCCCGCCGCCACCGCCTCCTCCAGACGTTCCACCAACGCATCCTTACTCCCACCGGGATTCACCCCTCTCGCGCGACACGCCTGTCGCAACTCTTGCAGCGTCAGCGTTTTTGCGCTCACGACGTCGTATCTCGCGTCCACGCTCGCCAATTTCCCATTCGCGTTCGTGATGCGCGACCCGACCGCCGCCGCCCCTCGTCCCGGCGCCTCCGCCTTGAACAGATTCGCCCCCTCGTGCTGCGCCGCGCGGTTCTCGTTCCACGTTCGACGCGCCCGACGCTCACACGGGGCATTTTCATCCCCTCGCATGATGGACTCGACCCCCGTGCTCGGTCCTCGCTTCGCCACGGGGTGATGCGTGGCGACGTTTCGTAATTTCACCGGACGCGGCGCGTGGGACATGAATCCACCGTCGTCGCCGCCCTCGTTGGCGGGCACGTCGGCGAGCGGCGAACGCGGTCGCGCATCGCTCGCGGGCGTCGTCATCGTCCGTCGCGTTCGGTGAGGTCGCGACGCGTCGACGAGTGACGCGTCGTTCGCGCGCGATCACGCGAGAGAAGAGGAAGCCGAAGAGACAAATGGTTCCCCTCTGCGCGAGAAGAGACGTCCGACGGGGGTACGACCGTTCGCTGGCGGCGCGAGGCGTGCGGTGGGCGCGCGGGTGCGTTACATGAATCTATCGTCGTCGTCGTCGTCGTTTCGTTTGCTTCGGCCGGAGAGGGTGCGCTAGATGTCGGCGCCGGCGGACGCGGCGGGCGCGGCGGGCGCGTAGGGGCGCGTCACGCCGAGACGCGCGAGAAATTTCTTGGCGTTCTTGTACGGACGGAAACGACGTCTCTTGCGCGGTTTGAGCTTTCTCTTCGCGCCGACGTTTCGTGCGGACATGATCTCGACGGCGTCTTCGTCGTGGGAGACGTTGTGGCCGCTTCTAGTACGAGAGGCGCGCGCGGCGGAGGCGTCTTCTCGGCGGTCTTCTCGGCGGTGGTCAGTGGATTTTCGTTTGGATTTTTGTAAACGCTCGATGGCGCGCTCCACGGCGGAGTTTTGGTCGATCTCGCTCTGGACGAATTTGCCTCGGAAACCCACGAGAGACTTGAGGACGCTCCACACGATGTGGTTTTTGAGCACCGACGATAAATCTCGCCACGGACCCGAAAACTGATCGATGCTAAACGCGTCGACGCCGAGTTGAATGTCTCTAAAAGAACGCTTCTGGCCTTGGTAAGTCACCTTCATGTGCAAAGGATGAATATGGAACACGCGCAACAGAACCTTTTTGACGTCGCTACCCGCATTGTTGGGCGGTGACGTAATGTCTAGCTCGCTGCTCGAGCTGTCGGGATCCGAATCAAACGCGTCGTAGTGGTCGGCGTCGTTACCCCAATGCCATTTTCGACCGTGTTGATTCGTGGTCGACGATCTCGGCGACACCGAGACGCCCGAAGATGAGAGATTCCGCGAACGCGAGCTCATCGGGTCGACTCTGTCGATACTTTTGAGTTTTCTCTGCGAGTTTCCTCCCGCGTACGATCTCGTGAAAATCTCGTGCTCGAGAGACGAATCGTTGGACGGTGGAAACAAGTAATTGTTGATCTTCTTGTACTGCGATCGCATAATGTGCACTTCGAACGGCTGGACGCTCATCTCCATGTGATCGTACACGGGTTTTTCTGGAGGCGATCCAGCGCGTATCGAAAAGAAATCAATCAGGGGAGCGCCGTCGTAAGAAATCACCTCTCCGTTGGGCATCCACCGAGTGAAAATACGCCCCACTTGGTCACTTTCACGCGAAATGAGACCCAAACCGTGTAACCTGAATCGCATGATGCCCGCAGAGTTGGCTTGGCGCTCGCGAGACAGCGATAACCGCGACAGCTTCGCCGTCACAAAAGGATGACCGCCCGAGAACATGGTCCACGCCGCGTACTCAATTTCGAGGCGCATGCGCAATGCCGCTCGCCGACGATACAAGCGAATAAAATCTTCCGCTTTCTTGATGGCGGTGAGAAGATACAATTCCGCTTTTTGAGCGATCGCCCAATGATTGTCGATGTCGCGAACGATCTTCTTCCTCGCGTTCAGATCTAATCCCGTCGAGCGTCTGTAACTCGACTCCAAGCTCTCCGCTCTCCATCGAGAAACGATGACTCTCCTCATCGGCTTGGCGATCAGCGCCGCCGAGGCGAGCGACAGCGATGATATGAGCGTCCTATCTGTGTTCATCAAGATTTTAGAGGCTTGGTAACTCGGTCTTGATCTCTTCAAATTCGGCGGCGTCAAGAAGAGACTCTCCATGACGTCCATCAACACGGCGTATTGACTCGAGTTCATCTCCGCCTCGATTTCAGGTGAACGCACGGAAAATTCGCTCAGAGCCTCTGACTTGACCTCCTTCGATTTCTGTTCATCCAGTGTCGCATCGTCGGCCGTCGGTTCAGCGTAGGCGTACAATTGCTCATCCGTCACGGCGTCTGTCGTCGCCGTCACCACGCTGCTGTGTTCAAACACCATGGCGCCCGGCTTGAAAATTCGTCTCAACAGCGATCCCGTCTGTTTTCGAGCATCGTCCGAGAAAACATCCTCGCGAACCAACAGCGTTTCGGAGCCCGACGACGTTCGTTCCTTGAGCCATTGAACGCCGGCGTTCAAATCGACGTTGGTCGGCGCGACGTACGCTTGCACTTGCTGCAGAGAAACCGTGACGAGTCGACGATTCTGAGAAACACCGTCGTCTATCCTGCGTCCGACGACGAGGCCTCCCTCCGCGGCGAGTAACATGCGCCCAGCGCCGTCGTTGCCCTTGAAATTGATCTGGGGAGTGGTGATCTGAATCACGAAGAGCACTTTCGTATCCGGCGCTCGCTTTGGCGATTCTCTCTCCGCGACGAACTCCTCTCTGTCCAACGTCGTGAACGTCGGTGTCGAACCCGACACCTTGTCTTGTAGCGTTTCCTCATCAAAGTTTGAAAGTTTCTCGGCGGATTTGATGATTCGGTCGAGCTCCGACCACGTCGGTTCTCTTCGTTTACTCTGCGACGCCACCCACAAACCTTTGATCCAACCCAAAATCGAATTCCTATTTTCAGCCTCGTACAAGATACGAGGAGAGTCGACTTCGATCTGAATACCTTCGTCGGCCACGGACTTTTCGCGCCTCTGCGTGATCTCCATGCGCTTTGCGTCGAACACCAAGGTCGGTTCGGTGGATTCCGGACGCGACGCCGAAGACGAATACTCTCCCATCATGTCAACAGGACTCGTCGCCGAGTTTTGGCCTAACATTTCTTTGATGACGTCATCGAGCTCTGCCACATTGACTCTGTTGTTGACCGAAGATGTGCGGTGAAATCGACCCGGGCTCGAAAACGTGCGTACCAAGAGCGAGTCGCGGTCCGGTACGTGGAACTGCGACGAATCGGTGTGCAACGTAAACTCAACTCGTTCATTTCTCGCCTTTTTCGCGACAACCTTGACCGCGTTGAGGGCGAAACACGCCCCGTGCGCATCGTCAGTTCCATCGCTAGACGCGTTGACCACGTGTATGCTCTTTGACTCTAACACGGTGTCCACGCTTTCGAAGAGTTCGGGAAGACTGATCGAATCCGGATGCCTCACTCGGCGAGGTTTCCCCCACGGTCGTAAATTCCAAATTCCTCGCAGAGCTTTCATAGGATTAGCCATTCCATCTTTCCACGTTTTCACGAATTCAACGTCGTCTGGCGTCAACGCAAACGTCGGTGCTGAGTATTCCGCGCTCTCCGTGGCATGGTCGGCATTCTTCATCCCTCGGATGTGCTCAAAGAAATCACCCATCTCTCCGTCCTCCTCGTACTGTTTCTTCACAAAGTCCTCCTTTGATGAAAACGTGACGCCCAGGTTCACGGTGCACCCGGTCGAACGCGTGAGATCGCGCGCGAAGAGCTCTTCACCCGTCTGCGAATCGTGTCTGTAGTGCGTGCAGTGACCGTCGCCGCCGTCGCGCAAAGACTTGAACTCGTAGTCGGCTAAAACTTCCATCACTGGAAGAATAACAATTTCGTTTTTCATCATCGATGATTCGCGAGTTTTCTCAACTATCGATTCCAGCGAACACAATTCGTCGTCCTGTATTCGAGAGACGGTGAAATCGGCGCATCGCACCTCGACGCGCCGCGGTTTCATGTGAACGTTCCACATGTCGGCGGCGAGCTCGAGTTCGCTCTTGAACACCTCTCCACCGTGCGCGCCGATGTGTTCGATGCGTCCACGCCCGTCCATCTTCATTCGACTGTGCATCATCGTAATGTCCATCACGCCGCGCCACTGACTCCGGAGCATGTCCCACCAAGGCATCGACGGAGGTTGTGGATCGGCACCATCGTACTCCTTCACCTCGGGTCGACCACCGCCACCACCCGGAAGCGAATCCGGCAGGCGTGGTAACACAAATCTCGTTGTGAGCTCTCTCGACATGTTATACATGTAAGGTTCGAGACACGGGGACACGAACATCTCAGCCTCGGCAAAATTCATTCTAGCGTCCGTGTACCACATCGCCGTCGGACGAGACGGCGTCAGCGGTCCGTTCGTCATCGCCCAGTGTCGTCTTCCACACGCCATTTGAACTTGGTTAGTCAATATACGCGGTGCGTACTGTCGACCCTGCACGAAGTTTCCGGATATGACCCACTCGTCGCACGTGAAGAATGGACGTTCGGTCGCGTCGCCCAACTCGACGCGCATGGATGTCGTCGTCGTGTGCATGCTGAAGATGTTTTGCAACTGCAATGCAACGGAATCACTGTACGGCGCGTCAACGCGACGCACAAGATTCGCCGCTCGCGCCACGAGTTCGTCACCATCGCCTTTGCCCCCACTCCACGCTGCGACGGAGCGCACGCCTTCGACGCTGATGTGCACCGCTGGACCTCCGCCCGAAGCCAAAAACTCTCTCTGGCTAAGGTACAACTTCGTGACGGCGGTGAGCGTGTCGTCGATGACGGAATCAAAACGAACCGCTGCTATGGCGGGACTCAGCACGGTCTGCCTCGCGCGTAAGAGACGCTCTAAACGGTTTGAGTCTTCCACTGTTATGTCGACGCTGTCAACGTTGAGTTGGATCTCCGTCACGGGCGTCGAACACGCCGAAGACGCGTCCGCGTCTGGTTCATCTCGACCCATGGAGATGCGCTCCTTTTTAGCCTTCTTTCCCGTCTTGTCGTTGAGAATATCTCTGAACACCTGTTCGCCCACGATCATGGAGATGAACGCGTCGCCGAGATCTAATCCCGCCGGAAGCGTCAACTTGGCGTCAGCCACGCCGACGACAAATTTCCTACGCGCGAGGACGCCTTCCGCGGTTTCTCGCACGATGGCGGCGACATGTGGTATCGTTCGTCCGTCCTCTCCCGGTGCGACAGACACGCGACCGAGCTCCGTGATCGTGTGTCCATTCACGCCGAACGCCGCGTCTCGCAGTTCGCATGTTCCACGCAGAGGTCGCGCGTCCATCGTCCTCACGGAAACTTTCGCGCACGCGCCCGGGGCGATGAAAATAGACCCACGAACGTTCCGCGCGTCCATCTCCAGGTCCATCTTAGATCTTCCGCTCGTCGTTGGTGTCTCGCCCGAATCCGACACCGCGGCGTCCGTCCTCGCCGGCCTCTTCGTGAGCGCCGCCATTTCGAGCGCGATGAACGCCGCGTCCGGCTCGGCGTCAAACTGGACATCCTCGATCGAGACGCGCGCGCGCGCCTCGTCAGACTTTGTGAGTTCACAGACGACGCTTCCGAAGAGCGCGATGCGCGCGCTCTCGCTCGCCGAGTTCTCGTAATCCACTCTTCCGACTGTCGCGCGTCGGTCCGCGTCGACGCTTCGCACGGCGTCGTGCATGGAGACGGACGCGTCCTCCGCGGAGACAATCGTCGTCTCCGGCGACGGTTTGGACACAATCGCGCGCGCGACGCGCAGTTCCAACGCACACTCCACGGGTTCCGTTCCTCGCGGGTTCTCTGGGATGTCACCCGATAACGAGACCGGCGTCATCGCGCACCGAGCGCGCAGGGAGCTATCGCGCGCGGTGACGCTCGGACTCGGACGCGTCGGCGTCTTCTTCTTCGTCTCGTCGCCGTTCGATCCGCCTTTCGCCGCCGCCATGGTCGCTTTCACGCCGTTCGCCGCCTCCTCGAGCGCGGCCGCGATCGAGTTCGCGGTGTGCATGTCCACGTCGACGGTGGTCCCGAAGACGTCGACCGAATCGCCGTCGACGTCTGATCTAATGAATTCCACCGACGGCACGTACAGAATGGGATCGTGGTTCGGGACCATCACACGCACGTCGGAGACGACGCACGCGCCTCGTTTTTCGGTCAAGCCGGAATTCGCGTCGTCTCGTTCGTCGGAGACGCCGTATCGACCTCGAACGCGTTCGGCGACGACGCGCGCAATCGTCTCTCGCGCGCCGTCGAGCGCGCGCACGGAGATTGTTTCATCGCACGTCAACGTCGCCTCCGTGAAATCCCACGGCGTGGAACTCGCACCGCCGCTATCGGATGGTGTTCGTGCGTCGCTCGAATCGTTCTTCTTTCGCGAGACTTGACTCTTGAGCGCTCGTACCAACGCCACCGAATCGCGATGGTGCGTGAATTCGCACGACGACACACCGAACGCCGCCGTCGCGGGTACCTTGCCGCCGTTCTCGGGCATCGTCTTCGCGAGCGCCAAGCGCACCGACGCGGTCGCTCCGGTCATCTCGAACAGTCGAACGTCCTTATCGTGCGCGACGTGGACGTCGCGCACCGATAACGTCATCTCGGACCACGCGTTTTTCGCAAAGGACGTCGACGCGAAGGGAGATTTCGACGACGCTTCTTTTTTACGAAAGATGCGTTGTTTTCCTCCGGACGGACTGCACCGCTCCAAGGAGGCTTGAAAATCTCTCACTGAACACGTCATCGGCGCGACGTCGTCTCGTTTCTCCATCACGATGCGCTTAAACTCTACTTTGCACTTTCTCGGCGCCTTGAGTAAACCTTCAATCGCCTTGAGCGCGCGCGCCTCGGCGTCGTCGACGGCGACGTCTGTTCGTTTCTGTGTGCCTGTCGCATCCTCTCGGCGCTCGACACCGACGTCGCGCTTCACGATCGATAACGTGGCGCCGCTGAATCCCGCGTGCGCGGGCGCGATCGCGCGCGTTGCCGCGTCAAACTCGGCGACCAAGTGCACGTTGGCGTCCGTCACGCTCCAACCACCCTTCCCGCGAACGAAACGCAACGTGAGGAGCGCCTTGAGCGACGAACCGGTGGACCCGGACGCTTCGAACGTGACTTTATCGCAGAACAAAATCTCTGATTTCTCCGCACCCTCCTCGCGCACGGTGATGGACGTCACCGTGACGTCGACGAAGGACGCGAGGCCCTTCATCAACCGCCACTTGCCTCGCGTGATTCCCGCCTTCGCCTTGTCCGCCTTTCCGTTCGCCCGGTCCCCGTTCGCGCGAGACTCGGCCACCGCACCGCCGTTCGCGCGTTTTTTCGCGCGCGCCTTGGTGATCTCCACGCCGGACACGACGAAAGTCGCGCGCAGAGACCCGACGCCCAGACGGAAAAATCGCCGCCGTCCGCTCGGCGACCCGTTCGGCGACGTCGACGACGGACTATCCACGCTCCTCGGCGTCATCTCCACGAACGCCGACGCCGACGCCGACCTTCCGCTCCCGAAAATCCCCCCACGCGCGCCATTTTCGCCTCGAGGCAGACTGTTTCGCAACGATTTCCCGCTCGCCTTGCGAAGGATAAAGTTTAACAACCACTCCATCAACGTCGAGAGTTTCCCCACGTACGCCACCTCCGCGATCTTGACGCACTTGACCGACGCATCGGGTTTCGTGAAACACACCTGAACGCCTCGCACGCGCGTCAACCCGAAACTCTCGATGGAGACGCGCACGCCGCCGCGATTCGCCGCGCTCGCCTATCGTCGCCGCGCGTCGTCGTCAGTTAGTCTTCGGGTCAATCATCGCGTTCGGGCGCGCGTGCCGAGTCTCTGTTCGTCACGCCGTCGGGCTAATCCGTCGAAACGACGACTTCCCCTGGCGCGCGTCGACACGCACCGCGATGCCGACGAGTCTCGGCAGTCCCACGCGCGCCATCCACGCGCTCGAGACGATGACGATGATGAAGATCGAGAGCGCGAAAACCGCCGCGAGGACGCGCGCGTCTCGCGCCATCGTCTCGGCGAGGGCGCCGAGCGCGTTCGTGCGATTCATCTCGTTCGTTCGAGACGCCGCGGGCCGGTGCGCCCGCGCGCGCCGCGCGACCGTCTGGGGTCTTTCGGCGCGAAGAGGAATGACTCGCGCGGAACTCGACGAAATCGACGGCGGCGCGAAGATGACTCCATTCGCTCGCGCGCGCGATCGGTCGCGTTTCGCGGTCACCGGAGAACGGTGGTACTACAACACAACCCTAGGTTTCTCAATACGCGTCGTCGCGCGTCGGCGTCGCGTCTGTGAACTCTGTCGCGAACGCGCGACATCGCCGCGCGGCGGCGTCTCTCGCGGTCGCGTCTCTCGCCACGCGCCAGTGCGCGTCGGCGAGCGACGCGTACGCGCGCGCGGCGTCGCACCGCGCGTCTAATTTGACGTAACGCTCGCACGCGCGCTCCAAAGCGTCGACGACGCGACGCGCGATGGTGGGAAATTCGCATTCGGGCGTCGTGGCGACGAGCGCGCGCGCGCACGCCGCGTAGGCGCGCGCTTGCGTTCGCAAACAATCGCTCGAGAGGAGCGCGAGCGATCGCTCGTCCAGGGTGTCTCTGGCCAAACGTGCGTGCGAACCACCGAGCGCGAGCCAGGCTTCGCACGCGATGCACGTGACGGTGGCGCGTATCGGTTCGAGCCCGCGTTCGGCGGCGAGCCGTTCGAGCGGTAACGCCCGCGTCAACGCGAGCGTCGGCGCGTCGGCGCTCAGGTGCGTCTCGGCGAGCGTCAGCGTCGCGCGCATGACGGCGTGTTCATCCCCGCACAGTTCAGCCTCTTTGATGATGGTTCGCAATTCATCCTGCGCGGCGTCAAAATTCTGCATCACGCGATCGAGATTGGCGTTCATCCGTCTCGATTCAAAGTCGAGCTCGGCGTCTGCGCCGTCGCCGAATCCGACCAAAGCGCGCGCGCGCCTCGCCGCGCATCTCGCCGCGCCGTACTCGCCGCGATCGATCGCGCGCTCGTACTCCAATTTCAAAAACGCCACCGCCGTCGTCTTGTGTCTCTCGCCTCGCGCGCCGAACGAGTCGCGCACGATGTCCATCACCTCCTCCGTCGCGCGCGCGCCCTCGCGCTCGCTCGTCGACGCCAATAACCTCGCGCAACTCGTCGCCGCGTCGTCCGCCGACGCCTCATCGTCGTGCATCAATTGTCGCAGCGCGTACATGCGCGCGAGGTGCGAGCACCCGTGCGCGTGCCAACTCTCCGACGTCAACACGGATGCGGTCGCCGTGAGCGACGCCATCGCCGAGGCGACGGAACTCGCCGCGTACGCGCTCGCCGGCGTCGATGGAAACCCTTTGGGTGTCGGGTACACGTCGGATCCCGCGGTGACGGCGGCGTCGCCTCGCGCTCGGTGGACGGCGAGCGCGCGCTCGGTGGACGCGGGCGTGGACGACGCCAGTTTCGCCGCGTGTCTCGTCAATTCAACGTCGATGAGCGCGCGCGTCGCGCGCGTCGGCGTTGAGGTCACCACCTTCGATTCGCCGATGTCGCCGCCGCCGGTGATCGCCGTCGACGGGTGATCGATCTCGTACTTTGTCAACGCGAGCGACGCGTACGCGACGAGATGCGGCGACGACAACTCCGCCGCCTGCGCCGCGCACCGTCGAAGCAACGTCGGTAGCTGCGCCGCATCTCGTTCCCCACCTCGTCGCGTCTGCGCCATCAACGCCGTCGTAAGCGCCAAGGCGTGCGCGAGCGACGTTTCGTCTCCGTTTTGTTGCGCCGTGCGCACGGCTTCCGAAATCGCCGACATGGCTTCGTTGACGTGCGAAAACGCGAAATGCGTCGTCGCGAGCGCCAACAGCGCCGTCTGTAATCGCTCTCGTCCGGCGTTGGCGCTTTCGAATTCCCCCTCGGCGCGTCTCGATCCCAAGTCGGCGCGCACGTCGACGTGTTCACCGCTCGCGTCAAAGTGTCGATGTAAATGCTCGACGGCGGCTGGGAAATCTCTTCTGTGCAACGCCTCGGCGTGTTTCAGGTAATGTATCGTCGGCATCTCCGGCGCGAGCTCGGCCAAGACGTCCAGACGGTGGCGAGGAAGCACGGCGTCGGCATCGACGCCTCGCGCGTCGTATCGCGCCGTCGCGCGACACGCCAACGCCATCAGCGCATCGGGCGCCGCGCACGCGCGAAACGCGTCGTCCTCGCGTCGCGCCTCGCGCCAATCGCACCCATCGCGTATACCGTTTTCCACTCGAACGGCGGCGTCTAAATACGCGCGCGTCGTTCGCAACAACTCGGTCGTCGCCTCGAACGGTGCCGACGTGAACCCCAAATGACACGTCTTTAAAAACGTCGACGTCGGCGTCCATTCCTCGAGTCCCCACATCTCCAAACCGAGCGCGTCGTCGAACTCATCCACGCGCGCGTTCAACACCACCGCTCGCGCGTCCTCGAAACACCGCTCCAAAGCGTCCAAACTCACCGTCGCCAGGTCTAATTCCTCTAAAAACACTTCGACGCACCATCGCTCGACGTCGTCTCCCGCGTCCTCGTCTCCCGCGTCCTCGAACGCGCGTCTCGCCAGCGCGCGCACGCGACGCACCATCTCCCACGGTCCAGGTTCAAACATCCCATCCCGTCTCCACCGCGCGCGCGCACCGTCGCCCTTCTCTTCCTCCTCCCCCTTCCCCTCGCCTTCTTCTCCTTCATTCGCGGTATCGAGTAAGAACTCCGTCGCGCACCTCGCCCACGCGCGTCTCGCCGCGACGACGAATCCCTCCGATGATTTCCCACTCCTCTCCATCACCCTCCGCGCGAGCACCGCCCGCGGATCCCGATCGACGTCATCGAAACACTCGTTCTCGTCCTCATCCTCGACCCCTCGCGCGCGCCACGTCTCCTCGCGCGTCTCCTCGCGCGCGATCGGGTCGAGCGCGCATCGAATCGCGAGCACGAGCACGGCGACGCGATGGGGCGTGGGGAAGATTCTCGACGCGCGAGGGCGACGTGGGAGCGAGGTCGAGGTCGAGGTCGACGTCACCCTCGCGCGAGACGCGTCGTTCATCGCGCCGAGTCGCGGACTGTGGATCGAACGCGCGATGAATGCGCACATCGCGTGGGCTGTCTTTTGGAACATTTGAAAATCGTCGGCGCGCGGACGCGACGAATGATTACGACGAATGATCACAACGAGTGGGGACGATGACGCGGGGTGTGATGGGGTCGAAGACGACGCGGGTGAGAGTGGTGATGGCCGGTGGTGTCGCTCACTCGCGAACCTTGGATAAGATGCGGCCGAGCCAATCGCCCATGCGCGCCTCTCTCTTGGCGCCCGAGGCGGCGGAGAGATGGGCGAGGCGGGCGAGGACGCGTTGGAGTCGGTGTTGGGCGAGCAAGTGGGGGAGATGGGCGTCGTAGTGTTCGTCCAAGAGGGCGTGGACGAGACGAGTGGCGTGTTTGAGGGCGGAGGCGTCGGTGGAGGCGCGGGCGGTGGGGAGCGGGGAGACGTATTCCTCGACGGCGACGGCTGCGAGGACGTCGAGGGCGTTGGAGGCGACGGCGGCGACGCCGTAGTCGGGCCAACCGATGAAGGCGAGCGTGCCGAGGACGCGGAGGGCGGCCTCTTGGAGAACGCCGCTCTGTTCGGGGGTGACGGGGGCGAGAAAGGCGGATTTGACGCCAAAGCTCAAACCGGCGTCGTCGACGCAGTCGTGGCGAAGACATCCCAAGACGGCGCCGAAGAGGGTCAGGCGTTCGCGACGCTCAGCGGACATCGGTTTCTCGATCCCGCGTTCGGGTTCGAGCGGCTGGCACAGAAACCGTTGAAACTCAGGCGTGGGTGCGAGCACACGAATGAGCATGAGCGCTAAAAAGCGCGTCCCGCTCGGGGCGATTGGTTTCAGACACGACCCGAAACCGCCGCGCTTTTGCGCCACGGCACCGAACGCACCGCGACCGTGTTCCACGCCGACGCCGCTGGCGAATCGAATCAGCGCCACGAGCACGGCGTTGACAACGTTCCACTGTCCGTCGCACTTGGCGTCGGCGAGGAGTTGAATGAGCGTCTCCAAAAACGGCGCCGCGTCGTCGTCGTCGTCGAGTTTGCTCTTTGCCGTCTTCGGTTTGGGCGTCGTCGCGGACACGCGCGCGGCGGAGATGGTGCTCGCGGGCACGAATATTCGTGCGCTTTGCGCGCGCGGGTGCGCGACGAGCGTTCCCATGCCGGCGCCTCCCAATCCGGGGACGCCGGCCAAGGACGGCGGCGGCGCGCCGCTCGACGTGACGCTCGCCGCGACTTGGTTTCTCTGCGCGCCGCACGCGCTGAGCACGATGCTGAGACTGCGCGCGTCGATCATCGCGAGCGCGGATAATATGCGCAACACCGACGCCAAGTGCGCGTAATGGGCGTTCGACGCGATCGCCGCGGTAGTTTCCACGATGGACTCTACGAGCGCACGCGTGAGCGCCGACGTCGAATCCGGATCCGTCGCTAAATTCATGAGCGCCGCGCGCACGGGATCGACGAGCTCGGCGCTCACGACAGAATTCTCGTTCGGTTTCGCCAAAAACGAGCTCACGTCGAGCGGCGCGTCGTTCATCAACCTCGCGAACGCGTTGTCGTTTGAATGGTACCCGCTGACGTTTCGTTGATACAGCGTCGCCGCGACGTCCGGAGGTGCCATCGGAAGCGCCACCGCCAACGTCGCCGGCATCGACGTCGACGGCTCACCGCTCCGATCGACCACGCTCCCATCGATCCCGCCGTTCACCGTCGTCGCGCGATCACCGCTTCCCGATGTCTTTAACCGTTTCGCCGCCGCGCCCGTCTCCTCGCTCGCCGCCGACCTCTTCTGTCCCGCCGTCGCCCTCGCCCGTCGCTCCGCGCGAACGTCCGCCGCTAATCTCGTCCGTTCATCGTTCGCCGCGCGCAGTTTCACCCGCGCGTCCTCCTCCGCGCGTCTAATCTCCATGATCTCTTCCTCCTTGAACGCGAGTTTCGATTTCAACGTCGACAGCTGTTGTCGCAAATCCTGCACCTCAGCCTTCGCGACGACGTTCGCCGCGTTCGTCGTCGACGGCGCCGCCATCGACCCATTCGCGTTCACTCTGTCGCGCGCCCCGACATTCCCATAACTCGTCGTCGGCGCCGCCATCGTCGTCGTCCCCGTCGAGACGGCGACCGTCGTCCCGACGCGCTTTAAATTTTCATTCTCCCTCTCCACCATGTCCAACTTCGATCGAAGCATGCTCAACCGCGCGTCTCGCTCATCGAGCGCGCGACGCAAACTCACCGCGTCCTCCACCTCGCGCGGTTCGTTCGCTCGCGCATCGCGCGCGTCGACGCCATCACGATGTCGTCGTTGTTGATTTCCCTGCGTTAAACGAATCTGTCGCGTCTCCTCCTCGACGACGTCGAGCGCGCGTCCCGCCTGTTCCCAGAACGCGTCCTCCTCCTCGTCATCGTCCTCATCGAATCCCGCGAGGACGGCGTCGACGCCTCGACGCGTCGCCATCGGGTGGACAAACACCCGTCGAGAAGTGCCGGGACGACAGAGCATGACGTCTCGCGCGGTCGCGCCGCCGAATGTGGGCTCTCGCGCGCGACGCCCGGCGGTGACGACGACGACGAGAACGACGACGCGTCCGTCGACGCGTCCGTCGACGCGTCCGTCGACGCGGCGACGATGTGTCGACGATGTTTCGAGACAGCCGCGCGCGCCGAGCGAGAGACTCATCAACGACGACCTCAGGCCGGTCACGGCGCGCGAACGAACGTTCGGGACGTACGACGTCGCCGCGCTGTGGATCGGGCTGGTGGTGTGCGTGCCGGCGTGGACGCTGGCGTCGTCGGTGGTGGCCATGGGATTTTCGACGGGGCAGGCGTTGGCGAGCGTGTGCGCGGGAAACGCGCTGGTGCTCGCGCCGATGGCGGCGAACGGGTACGCGGGGACGAAATTTGGGGTGGGGTATCCGGTGTTGTGCAGAAGCGCGTTCGGGATCAGGGGGGCGAACGTGGCGACGGTGGCGCGCGGATTGGTCGGCACGGGGTGGTTCGGTATACAGACGGCGTACGGCGGTAAGGCGCTGGCGACGGTCGTTCGAGCGTTCGCCTCGAGCGGGTCCGCGGCGGCGGTGAACGAGGGGGCGTGGCGGACGATCGAGTGGTTGGGATTGAGCGCGCCGGAGTTGGCGTGTTACCTCGCGTTTTTGGCGGCGCAGTTGTGCGTCATTTATAACGGCATCGAGAGCATACGGAGAGTGGAGGAATACGCCGCGCCGTTGCTCATCGCGCTGACGTTGGCGCTCTTCTTGTGGGCGATACGCGCGGCGGGTGGGTTCGGGCCGATGTTGAGCGCACCGAGCGCGTTCGCGGTGGGCGGGGCGCGCGAGGGCGAATCGTTTCTTCGCGCGTTTTTTCCCGTGGTCACCGCCACCGTGGGATTTTGGGCGACGCTCTCGCTGAACATTTCAGATTTCACGCGCTACGCCGAGTCGCAGCGCGCGCAGATGATGGGTCAGGCGATCGGTCTACCGTTCTTCATGGCGGCGTTTTCCTTTGTCGCGCTCGTGGTGACGAGTTGTTCGGCGGTGATATTCGGCGAGGCGGTGAGCGATCCCATCGCGTTATTATCTCGCATAAACAGCGGTCCGTTGATCACGTCGATCGCCATGTCCGGCCTCACCGTCGCCACTCTCTCCACGAACATCGCCGCCAACATCGTCGCTCCCGCCAACGCGCTCGTGAACGCGTTCCCGAAGAGAATTTCCTTTCGAACGGCGGCTTTCGTCACCGCCGCGCTCGGCACGGCGATGATGCCCTGGAAGCTCGTCTCCGGCGACGGATACATCTTCGTCTGGCTCATCGGATACGCCGCGCTTCTCGGCCCGGTCGCCGGAATCATGATTGTCGATTTCTTCTTCATCCGAAAGCGTCGATTGGACGTCGACGCGCTGTACAGTATGGACCGCGATTCGAGCTATTGGTACGCCAACGGTTTCAATCTTCGCGCCCTCATCGCTTTCGCCGTCGGCGCCGGCGTGTGCCTCCCCGGATTCCTCGTCGCCGTCGGCCTCGCGTCGTCGTGCGCTCCCGCGTTCGCCGTCGTCTACGACAACGCCTGGTTCGTCAGTTTCTTCCTCGGCGGCGGCGTACACCTCGCGCTCGAAAAACTCTTCCCGTCTCGCGCATCGTCGTCGTCGTCGGCGGCAGATCCCCGGGGCGCACGGTGCCCCATCACGTAGCGTAGTATTCGCGTAGCGTATAGTATTCATTCGTACATTCGTACGCCTCGCGCGTTCGCGTTCGCGGCGGCGGTTACATTTTCTCCTCGTCTTCTCTCAACATCTCCGCCCACGACCGAAACGCCTCCTCCTCCTCCTCCTCGGCCTCCCCCTCCTCCTCCCGCGCGTTCGCGTCGTCGCTCTCACCGCTCATCACCGCTCTCTCCGCCTCGTCCTCCCCTCTCTCGCGCCGCGCGCGTCGTCGTCTCGCGCCGCGCCGATCCCGCTCGAAATCATACGTCAACCTGTGTTCACGCATCGACCTCGCGCGCGCGCGCGCGAACCCCGCGCCTTCGCGCGCATCTTCCCCCACCTCTCCCTCCCCCCTCGCCCCCGTCGCCGTTCCCGTCGCCCCCGGGTCGCGCACCGCGGCGGAGAGTTTCGCGTTCAACATCCTCGTCGCCCCGTCCAGCGCGCACGCCGTCACCGCGAGCGCGACGCCGAGCGCGCCGATCGCCGCGGCGCGTCGAACGCGCGATCGCCGCGCGGTCTCCGCGTCGCGCGCGGTCTCGGCGCGCGCGGGCGCGGGCATTCGGATTCGGATTCGATGCGGCTCGAAATGCGGTCGGTTCGCGGGACACTTCGCGACGCGCCACCGTCGTTCCGCTCTCGTCGATCGACGTCGAGGATGTTCGCGAGGGGTGAGTCGTCGCCGTCGCCGTCGTCGTCGTCGAGGCGAGGAGGGAGACGACGCGCGAGCGGGGGACTCTTCGCCGCGCGCGGTGCGGGTGACGATGGATTAGTCGTCGTCGCGTACGACGACGCGATCGCGCCGACGCGGGACGAGGGGGCGCTGCACGAGAAAATCATCGCGCAGCATCCAAAGGTGGACGCATCGCGAGCGCTGGACTCGGACGCGTTGAGCGAGTTTGTGGGATTCGCGAGCGCGGCGACGCGCATCGCCGGCGCGTTCGCCGTCGACGACGGCGGGGACGGGGACGATCGGACGCGCGGGGACGGACGAGGGAGTGGATTGCGAGATTTTTGTGTGACGCGTTCGACGCGGGGGCGGTGGGTGAGCGCGCGCGTGGTGGGGACCACGATCACGTGCGCGGCGAGAGCGAGCGAGACGCGCGCGCCGCGATGGAAGTACTCGGACGAAGATTTAAAGGCGATGTTGGCGCGCGTGGTGGCGACGTACGAGGCGTGCGTCTCGAGCGAGGGTGAGGACGTGGCGACGGATCGAATCGCGTCGCGGGAGGCGTGGACGCGGGCTATGGAGACGGCGGAGGAGGCGTTGCGCGCGTCGGCGGAGACGACGGCGAGCGAAGACGCGGGAGGCGAACGGAAGCGACGAGGATTTGAAAAATATCCCACGTTTCACGGCACCGAACGCGTCGGAGGCGCGTTGGACGCTCTGTCACTGACCTCGTCCGCGAAAAACGCCGCGATGGACGCCAGGACGGCGTCGACGTTGGCGATGTTGCGACGAGACGTCTCGCCGGGCGGCGACGGCGACGACGTCAAGCACGCGTACGTCAAGCCCGGTCACGACGCGTGGGTGTGTGTGAGCGCGGGTAAAGATGAACGCGCGTACATCGTCGTGGAAAACACGAAAGACACGCTCCTTCGCGCGGTTCGAGACGCCTCCGGGTTCAGCGAGGACGCGTTCGGGAGCGCCAAGGGTGGTGGATTGTTTTCTCGCGGAGGCGGCGCCAAATTCTTCGCCGACGGCGACGAGTAGGGTAGAGCGATAGGAGAACAGAACTGTAGAATGAGTGAATGTTGTAAAAATACACGCGAGCTAGTCTAAGGTACAATGGTGAATCGCTCTCTCACGAGGGCGACGACTTCGCTGAGTCTGCGCACGAATTCGGCCGGATTCCGTTCGTACGTGTCGTCGTGCCCAGCGCCGTGAATCCAATACGGCTCGAGAACGACGTCACCGTGTTTCGCATTCTTCCGAACGAGTTCCCAGAGCGCCGCACCGTGCGACGCGGGCACGACGTCGTCCCTGTCGCCGTGAATCAATAAAATCGGACACTTGATGTTTTTCACGACTTGATAATTCTTGTACACGTCCATGCGCTTGAACACCTTGGCCGGCGTACACCACGCGTTTTGCGCGCTCACCACGCTCAGCGCGCTCAAGAGCGGGGAGACGAGCACGACGGCGCCGAAACTTTCGCCGAATTGTTGTTCGCACTTGCTCGCCAGGTGGCACGTCGGCCCGCTTCCGATGGATTGTCCCAACAGAATAATCTCCTCTCGTCGCAGCCCGTACGCGCGCATCACCGCCCCTACCACCGCCTCCACGTCCGCACACGTGTCCGCCACGCTCGGCTCCCCTCGACTCTCACCGTACCCGGAGTAATCGTACGTCACCACTCGACACCGCAAAAGTTGCGACAGTTTCCTCGCGAACGGCGCCACCTCGCCCGCGTCCACCGCGTTCCCGTGCGAGTACACCACCGTCACGTCCGCCCCACACCGCGCGTCATCCTCCGTCGCGCTCGATATCCTCGTCACCGGCACTTCACTCGCCATGTACACCACCTCGTTCCCTCTCGCCGTTTTCGCGCGGTCGACTCGAAACGCGTCCAAGACTCTCTGAAACGCCTTCGCGTGCGTCTCCGGCACGTGCGCCGCGTTCGCCACCGCGCGAAATCGTCCGGGGCGCGCATCGCACGCATCTCGCGCGCTCGACGACGCCGACCGCTCGTCGTTCTCCTCCTCCTCCTCCTCGCGCGCGACGACGGCGTAACTCGATGGTTCGGGCGGGAAAAACGCGAGTTCGCGCGCCAGGCGCTCGCTCGAGCACCTCTTGGCGCAAAACGCGGCGCCGATGAGCGTCGTCGTCGCGCACTGCGTCGGCATGCCGTCCGCGCGAGTCCGCGCGAAAAGCGCGCGCGTCGTCGACTCGGGATTACCCAGTGATGGATGCGCGCGTTTTGATAAAATTCGGTGTGCGTGTACAATACAAAATTCGGAAAACGTGCAGTAAGCACTACTAGTAAGTAAAACAGGTCTTGGTCGGAACCGGCGCATCGCTAGTTCGGGACGTTGTGGATCACCTTGCCCGCGTCGATGGAGATGATGTTCGCGGGCGCGTTGTTCGCGAGCGTGATGGCGGCGCCGCCCGCGCAAGGCAGGTCGCAGCCCCAGAGATCGCCGTTGTTGTCGAGAATGAAGAGCGTGGTGGCGCCGACGGTGATTTGACTCATCTGTGCGGTCGCGAGCGCGGCGGGAATGGGAATCGTGGTCCAGCTTCCGGTCATGTCCGAGGGTTTTTGTTTCAGCGTCGTTCCATCCAGGTAGATGACGAACGCGTCCGAGTCGCCGACTTCGACCTGCTTGACGGTCGTGACGGCTTGATGAACCCAGGAACCGTTGGGAAGTTCCGCGCTCCACATGTTGTTGTGACCGTTCATGTGAAAATGGTGCGTGCGACCGATGGTCACTTGAACGCCTCTTCCGTTGCCGTCGTCGGCGAATTGCCAGTCGCCCGTGCCGTCGACGGGACGACTCCACATGTATCCACCGGAAGAGTGGACCGATTGCGTGACTCCGATGAGCGCATCGTAGCCGGCGTCAAAGTCAATCATACTGCCTTGGGCGACGCCCGAGGCGACCGGATTGTTCGTTGCCTGATTCCAGTTGGCGCGGGAATATTGATTGAGATCGGCGTTGCGCGTCCAGGCGAGCGATCCATTCACGGTGTTCAGACCCCACGTATTAAATTCTCCTGAACTCACCGAGGTGAAGTGCCCTTTATATTTTCGCCATACATCGGTCATAGCCATCGATTCTTCGATGCCCCAGACGTTGTCGTCGTCGCCGCTCGCGGGACCGGTGCACGCGACGAGCTTCACCGTGAGCGGGCACCGGTCGAGACATCCGGCCCACGTCGTCTCAAATCGAGGCACGCCGTTGACGACTCGCAAGTACTTCTTTTTCGGAATGACACGATTTTTGTACACCCCCCCGCCCGCGGCGACGTGTTTCAGGCACGTCGCGTTCGCGAGTTCGCCCGCGTTGGGAAACCGCTTGTTACGGCCCAATTCGAAGATGGCCTCGCCCGCGTCGTTCACCAACGCGAAACCAATCTCTTCCCCCTCGCGCACCTTCGCGCTCCCGACGTATACCGACGACCATCCACTCTGCGAGAGCTCCACCGCGCCCGCGTTGCGATTCACCCCACCGAATTCCCGCGGCGGCGAATTCCCTCGCCGCAACATCCGCACGCTCGCGATGTCCGACGCGAAAAAGTCCTTCACCGGCGACAGATTCATCACCTCCATCGGAATGCACCCGACGTCGACGTGAAAATCCACCGTAAACCTCGGCTTGGGCATCGAGAGAAACGCCGATCCCGCGACCGATCCCGCCACCATCAGCCCAGCCATCAGCGCGCTCAACACCCCGATGATCGTTCGCCGTCGACCGCGCGTCCACGCGCGTCCCGCGTCGACGTCACCCTCCCCTCCGAGCAACGTCGTCGTCTCCGTCGCATCGCGCGTCCACGACGACGACGAGACGTCGTCCCTCATGACGCGCGCGCGCCGTTCCGACGCGCGCGACCGACGCGTCCACGGCGACGCCGCGGCGGTCGGTCGTTTTCGGTGGGTCATGACTCATCACGAGTCCCCCTAGACCCACTCGGGTACGGGTCGTGACTCGTCATGGGCCAGACACCACCGACCGCGCCGACCCGACCCGACCCGACCCGTCGCGGTCGAATCCGCAGTCGAGCGCGCGCGTCGATCGAGCGACGTCGAACGCGTCGCGCGCGAACGATCGGTGGATACGATCGTGGACGCGATCGAGGGAGAGTCGGGAGCTCGACGCGCGACGACGCGACGACGCGAGGGATCGATCGATCGATTCATCCTCGGTCGAGGTTTTGAACGATTCGCGCGCGAAACGCGTCGAGGCGTCGAGCGCGCGCGCGTGAGGATCGAAAGATGCGCGCGATCGGTGAGACGTCGTCGTCGTCGGTGATGGCGTCGTCGTCGGAGGGGGTGGTGAGCGCGCACTCGCCCGCGGAGAGCGTGTTTTACGCGCACATGGCGTCGGGCGCGCTGGCGGGGGCGGCGGAGCACACGGCGATGTTTCCCGTGGATACCATCAAGACGCGGATGCAAGCGGCGGCTGGAGGGGGTGGAACGTACGTGGATGCGATGCGGAGCGTCGTGCGCGGTGGCTCCGGGGTATCGCGGGCGTTGGCGAGCGTGCGGGGATTGTATCGAGGCGTGAGCGCGGCGGGTTTGGGCGCGGGACCGGCGCACGCGGTGTACTTTGCGACGTACGAGAAGTGTAAGGTGGCGTTCGGGGGTGGGAACGTGAACGAGCACGCACCCTTGGCGCACGCGATGGCGGGCGTGTGCGCGACCGTGTTGGCGGATGGGTTTCAGAATCCCGTGGACACGGTGAAGCAGCGATTGCAGCTTCAGGGTTCGCCGTACAAGGGGGCGCTCGATTGCGTGGCGAAGACGTTCAGGACCGAGGGCGTGCGAGCGTTTTATAGAAGTTATCCCACGACGTTGGCGATGAACGTGCCCTTCACGGCGATTCATTTCTCCACGTACGAGAGCGCCAAGACGGCGCTCTTCAAGGCGAGCGAGGCGGAGAAGGAGGGCTTCGCCGTGCAGTTCGCCGCCGGAGGCATCGCCGGGGGGTTGGCGGCGGCTGCGACGACGCCCATGGACGTCATCAAGACTCGAATGCAAACGCAGTGCGTGTTGCTCGATTGCGACGTCGCCAAGACGGTGGAGACGACGTACAACAGCGTGTGCACGGTGCGAGGCGCGCCGAAAATTTGCCCGCAAGAGCTCGCCGCTCAACGCGCGCGCGCCGAATCGATGGCATCTGCCAGCGCTCTCTCCGTCGCGCGCGCCATCGTTCGCGAGGAAGGTCTCATGGCGCTTACCTCGGGCATGGGTGCGCGCGTCCTCTTCCACATTCCCGCCGCCGCCATCTGCTGGACGACGTACGAAGCCGCCAAGCGAACCTTTGGGTGCGGCGACGACGACGACGACGGCGGCGGTTTCGGCCCCCACCACCACTAAATTCCACCCTTGGAATTCCTTAGCAACGCACGCAGCGAACCATTCAATCGATTCACATTTCTTTCGACACCCCTCTCCCTCGCTCGTTCGCGCCCCGTCCGTTCGCGCGCCGCGAATGTCGTCGTCTCGAAAAGGGACCCTTCGAGTCACTCGTGACGTCGACACCACATTCGTCGACGCGGCGACGTCCACCGACCGCCCGTGGACGCTCGCGAGGCGACACCATGCGAAGAATCGCGCGCGCCGCGCTCTCGCGCGCGCGAACGTCGACCTCGAGCGCTCGCGTCGACGCCACGGCGACGAACGCGCGCGGTGTCCAGTGGCGCGCGAAAGATTGGTCGACGCAAGATTTAGACGACGACGCCGGCGCGGCGGCCCCGGAGAAACCGCCGGCGTTCGAGAAACCGAAACCGAAGCGCGCGGTGCGCGCATCGGCGCCGCCGGGACACGAAGCGCGCGCGACGAGCGCGGGACCGGCGAGTGGTAACGCGAACACGGTGCCGGAGACGAATGAAACCGCGCTCAGCTCGCAGGCGCATCTGGCGCGAATGATGCGAGACGGGAGCTCGTTCGTCGAACACGGCGTGGGAGGGTTGGATAAAGAGTTTGCGAACATTTTCAGGCGCGTGTTCGCGTCGAGGATGGTGGATGCGAACATCGCGAGACGGTTGAACCTTCAACACGTGCGAGGCGTGTTGCTGTACGGACCGCCGGGGACGGGGAAGACGCTCGTGGCGAGACAGCTCGGGAACATGTTGAACGCGCACAAGCCTAAGATTGTGAACGGTCCGGAGATTTTGCAAAAGTTTGTCGGGCAGAGCGAGGAGAACGTGCGAGCGTTGTTCGAAGACGCCGAGCGAGAGAACAAGCTGCGAGGCGACAAGAGTAAGCTACACATAATCGTTTTCGATGAGATCGACGCGGTGATGAAGGCGAGAGGGAGCGGTGGGGAGACGGCGAGCGTCGTGCACGACAATGTCGTCAATCAGTTGCTCACAAAACTGGACGGCATGCACGCGCTCAATAACATTTTAATCGTCGGCATCACCAACCGAAGAGACTTGCTCGACCCCGCGCTTCTGCGTCCGGGTCGACTGGAGCTTCAGGTTGAGGTCGGGCTTCCGGACGCTACCGGTCGGGCACAAATTTTAAAGATTCACACCAATTCCATGGCGTCCGAGGGCTTACTCGGGCAGTGCGTCAATTTGGACGAGTTGGCCAAGCACACGGTGAATTACAGCGGCGCCGAGTTGAAGGGTCTCGTCACCGCCGCCACGTCGTACTCGCTCACGAGACACATCAAAAAGAGCGCCGATTTCGCGGAAGAAGAGGCTGAAAGCGCGGAAGCGCCCGTGATTCTCATGGAAGATTTCATGAAGGCGCTCGAAGAAGTGCCGCCGGCGATGGGCGCCGACGCGGCGACGCTCGAGGCGATGCGACCGGACGGGTACTTCCCGCTCGATCCGTCGTCCGAGCACGGCGTCGCCGAACGTCAACTTCGATCGTTCGTCGAAGCGCTACGCGATGGCGCGACGGATCACATGACGTGCTTGGTCGCCGGTCCGACGGGTTCCGGGAAGACGGCGCTCGCGGCGACGGCGGCGTTGGAGAGCGACTACCCGTACGTCAAGGTAGTGAAGCCCGACACCGTCATCGCCAGCGCGCCCGCGGGTTCGGGCACGATCGACGACATCCTCACGTCTGCGCTCAAGGCATCCTTCGACGATGCCCTGAAATCGACGCTGAGTTGTTTGGTCGTCGACGCCGTCGAGACGCTCGTCGGCGTCCCGCCCGGCGATTTCGGCGGCGACGACGTCGACGTCGCCCACCCCAAGGCATTCGCCACGCTCACCGCGCTGTTACAGCGCAAACCACCGCCCGGTCGCCACCTCTTGGTCATCCTCACGTCCTCGTCCCCTGAGACGCTCAAACGTCTCGGTCTCGGCGCCGGCGGCGTCGTCGACGCCTCGGTGCGCGTCCCCGAGCTTACGCCCGCGCAAGCCGCCGACGTCTTGCACACCACCGGTGCCTTCATAGACGCACACTCGGCCTCACGCGCGGTCGACGCCTTGGCTCGGACGTCCGTGCCCATCAAACCGTTACTCTCCACCGCTCGTCTCGCGCGCGCGACGTCTTCAAACGTCGACGCGCTCGGCGTCGACGACGACGTCTGGCGCCGATGCGCCGAACGCTCCGAACTCATTCGCGCGTGAGCGCACGCGCACATCGTACAGTATCGTTATTTTTATTCTTTTACCAGTTGTAGTACAGTCATTCTTTAGTCGGGACGTCACTCGACAAACATGGAGCGTCGGTAAGAGGTATTCGTTCAAATCATTACAGTACATGTGTATGTCGTTTCCACCGAGAACGTCCCGGAGGCGTCGACGCGAGGAGAATAAGGAAACACCGTCTCGAAACCTACAGTCCAGTCCAGTTTGTCGACGACGACTGTCGATTGGCTCGACCACTGGCTCGAAAACTGTCGCCCGATCTCGTCCGCACACGCGCGCGCGCGCGAACGCATGCGTCTTAAAACGCGCGCGCGCGTCGTGCGGACGCTGTGCGTCGGACTCGTCGTCGTCCTCGCGCTCGCGTCTCGCGCGTCGGCGACGTCGGACGCGACGATGGATGATGATGATGATGATGATGATGACGACGCACCAGTCTGGGTGCCGACGTTTTTCGACGCGCGTGGGATGACGGAGAACGCGCTCGACGCGAGCGCGCACAACGCGTTGCGCAGGATCGATGGTGGTCGTCTGCGGGTGGGGGAATCGCTCGATCCGTCGTATACGGTGACGACGAGCGCGAGATTCGCGCGCGCGGGGGAGGAGACGACGGTGACGACGACGACGCGCGCGGCGACGCGGAACGCGACGGCGTTGCGAGAACACTGGATCGCGGCGTATTCGCCGGCGAACGCGGATGTGACGAAAACGGCGCCGGTGAAATACGCGGTGTTGAACAGAGTGTCGAACGGGGCGTACGAGAGAGAGGGAACGGCGAGCGCGCGGTTTCGATTGACGACGAGACGCGCGACGACGTACGATTTCGTGCTCTTCGGTTCGGCGATGGACGTGGACGCCGAGCGCGCGGTAGAGTATGGACTGAATGATGCGGTGGTGATCGCGAGGAGCGAACCGGTGACGATCGAGGACGCGATGGCGCCGGTGTGGCCGAGGGTGACGCTGCCGCCGGCGTGGCGCGGATCGACGGCGCGAGGCGCGTCGGCGCGCGTCGCGTGGCAATCGGGACGAAACGCGAGTCACGGGGCGACGCTGGTGTACAGAGTAAAAGGTGCGGACGCGCCGTTCACGCGGGCGCCGGCGTCGACGGTGACGTACGAGGCGAAGGATTTGTGCGCGGAGCCGGCGAACGGTTTCGGTTATAGACATCCGGGGTACGTGCACTCGGCGGACATCGTGTCCGTCGACGCGGGCGACGTCGTGGAGTATCGCGTCGCAGACGAGCACGGCGAGAGCGAACTGTACGAGATGGTGATGCCGCCCGCGGAGGGTGCGAACACGAAGACGACGTTGGCGCTCTTCGCGGATATGGGCAGAGGTTCGGACGACGACGCAGAGACGTGGCGCGCGTACGGTAGACCCGCGTTGAACGTCTCCGCGGCGCTGGCGGCGGACGCGCGCCGAGGTGAAATAGACGCGGTGTTCTTGATCGGCGATTTGTCCTACGCCACGGGATACGCGTCTGTGTGGGACGATTGGTCGGCGCTCATCGAACCGTGGGCGTCGCGCGTCCCGTTCGTCAGCAACATGGGCAACCACGAGATGGATTCGCCCGAGTCGTCTTGGCCGAGCGATCGCGTCGCCGATCTGTACGGTGGGAACGACAGCGGCGGCGAGTGCGGCGTGCCCGCGACGCGTTTGTACCCGACGCCTCGCGCCGGTCCCGACGCAGATTGGTTCGCCGTGACTTTTGGATCGATTCGAGTCGTCAGCATGAACACCGAGGTTGATTTTTCGCCCTCGTCACCGCAAGCCGCGTGGCTCGAGCGCGAGCTCTCCGCCATTGATCGCTCGAAGACGCCGTGGGTCATCTTGGGAGGACATCGTCCCGGAATCATAGATAGCACCGACGGACCGGACGATCGCGAGACGGCGCCCGGGATGAAAAATCCGAGCGACTTATCCGTCATGGACGAGTTACAGCGAGACGTGTGGCCGCTCCTGGTCAAGTACGGCGTCGACTTGGCGTTTTGGGGACACAATCACGTCTATCAACGCTCGTGCGCGTGGCGCGCTATCGGACAAGGTTCGTTCAACGCCTCGGACGGGTGCGTTTCGTACAGCCAAAAGGGCGACGACGGCGTCGCGACGTACGTCGAACCGACGGCGCCCGTGAGCGTCGTCGTCGGCACGGGCGGGGCGAAACACACCAAGAACGGTCTGGGACAGCCGTTCGTGGAGAAGGCGTTTCACGAGTTTGGGTACATTCGACTCACCGCGGTGGACGCGACGAGACTGCGCGCGACGTACCGAGAGGCTGGATCCGGCGAGAATGGAAAGGTATTGGACGAATTCGTCGTCGTCAAGACGCGTCCGATCACCGACTCCAAGTCCTCCGTCGCCGACCAACTCGAGAAGGCGTTGGTATCCGCGCGCACGTGGCGCGACACGTCGTACGTCATGGCGTTGTTCGTCGTCGCCACCGTCGTCATCGGGACGTGGATCGTCATTCGACGCGACGGTCCATACGCCACGGGCGCGCGGGCGCGCTCGACCAACGCCGACGGGTTCGTCCGAATCGACGAATTCGACGATCTCTCGCGCGGCGACGAGGCGACGTGAGTCCCTCCGTCTCGCATTATTTCCTTTCATTCATTCTTGTTGTAACAACGCAAAACGAAACGAACAGCAAAACACACGCGACGTGTCGAAAAAAACGAAGGAACGCGCAGAAGGATTCACAGAGGTTTCGCGCGCGCGTCTTTCGATTCGTTTGAAAATGCACATCTTAATTAAAACTTACCCAAACCCGCGTCCGTGGACAAGATTCGCGCCAAGAATTGAAGCACCATGAAACCGAGGATGGGGGTGAAATCAATCTGTCCCATGATGGGCGGCAAAAGATTTCTAAACAGATTCAGGTACGGATCCGTCACCTGCCGAAGCATGGTCCACGGTTGACGCATCCAGTTGACGTTTGGAAACCACGTCAAGAGCACGCGCACGAAGAGCAAGAGCAGGTACAACTTGATGAAACTCGCCACCGACTGCGTCACCAAACCCACCATTTTCCTGTCCACCATCGTCACCGCGGCGAGCGTGAACACCGGTGCGGCGACGGACGCCCTCGCGACCGCCTTCGGCGACGACGCCTTCGTCATCTCCGCGCCGAGCGCGCGCTGCCGCGCCCACGCCGCGCCCACCGCGCGCAAAGCGGCGTTCAACCTCGCTCGATCGCACGAACCGGTCGTCGACGACGCGCGCGACGCATCCTCATCGCTCGACGTCACCGCCGCGACGCGCGTCGTCGTCGTCGTCGTCCCTCGTCTCGTGAGGGTTTCGCGTCGTCCCGCGGCGACGCGTCGCGTCGCGCGCGGCGCGGCGACGCCGGCGGCGATGGAGAGCGCCATGACGCGCGCGCGAACGAAGGAGGAGTCGATGTCGGGCGCGTCGGTGGTCCGTCGCGCGGTCGCTCGACGTCCGTCGGTCGTCTGCGGGTCGCGATCGAGCGCGCGGGCCGTGTGGTCGCGTTCTCGGGGACACACATTCGGCGAGTCGTGACCCCTGAACGAGTCCCCCCCCCGCGCGCGCCCGCCGACCGAAACCTTTTCCCCATGGGATAAAGCGCCGGCGGCGACACACACGCGCGCGCGCGCCATGCACGCGTCCGCGACGACGACGACGACGACGACGCGCGCGGTGATGCCCGCCGCGCGCCCGAACGCGCGACGCTCGTCTCGCGCCGTGGCGACGGTGCGCGCGGCGGCGACGGAGGGCGTCACCCATCACCTGGACGAGGACGAGCGCGTCTCGATTCGACGACGACCGCCGAACGGGCCGTCCAAACACGAGTTGGGCGTCGGACAGTTTGAGTTCGTCATCGAGGAGGTGAACCGAGAGGGCGAGCGCGTGGAGAACGCGGAGAATAAGCCGAAGAATATCTTGGAGGAGATCGTGTGGTATAAAGACGTCGAGCTCAGGGAGAGAAAGGAAAAGTTCCCGTTGGAATTGGTGCGAACGGCGCTGGTGAACGCGCCGCCGGCGCGTGATTTCGTGCAAGCGCTCAAGGATCAGTTGGCGGAGACGAAACAGCCGGGATTGATCGCCGAGGTGAAGAAGGCGTCCCCGTCCAAGGGGGTGATTCAGCCCAACTTTGACCCGGTGAAGATCGCCAAGGCGTACGAAGCGGGCGGCGCGGCGTGCCTGAGCGTGCTGACGGATGAAAAGTTCTTCCAGGGTGGGTTTGAAAACTTGCAATACATTCGCGAGGCTGGTGTGACGTGTCCGTTGTTGTGCAAGGAATTCATCGTCGACGCGTACCAAATTTACTTGGCGCGCAAGTACGGCGCGGACGCCATCCTCTTGATCACGGCCGTTTTGTCCAACCAAGACATGGAATACTTCATCAAGATTGCGCACTCTTTGAACATGAAGTGTTTGATAGAGGTGCACACGTACGGGGAGATGAAGCGCGTGTTGGACGGCAACTTCCCCATTGATTTGCTCGGCATCAACAACCGCGACTTGGGCACGTTTGAGGTGAGCCTGAACGTCACCACGGACCTCATGAACGGCCCGCTCGGCGAAGAAGTGAAGCGACGCGGCATCACCATGGTCGGCGAGTCCGGCATTTTCACCATCGACGACGTCAACGTGCTCCAAGACTCTGGCGTCGGCGCCCTCCTCGTCGGAGAGTCCCTCGTCAAGCAGGACACCCCGGACGTCGGCATTAAAAAGTTGTTCGGTCGCCCGGTTTAAGAAATTGTAATCGATGTTCATCATGATATTGCACACAAATTGCGCTGCTAAGCTAGATTGGTCTACGGACGTGTCATCCCCACACGTCGTCTTCCGGATACGCGTCGCCGCTCGGAGGCGCCGACGGTTGGTGCCAACCCGGCGGCGGCGGCATGTACCCACCCGGACCGCCGGTGTACCCTTCGTGGTACCCAGCGATGGGCTTAGGCACGTACGCGCCGTGTGGATTGTGATGGTGCGGCGGTGGGTGACCGTGCGGTGGATGGTGCGGCGGCGGATGGTGCGGCGGCGGATGGTGCGGCGGCGGATGGTGCGGGTAGCGGTGCGGAGGCACGTGCACGTACGCCACGTCGGGTATCGCCGCCTGTTGCAGACTCGATTGGTGCAGCATCTCTTGCCTCATCTCTTCGCGTCGTCTCTGCGTCTTCGGATTCACGCCGAGAAAACGTCCTCCATTCGTCTCCGTCTGCGCCGTCCGCGCCGTTCGCGCCCCCGCGCCCGCCGGTCTCGACGTCTGCGAGGGCGCGAAGGTCAAGACGACATTCAACAATCCCGCCTGTCTTCCCTTGACGTCCATCACCGTCACCTCCACGTCATCGTACTCATCCCTGAGCACCTTATCCAACTCCACCACGCAACTTCCGATGCACTTATCGCTCGTGAGCGTGTTCGAGTTCCAAATCCGAAGGTGCACCTCGCGTTCGCCGCGGTGAATGGGAAACGTAAACCTCTCGTTCCACGTCGGCGCCGTGCCTCCGTCTCGGCACACCTTGGTTCGAAACTGCGCGTTTTCACCGCACTTGAGCACCACGTACGGGTCCTGTTTCCCGAACGTCTGCGTGTCCGCGAGTCGGATCGCGCTCAGGACTGGATGCGCGCGTAATTCGCCACGCGGTGAGATTCGACGCCGTCAGTCGTCGTCGTCGTCGTCGTCGTCGATGCATCGCCGTCGCTCGCGCGTCGAGTCGCGCGTCGCGTTCGCCGTCGCGTGTACCGTCGCGCGTCGCCGTCGTCGCGTACCGTTCACCTCGAGTTTTCCACGCGTCATGTCGCGGGGGAACGCGTCGTCGTGTGAAGATTTTTCGCCAGGCGCCGGCGGCGGCGCGGTGGACGACGACGGATGGTATCGGTCCGATAATCGAGCGGAGCGGAGATGAGTCGAAGGGAGGGGGAGGAGAAGACGCGGTGGAGGCGTGTGTGATCGCTATCGATGTCTGTGTGTTGATTTCGAGACGACGGGCGTCGCTCACGAGACGCCGCCGAGCGAGGCGAGCGCGGCGAGAAAGCTTTCGCTCGCGCACAGAGACGTCGAGCCGTAGGTGATGGAACGGACGTGCGTGCGCTCGCGAGCCTTTAATTCCTCGAGGGATTGGTACTCGAGGTAATTGCCGCCGCCGATGACGAAACATATGCCGTCGTGGAAGGCGGGATCGCCCTCCCGAGGGGCGTGCGCCTTGCCGTGCGGCGACTTTGGGTCGAGGTAGGCGTACTCGGACGACTCGGGCCCGGGTTGGTTGGCCATGAGCGTCTCGACCGCGACGGCGATGGGGAGGACGCGCTCGCCGCTGAGTAGGTTTTTCACGCCCTTGGTGATGGTGTTGAGGCTCTGACCGTAGAGCTTATCGGCCCACTCTAAGATGTTGCCCTGACTCGAGTCGGTGCGGCGGTGACCGCCGCCGTCCGCCGACGCGTTCTTCGCCAGACTCGCGTTTAGGGTCATCATGCGTTTGATGTAGGACAGCGCCGAGATGTTCGCCCCGCTAGCGCGCAGCGCGCCTTCGACTTCCTCCGCGTCTTGCGGTGACATGCCCTCCGTCGCCGACAGCGTGTACAAGATGGCGAGACGCACCTTGTCCTCGGCGCTCCCGCGACCGGTGGCTTGCAACAAACTCATCACCGACGGTTTATCCCCCTTACCTACGAGCAAATCTTCCTCTACGGCGTAATATTCATCTAATCCGCGCTGCTTGATGTTTCCGAGTAGCGCGGTGGCGATGTTCGTGTGCTTGTCGATGACTCTCTTCTTTTCCTGAAGCTCGGGAAGCGACTGCACCGCGTCGGCGAGTTTCGCCGTGCTATCACCTAAAGCGTCGCCCTCGTCTTCCACCATCGCCGCCTGTGCGTTCACACGCTTGATCGCTTCCTTGTACTTGGCCAACTCCGCCTCGACCTCCTCCGCAACCTTTGGAAACTGCGCATGCGAGTTTTCAGCCCAAAACGGATCTGCGCGCTCGAGCGTGTAACTCTTCGGCTTGGACCCCGCGGTCGCGGCGCTCGCCGAACCGTCGGTGTCGACGTCCACTCGATTCAATCGCATGTTCAACACGTCGTGAACCAACGGCTGGTACGTCCACGCGTGCTGTAACATGGCCGTCAAGTCAAAGTTTCTATCAAACAAGCACAACAGCGGCCGCTGCACAGACGACGAGCCGGGAGTCATTCGAGCGCCGCCCTCGAACGGATTGCCCCTCTGATTCAACGCATCTCTAATTCGTGATTCTAACTCCTTGGCCACCATCTCCGCCGCGCCTCCTCGCTGAGATCTGATCACCGGAACTTGTCCCAACGTCGCGCACGCGCTAAACAGTCCCGTCACCACGCTCGAAATCATGCGCTCGACATCCTTCTCCGCCGCGCGCGGATCGTGCAACAACTGGTACCCATCCTCGATCGAGAGATCGAACAGGTTATCCTCCAAAGAGATGTATCCGAGATACTGATCCCGAACGCACTTCACCCGCGCGTCGACGCCGCTGCGCACCGCGCTCGTCGCCAACTCCTCCAACGCGCTCGTCGGCAGCGCGCTCGAAAAGTTCAGATGATACGAATCGTACAACGATCGTTTGAAATCATTCGCGATGAGCTTCACGTTCTCGGCCGTCGGCGCGACAAAGTACACCGCCGGAGTGTCCGGAATCTCTTCGCGATCCTGTTGCAACTTCAAGTGCAACGTCACCCCGTGGTCGCGCAGGTCCTTCAGCGTCACCAACGGCGCGATGATGTCGTGCGTGAACTTATCGAGCACGAGCACCTTGTACGTGTTCGCCTCGTCCGCCTCGGCGTCCGGGTCGTTGGCGAACGCCGCGGGAGTTGTCTTTGAATTCTTCATCAAGTTGATCAACTCGACGACGGCGTGGCGCTGACGCGGGCGCAGGGAGAGCACCATGGCGACAGCGTCGAGTCGTTCGTCCTCGCGCGCGTCGCTTCCTCGCGCTCGTGTGCGCGCGCGCGTCGACGCGGACAGTGCGCGCGCGTGTGCGGATGCGATCGACCTCGTGAAGCTTTTCGGGACGCGAGGCGCGCGAAGTCGTACACAGCGTGTGATATTACGTATTACATCCTCATGCTCGTTCATAAGCAGATTAAACTATTATAGACCCAGATCCATGTCTATGCCGTCGGCGCTCACGTCGAGCGGGACGCCCTCTAAGAGGTCGTGAAAGTCGCCGGGATCGAACTCCATTTCGTCCGGAATGTTGTCGATGGATTGAATGCCCAATCCGCTCGCCATGTCGTCGATGGGCTGACCGATGACGAAGTCGGCGATGCCGACGTTGACAGGGACTTCGGGTTCTCGCTTGAACGGGGCGAGAACGCGCTCGGGAGTGGCGTGTCCGCACCAACCGGCGACGACGGCTATTCTGTTTCTATGCACCGTTTTGGCGTATCTCGACAAGAGATGAAGCGTGATATCGTTGTGGGCGTTGATGTCCTCCAAGTGCGCGCGCTTGTTGTAGCCGTTGCCGTTCGTGGCGACGATGTTCTCGGCATCCTTGCGCAGCTCATCCGGTAAGCTTCGAAGATTGGACGCCAACGTGAGACGATCCTCGTGACTGAGAGGGCGCATCAACGCGAAGACTTGCGTCTCAACTTGTCTGAGTTGCGCGCTCACCACCCCGAGCGCTTCGATCGCGTTCGCGCACTCTTTCTCCTTGTTCACCAAGTCTGCTCGCCGCCGCGCGGCTTCGTTTTTAGCCTCCGCCATCTCTCGCTCGACGACGCAACACGCCTCGACGTCGACGATGCGCTGTTTGATGGCGTCCCACTTCGGTTCCCACTCTGCTAAGAGTTCGCGCGCCATGACGTGCACGTCCGTGCCCTCGCCGTTGAATTTCATCGCGTTTGCAAACGTCAGACGCACGTCCGCGTCGACTTCTTCCGACATGACGTACTTTCCTCCGTCCTCTATCAATTTCTTTATCGTACCTAAATCCATCGGTTCGGTGACGATTTCCCTGTACGTCGGTAAGCCGAGCGCGTCTGGATCCACGGGCGAGGCGAAGGGGAAACCCCACTTGTGTGCGATCAATTGTCTGACCGATGTCAAGCACTGTTTGTGCACCACCTCCAACAAACACCGGTATCGAAGCGTGTCGAATCCGACTTGCGTGTCCGGTTTGCACGCCAATTTTTGCCGAACCGACGACACACCTCGAGACACCGAGGACGCTTTCCTCTTGGTGTCGATCGCGTTCACGTCGGCGTTCGCGCGCTGCGAGATGAGACTCAACGCATCCCTCCCTTCGATCAAATCCATCGCGCGCACGCTCAGTGTTGTGACTAAATTTTCAAGTTCGATTAAGCGCTTGCGCAGCGCAATCTTCTTCTCGCGTTCCTCCGCCAACGCTCTCGCGCTGGGCTGTTTCGCCGTTCCGAGGTGAGGCCGACCCGAAGACATCCCGGTCATGGTCAATGCCGCGCCGGAACCGGAAACAGGCCGCATTGGAGGCACGACGTCGACGAACGCCGCGGCGAACGGATCCGCGGCCAAGGCGTCGCCGCGCGCCGCCTTCGCCTTCGCCTTCCCGCCCGCGCGTCCTCCTCGTCCACCTCGAGCCTTGGCGCGCGCCTGACCGCTCTTGTGTCCGCGACCTCCCTTCGGCGCGTCTAATCCGACGAAATCAGGCACGAAATCATCCTCGACCGCGCCCATGGACGTCACCTGACTCGCCGCCCACCGCCGTTCCTCCTCGGCGCTTCTGCCGTAGAGCTCGCCCTCTCTCGACACGTGTCCGATCGGTCCATCCACCCCCATGAACTCGAACCCGTACGGTAACTTGGACGCTAATTTCGCCACCTGCGCTTTCGTCAAAATCGTCTCTCCGCGCGCCGCCGCGCCCGGAACCCACCGCGACGGCGCGCCGCCGCCGCCCTCCCGCTCCGCCTCCGCCGACTCCATCTTCACCTCCACCCTCCCGTTCACCCGCGCCCGTTTCGCTCGCGCGGCGTCATCGCTCGCGCTCGCGCTCGCCTCTCCACCCCCCTTCCCCTCGCTCGCGCTCCCACACTCCGCGCGTTTCCCCGTCTCGACCGCCGTCGTCTCGCCCGCGCGCGTCGAGGAATCTTCCACCCGCGCCTCCGCCTCCTCCCCCGCGTTCGCCTCCATCGCCCGCGACGACGCGCGCGAACGACGACGGCCGTCACCGCCGACCTCGCGGTCACCGCGGGGCGACGCGACGCCCGTCGACGCGCGCGCGAGGGCGCGAATGAATGCATGCATGAATGAAATGCATGAATCGCCCGACATGCGCGCGAGTGTCCGCGTGTCCGATCACGGCGCCGAACCCACGGAACCGACGAGTCATGACCCGTCATCGGGACGACTCCCGTGTGTAGTATGAATAGACGCTGTCTCTTCGACACACACACCGTATACGAGACGCACACACACCCATGTATGTGTCTACTCTCAACACGAGTCTCGACTCGAGACGCGAGGACTCCGGGGACGTGACGCGCGCGGGCGCCCGCGCGCCGTCCGCCTTTCCACGGCGCGTGAGACCAATGGTGCGTGCGACGCGAGCGACGACGCGAGGGCGCGCGCGGAGGGATGGATGATCGGAGAAATGAAGGATGCGCGCGTGCGGTCGTTCGCGCGCGCGACGGGACGGTCGTTCGCGCGCGCGTGAACGAGAGCATCCATCATCCATCGGCGAGGCGTGGGTCTTAGGGTCACGCGTGCCGCGCGTCGCGCGTCGCGACGGCGCGTGGACGCGCGACGCGATGCGGTTCGGCGCGCGGGGGGATGTGGATGCGTGTGATCGTGTACCGCGCGAATCGCGCGCGCGCGCGAGGCGCGGGGGTGATGTCGAACGGCGCGGGGACGTGGACGATGGCTCCGATCATCGGGGACGTCTCGCGGGGCGAGGGCTTAGGGCTTTGCGCGCGGGGAGGACGCGAGAGTCGCTCGGGAGAAGGAGCGACGCGAGAGATTTGAACGAAAAGACTGACGTGCCCGTGTGATTTGTTTTCATCGTGTCGTAGGCTCCGAGCAAGAAGCCCGCGCCCGCGCCGGCTGCCATCAAGGCGAAGCAACCGAAGAAGGAACCGAAGGGTCCGACGAACCCGCTCTTCGAGCGCCGACCGAAGAACTTTGGCATCGGCAACTCTTTGCCGGTGAAGACGCCGCTTAACCGTTACGTCAAGTGGCCGAAGTATGTTCGCATTCAGCGTCAACGCCGCGTCTTGCAAAAGCGCTTGAAGGTGCCGCCGGCTGTCAACCAGTTCAACAACACGTTGGACAAGAACTTGGCCACCAACCTCTTCAAGTTGCTCATGAAGTACCGCCCGGAGGATGCGGCTCAAAAGAAGGAGCGTCTCGCGGGTATGGCCGAAGCCGAGGCTGCTGGTAAGGATGTTGAGAGCAAGAAGCCGGTTGTCGTGAAGTTTGGTATCAACCACATCACCTACCTCATCGAGCAAGGCAAGGCGCAACTCGTCGTCATCGCGCACGATGTCGACCCGATTGAGCTCGTCGTCTGGTTGCCGGCGTTGTGCAAGCAAATGAACGTGCCGTACTGCATCGTCAAGGGCAAGGCTCGCCTCGGTGCGGTTGTCCACAAGAAGACCGCCACCGCTTTGGCGCTCACCGCTATTAAGAACGAAGACAAGCTTGAATTCTCCAAGCTCGTCGAAGCCATCAAGGCTTCCTACAACGACGTCTTCACCAAGACGTCCAGAACGTGGGGTGGTGGTATCATGGGTGTAAAGTCGCAAGCGAAGACTGCCGCTCGCGAGCGCGTCCTCGCGCGCGAACTCGCCCAACGCGCCACTGTCAAGGCGTAAGCGATTTCATCATCGTGTATGTCTGTTGTTCAGTCCCTCTTGCGAGGCGAAGAAACGGTCTTCGCCGAGGAGAGAGACGCGTGGGTGGGGTGTACGAGCTCGAGTAGTCGAGGCGTCGTCGAACGAATGGTGCGTCACCAACACTTAGTGAGGTTTCGCATTGTAATTCAGAGGACTCTAGTTCTTCATAAACTCTTCTTTTCCCCCTTTTCGTCGTCTCCGCGCGGGCGAGACGAATGCATCTTCTCGCGCGCGTTCGGGACGCGCACGGCAGACCCCGTCGCGACGTCGTCGTCTCGCGAACCGTCGAATTCAGAAAGAACCTTCGTCGTCGGTACCGCTCGAACGCGCGGACATGGTGGAGAACGCCGCCGTCGCGAGCGCGACGAAGACATCCAAACCGACCCGATCGGTCAACGCCGCGGCCGATGACGCGACGAGCGGCCCGTCGGGCGACTCTCGTCCCTGGTGGCGAAACATCAAGATCCCGCGCGTGAGTTTGCACGACGAGCCGGTGTGGGGAGTGAAGGTTTCCAAGGTGCGCGACGACGCGCGCGAGGATTTCGTTTGCGAACGGACGTTTGCATTTTCGCATTTAGAGGGAGGAGAATCACGCGCGAGGCGCGTCGCGCGCGCGATGGTGGTCGCGATGACGCGCGCGCGAGGATTTACGAACGATGGACTGACGAATGACGCGCGACTCGCTCGAGCAGACGTTTAATATTCGTGGACACGAAAAGCTGGAAGACAAGACATCTGTCACCGTGGGCGCCATGGCTGATTACACGTCGAAGCAGGCGCACATGTTCGCCAAGCTCGAACACGAGCTCGGTGAACCGGGGAAGATCGCCATCGACGTCACTGGCGTCGAATTGCAGCGAAAGTTTGACGTGCTCGAAGACGTCATGCGCACCGAGGTGAATTTCGGCGTCGGCGTGAGCTGGGACGGTAAGCCGTACATCAATTTCGACGCCATGCCGCGAAGCAACGCGCTGAAGGCGGTCGGTTTGGTGGCTGCGATGCAACAGGGACGATCGATCGATCTGCGACCGTCGCGACCGGTCGCGGATAACTTTGCGATCGAGTCTCCGTTTTCGCTCTACAGGGACGGTTCCGAGCTCAACCTGCAAGTGCACGGACTCATCGGCGCCGTGAAGCTTCCGAAGGCGGACTTTTTCGTCTCGAAGGACGATAGCGTCGCCGTGAAGCGAAAGTGATCGACCGCGAGAGAGCGCGCATTCTTGTACAAGTTTTAATGTTCATTCGGTATATCCGTTCCGCACCGCGAGACGTGAGACGCGTTCGCCGCCGCGCCTCAAACCTTCGCGCGAGCTCGGGCGTCATGGCGCAAAATCTCCGCGATCAGGGCGGTCTGGCGGAGATCGCCCGCATGCTCGAGGTACGATTCGCGCTCGCGCGGTCGTCGCGTCCCGCATCGTCGCGAACGCACGCGCAATCGTCCCGCAGCCGCCGCTCGTACTGACCGCTCGCGCAACGCGCCTTTACGCATCGATAGTCGGCGCGACGCACCGGAGACTCGAGCACAGTCAAGGAGACGACCCCAATCGCGATGACGCGCACGCGCGAGCCCGCGAGCGAGACGCTTCTCGAGCCAAAGAGCGCGAAAAAGTCAAAGAGAGACGGTGAACCGTCCTCGGCGTCGAAAAAATGCGACAAGGGAGACGACTCGAAAAAGATGAAGAAGGAGAAGAAGGAGAAGAAGGAAAAGAAGGAAAAGAAGGAGAAGAAGAAGGAGGGGAAGCGACGGTCGCGGTCGCCGCCGACGTCGAAACATGGGGATGATGGTTCTGATTCGAGCGACTGGCAGTCGAGCGAATCCGACGACGCCGACGCGCGCAGAGGGACGAAACAAGTCGCATCGAGCGACGATAGCGAGTCGGATGTAGACGACGTTGAGGACGAGAGCGAGAGCGAGAGCGAATCTTCTAGTAGTGAGAACGCGGACGTCGATCCGGAGGAAGACGTGAGCGCGGAATTCAGGCGAGCGAGAAGCGCGCTGCGAGCTGCGCTCGATCGATACGGCGGCATCGAGTGCTTCGATGAGGAGGCACGGGAGAATTTGAAGAAGGCGGGTCTCGAAGACAACATGGATAAGGTTTGTAAAGACCTCGGCATGCAAGTGGGAGCGGTGATTAAGAAAATTTTACGAAAAAACCTGTCGCTCATGGGAGCGAGGGACAATTTGCTCGAGACGAGTTTGTCTCTGGAAGACGATTTGCGTGCACGCGCGGCGGTGAGTCAGATCGTGGATACCCTCGACCCAGCGAATTTTCAGTGCAGAATGTGGGACTCCGTCGCGAAACACAACAACGTGGTGTTTGGTCGCGCGCAAGCCGCCATCGATTCTCTGGAGAACGCGACCACCGCGCCGGACGGTCAAACAGAGGGCGAAGAAGAGACGGAATTCGCGAAAATGTACCGCGATGCGTTCATTGAAGCATACGGAGACGACATCGAAACGCTTAGAAAGGATGAAAAGACAAACGTCGGAGTCATTCTCCGCACGATTCAATCCGGCGTGGACATCGTCCCGCAGATTCAGAAGCAGTTGCATCTACAGTGGGCCACTTTGAACGCGAGAGAGGGCAAGTGACACGAGTTTTCTTGTTCTAGAATGCGATGCGGCTATGTTATAACAATGTAAATCAATAAGCTAGACTAAGGATTTTCTCTATCCGCCGTTTCGTAATCGAAATAATCGAGGCGTTCCGTGCGTCGCCAGCTCGCCAGCAGTTTCTCGTCGTTCGGTCTGAGCGCTTTCGCCGAGTCCCGCGCCGCCATCGTTGCCAACCACAGGACGAACGCATCGGCGTTCTGCGCCTCGCCGAGTTCGTACCCTTGAAACTCTCTGCACGCGAGCTGAAACCGCTCGGCAAAGGGATAAATGGCTATGTCTGCCAGCGACACCGTCGAACCAAAAAAGTAGTCTCCACCGCTCGAACGAAGGAGTGCGTCCAGACTTTTCACCGTCTTTTCAAACTGCTCGATCTGGGACGCGCGAGGCATGCCTCGACGAAATCCCCAGCCTCCACCGACGAAGGACAAACCCGAGGAGATGAAACCGCCGTGCCCATCAGCCTCGGAGACGAATTCTAGTATCTCGTCTCGCGCCGCCCCTTGCGTGAGCGACCCGCGATCCAAGACGTCGTCAATGTGCACGATGATGTTCGACGACTCGGTCATGATCTCTCCGTCGTCGATTTGCATCGCGGGCACGAGTCCTCGCGGGTTCAAACGGAGGAACTCTTTAGGTTTGTTGCTCAAATCAACGTGCGCCTCGAAAGCCTCCGGTCGCAAACCCTTCTCGACGAGCGCCAGCGACGCCCGGTGCGCGTACGGGCACAGCGAGTGCGTGAACAGCTTGATCGTCGGCGGCGACATGGCGAGCGTCTTGGTGTGAGGCTCCTCTCTCACTTGCCGATGCAGAATCTCTCGAAGATGGTGTCCAAGATGTCCTCGGTGACGTCGTCGCCCGTGACGCTGCCGAGCGCGAACGCAGCCTCTCGAAGATCGATCGTCCAAAAATCGAGCGGCATGTTCGCCTCGATCGTCTCTTGTAGACGATCGAGTGAATCGAGTGCGACTTGCAACGCTTCGGCTTGGCGTTGGTTGGCGGCCCACGCGCCTCCTTCGGCGTCGACGGCGCCACCGCTGACGGTGCGCACGATCGCCTTTTCTAAATCACCAAGATTGTCGCCAGTCACCGCGCTCACGTGCACGGTGGTGCTGAAACTGTCGAGCACATCCGGCGGAGGGGTTGCGTTCGCGGCGTCGGCGACATCCGTCTTGTTTATCACGAGCACGGATGAACCCTTAGCGCGATCGTTCCGAGCAATCTCGCTCGTCCAGATGGCGTAATCTTCTTCCACCCAACCTCTCTCGGCGTCGACGACCAAAACGACGATGTCTGCGCCGGCTGCCGCCGCGCGCGAGCGCTCGACGCCTATTTTCTCCACCTCGTCGTCGGTTTCGCTACGAATCCCCGCCGTGTCCAAGAGCGTGGCCGGAATGCCGCCGATGTTCACCGACGCTTCGACGACATCGCGCGTCGTCCCCTCCCGCGACGTCACGATCGACCGTTCACTCCTCGTGAGCGCGTTGAGCAGACGAGATTTACCCACGTTTGGTCTTCCGACGATGGCCACCGTGACGCCCGTCTCGAGCAACGCGCCCCTCTTCGCCGTCGCGAGCACCTCTCGAATCTTTTCTCGCGCGCTCAACGCCTTCGCCTCGACCGCGTTCACGTCGAGCGGCACCATCTCGTCGTCGAAATCCAATCGCGCCTCGAGCTCGGCTAACAAATCGACGCACGTCGCGCGCGCCTCGCCCACCGGCGTCGTCAACCCGCCTCTCATCGTCGCCAACGCGCTGTTCGCCGCCTCCGTCGTCTTCGCGCTCACGAGCGCGTGCACAGCCTCCGCTTGCGTCAAATCTAACCGCCCATTCAAAAACGCGCGCAGTGTAAACTCCCCATTCTTCGCCAAACGCGCGCCTCGGCTCAAACACCTCGCCAAGACGCGCTGCACGCACACCGCGCCGCCGTGACAGTGCAACTCCACCACATCCTCCGCGGTGTAACTCCTCGGCGCTAAAAACGCCAACGCGATCACCTCATCGATCACGTCACCGTTTTCATCCACGACCACCCCATACATCGCTCGATGACTCTCGAACGTCGTCGTCTCCGTCGCCTTCGTCTTCGCGTCTCCCTCTTCGCGCCGTCGCCGTCCCGCGCGCGCGAACACCCCACCCCCGATCGCCGTCGCGCGCGGTCCGCTCAGACGCACGATCGCGACGCCACCCACCGCACCGACGACCGCCGTCGCGATTCCCGCGATCGTGTCCGCGCCCTCGACGTCGCGCGCCGCCGCGTTCGCGCGCGCGCCACCTCGCCATCCGTCACCTCGTCGCCTTCGCACCGCCGCGCGCGGTCGACATCGCGTCCGACGTCCACGAACGCGCGCGCGCAACACCGCGGTCGACGTCGTCGACGCGGTCGACGCCATCGCGTCGTCCCTCGCGCGACGCTCTTCCGTCGACGCGCGCGAGCCGAATGCCATCGAATGCGAATGGGGACA
>Ga0208410_1000022_pt1 | contig 89713 bp, 67 predicted proteins | sample ETN02SmetaG_3_FD_185787 | JGI IMG/M metagenome (GOLD analysis project Ga0208410, IMG submission 185787) | Marine microbial and viral communities from oxygen minimum zone, Eastern Pacific Ocean - ETNP2014F10-02SV257 (SPAdes) (version 2) | ecosystem: Environmental > Aquatic > Marine > Oceanic ... | reverse complement strand
TACCCCAGCAATTTGCCTAGATAGTATGCCAGTCGGGACGTATCTCATGGAAATCAACCTCATATGTTCGCCAAACCCTGGTAGAATCCTGTCGCACACGGATTCAGTGGCTTCGGGAGTGACGTCCCTGGGGGCCGGACCAGTCCCCCCAGTGGTAATCACAACTGAGCATCCCTCATTGTCGACGAGCTCCTTAATCGCACCCTCCAAGGCGATCTTCTCATCGGGAACCAGCCTGCGGATGGACTCCCATGGCGAGGAGAGCGCCTCTTCCAGGAATCCCACTATGGCCGGCCCGCTCTTGTCTTCGTATTCTCCTGAACTTGCCCTGTCTGAGGATGTCACTATTCCGAACTTGCACGGAACTCCCGTTGACATGCCCTAGGACGGGGGGCTTCCACGATTAACGCCGCCGGTTGAAATTGGAATTATCGGGGACACCTTCAAGAACCGCCGAGATAAACGTACCCTGCTTGAGGTGATGAAGTGCTGAGTCTTCCCCAAACCGCACACAGGAAAAATCCCCGTGCATCGCCTAGCCCAGCCCCTAAGGGGGCTGACGCTACGTCGACTCGAGTTTACTCAGCATATCGTCAATAGGCGGAGTTGAGAAAATGAGTGATGATGGAAAATATGCTGCACAGGTAGCTATGGTGAAGGAAGAATGCAAGGATGCCGATGAAGGTGAAATAGCCAAGGAATTCAAGAGGTACGAGGAGGAGTTCCTGATACCTCCCGCAGACGCACTAAGGTCTGTCATGAGAAAATTTCAGACAGAAGCAGGGATCGAAGTCACGAAATCGTCCTCACCCTCTACGCAACAGGCGGCAGAGAAGAAGGTGGAGCGTTTCTCGGATCTGAACCCTGACGATAGAAACGTCACCATCGAGGTCGCGGTAATCTCCTACACTCCAAGGATTCAGAAAATGAAATCCGGGGAGGAGAGAAAGATAGCTTTCGGATGGATTGAGGATAACCCTTGGGAGCCTAGCGATAAGAGGGAAAGGTGGGATTACAAGGACTGGGGCGACAAGAGCAAGAATCTGGCACCAGGGTCCATAGTTAGGCTAGAGGGAGTTTCCGTGAATGAATGGAACGACAAGCGGTCAATCAACGTCAATAGCACGTCTCGAGTGACTACCCTGAAGGAGGGTGGACCAGCAGTCCACCAGCCTTCAGACGAACCACTAACCATAGAGAAAGCATCAGCCACGGAGGGCTTTGTCAGCCTTGTCGCAAGGGTGGTTTCCACAAAGCCAGACGTGATAGTGAAGAGGGACGGGTCCGGGCAACTCAATGTCGTCAGAGGGAGGCTTGCAGACTCCACGGGGAGCATTAGCATGCTTTCATGGGCCGATTTCGATCATGAGCCTGGCTCGTTGGTCAGAATAGAGGGCGCGACGATAAGGAGATTCAGGGAAACCCCCGAGGTAAACATCAGTGACTCCACCACCGTGGAGGTCTATCACGACAACTCATTTGCAAGCTTAGATCAGCTTTCCTCTTCAGTGAAGAGCAGCATCTCCGATCTTAGGAATGGCATGAGGGACGTTGAGATAACCCTCCAGGTGGAGTCATGGAGTCAGAGGTCGTTCACATCAAAGGATGGCACTGAGAGAGTTGTGCGAAGTGGCGATGTGATGGATCCAACCGGCCGTTGCAGGTTGACTGCTTGGTGTGACTTCGATCCAAAGCCCGGCGATTTCATCCATCTGAAGGAAGCCCGCGTGCAATCATGGCAAGGCTCCCCAGATCTTGTGATAGACGACATCTCCCAAGCCACAAACCTGGACAACCCTGCTTGGGACCAGATTGACCCAGAGGATCACTGGGTCAATGTAGACCTCACTGAGTTAGTGGGAGGCGGGACCAGGAGGGGAATAAGGACCAGTGGGACGATAGTCTTCGTCACCAACGACTCTGGAATAATCGAGAGGTGCCCAGAAACTCTGCCCGATGGAAATAGAAAATGCAGGAAGAGGCTAAGAGATGGAAGTTGTATTGATCATGGTGCTCAGAGGGGGGAAGAGGACTTGAGAATCCGACTCGTCCTGGACAACGGGGTGTCGAACGTTTCTTTACTGCTATCGAAAGAACCAGCGGAGGCCTTCCTCAAGATGTCACAGGCGGACGTAGCGGAGAAGATTTCCAAGGATGGCCAGGAGTTGTTCCTGACGTCCATAAGGGAGGAGTCTCTTGGCAGGAACGTCTCAGTTAATGGCTTAGCTCTCATTGACGATCAAGGTGCAATGATACTTGCCGACAGCGCGACCTTGGATAGCACTCCTGCCTCGGATGCAGCCAATCTAGTAATGCAGAAGTGGGGGGTGGCACTATGATGGAGGGCCAGAGAAGGGTCAGGCAAAGCGCGATTAGGATGCTTGCAAGAGAGTACTCCGACTCTTCCTTGACAGAGGTCGGAGTAGGCGAATTCGACCCGTCTTTCGTAGTCACTAAGCTAGGAGCAAGAATCAACAGAGCACTAGTTGGAGGGGTAATAGACAGGATGGAAAGGAGAGATGGCGACAATGGCCCAAGCTATTCCGGTTCACTCAGGGATCCAACTGGCAGCCATGTATTCAATATCGCTCCATTCCAGCCAGAGCTCCATGCAGATGCCGAGGAACTTCTTGCAAGATTCGAGTCCGGCGATAGATTTCTGATGATACTGGTAGGGCGCTCTAGGTGGTTCGAACAAGAGGATGGGGGAGTATTCATGTCCCTTAGGGCCGAACAGTTCACAGTTTGCGACAAGGAGACTTACTCGATGTGGCTAGTCGATGCTGCAGACTCCACCCTTCGTAGATTGGATGCGTTCGAGAAGTCAATCGGTATCGACCCAGATCAAAATTCCATGGAGGGAGCAGGCGTCCCCTCAGACCTAATCAAGGGACTTATAGCGGCCCGGGAACACTACCCAGAGTTCGACAGCGAGAACTATCAAGTCGGAGTGCTTCAAGCGCTATCCGCCGCCTCGGGGAGATCCAATCTAATCCAAGAAGCCCCTGAACCCTCTGGTGATTCAGGCCACGAAGGGAATGATGCAGAATCAGGTGCAACTGCTCCAATAGAGCCAGCGGGCGACCTGCATGGGACAATCATAGCGACAATCAAAGCTAGAGACTCTGGAGAGGGTGTTGAGTACGACTCAATTATACTCTCTTGCGTAGAATCCGGCTTCTCGAGAGAAGATGCGGAAGACGCTCTGGAGAGCCTTAGGGACATAGATGGAGCAATTATCGAACCAAGATTTGGCTTCTTCAGAATTCTACCGACTAGTTAGAATCAGGCCTTTCTAGGACTCTCTGGGCCCCTCGCATCGTTTCCTTGATCCTGGTCCTAGATGTGCTGCTAACCACTTCCTCGCGAAGCGTGTTCCTGGACTGCTCCATCCCAAACTCCCCCAATCTGGCCCCCTTTATTTCCGCCATGTCCGTGGCAACCCTCGACATTCTAGTTCTGACTGCGTCATCTTCTACCGGCCAGCCTCTCCTGATTGCTAGCCTCAGGATCAACTCCTTCTGAGCTTCACCCCATCTGCCGCCATGACCTCTGAGGATGGTTCCGACCATTCTTTCCAGGTCGCTAATCTTGGATACCACGAACTTAAGGTCGGTTTGAACGCCTTGATCAAGCCTCTCAGCACCCAATATTATGGCATCTGCAGCATCTTCGAGAACTGCTTGAGGGGGAATATCATGGAAGTTAGAGTCAATCTCCAATGGGTATTCTTCAGCAGAAACACTCTCATCTCTCGTATATTGGTCGCCCCTTTGCTCTACGGCATCTGGAATCCCGTTTCTTCTGAGGCTCCTCTTTATCCTGCCCCATCCATTCAGCTGATTGGTCAATACTCCAGCGACTCTCCCCATCAGAATGGTTCGGTTGCCCGTGAGTGGACTTTCGAGTCTCACACACATCTCATGCAGGTCGTCCCTATCCATCTCAGCGAGTTTTTCTATCGTCATTCTCCTGGAGTCGAAGTTCAGATGGAGCCATAGGCGCTGCCTCCTTTCTCTCTGCGAACCAGAAGACTTGACTCCGAAAATCTTCAGTACTTCTCCCAGATCTTTATGGGACATGGATTGGATTCCATCCCATGAAAGATCAAGGTCGGGAAGTACCAGATGGTGAATTAGTCTAGCCCGTATGACTTCCACGGACCCACTCTTCGAGATGCCCAGTTCCTCGGCCCTTTCCCTGAGCTCGACCAGCCTACCCCTGTAGAGGGTGTCCAGCACATACATGTCGTAATCCATAGTGCTCTCAAACTGTCTCCGACATCTCTACATGATATCGCTTGCGTGTCCAGAGGAGTTGGAATACGTATTTTACGCATCCCGCTTAATCTTCCAGCGTGATGAATGACGGAGTGTCCGGATCTGTGTGGAAATCCTTCGGAACATCCCTGGAAGTCTCCTTGAGCAGTATTTCCCAGTCACGCAATGAGGCTATCGTAGCCCTCTCAACGTCAGAGTGCCTGACTACTCTGTGCATTCCAACTGTCTTCTTCCCATTCTTGGAAACAAACTCGATCCTGAACTCGACGTGAACCTCGTCCTCAATGACATCTCCGTCAGGATTTTGACAGACCTGTTCAAGAAGCAGGTCGCGGGTATTCTCCGCCTGTTTAATCAGGGACCTAACTTGCCTATGCCTGACCAATATGCCAGTCTTTTCCAGCATGTCTTCATCCAGAGAACCAATTAGGTTGTCATGCACCCACCAAGACGTCTCCCCCTCCTTCTCAGAGATTTGTTCCGAGATGCTAACGGGAAACATCCTCCTGGCGATCAGGACTATCAGATCCGAATAGGGGAGGGGCAGGAAACGGGGTTCTCCAGCATTCTGTGGGTCTGGGAGGAGTGAATGCCTCCTGCTGACCAAGCCAGCCTCCTCGTAAACTCCCCTTTGAGTGACAAATCCATCAATCTCCCCCGAATCCCTGAGCTCCTCCATCCACCTAACCGAGGAAACTGGGTCTCCAGGGGGGGCGTCCTTTCCAGAAATTGCTGAGTACGCCCCTGGATCAAGAATCCTGATTCCCTTCCTTGCTCTCCTAAGCTGCCTCCTGACCAACTTCTGACCGCACAGTATGATTGCAGACTTGGGTTGATACTGCAACTTGTTGTCAGAGACTAGAATCGAATAGGGTCTTTGAGGTGTCCTGGCTCCAACGATTTCCAGTCCCGCTTGCAGAATCTCCAGCCTTCTTCCATGGATTAGAGAGGCCGGGACGGCTAAGACGTCGGCCTCTCCAGAATCCAACATGGAAAGGCCACTGTCAAGATCCCCAACTTCTAGGCACTCTACTTCCATCTCCGGGGCATTGCCTGAATTTAGGAAATTGGCGAAATTATTGGATACGGAACACCCAACTGTGTCCAACATTGCAAGGAGTAGTTGTTCCGTCATCGCATCCACCTCTAGGGAGGGAGCACGCCTTGTGCCCGTACGGGCCGCGCGCACACTTGTTGATATATGCGACCCTATTCGAGAAGCCTGAGGGACATGGCTTCGAAACTATCAGTCAAGCGAGGCTTGAACAGTAGATTGAACCTCTTCGAGGAAGAATTGGAGGCATTGGTCCAAGAAGCAACATTGTCTGCGGAGTCCCCTGCAATGTCCCTGGCTAGGGGCGTACTTCTGTCCGGTGGAAAGAGGATTAGGCCCCTGCTCGCCATTCTTTGTTATGAGGCCGCAGGAGGAAAGGACGTAAACGACGTAATGAACCTAGCCTTGTCATCCGAGCTGATTCACACGGCTACCCTCATTCACGACGACATCTACGACCAGTCTCGATTCAGGAGAGGGAGGCCAACCATCCACTCCTCCCACGGTCTACCTCATGCGATTATCGCTGGTGACTACCTATTCGCGTTGGGGTTTGCGAAAGGGGGCACCTATGACTTAGATGTCGTGGATCTAATCGCAAGTGGATGCACCAACGTCGCTAGAGGGGAGTTGCAGCAGTTTGACCACATAGGCGATCTTTCCACTACTCCCGAGGACTACTACTCCATAATCGATGGAAAGACAGTGGCTCCGTTTGCTACGGGCGCGAAGTGTGCCGCCCTAGTCGCTGGGGCTTCTGCCGAAATAGCTGATTTGATGTTTGACTTCGGAACCGAGTTCGGGAGGGCGTTCCAGTTAGTTGATGACCTCCTCGATCTAACTGGTGACTCCGAGATGGGCAAGCCAAAGGGTACGGATGTCCATGAGGGAAAGATGACACTCCCCTTGATACATGCACTGACCACTCTTCATGGCACTGAGAGGGAGCAGCTAGCCGATGTCCTGAACAATTTTAGTGATGATAGGTGGAACGAGTTGCACTCTTTGCTGGAAATTTCCAACTCCTTAGGTTATGTAGAACAGCTTATCCGGAATCACGTAGATAGATCCCAGGAAATACTGTCTTCTTTACCACAATCCGAAGCTAGAGATCTCATGTCGGAAGTGGCATTGGTATCGAAGAAAAGAAGGATTTGAATCGCAGGGATAGCATGTCAGATGGCGATGCCGACTGGGATGTGATTGTGATTGGCGGTGGGCCCGCTGGGTCGACAGTAGCAAGATACGTTGCAGAGGGCGGACATAGGGTATTGGTGATGGACAGCAGAGATTCGATAGGTTCTCCCTTGCAGTGCGGAGAGCTCGTTCCCTCCAATGATGAGATGAGGAGGCTCTGCCCCGATGTACCGGATATCGACGACTTACTTCAGACGCCAGAAGATGCGATATCCATGAGAACGAGGGAGATGCACATAGTTCCCCCCTCCGGTCGACCTCTGAAGTACCAGTTCGAGGGACTAATGCTCAACAGAGTCGCCCATGACGAGTGGTTAGTTGAATTGGCATCTTCCAAGGGGGCCAATTATCTGACTGGAGCGCACGTGGAGTCGATTTCCGGAGAGTCCGTATCGCTGAGGGACGGCAGAAAGTTCACAGGCAGGGTCATTGTTGGGGCAGGCGGCCACAATGACCCACTCAGAAGGGACCATTGGGACGAGTCCGGACTAAAGATACCCATCAAGTTCGTACTCATGGATGGAGACTTTGGAGAGGCGGTCGAGTTGCACTTCGGCTCGATGGCCCCAGGGGGTTATGCATGGGTATTCCCCAAGGAGGGGGGAGCGAACATAGGGGTGGGAATTCAGAAGAAATTCTCGAAGGGCAAGTCACTCAATATCTTCACCGACGATTTTGTTGGAAGGTATGGTGGTCAGGTCACATTCAGCGGTGCTGGCTCTCTCCCAATGTCAGGGACAATAGACACCTTCGTGAAGGGAAACTATCTGTTAGTGGGGGATGCCGCTGGAATGGTCCTCCCGAGTAACGGAGCAGGCATCACAATCGCGATGATAGGTGGCAGGATAGCAGGACAAACGATTGTCAGGCACCTGGATCACGAAACTCCACTAACGGATTATGAGGTAGAGTGGAATCGACAGATGGGAAAGGTGATGGGAAACTCGAAACTTTCTTTCCGGTTGGGGAGTCTAATTCTAAGGCTCCCTGATTGGATGATAAACATGGCATTCAATCGCCTGACTAAGGCCCTTGTATGGCGCTCCGTGACCTGTAGGAAACTGTTGTTCTGAGGGCTCGCTCAGTCATGGTTTGGTTTGGTGGCTTCCCAGATTGTCGCCATCCCAGGGAAAATCACCTTTGACTTGACATCCGAGAATCCCTGCTCCTCGATCATCCTGACGTAATACTTGGTGGTTCCGAAGCTTGAGTATGTCTTGGTCAGCCACTTCCAGGGGTGATCTCCAGACTTGTATATCATCCTGGCATATGCGCTGACGTACGTCCTCATCCACAGCCATCCCAGAAATCCGTGGAACCCATTCATCTTGGCAGGGTCAATAATCACAATCTTCCCTCCTGGCTTGAGGACCCTCAGGGACTCCGATAGCCCCCTCCTCTTGTCGTACCAGTCTCTGAATGAGAAAAGCGAGCAAACGGCATCGAAAGAATCGTCCTCGAAGGGTAGCTCCTCAGCAGTCCCTTCGACGAAGGTTGCAGGGGAGTCGCCTCTGGATGAGCGAGAGGAGTTCACTCTCGGCTCCGCAACCCTGATCATTTCCGGAATAGGGTCCAAGCAGAAGAGTTCGCCCCCCTCGACATCTTCAGCAAAGCTTCCAGGGCCACACCCTATCTCCAGTAGTCGGCAATTCTCAGGTAGCCGTCCCCTGACCATGCGACGCCATCTGGAGACCTGTCCGAGAGTGGCAATTCGATTCACCCGGTCGTATACTGGGATGGTGGCCTCTAGGTTTCTCTGGAGCTCGGCCCAGTCCTCGTCCCCTATCCTCTCGCTGTCCACGAACTACCCGTCATGCGGCCTGTATTTGGAGGGTTCCCGAAACGCCTCTCTTTGCATCCATATCTTGCTTCGGTGATAGTCACAAGGTTACCATCATAAACTCCACAATGTTCGCCGATGCACCGTAGGTGCTGTTAATGGGCAGAGAAGACGTACTCCATGCCATAAGAAAGGCTGAGAATGATGCAAGAAACACCGTCTCAAAGGCAGAGTCTGATGCCTCGGAGATTATCTCCAAAGCGAGACTCGCCGCCACCGAGATCGTTCAAGAGGGCCGCTCAGAGTCAGAAGCGAGTAGCCAGGGTCTGATATCCGATGCCAGGGCCTCTGCAGAGGCAGAGGCGAAGAAGGTATCAGATCAGGGAGACTCGTCGATAAAGTCGATACACAAGGGCAGTGATGGGAACAGAACAGCAGCTGTGAAGACGGTACTGGATGCTTTCAGATCCTAGATTAACAAGGAGGTCCTCAGATGTCACAGGTCAACACCCAGCAGATGGGGAGACTTGTTGCTGCAGGAAGCATAGAGAATCTGGATGAGGCAGTCAACGCTCTCGCACGATTAGAGGCACTCCACATCATCGACTATGACGGCTCTGAGGACGGCTTCTCGTTGGGTTCACCTAATCCATCCTCGGAGGATGTTGGTAAGGTGCTGGTGAGAGCACGTTCGGCCGCATCGATAATTTCAACTGATGGCCCTGACAATCCAGTTCCTCAGGCACCGGTTAGGAAGAGCCTGTCAGACGAACTCCCCTCCAAGATAGACGAACTCCTGCAGGCAAGTTCGAGAATTGACGACCTGGAAAATGAGATTTCTGCCCTCGGAGAGGAGATGGGCGGACTTTCAATGGTGGCACCCCTGGGGATAGACATCGAACTACTCGGGGGATATGACTCCGTTTCCTCATTTGTTGGAACCGTTACAGATACAGACGCCGCGGCCGCAGCAGTGGGCCAAGGAGGAATCCTCTTCCAAGCGAAGAAGGGAAATCAGAACATTGTTGCCGCCTTCGTTCGTTCGGAGGAATCCCAGTCAACCGCTTCATCACTAGAATCAGCGGGTTTCGAGTCATTGGCCCTTCCAGAAGGAAGCGGCTCGGCCTCAGAGAGGCTAGAGAAAGCATCCTCCGCGAGAGACGTATTAGTGAGTGAGAAAAACGAACTAATGGAGAAAATCGCCGCATGGGAGAAATCCAACGGAGAGATGCTTGCTTGCGGCCTCGAAGTTCTTGAGAGGGATCACGACGTACTCACAGCACCCGTTAGAATCGCCGTATCGGAACATGCTTTCGTATTGGACGGATGGCTAGTTATGGGTCGCGCCGATGAGGTGCAGAAGGAACTCAAACAAGTATGCCTCTATACGGAAGTAACTCCATTTGAGATGGAAGCGGGAGGGGGCGGACATGGACATTCGGACCATGATCACCACCAAGAAATGCCACCAATCGCATTCCAAGACAGGAACACTAGCAAGCCAATGGAACTACTCACTGATGCAGTCGGGCGGCCCGCATACGGGAGGATAGACCCTACAGTTTTCATGCTGGTGACCTATCCAATATTCTTCGGAATCATGCTAGGGGACATGGCATACGGCCTGATTACAATGGGGCTGGGAATCATGCTAATACAAAGATCGGGTACCAACGAGATGCTCAACTTGGGGGGAAAGTTTCTGATGTACATAGGGGTTGGAACCGTTGTATTCGGTTACTTATACGCCGAATTCGCCGGTTGGGAAATCTTCCCTCATCATGGAAGCAATCCTGCCGAGGCTCTTCAGTTCCTCTACCCAGCTATTGACCAAGGGGCATATCACGTCTGGAGCGCCTCATTCCCACTGGGGATAGAGTTGGCTTTCCCCTTCCACAGGGTGGTCATGGTAAGCGATCACGGGAATCTAGAGCACCTAATCCTGCTCACGATATATCTTGGCGTAATACATGTCTTCCTTGGATTGATTATCGGATTCCGCGACATCATGCTATACGGGAATGGTCATGGAGGAGTGGGATTCATCTGCGCCTTCTTCGAGAAAGGAGTGTGGATGGTCCTCCTGGTTGGGGGGTTCCTCTTCGCCTACGGTTTCCTAGGTCCCTCGGACGCTGAGTGGATGCTGATGCCAGGGGCGGCGATTTGCGTCTCGGCCACTGTGATGCTAATGTGGACCTTGTACAACTACCATGGAGTCCCCTTCCCGATAAACATTGGATTGGCGCCCATTGAGGCGGTCGGCATGATGCCTACAGTGATCTCCTACGTCAGACTATTCGCCGTGGGAGTCGTGGGCGTCAAGATAGCCGAGACTGGAAACGAGAAACTATTCTCTCCCATGATGGATATCATTTCCGATGGTGGCCAGGCTTGGATGATCCCAGTCCTATTCCTAGGTTGGTTGGCAGTGCAGTTCTTCGCATGGGGGCTCGGTGTTTTCAGCCCCAACATCCACGCAGCGAGGTTACACTTTGTAGAGTGGATGAGGCAATATTACGATTCAAGCGGGGAGGAGTTCAGGCCATTCGGCCTGCGCTCTAGATTCGTGGAGGTAGATTAGATCAGATTCCAAGCCTAGGCTTGAAAGAAAAATGGAGGAAAAAAGAATGAACAACAGAAACACAATGAAAGGAATGAGCGCCCTGATGGCCCTATTCTCGTTTGCAATGATTGCATCCGTGGTATCGGCCGCAGAGGGAGACACAACCACCGCACACTGGGACGCAGCAAAGCTCGGAGCTGGCATAGCTCTCGGTCTGGCGGGCGTCGGTACTGGATTGAGCCAGGGACCTATCGGAGCAGCAGCAGTGGGAATGATTGCTGAGGACTCCAGTAAGTTCGTTACTGGACTAATCTTCACAGCTCTACCTGAGACTATCGTTCTGTTCGGATTCCTTGCACTATTCCTGCTCTAAGCAGGTTTGCGAGGCCGAGGGACGAATTATTGACGTGAGGTTAGAAGAATGACATTAGATGCTTTAGCGGCCGAAATCGCCAGTCAGGCGAAGGCCGAAGCTAAGTCAATCATCGAGGCTGCCAAGGCAGAGGCCAAGCGCATCGAAGACGATGCCAAGGCAGAGGCCGCCACAGCTGCTTCCGAGGCGGAAATGCGAGCATCACGAGACAGTGAGCAGCTTTCCGTGGAGGTCGTGGCATCGGCAAGGCAGGCCAATCAGAAGAGGGCGTTAATCGCGAGAAGGGAAGAACTAGACTTGACATGGGGATCAGTAAGGGAACAAGTTGCTTCACCGGACTTCAAGGGACGTTCTGAGCTGATAGCAGGTTTACTGAAGGAGGCCGGGGGAGCCGACTCGGATATGGTAATGAGGCCCGTTTCCACGGATCGCAAGGCCCTTTCATCATCCAATTTCCAAATGGGAGATGATATTGACGGGCTCGGCGGTTTTGTCCTAGAGTCAAAGGATGGATCAATGGTTCTAGATTACCGCTTTGATAGTCGCTTAGAGGCTGCTTGGAAGGCAAGTCTCGGCGCGGTTAATGCAGCACTTTTTGGAGAGTAATTGAGGCGATATAATGGCAAGTATGGCAAATGGTCGTTCGAACCTATACAATGCCGCAGCCCGGGCCAAGGCCCGAAAGGCAGCATTGATCGATACGACTAGAATGCGCCAGCTTCTCCAACAAGGTCCAGAATCAATAGGAGTCAGCATAGGTGAGTTGGGGTACAGGGCAGAAATGGACATGTACGCCTCCAGGATGAGTGGGGCAGATGCCGTTGAGGCAGCCCTTTTCCATAACATGGACAATGACCTGTCGCAGGTACTGCGATTTTGCCAGGGACATCTCCGTTCTCTAGTCGCTATCTACGTCGAGAGATTCGACTACGAGAAGGCGAAGACCGTGCTACGTGCGGTAAACGGAGGTGCTTCAGACGAGCTGATAGAGACTCAGATACTGCCATCAGAGAATCCAAGAAACGCCTCGTGGTTGCAAATTGTCAGAACCACGGAGGGCCTCACTGAGGCCGTGGAAGCAATGTCTGGCACTTCTTGGGGACGGATCCTCTCCAAATTGGACGGTGAACCAAATTTGGAGGATTACGAGAATGCACTCGACATGCAATACTTCTCAGATGCCCTGAAGGCAGTTAAGGGAAGGGATGGCAGCCCCAGGTTACTAAGATACTTGAGAATGGAAATTGACCACAGGAATGTGATAAATCAATTCCGAGGTATCCGTCAGGCAATGTCCCAGGAAAAACGATCCTCCATCGTTATCCCTGGTGGCAAGATTGATCCGGCAACTATGAGGCAAGCATCACAGGCAGAGACGGATGAGGAACTAATTGAGTCACTCCGAAGGAGCGGTTCATTTGATGACACTGGCTTTGAAGAGGCCATGTCTGAGTCCAAGAAGATCGGTTCACTGGATCCATATGCTGAACTCATGTCGCATCAAAGGCATGCGATGCTGAAGAGATTCTCTCATCTCAGCCCAGTCTCTCCTTTCCCCGTTATACATTACATTGAGTGTAAGGCACTCGAAGTTAGAAACCTAAGACTGCTAGTGCGCGGCAAGTCTGTGGGCCTCCCAGATGAGGTAATTGAAGCGCATTTGGATTACTGAGGTGAGTAGATGGAAATAGCAGTCGTAGGTCCGCTCGAATTCACTCTCGGATTCCAGTTAGCGGGTGTGAAGAATCTTCACAACCCCGCTGATCACGAGGAGATGGCCGATATTATCCGGTCCCTTCTCGGCCAGACAGAGATAGGAGTCGTCGTCGTAGACAACTCCGATCTAATCATTCTCCCGGAAAGATTGCGGATGCAGATCGCCGAGAGCGTCACTCCCACAGTGTTGGGAATAGGGACAGAGGAGGACAATACCCTCCGTGAATCCATCAAGTCGGCTCTAGGAGTAGACCTTTGGAAGTAGAAAACAAGAATCAAAAATAATGGAAGTGAAAAAATGAGTGAAGAGAATGGAGTAATTTACCGGATATCCGGGCCAGTGGTAACAGCAATTGGAATATCGCCTAGAATGTACGAGGTCGTTAGAGTAGGACATGAGGGTCTGATGGGCGAGGTAATCGAGTTACACGGAGAACAGTCAGTTATACAGGTCTACGAGGAGACGTCTGGAATCAAACCGGGCGAACCCGTCGTTAGGACTGGTCAGACACTGTCCGTGCAACTTGGGCCCGGACTCTTGACTCAGATCTACGATGGAATCCAACGCCCACTTCCCAAGTTGGAGGAGACCATGGGCGTCTTCATCACCAGAGGAGTCGATGCAGACGGCCTTGATTTGGAGAAGAAATGGGACTTCAACGCCACTGCGAAGAAAGGTGACGAGGTCAGCTCCGGACAGGTAATCGGAACAGTACAGGAAACCGAGACCATCGAACATCGGGTCATGGTCCCACCTAACGTCTCAGGGAAGGTGAAGAGCATCAAGTCAGGGACATTCAACATTACCCAACCAGTCTGCACTCTTGACGATGGGACAGAGATAGCAATGATGCAGGAGTGGCCGGTCCGCTCTCCAAGGCCATTCGTTCAGAAGTACGCTCCTGACGTGCCCCTGATTACGGGCCAGAGAATACTCGACTTCCTTTTCCCACTCGCCAAGGGGGGAACTGCGGGAATCCCCGGCCCCTTCGGATCAGGTAAAACTGTCACTCAGCAGCAACTAGCGAAGTGGTCCGATGCACAGATCGTGGTTTACATTGGATGCGGAGAGAGGGGCAACGAGATGACGGAGGTTCTCGATGAGTTCCCACATCTAATAGACCCAAATACAAACAAGCCACTGATGAACAGGACTGTGATGATAGCCAATACGTCCAACATGCCCGTGGCTGCTCGGGAGGCTTCAGTGTACACTGGAATAACCATAGCAGAGTACTTCAGAGATATGGGGTATAACGTGGCTCTTATGGCAGACTCCACCAGCAGGTGGGCGGAAGCAATGAGGGAGATTTCTTCCAGACTCGAAGAGATGCCAGGTGAGGAAGGATACCCTGCTTACCTATCAAGCAGGCTCGCCGAGTTCTACGAGCGCGCAGGTAGGGTCAGGACACTTGCCGGAGACGACGGCTCAGTCTCTGTTATCGGGGCTGTTTCTCCGCCAGGGGGGGACATTTCGGAACCTGTAAGCCAGGGGACCTTGAGAATTGTCAAAGTTTTCTGGGGTCTAGACGCTGGATTGGCCAGGCAAAGACACTTCCCTGCCATTAACTGGCTGAGTTCTTACAGTCTGTACCCACAGGCGCTTGATCAGTGGTACCGGGACAACATCGCATCTGACTTCCCCGAAGTAAGAACGGATATCAGCACCCTTCTACAGGTTGAGGCAGAGCTTCAGGAGATCGTTCAGCTGGTGGGTTCAGACGCACTCCCTGTTGATCAGCAACTCACTTTGGAAGTTGCGAGGATGATTAGAGAGTTCTTCCTCCAGCAGAACGCTTTCCACGACGTCGACACATTCAGTGACCTAGATCTCCAGTACCACATGGCAAGAGCGATCCTCTCCTTCCAGGAGGAAGCAAAGAAGGCCATAGCTGGAGGGGCACAATTGGAGGACGTTGTCAACGTTCCAGCCAGGACTGACCTAATGAGAGGTCGTTTCGAGAAGGGTTACGACAAGAGGATAGGGGAACTGGTGACTGAAATGGGGCAGCAGATTGCTGCTAGTATGGAGGCCAACTGAGAGGTGATATCATGAGCGGAAAAGAATACAGAACAATAACTGACGTAAAGGGTCCACTAGTGTTCCTAAACAAAACAGAACCAGTTTCATTCGGCGAGATCGTTCAACTTCGCCTTAGCGACGGTTCAATGAAGAACGGACAGGTTCTCGATACCTCTGATGACCAAGTAATCGTGCAGGTATTCGAAGGAACGTCATCGGTTGACAGGCAGACCGGCGTAAAATTCCTCGGGGACGTCTTCAAGCTCCCTGTTAGCAAGGGTCTGATTGGAAGAATCCTAGACGGCGCGGGAAGGCCCAGGGATGGAGGCCCCGAAATTGTCGCCGATGAAATGGCAGACATCATCGGTGCAGCAATTAATCCGTATTCCAGACAGAGCCCAGAGTCTTTCATCCAGACTGGGATTTCAGCTATAGACGCATGCACGTCACTTGTTAGGGGGCAGAAACTCCCTATCTTCAGTGCCAGTGGGTTGCCTCACAATGACATAGCACTACAGATTGCTAGACAAGCAAAGTTGGTGGGTAGCGACGACGATTTCGTGGTTGTTTTCTGTGCAATGGGGATAACGGCAGAAGAGTACAACTTCTTCGTCCACGATTTGGAGAGAACAGGCGCATTGGAGAACGCGGCACTCTTCGTCAATCTGGCTGACGACCCAGCGGTCGAGAGGCTAATCACCCCAAGACTCGCACTAACTGCAGCCGAGTATCTGGCCTTTGAGCACGACTACCACGTACTGGTCATTTACACAGACATGACAAACTACTGCGAGTCTCTAAGACAGATTGGTGCAGCAAGAGAAGAGGTCCCAGGACGTAGAGGGTATCCCGGTTACATGTACACAGACCTAGCAATGCTTTACGAAAGAGCGGGATTGGTCAAGGGCAAGAAGGGTTCAATCACCCAGTTCCCAATTCTGACAATGCCGGGCGATGACATAACTCATCCAATTCCCGATCTGTCGGGATACATCACAGAGGGACAGATAGTTATCTCTCGTGAGCTCCACCAGAAGGGAATATACCCGCCAATCAACGTTCTGCCCTCTCTATCTAGGCTAATGAACGCAGGTATAGGGCCAGGAAAAACGAGAGAGGACCACAAGTCGGTTTCCGACCAACTTTACGCCGCATACGCACAAGGCCGGGAGTTGAGGGGTCTAGTTGCGATCGTGGGAGAAGACGCGCTTAATGAGAGAGATCTGCAACTGCTAAAGTTCTCCGATATTTTCGAGGATCAGTTCTTGAGACAAAGTAGAGACGAAGATCGTTCGATAAATGAGGGAACACTAGATTTGGCGTGGGACCTACTTTCAAATATCGACACTAAGTATCTGGTCAGACTAGACCAGAAGTGGATTGACAAGTACCATCCAACGGACAGAAAGGACTCGGAAGAGGAATAATTACTCGGGAGGTGATTGAAACATGGCTCTAGACATCAAGCCCACCCGGTCAGAGCTGATCAATCTGAAGAGGAGAATCAAGCAGACATCCAGTGGCTACAACCTACTCAAGATGAAGAGGGACGGCCTGTTTCACGAATTCAGAACACTTCTTTCCGAGATGATAGCTGCCAGGGAGGAATTAGTCGGGACTTACAGAGAGGCCCTTCAGGCAATCAGCCTAGCTTCCTCCATAGAGGGCGGACTATCTGTGAAGAGTGCTGCTATAGCGGCGTCTAAAAGACCAGAGGTCACCGTTTCTAGGAGGAACATTATGGGAGTGGTGGTGCCTAAAGTGGACGGAGAGAATCTGAAACTGTCCATGGAGGACAGGGGTCTTGGGCTAGTCGGCGGTTCTCCATACATAGATGAGGCGGCCGACTCTTACTCCTTACTTATTGAGAAGGTAGTCAAGGCAGCCGAGATGGAGGCGACCCTGAAGAGGCTACTTGAGGAAATAGAGGCTACTAAGAGAAGGGTTAACGCTCTAGAATTCAAGGTCATACCAGAGATGAAAGAGGCACAGGCCTTCATCCAATTGCGCCTCGAAGAGATGGAAAGAGAAGAAACATTCAGACTCAAGAGATTCAAGAATAAGTGAGGAGGTATTCGCTCTCGTAGAGAGCGAGGGGTCAAAACACACCACTTCTGGCACTAACTGTGAGTGAGGCGCAGCCGACCCCAGCAAGACTCGTTTTGGACAATGAGACATGGGGCCATAGGGATCTGGCCGAGGTAATCGCCTCGAGGTATTTCATTCTCGGAGATGACGAGATGGGCTTCGCCTCATGGGGCGTGAAGGGACTCAATGGAAACGACGAGAGCGACTGTCTAGTGAGGCTGAATGAGCACCTCGCCCCGCTCGGAATGATCGGTGTAATGGATTTGGGAAATCCGCCCGTCCTATCAATCTCAGAGCTTCCCAGCCGTGTACCGGTATTGCCGAAGTGGCAGCAATCAGCAGTCTGGCTCGCCATGTTTTCATTCATGACGATGGCAGGTGTCGGACTAATATCCCGGAATAGTCCGGAAACGGTATTTGGGATCGATGTTCTTTCACAGGCCGCCCTTACATTCTCTCTGCCACTCATCGGGGCAGTCGCTCTTTCTAGTGAAGTTAGGAAGCTAGTTGCAAAGAGCCACGGAATCATATTGAAGGGACTTTTCCCCCTGGGATTCCCCCTCGCTGATGCAGTCTGGCCATTCGGTTTAGCTGGATTACTCCCGCAGAATCGACCAGATCAAGTGCCATATCCCAACAGAAGGGCATTAGCACACATCGAAATTTCTGCTCCGCTGGTGACCTTCTTCTGCGGGGTTTTCCTGTCAATAGTAGGACTGAGCCTCACCTCGAGCAGCCCTCCTGGTCTGAATTCATCTCCATTGGTAATATCTGCAAATCCAATATTGGAGATAATTTCCACCTCATGGCTTGGCGAGGATTTGGATGTGAGGCTGCAGTGGTTGCACCCAACTGGGGTGGCTGGACTGGGCCTTTGCGTGGTGTCATGGATAATGCTGATGCCAATACCCGGATTTCCCGGGGACCACTTAATGCATGCCATACTTGGTCCAGATAGGGTTCTAGCAGAAGAAAACCAGACATACATTTTCGCATTCACTCTAGTGGTCATGGTATTGGTTTTCTCAAGTGAGACTTGGGTGCCCTGGCTATTCCTGGCCGCCCTCGCGACTTGGAGGAGATTCAGTCCCAATCCTGTCCTTGACCCATTCGTCGTGGACGAGCACACAGGGCTTGATGACTTGTCAAGAAATAGAATTGTGGCAGTAATTCTAGTCATGCTGATGTCGGCCTTTCCCGGAATCAACGGTGCTTACCACCTATCAGATTGGGATGAGGGACTTTCAACCGATTCATGGCCGTTGTTTGTTACCTTCCAAGATGGGGAGTCTCACATCGAACTCATCCTAGAGCCAGAGGGAGTCTTGCCGGTTTCAGGCTGGCTACAGGTACGCATAGAGGGCCCCTATTCATTCTTCCAATTAGATTCGAACTGCTTCGAACAAGGAAGTGGTCAGATGTTACACACCAACAACTCGTTGTCCGAATACTCCCCGGGAGTTTGTAGGTTCGATGAAGTCTCCCGCGCATCCCCCGGTATGCTGAACATCACTCTGAAGCAGGATTCATCAACAAATCTCGAATTTCAGACTTTCAGACTAGTAATACTTGTTGATGTAGCCAATCATGTCTCCGAGCACAGTATTGTGTTCAGCCCCTCCGAGACAACCTCATCGGTAGATCCACTATGGATAATGGTGGAGGACACGGAAACTCCTAGGATTTGCACTGAGTTAAGGGTGGTGGAAGGTGACCATGTCAACCTTTCAATGTCGTCGCCTTTCTGGTACTTCGAGAATGATACGTCCCTCGGTCCCGGAACACACGATCTATGTTTGAGGGGCCACGAAGGGGCAATGCAATCACTACCAAAGCCCTCTCCAATTTACCAGTCAGGACCTGAAATAATACTCTCCAGAGAGAACCTTTCAGATAGCCACTTGGTAATGTCCATAGAGGGAAGCTTTCCATCCTTACACATATCAGATGGAGAATGGAAGATACCAATTTCTTCTCTGGAATCCATTGTTTCCGAAATGCAAGGAGAATCACTGACACTTTCCTACATAGATTCAGGTCCAATTTTCTGCCCGTCAACCGATGTAATTCCTGAGTTAAATTCCTCTGGGGAATGGACCAGGGAACTTGCAGACAGGTCTTCCATCAGACTCCCTTCAGAAGCACTTTCCCAATCCTCATCAGAAATTGGTAACACATCCCTCAGGTTCGGAGATAGTGGCTGGCTATTGGCTTGCAGCGGTACCACTGTACAGTCTATTTGGGAAGTGACGAATGGCCCCGATGTATTGGTTTCAGGACAGGGCCTCACATTCTCATTGGAACAGACGTTAGGCAATGGCGTGTTCAACTTAGAAAGTAGGGAGAATTACTCAATTCCGATCCATCTGGAAATAACCGGTGATGCGAATATCTGGTTAGACATGCCACCTTCAGATTTTTCCGAGCTGGAGGCATTTGATTCACTATCAATCGAACTTCCATCTACCAGTGGCTGTTGCATGTCATCATGGGCAACTGTTGACCTCGAAGGAATAACACTCCACTTTGCTGCCCGTTCTCCTGAGGTCTCTTCATGAGGATAGCTGTACTAGGGGTGGGATCCATAGGGGCAGTCATACTTGGATGCCTATCGGATACCGACGCCGAGTTGGTAGCAGTCTCGAGAGGTCAGAGATCTCTAGAATTAGCCAATGAGGGAATAGTGTTGAATTCTCCCGAGGGGGCAATAGAAGTAATACCTCCGGAGAGGTACATAACAGTGGATAGCGAGGCAGGCCCAATCAATCAATCACTGAGAAAATCCTGTGATGCAGTCATAATTTCGGGAAAGTCCACTTCCACCCCTATACTGTCACAGATCGCGGAGGAATTGCTTAGTGAGGGAGGGGTTGTAATGAGTATTCAGAATGGTTTGGGGCATGCGGAGAACATTGCAAGCAGGGTGGGAAGAGAATCTGTCATCGGAGGAACAACCACGCATGGTGCATGGAGGGGGGAGACCGGAAGTCACTGGGTGGGAAGAGGCTCGATAAGAATGGGCAATCTCGATGGTGGACCTGCGAACGGGAGTGCGGAGTCGCTGTACCAATATCTGTCAGAGGCATCCCTCAATCCAGAGTGGGATTTGGACATCCAAAGGTCAATCTGGACTAAACTCCTGATTAACGTCGCAATAAACCCAATCTGTTCCATAGCAGGTGTGAGGAATGGGGCTCTTCTGGAATCGACCTACTTGTGGGATCAAGCCCTTTCCGCAATGTCCGAGGCATCTTCGGTTGCTCAGGCCAGCGGAGTGGATATCGGCGATTTGGACTTGGAAGAACTCCTTGGAGATGTTGCTAAATCCACATCTGAAAACAGGTGCTCGATGCTACAGGACTTGATGTCAGGGCGTAAGACAGAGATAGAGTCAATCTGCGGGGCGATAGTTAGCAAGGGAGAAGATGCAGGAATACCCACGCCCAGGAACTCAATCTTACTCGCATTAGTTAAGGGGATAGAGTCCTCCTCACAATTGGATTAATCAAACCAAATCTAGATTGTAATGCAGGCCCACGTTCACCCTCCTACCTTTTGAAGCGGCCACTACCATCTTGGATAACATTACCAAATTACGGAGCTCCACAAGGTCCTGCGTCGGCTTACAATTCTTCCATGTCATTGAAACCTCTTTCTCGATGTGTTCCAGCATCCTCTCAGCCCTATCCAAACGCGAGTCGCTCTTCACAATTCCAACATCTTGAGTCATCGTTGTTCTGAGTGCCTCTAGGTCAGTCCTCAGTGGGGAGTGCTCTACTAAGGTGTCTAGATCATCCGCCCTCCAGTCGGGAAGGCCTTCAGGGATATCTCGAAGCTCCCCATTATGCCACGCACTAATTATCTGTCCTGCCGCTCTGTCTGAGAAAACCACGGCCTCCAGGAGGCTGTTTGAAGCCAGTCGATTAGCTCCATGAAGTCCAGTACATGCAACCTCTCCAATCGCGAATAGCCCTGGCATCGGGATGTCACTGTGAGTCGCCCTTCCCATACTATCAACCCCTATTCCGCCAACCATGTAGTGCGCTGCAGGAGTAACGGGAATCGGATCCTCACCCAGGGAGATTCCAATTTCTGAGAGCCTACTGGATATCGTAGGAAAGGACTCCCTGAGGTCACTAGCATCAAGGTGCTCAGTAACCAGTAGAACATGTGGTTCTCCGCTCATCTTCAATTCTCGGTCAATCGCCCTGGCCACTACATCCCTCGTTCCAAGGCTCCCAAGCTCCGAGTATCTTTTCATGAACGATTCTTCACTGGGGTCCGAATGCGAATTCGAGGACGACCATTTTCCATGTTCATCAATCGTCATCAGAACCGCCCCATGCCCCCTCATTGCTTCACTGATAAGAAATGGTCTGGGTCCGCCAACAGAAAGGGAAGTTGGATGGAACTGTATGAATTCCATATCCCTGATATCGGCCCCGGCTCTGTAGGCCATGGCCACGCCATCACCAGTTGCAATTGAGGGATTCGTAGTTGCCTTGTGCATCATGCCCGAACCCCCCGTGGCGAGAACAACCACCTTAGATGGAAGCGTACGGACCTCGCCATCTGGATTCAGGCACCAGACTCCAGAAACCCCTTCCTCTGGATTGCCATGACTTCTCTGAATGAGGTCGACCGCCATCCAATTTTCCATTATTCGGAAGTCTGAGTCGGACTCAGAAGAGGCCACTTCTGTCAAGGCCCTCTCAATTTCCTGTCCAGTCCTATCTCTAGAATGGAGAATTCTAGAACCACTATGTCCGCCCTCTCTTGCCATGTCAAAAGTTCCGTCAGCCCCTCGATCAAATCTCACCCCATGTTCAACTAGATCCCTTATTCTCAGGGCCGCCTCACTTATGACACTGCGAACCACTTCTTCATCACAGAGCCCACCACCGGCCGACAAGGTGTCTTTGACATGAGCTTCTATTGCATCGGCATCATCAACGTCCAGTACTCCAGCGATTCCACCTTGTGCCCAGTTTGTTGATGAGGTACTAACCCCCTTCTTCGTAACCACAGCGACACTCATGCCTGCTCTAGCACATCTCACAGCTAGGAATAGACCAGCGATCCCGGATCCAACTACGGCCACATCAACTGGCCCTAGAGATGTGACCGAGTTCCCAATTTCCACGAACGTCCCAAGGCGAACCACCCTAGAATCTTCGCAATGTTACAGTCTCTCCCGGCGTTTCGAAACGAGCCGGAGAAACGTTGTGCTGCGCTTTTGTATGCCTCAACATTCATAGGATAAAAGGCATGGAGCCGGTGATTAGCGTCGGCGAAAACTTTTGCTGACTCTTAGGTGATGGGATGCATCTTATTCGGATTGAACTCGAGAACTTCAAGTCATTCGGCGGAGAGATGGTGATCCCATTCGACATGGGATTCACTGCTATCACTGGACCTAATGGGAGCGGCAAGTCAAATTGTGGGGACGCTATTCAGTTCGTTCTAGGGCCCAAATCTACCAAGGCACTCAGGGCATCCAATGTTTCCGAACTAATCTTCAATGGCGGAGGGAGGGGGAAGGCAGCTAAGCAGATGTCTGTGACACTAGTTTTCGCAAATGTACCAGAACATGATGGACAAAGAAGGCTAAGGATACAGGAGGATGAGGTCTCATTCACTAGGTCAGTAAGGTTGAATCGAAAGGGCGATCCAGTATCCTCGTTCAGAATAGGGGACAAGCCGTCTACTGCTACAGAAATGAGGAGGGTCCTGGCTGAAGCCGGACTTAGGGGGGACGGATACAACATAGTCCTACAGGGAGACGTCACCAATCTAGCCACCATGACCCCCCATAGGAGGAGGGGGGTGCTCGAAGAAGTCGCTGGAGTAACGGCTTATGACGATGAGATTCGAAGGGCGAATAATCAGAGGAAGCATGTCGAGAATAGCATTGAGACAATAGATTTGCTAGAGGTAGATAAGAAGAAACAACTCAAACAACTCGGCAAAGAAAGAGAACAGGCCCTCAAATTCAGGGAGCTGAAGGAAGAGAGGGACAAGTCAAAGGTTACCCTTTACCAGTCTAGATACAGGAACAGAATTGATGAGGTTAATCTTCTCGGAAATGAGAGATCAGACTATACAGATAGAGTACGAGAGTTAGACTCTTCAATCACAGAGGGCAACTCGAATCTTGTGAATTATGATGAAGAGCTGGTGAGTATTGAGGCTGAAATTAGGGAAGTTCTGGCTGGAGACGCACAGAAACTGATTCAAGAAATCCGCCAGCATGAAATTGATATAGAAACAGGCTCCGATAGGATTGGCGACCAGCGTAAGGTAATTTCTGAGTCAAAGGAAGAAGTCAATGTTCTGACGGTTGAGGTAGACAGAGCACATAGCGCAAGGAAGCAAGCAAGAGACTCTCTGGATGAGGCTAATAATGCCCTTTCACTTGCCGACGAATCACTCATTCAGGCATCCAAAGAAGAGACCGATGCTAGGAAGGCAATTGAATCGGGCGACAAGCATGCAAGAGATCTTAATCGCGCTCTAGGAAAGGCAGCCGATGCAGTTTCCTCTGCCCAGGATAACCATTCCCAAGCACAACTCGAGGCAGACAGAGCATCCCAGGCATCACAGATCGCCTCAGAGAATCTGGCAGATTTGGAGGAGAAGTACGAGGAGGCCACAATGGTCAGGGACGATCTCGAACTGATTGGAGAAGACCTAAGGGACTCAGAAGGAGACTCAGACAGGGGTTCTCTGGCGGATGATTTTCGCAGGCTTCAGAAGCAGGAAAGAGAACTCAGGGCCGATAGAGATAGATCCGAGACGAGACTAAGGGATGCAGAGAGGGACCTCAGCAAGGCAAAGGCGAGACAAGAGGCGAGGTCCTCCGCACCCGGGTCAGCCCTGACGCTGGCAGCCCTGTCCAGATTGAGGGAGAATGGCCATATCTCAGGTATCCTGGGTTCTCTAGGGGAGCTGACCTCTCCGAAGGACCCTGCACATGAGGAAGCTCTCGCAACAGCTCTCGGCAACGGGTTAAGGAGCATTGTGGTGAGGGATGATGAGGTCGCCGCCAAGTGCATAGCATGGCTACGAAAGAATAGTGGAGGGAGGGCCACTTTCTTGCCCCTCTCGAAGCTAAAGTCATCAAGGCCCCAAGGAAGGACTCTCCTCGTTGCTAGGAATCCTGGCATGATAGGTTTCGCTCACGAGCTTCTTGACTATGACCAGGAGGTGGAGACCGCAGTTCTGTATGCCAGTCGAAACACACTCCTGGTTGAGTCGATGGAAGTTGCAAGGAGAAACATGGGTGGAGTCAGGATGGTCACTCCCGACGGCTCCCTTATTGAGAGCTCAGGGGCAATGACAGGAGGCTCTTCATCCAGGGGCAACAGACCCTCATTCGGAGGTGGCCCAGTTAGGAACTCTAGTCTGGAGAGGCTAGAAGGTGCAGTCCAGGAAGCGGACCTTCTCTATTCAACTGTCGATGCCGCACTGAGGGAGACCATGACAAACATGCAATTGCTCCGTGACAGGATAAACAATGTTGACGGAAGCGATCACTCCGTCAAGGTGAGAAATTGGAAGGCAGATATGGATAGGGCGACCAAGTTGGTATCAGAGGCCGAGTCCAAAGTCATAGCCGCAAAGTCCGAACTCGATTCCTCTGAGGAAACTAGGAAGGAGAGGGAAGACGGTGCAGCATTCGCTGAAGGAGAATTGAATTCAGCGATTGAGGCCAGATCGATGGCTGCAGAAGCATTGCAAGATAACACCCCGGATCACCTTTCAGAGATACTTAGGAAGGCCGAGCAGACAAGAACCGATGCCGAGAGGACCCGTCTAGCCTCAGAATCTTCAATCTCAATCAATCAAGAAAAGCTCTCCCTTATGGAAAGCAGGATTTCCGAGCTCGAGAGACAGCTCGGTAAGCACAACGCTGCCATAGAAAAGGCGGAATCATCGATCACCACTCTTGAGAAATCTATTGAGAACTCCCGTACGGACCTCAAGGAACTAAAGACACAATCTTCACAGTTTGATGAAGAGGAGAAATTACTGACGGACAAGAGGGACACCCTCTTCGAAGAGCGTGCCAGTCTCAGGGCGTCACTTGACAGCCTTTCGAAGGAGAGGCAGACCATCAGAAGTAGAATCGATGAACTAAATGCTCAGATTCAGCAGAAGAGGGAGGCCGTGGGCGAAACAGAATCCGAACTAATGGAGGCTGGGGTGGAAATACCCTCTGAAGATGTACAACTACCAACAATTGCCGAGGCGGAGAGAGTGTTGCAGGGACTCGAACGCCGCCTCGGCAACCTCGGCGATGTTAACATGCTAGCCATTGAGCAATATGATGCAACCGCAGAGAGAATCACAGACCTGATGGATGATGGCAAGACTCTGAGATCACGCAGAGACCACTTGGTGACTATAGCAGAGCAACTCGAATCAGAGCGTAAGCTTCGATTCATGACGGTCTTTGAGCACGTCAATAGGAACTTCAGCAGAGTCTACGAGATACTTCAGCCATCTGGAAGCGGACAACTCAGACTTGAGAACAAGAAGAATCCATTCGACGGTGGATTGGACATGGCATGTGTACCCCCTGGCAAGAGCAGAAACACAAGAAGATCAGCACTCTCAGGAGGCGAGAAGTCGATGGCGGCCTTAGCACTAATCTTCGCAATACAGGATTATGAGCCAAGCCCATTCTATTACTTCGACGAAGTTGACCAGAACCTAGATCCATTCAATTCGGGCAGAATAGCAACTCTATGCAGAATAAGGAGCGAGAGGGCACAATTCATCATGGTTACATTGAGGAAGGTGAGTCTTTCCTTGGCCGACCACCATATTGGAATAACGCATGCTGGGGATGGCTGCAGTAGAAGGATCACTGACTTTGACAGAGCTGCAGCAATAGAACTCAGTGAAGAGCTAGAGGCCGAAGAGAAAGCCCAGGCCGAATCCAAGGCCGAACTCGAAGCCATGCCCGAACTCCCGAAGCCAGAAGACATGCCGAGGGTCCCAGAACCACTCACTTCCCCGAAGAGTCTGGGCGGTCTTGCAGACCGGGCGGGAGTTGAAGTCAGTGAGGACGGGGAAATTGGAGAATCAGAAAATAATGAGAGCAGCATTGAATCACTTAGGGAGAGGACAGAGGACTGGTCTGAGGATATCGAGGAAAGAAACCAGGTTGAATTCCCCGATGAACCGCCTTCTCCAGACTCCGAGGTAGAAGAACTCCCGGAGGCCGATCTAGAATCAGATTGAGGTGACAATGTGGCAGTATTAGACGGTCAAGCAATGAGGGACGACATAGTTTCCAGGCTCCTCGGGGGTGAGGCAGATTTGGCCACAAGCAAATATCTGGACAGGATTTCAGAGTTGGCTTGCATGGAGGAGGCAGAACATCAATTCCTAATTGACCCATTCGACAGATCAGTGGCTCTGGTGTTTCAGATGTTCCAGTCAAGCGATTTGGATCCATGGGATGTCGATTTATCCTGCTTCCTAGAGATGTTTTCCAGTAGAATAGAGAATTCCGAAAACATCGACCTACCAACCTGCGGTCGTCTGATAAGGATGGCATGGTCGATACTCAAGGGCCAAGCTTCGGACCTAATTGACAGGCAAGAAAGAGCTTTTGATTTTACAGAGGAGGATGATAACTGGGAATTCGAAGGGGGCTGGGAAGCCGACTTTGATGATGACGACTACAACTTCTCGGTCGGAGTATTGTCAGGTGCCGCTGATGAGGTACTCCCCTCAATGTTCGAGGGGAGAATACACAGAGATGAGGGTCGCCCTGTAACCCTAGGTGAATTAATCCTAGGATTACAAGAAGCCGGGAGGCTCGCAGAGGATCAGAGAATCAGGGAGAGGATTGCAGAGGAGAGGAGGGACGCCCTATCAGTCGCAAGAAAGAGGTTCAGCGGCAGTCTGCACGTAGAGGATTTAGAGGGGGACTTGGAAAGGACATGGGAAGCACTCATTTCCCGAGCCGAGGAGAATGGAAGCAACATCTCACTCAAGGAAATCTCTAGTGAATTGATGGACAGGTCGATGAATTCCGGCGTACAGGTTGGCGAGGCCCAAGCAGAGGCGCAGGTAACGGCCCTAGTATCCGCACTTTTCCTTACCAATAGGGGTTATACGGAATTGTCTCAAGAGCCGGGAAAAGACGGAGTCATCACCCTAAAACCACTCTGGGAGGGCGATGAGACCTTCTCGGAATTAACAAACAGACTTCACCCGAATGACGGATCACTGGGGGGGCAATAATGACTGAAGGGCCACATCTCTCCTCACTACTCGAGGCCATACTCTTCGGAGCAGGACGTTCGATGTCTGTCGATGAATTGGCCAAACTACTTGGGAAGAGGAACTTCCAGATTTCCGAATCACTATCGGAACTAAAGAAAGATATGGGGGAGAGGGAAAAGTCTGCTCTCCAACTATCGGACGTTAGTGGCAGATGGATCATAGAAGTCAATCCCTCATTGTCACAGTTCCTACCTGATTCCTTCAAACCCGAGATCCCACAAAGGCTCCTTCCAGCTGCAGCCCTGATTGCTTATCATCAGCCAATGCCTCAAGCACAACTGGTTGACATGCTGGGGCAGAAAGCCTACGACCATGTCAGGGACCTGGCAAATCTGGGGCTAATCGACAAGAGGAGGGAGGGATTAACCAGGAGGCTAACTACCACCAGAAGGTTCGCAGAGTATTTTGGTTGTCCAGAAGTGGAGTATCGAAAGGTAAAGTCATGGTTCAGGGGAGAGGCAGCTAAACTGGGTCTAACTAGTGCACAATTGGCCGCTTCATTAGCTCCTGACGAGCAGATGACGATTGCCGAGTTCACAGGTAATGAAGAAGCGACCGAGGTCGAGGCTCGGACCGAAGAGTGACTATTCCCCTCTTACTTCCGCCAGTGTCCTCTCGACAACTGCCATCGTTATCCTCTCTCCGCTCTCTCTGACCTTTTTGGCCACGGCCTCTATTTCACTGCCCTCCGCTCCTGAAGCAGCAACCATATTCATGAGATGTAATTTCATATGCCCTGCTTGAATTCCAACAGTGGCCAATGCTCTGAGAGCGCCAAGGTTCTGAGCTAGTCCGGCTGCAGCCATGACCTTGGCAAGGTCGTTCGCAGTCCTGAGCCCCAAGAGCGCCACGTTCGCCTGTGCTCCAGGGTGAATTCTAACAGCTCCCCCCACTAACCCTACAGCCATTGGAATTTCTATGGAACCGATAAGATTCCCCTCCTCGTCCTTCTCCCAATGAGTCATTGAACCATATTCTCTGCCATATGCGGCATAGGAGTGAGCTCCAGACTCGATAGCCCTCCAGTCCTGTCCACACGCTATAGCAACCGGAGAAATGGCATTCATGATTCCCTTGTTGTGAGTAGTCGCCCTGAATGGGTCCGCCGCAGCGAAATGATATGCCTGAATAACCCCATCAATAACATCCGAGCCTCTTTTCGGGTCATCTCCTGAGTCAGACATCTCTTCAGGGGTGAATGTCGCACTAACTCTGGCCAGCCTGTGTACGGCTAGATTGCTGATAATCCTGAGAATAACAGTTCCAGAAGACAACTCCTCAATTCTTGGAGCTATGGTTTCAGCCATTGTATTGACCGCATTTGCCCCCATTGCATCCCTGCAATCGACGAGGATATGGACAATTACCATTGGTCCGGAATTAGTTTCAATAATTCGTGCTTCTATGTTTCTGCAACCCCCTCCAAATTTCACCAGGATGGGATCAACATCATTGCACGCAGTGACCAACTCTTCAGAAGCAGACAATATGGAATCCCTAGCCGCCTCAACATCCTCGCATCCAACGACTTGAATCTGTCCAATCATAACCGGCTCGTCATTGTCCGATCTGAACCCTCCACTAGCTTGGCACCTCTTGGCCATATTGGAAGCGGCTGCAACCACACTCGCCTCCTCGACCACAAATGGTATCAGGTAGTGTTCCCCATCGATGATGAAGTTTGTAGCTACACCAATCGGCAGTGAGTAAGTACCAATCACATTCTCAATCATCCTGTCCGCTGTTTCCTCATCAAGCTCACCATTGGAAGCCCACGCGTCAACCATGCCACTGTCCAGTCCTGCTATGCTAGCCAGCATCTCCCTCCTCTCTGGTACGGATAGTTTGTAGAAACCTTTCAATCTGCTATTGTCAACTGGCATTGCTATCATCCACTGTCGGCAGGAGGCGCCTTCTAACATTTTGCGGAAAGAACCTCTCTAGATGCCCTTAGTTTGACCATCATGCATTCTTCGAGAAGATGGACAATTTCGAATTATTCATCCAATCAACAGACTCTCAGATCCTGTTTTCTTTCAGAATAAAGCGTTAATTTGCCCATTAACGCTTTGTTAACGCATCCATAAAGCGTTAGAAATACGTTAATGGAGTATAATTGAAAACGATATACTGAGAGAAATATGACAAATTAATCACCTCTGAAATATGAAATAATACGTTAATTTACCTTATGTTAAGCGTAAGTAAGCGTGAATGTTATGTACTCAACCACTAGACGAGTTGATGATGGACCAAAGGGGCATCGATATCCTCGGCCTGCCTCCGTTGAGAGGGAATCCATTTGATCTGAGGCCAATAGAAAGTGAAAGGGCCGGGGACCTGGTTGGTAGGGATTTTCTTCTTGCGAAATGGAGGGAGCACATTGTCTCGAAGTCTCCACGGATGGCGGTACTTGTTGGGGAAAGGGGCTCAGGGAGGACTTCGTTGATCAGGGCTTTGGCATCTCAAACCAGTAGGAGTTTTGTTGGCCAGTATTGGCCGGAGGAAGATCCAGTCGACTCAGTGATAAATGAGTTGACAGTCCACTTCGGTGATTTCAACCCGCCAAGGTCTACCCAGCTGAAGATAGATAGATTGGTGGGGAATTTGGAACGTGAGTCAGAATCTCTGCCGTTGATCGTGTTCGATTATCCCTCGGAAGTGGATATCTCGCCATTCATTTCTTTGATCGCACCCGTGTTACAGAGATTGAGGGCATTCACGATTGTGGTATTGACTCCCTCTCAACTTTCATCAATCACCGAAGAAACATTGGATATGTTCGACAAACCAGAGTTCCTAGAGGGGCTAACATCACAACAAATTCAGCAACTATCGGATAACCTAGTGTCACGCAAGGCCAAGGAAAAGTGGAAAATTGATGCGAGGTTGCTAGATGCAATTCGTGAGACCACAGGTGGAACCCCTCGTGACGTCATCAGGCTTCTAAGGGACCTCACAGATGAGAGAAGAGATGTGGGGTCACATGGAACTCTGAAGAGAATCATGAATTGGAGAGGGGATATCTCCGATGAGGCGGGCAGAGATATCATTGAGGAAACACCTCAATTTAGCAGTACTTCTACTCCCGAAGTATTGCCAGATGTCGACAATATTGGCGTCATTGAAAACAATGTAGAAGCTGATATTTTCGAAATTAATGACGAATCAGTTGACGATTATTTGACAGACTCACGAGACTCCCCAAGTTCATTTGAACATCTAGCTCCGCCCGAAGAAATGGCCGAAGAATTCGAGAATATCGAATTGCCAGAGGAGATTCCTGAAGATCCAGATGACCTCTGGGAGGAGGAAGATAATGACGAATATGAACAAGAGAGTACACCTGTTGCGGAAAAACAAGGAACACTCGAGGACTTTGTCTACGAACCCGGAACAGAGCCGCCAATGTTTGAAACGGGATTCGGCTTCAATCGCTTAGCTGCCAGGTCTAGGAGCGCGCCCTCAAAACCCACAACTCCAGATGGCACTAAAATTATCGATGCTTCTAACTACCAAAAACCCGAACCGATCAAGTCAGAACCAGAATCATTCTCGGAACCAAATGAGAATATTCGCATGGGCGTAATTGAAGACTCATCTGCTCCCATAGATGCCACAGTAATATCAAATTCAGAATCACGGGTCATGTCAACTGAATCTGCATATTGGTCTGTTGAAGAATCCTCAGCTTCCACTGTTCCCGACCTATCTAAGAATCAGTCCCCAGATGTACCTAGGGCTGTTTTCGGAATAGAAGATGCTCCAATAGAGGAAGATTTTCCAGAGGAAGAGATTCCAGAACCAATTGCCCCGCAGACAACTCCTAGAATTTCCATCGCCCCAAAGTGGGACTCAGATAATCCGCTTGACGAATCCAAACTTGTTTCATTGAATGAGGCGGAGATCATGATTCTGGAAGCGTCAGCAGCTAGGGAAATATCTCCCTCTGATGCGGAACTTCAGGCCAGATTAGAGGTTGGAAGGCCAAGGCTTTCTCAGATTTACAATGAACTATTCAGATCCGGATTGCTTTCTGTTAGGAAACAGGGGAGAAAGAGACTATTCAGGATTAGCGAAGCAGCAAACAGCCATTTTGGAGGGTAATAGAAGTGAATGATGGAGAACTAGTGACTAGGGAATTGGTTGAGAAATACCTGGAAATTACGCGAGATGCCAGAAAGAAGGCAACACCACTGGCGAAAGGTGAGGATGAACTCAGAAATCTTGACTCAATGATTTCGATGTGTGATAATTATCACTCCGATGCTACGCATTTCATGGAGAAGGGGGACTTAGTCAGGGCCTTCGGGGCGATCAACTATGCTCATGCATGGCTAGATGCAGCTGTGAGGATAGGACTTCTCGATGGACATGGTGACGATGTTCTTTTCACCCTGCCCTAAGGCCCAATGAATCGAAGCATTCTTCCTGAGACAACTTCGATATAGCCGCACCCCGACATTGCCAATCTTTCCTTGAGCCTGGTATCAACAGTCAGTACTGCCCATCTATTTTCCTTGGATAGTTGTAATAGCATGTCGTCCGTATGTCTAAGCCCCTCTGGGTTTTCAATCATCGTCGATCTTGTCTCAAGGAGTTTGAGAAGCAGCCCCCGTTTCTCCAGTGCCAACTCATTCAACTCTTCCAGTACTTTCTCCAGTAGGAAGAACTCCGGATTTCCGATCACGTCCCTCATTGCTGTGTCTATGTTCAGTCCAGATTCCATTAGTGCGGCCCAACCACACGAATCGACGAGCACGCCCGCCACATTATCACCCTATTATGGTCCCATGGCCAATCAATCGCCACCGAGAACCAACTCTTCTGGAAAGTGTAATCCTACTGCCACTCTTTGCACAGATTGGTAGTCTCAGATTCAGAGTCGCCCCTCCTTTCTTCGAAGAAGAAACCGTGCCTACACTGGTCGCAGTTGCAGAGTTGACCATCAGCATCTCGTTGGTCTGAAGAGGCTTTACCTTGCCCTCCTCCCCCTCTCCCCCAGAGACCATCCTCTCAAGTAGCTCCAGTTTAAGTTCAAGATTCTCCCAAATTGGCGGTAGCTCCCCCTCTCTGGCCATTACTTGCCCGGAAAGGTCGTCCGCCTTGGTGGACATCGGATCCATAGGGGTGGCTATGCCGCAAAGCCCACCTGCGTGTGCTGAATCAAGATCTAGTCCGCCTGCTTGTATGTTCTCTATTTTCGTCTTCAGTGGCTCCCAGCGAGTTTTCCCACCTGATGAAATTCGCCTTCCCGGTGCAATAAGCACCGAGTCGCCGACATTGAATGAGCCTTCCACAATACTTCCTCCGATTATGCCCCCCTTCAGCTTACCCGGCCTGGATCCGGGCCTGTTGATGTCGAAAGAACGTGCCACGTACATCAGACCCTCGTCATCAGCACTTCTTTCTGGACTCGGAATCGTATCCTCTATTGCCTGGATCAGTATGTCCAAGTTTACATCATGATGAGCGGAGACAGGAACAATCGGGGCGTCTTGCGCTATCGTTCCCTCGACAAATGACTTAATCTCCTCAAAGGACTCAATGGCCCTTTCTCTACTAACTATGTCTATCTTGTTCTGGACCACCACGATGTTCTCTATTCCGGCTATCTGGAGGGCCGCTAGATGCTCCCTGGTTTGCGCCTGTGGACATTTCTCGTTTGCAGCGACCATAAGCAGTGCCCCATCCATTATTGCGGCACCTGATATCATTACAGCCATCAGAGTCTCGTGACCCGGAGCATCAACAAATGAGACTACACGCAGAAGCTCCTTTTCAGAATCTTCTTTGCCATCTGGATGCTTCCCACGAGCATAGAATTCTCCTCCCTTGGATTGGTAGAATGCGGTATCGGCATAACCTAGTTTGATGCTTATCCCCCTCTTCCTCTCCTCTGAGTGAGTGTCCGTCCAAGTTCCGGAGAGGGCTTGAGTGAGGGTGGTCTTTCCATGGTCTACGTGTCCGACCATTCCAATGTTTACTTCAGGCTGACTAGGTAGGTCTCCAGTCAGCTGAACCATCTCCTGCCGTTCACTCCTCTTCACCAGAGGACTGCTCGACAGTTGCGGCCTCTTCTTCGAGGCCGAAGATGGCGCCTATGGGCCTTTTTCCGGCCTCAACAATCTTCAGGTTAATTTGCCTTGTATCTTGGCTTATGACATTTCCACGAAGGTTCCTCCTCCTCCTAAGCCCATCGTACTTGTAACGGTAGGTCTTACCCTTTTTCTTCACGTACTTCTTTCCCTTGTAGCCGATTCCAGCGGTAATCAGTACCGATTTGACGCCACCGCCATCTAGGTCCGGTCGCATTGGCCTACCTGTTAGGTCAGATCCTCCTGTGATTTCTAGTCTGTATCCAGTAAGGGCTTGGTCACCCTCCCCGACGAACATGCCATCCACGCCATCGCCTATCTTCTTGCCTAGGAAGTGGTTGTAGTTAGATCCAGTTATGTCGACCGAGAAGGCACGTCCTCCAGCCTTTGGGTTCGTGTCATTGACAACCGCCTTGAAGGACTGCTCACCCGCCATAATTGCACCTTGGACGGCATCCCGACATAAGGCCCCTATAAGAGCGGTTCGGCACAGGTCCCAAGTCACTTCTGCCGCTTAGCAAACTCTTTCTCGACACGACTGGCTATTCCTGCAGGTGCCATGTTGGTCATAGTGATGTACTGCGTCCTCCCCCTTCCCACTGTAGAGTTCGCCGATCTAGTCTCCACTAGGCCCTGCTTCTCGAGTGTCTTCAGGTGCTTCCAGAAAGTGGTGTAACTTCTGGTTTTGAATTCGAACTCTTCACACACTAACTCATACAACTTCCTAGCGTCCCCGCTGGAAACCTCCTCCTCCTTGCGCAATCTCCTGCATATCCCCAATAGGACAAGTTTCTGGTGATCGCTCAATACGTCTATCTGACTCGGCTCAAGAGAGGCTGTTCTTATCGTGCTGGGCATCACATCTTCAAGGAGAACCTCTCCCCTTCCAGCCTCCTCAGCTCTCCTAACCGCAGCTTCCAGGAGCTCTATGGCAAGTCTCGCATCACCCGTCTCCGCGGAGTATCTGCCAATCTTTTCTAGAACATCCTCGCCGAAAGAACCACTCCTGCAGGACGCCTCGTATCGTTGTCTCGCTATTCCGACAAGGGCTTCTGATGAATACGGCTTGAGTTTGAGGACGTTGCTCTCCCCCAGCCTGGATATTATTGCTGGCTCCATTTGCTCTAGCAGGTTACCATCCTGACTCACCAGGACCAGCGACAAAGAGCCATGCCCCTCCTGTCCCTCATCGATCCTCAGAAGTTTGTATATCAAGTCATGACTGTCTCGCCTAATCAAGACATCCACTTCGTCCAGTACCAGAAGTAGATGACCTCCTCTGGACCTTATGTTCCTCCTTATCGATTGAATTATTTCCCCTGAGCTGAATCCACGTTCCGGATGCCTCGAGTCAAGTGAAATTGCAATCTGCTGAAGTACTTGCGAGGTCGATGGATGGTTTCTACAGTTAACATGGGACACTACAATTCTCCTCTTGCCATCCAGGGCTCTCACCAGGTCTTCCCCGAATCTTTTCGTGAGCACAGTTTTGCCCGTCCCTACTTGTCCCATTATTACGGCACGCCCACTCACTCCATCGTTGCCAATTCCAAGGAACATTGAAGCGAGCTCAGACAGCTCCGGATCCCTTCCTACCAGTGCTGGGGGGGTCCAGTCGAATGACAGTGGGACACGGTCCAGAAGGACCTTGCCCGCTCCAATCCTGTCTACTATGTAGTCCGCCATCACACTAGTCGTACTAACGTCGTTCTTAGACATATTCTGAACGATGCCCTGAATGGTGGCGCTTGATCCCTGCAATCATTACGCCCATCAGGGGATTTCATCGAATTGGTACCCGTGTTCCCAACTCTTCTCACCAAGAGCGACTTCTAGTTCATAGGGGGTAACGAGGGGCTTCTCGTACCTCACAGAGTCATCTATTGCTATGCGCGGACAAGCCGTGTTTACGAAGGCGTCCACCGGATAGAAATCAATCAAATCTGGACTAACGTGGTCCAATGCAAGTAAATATCCCTTCTTTCCATGGTTCTCGAGTATCCTCTTCATCCGTATTGCTAAGTTTCTTCTCATCTGTCCGGGCTTCTCGCCAATCAGTATTCCGAATGTCTCCGCCTTGCCTATTTCCATGATAAGCCCAAATCTCTGGCGCAGGATTCTTTCAATCCTGGAGAATGACATCTCACTTGCGTCTCCCGTGTACGGGTCCAGTAGTGCTAGGGGCTTGCCAGTGTGGAGTACCATCCCTATGGGATGGAAATCACCCGAACCAAGGAAAAGGTAGTGCCCTATGGTAGAGTCGTCACCTGAATAGTTACACCCTAGGACTTGCCCTGGGAACGTCAAACGGTCCCCCCCTGTTGGTATTGTGACCTCGAATCCAGATTTTTCGAGCATCTCTTTGTACTTGGGGAGGAGGTGTAGGTGTTGTATAGATCCAACAAGGCCCAATCTCGTATCGCTCAGAGGAGAAACTCTCCCCACCGCATCAAGAAACCTGTCCTGCGCCTCTTCTTCACTCAATTGGGAAGGTGCGGTACCCTCTAGTTTCTCCATGGATAGGCTTCTGTGCCTGTCAAGAATTCCTAACACAGGCTCGATCTCTGGCTCCCCCTCATACGTGACCGGGATGAATTGAGTCGGCATACCTGAATCTATGTTCATCTGGCTATGTCCCATGTGGGCAACCAATTCCACCCCCATGGCCATCATTTTGTCATGGACTAGGTCGCACGCCCCGTAACAAGGATCAGCTGCAAGTACTACTTTGGCATCCGACCCATCCTCTATCTGGTCCATCATCTCAAGAGCCTGCATCTTCAGCCCTTCGGGAACCTGGAGGGCCACTAATCTATGATCATTTGACTTGATCCTGCCAACCAACTCATCTAGCTGGAAATCATGCCTATCAAGATCCATGAAATCACTCTACAATCTCGACCTTTCCATCAATTATATCGATTCTTGCCAGAGTTCTAACTGGCCAGTTAGGCCTCTCTATGGCAAGTCGCTCACGACCATCTCCCTTCTCAATAGCAATGATGATTTCTTGCAGGGTCGCCCCCATTCTCTCTATGGCCTCAAGAATAGGCTCCAGGGTCCCTCCCGTAGAGATCACATCATCGACGATAAGAACACGCTCTCCCGGCTTTATGTCGTTAATGTAGGTCGTAGACTCAGAATAACCAGTCGACACATCGACCCGAACTTCACCTTCCATCCCATAGGAGCGCTTCCTAATGACGACGGTCGGCTTTCCAGATGCTTCACCAACCGCTGCAAGAAGAGGCAGTCCCATGGCCTCCACGCTCACAATCAGATCTATTTTCGACCAGTCAACCATCGAGACAATAAGATCTCGAGTAGCTCTGAGTACCTTTGCTTCCATTCGTGGTATCCCATCGGAAATTGGGTGAATGAAGTAGGGGTATTCCCCCTTCCAGATTATCGGTGCACCTCTGAGGGAGTCATGTAGGATGGATAGCGGGTCGCCGGGCTCCATGCCCCCCAACCTCAGACTTTACCCTTCAATTGCTCGGCTCCCTTGACCACCTTAACGGTGCAGGGCGTTGGGAACTTGCAACTCGCCTTTCTCAGTGATTCTCTAGCAGCGTCATAGTGTTCTGGAAGTGTGTGAATGGAAATCACCCTCTGGCCTCTAAGGACTCGGGCAGCGGTGCCGACGTTCTTTCCGTAGGCCTGCCTCATCCCCTGTGAAACACGGTCGGCCCCTGCTCCAGTGGCCTGTTTGTTTTCCCTTAGGATCTGGTGAGGGTAAACATGAATTCTGAGGGCATATCCTTCAGTTCCAGCAGAATCCCTTATCGTCGCATTTGAAACTTGTCTGGCTGCCTCAAGAGCCGAATCCCTGATTTGGCAGGCATTATCAGAAGTTAATTCCAGAGTGACTGGGAACTCTCCAGCTTCAGCAACCTTCCTATTCCCCATGAAGTACCTCAGAATTCTGTTGTTGGGAACTCCTCCAGAGTACTCACGGCGTGTGAAAGACTGACCCTTCACCTGGCGATACATCTTTGCGGGCTTGCGTGCCATACTACCTGCCTCTCTCGCGGGCGACCGACCCCCTCTATTTAATCGTGAGTACGCACGAAACTTTGTATTTCCACTAGCCCTCTAACTTCTCGCTTTCTTTCTGGACCTCGCGCACTCCAATGACGATTAGTACGAAGCCCACGCCCATCGAGGCCCCGATATTCTCTCCCAGCAGCGCCCAACCGCTCAACACCCCGAAAACAGGAACCAGGAAAACGTAAGAAGCCGCAGCAGTAGGGCCTATTCTGTCAATTCCTCTGACAAACCAAACATACGACAATACAGTCGAGAAAACACCCAGATAAGCTATGGAGAGTAATTCAATATCGTTAGGGTGAGGAATTCCAGACTGGTATAATTCAATCACCATCCATGGAGTCAACATTAGCCACCCAACAATCGAGTACCAAACAACGATTTCGATGACCGTTCCTTTATCCTCCCCGAGCATTATTTTTGTCAAATTACTAGTGGCGGCCCATGCGAGTGCAGCTCCAATAATCATGAGATCCCCGATTAGCCTATGTTCGAATGGAATTCCCGTATTCGGACTCCAACCAACAACAGCTGCAACTCCAGACATCCCTATTAGCAAACCCAAAGCCATTCTTCCTGATACCCTCTGACCAAGCATTGGTGCTGCCAGAAGGACGGTGAATACCGGATTAATTGGGATAATTAACGAGGCATCTCCAGCTGCAGTCCATCTCATCCCATGCATAAAAAGGAGCTGGTAAATCATCGTTCCAAGGAGGCCCAGCCAGATGGTATATTTCCAGGAAAGGGAGTCTGGAGGAAGCATTCTTGTCTTGTTTTCACCTCTGCTAAAGTAACACCAAGCAGAGAACACAATCACTGCCACAGCGTACCTAAGCCATGCTGCGGTAGCCGGCTCAAGTGACGCCCTACTTTCTTCGTCCAGGCCATAACTAAGAAACCTGCCCACCGACCAAGTCGAACCCCAGATTACCGCCACAAGAAGCAATAGTGCGTGGGTGCCGATGTTTTTTGACCAAGCAGACATCGAACCCCTCATCACTGCAAATGAATAGTGCCCTTGAACATGTCTAGAAGGACTAGCCCAGAGAAATAATCTTGTCAATGAAAGAAGGGTCTGTTACTGCCGAACATTCGGGCTCCAAAACCACTCCTCCAGTTTTACTCGCGAGAGCCATCGCAGTCATCGCCAATCGGTGGTCTCCATGAGTTTCCACCGGATCTGCAGGTCTGACCGGACTTTGTCCCCCTTGGATCAATAAACCATCATCCGTTTCCATTGAGAGCAATCCGAACGCCCCCAGTAGCTCTACTGTTTTAGAAATCCTGTCGGACTCCTTGCCTCTTGCATGTGCTGCACCACTGATGCGCCCACCATCGCCCACTGCCATTATCGCTGCTATCGGGGTGATGATATCACTCGCCTTACCAAGAAATACCTCATTTCCTCCTTCCTCGAAGGATTCGATAACTCTAGAAATTCCGATTCCGGAATCTTCCAAACCCGTTTCAAAACAGACTCCGTGAAGGCGCGACAATAAAATCGCCACAGGGCGAAGACTTTCCTCAAGCGGAATATCAATAATCTCTGGAATCTCAATTTTCCACGGGGGCAGAATGGCCACTCCTCCCTCAACAGTCATCTTAGAGCCACAAGAAATGCAGATTTCTCGGGTGAGCATCCAGTATCCACTGCTAACAGATTCCCCAGAGAGTGAAACTCTGAGCTCTTCTTCGAATCCAGGGGACGCTACCATCAGTGAGCTAAGGCCTTGGCTAGTTCTGCTCCAGTCGTGTAGAACATCAAAATTATCAATCCCTCCGGAAACCGACCTTGGTACGACGTCTGAATCAATGGTGCAACCCATTTGTCTTAGTGTCGAGCAGAGTTCCTTGGAGCTTCTAGACCTCAGTGTACGATCTCCATCCAAGGAAACTGTGCCGATATTGCAAGCGGAAATGGCGGTTAGGAAATTTGCTGTTGTGCCAGAGTTCCCACAATCCAGAAATAATGAGTCCATAACAAGGCCGGATGAGCCACTTACCAACCATCCAGATTCGCGTTCCTCTATGGATGAACCCATACTCTCAATACATTTCGACATAGAAATAACATCATTTCCAGGAGTTCCGTTGAATCTAAGAAAAGCCTCTTGTTCTGTCTGGCTAATCAACGCGAGCCACCTGATAAGATGACTCTTCGAAGGGGGTAGGCCCCACTCTACGGAGGAGCTGAGTGAGGCCGGCTCAATGGTGAGCATGTTGGTTGGAGTGGACATTTCATGTTCAATCCTCGCATTATCGGGTTCTGATCCAATCTCCGAAATCACATTCTCCATCCCATTCCATGGACCTCTGATCAATGGTGCTATCTTCCATGGTGCGCTCCAGCGTGTCCTCGATAACTACCAGGTTGTTTCTCTGTAGTAGTTTGGGACTTAAGCCCGGCATCAATATCGCCACGGCCCGTGGGACCCTCCCTGGATAAACTTCGTTCACATGTCCAACAATGTTCGTTGTGCACGTGTTGGTAATTGTGTTGTACCATTCAGGCTCATCAATTAATTTGTTAGTTCTTCTCAAGTATGACTCAAACATCCTTCTTTCGTTACCCGGGCCTAGAACCACTCCTTCGAACAGGTGAGTGTTGGACTTCCTCCTGCAACGGCCCCTAACCCCAATCACGTCCCTCTCTGTGCCCCAGACATAGATCAGCTCATAGGTTCTGAATAATCCCTTTACTGGATGATATCTGGCACCTTCTTTCTTACGAACCTCAATTGAACAAGCCAATCTCGTGCCGTCTGCGAACTCGTAACTAAGGATGGTGTGGGCCATCTCCTTCCTATCGGGCTCGAAATATTCTAGGATGAACCAAATCTTGGTGACGTCGTTGAGATTGACTTTGAAGTCGACCCACCTTTCGTCAAAGTCTCTGGTTGTTCTCCACTTGAAGTCCCTAACGTTCCTGATTGTGACCGTTTCCCCATCAAATTCAGCTTTAGCCAATCTCTGATTGTCGTTCACCCATGACCTGTCATTAGACGGAGAAAGGGCAAAATGCCTTCTTATCAGTAGCGTCAATAGAAGCAGTATGAGCACCAAGAACGGGCTCGCGTAGGTGATGGCCACGCCACTCCTGGGGGCAGGCATAGGATGAACACTCCCCCAATATTGATGGCGCGGCAGGGGAGATTCGAACTCCCGAGGTGAAACACCACTGGATTAGCAATCCAGCGCAATGGCCAGGCTATGCGACTGCCGCAGTGCTCTCGCGAACTTACTCATTCGCTTAAGGCGAGCGGTGCCCCTACTCCTCTTCGGACAGGTCATCAGCAGGGGCCGAGTCAACCAATGAAGAAGGAAGCCTCGCAACGAAAATAATCTCATCCGAATAACCGGTTCTATCGGTGTTCCGCAATTCCATTATGCGAGTTCCCTTAGTTACCTTGCCCAGGGTTTCTTTAGTCTGCCCAGAAATCATTCTTATCATCATACCAGTTGATGTGAGCATGAATAATTGATCATCGAGATCCGGTATTTGCTTCACTGCAACTATCTCGTCGTCACTTTCTAGGGACATCGTCCTGACGCCCTTCGTCCCTCTGTTCGTTCTCCTATAGCCATCTCTCTCTTGTAGGGCGACGCCTTCATCGTCGTAGAGCGCGTCTCCAGTTTCTTGGTCCAATAATGGGACCATGTCTCCCGAACCAAGCCTGCTTCTCTTCCCCATGCCGTGCTTAGAAATTGTGAGGACGCTGGTCTCAAAGTCGTCCGTGACAATCATTCCTATGACCCTATCTCCCTTCTCGAGTTTCATCCCAGAGACTCCTTGGCTAACTCTTCCTTGCACTCTGACAAGATGCGTGTGTTGCTCCTCTCCAGTGGACGGGTCAACCCTGCTGCGGACTTCGGCCGGCTTGAATCTGCAGGCGTTACCCTTGGCCGAGACGAGGACTACGTGATCTTCTTCTGTTGCGGGCCTAACTGATACTAGGGCATCTTCATCTCCCTCAGCGAATCTGAGTGCGTACTTCCCACTCCTGTTTATTTTGACATATTCAGAGAGGCGACTCCGCTTTATCCGCCCATTTAGTGTGGAGAAGATTAGGTAATGACCTTCTGGATTTTCAATGAGGTCCCTGTTCATGGGGAGAATCGAGATTACCTTTTCATCTTCCCTGATGCCTCCGAGTAGGTTGCGAACATGGGTCCCCCTTCCATACCTGCTTGCAGAGGGGGTCTCCCAGGCTCTGAGCCCATACACCCTTCCCATGTCAGTGAAGATGAGTAAACGGTCCTTGGAAAAACAGGTAACTATCTTGGACGGGGCATCCTCTTCCTTGGTCGAAACTCCCTTGAGTCCCTTGCCACCTCTGTTCTGGAGTCTGAATGACTCTACGGGGAGGTGCCTCATGTAGTTGTCCTGGGTAAGTGAGATAACGATAGACTGCTCTGCAACCAGGTCCTCTCTATCCATCGATAGTGGGGTTGCATTGATCTCAGTTCTGCGGTCATCCCCGTGCCTATCAACCACATCCTCAAGCTCATCCACAATGATGTTTAGGCGCCTAATCCTACTGTCCAATATGCCTTTGAAGTCGCTTATTGATTCCTTCAATTTCTCCAATTCATCTGCAACCTCCTTGACATTCAGCTTGGTCAATTGGTAGAGCCTCCGCTCTGCAATAGCCTTTGACTGCCTCTCGGAAAATTCAAACCTCTTGATCTTGGGGTATTTCTCCTCACCTCTGAGATACTTCTCAAACTGCTCACGTGAGTCAGAGTTTCGCCCTACTACAATTATCTCATCCATCCTCTTTTGAGCTTTGATCAGTCCTTCTAGTATGTGCGCCCTAGATTCCGCCTTCTCCAGATCGAACTGTGTCCTCCTCTCTACGATGGATTCCCTGTGTCTGACATGGGTGTGCAAGATGGTTCGAAGGTCTAGTTGAACGGGCTCCCCCTTCAGTATGCCCATCATGTTGGCAGAGTATGACTCTTGCAATCTGCTTGATTGGTACAACTGGTTCAGAACTGCCTGGGGGTCTGCATTCTGCTTTATTTCGATGACGACCCTGATGCCTTCCTTACTCGACTCATCCCTGATGTCCCTGATTCCCTTGACCGACTCCTTCTGGACCAGTTCTGCGATCCCCTGAAGCATTGGCGCCTTTTTCACTTGGTAAGGTATTGAGTGGACGATTAGACGCTTCCCACTTGAGTCATCCACCACCTCTACGTCAGACCTGATGTGGAAACGCCCATTTCCCGTTCGATACATATCAACTATGCCATCAATTCCATACAGGGTTGCCCCTGTGGGGAAATCTGGTCCCTTGATGTAGTCCATATACTCCAAAGCGTCTATCTTCGGAGGGTTGTCGAGGCCAATTTTCCTATTCTGCTCAATTACTCTTGAAATGTGGAATTTTATTGCGTCAGCGACCTCCCTGAGGTTGTGAGGGGGTATCTTTGTCGCCATTCCTACTGCAATGCCGTCACTCCCATTTAGCAATAGGTTTGGGAGGCGGGAAGGCAAAACCGTCGGCTCAATCTCGCTTTCATCGAAGTTCGGCTCCATGTCGATCGTATTTTTGTTAATGTCCTCAAGCATGTGTCTGGAGAGCCGATCTAGACGGCTTTCAGTATACCTCATTGCAGCAGGCGGATCCCCATCTATCGATCCGAAGTTACCTTGGCCATCAACCAAGGGGTACCTAAGGGAGAATTCCTGTGCCATCCTGACCATCGTGTCATACAATGCCTGGTCTCCATGTGGGTGGTATTTACCCATCACCTCTCCAACCGATCTAGCAGACTTGCTGTATCCCTTTTCGTGCGTGTGGCCTGCCTGGTGCATTCCCCATAGTATTCTTCTGTGGACCGGCTTAAGCCCATCTCTGACATCTGGAAGAGCTCTCCCGATAATCACGCTCATTGCATAATTGATGTAACTCTCTTTCATCTCATCCGAGATGTCTCTCCTGAGTAAGTCTTCAGCCATATTCACACATCCAGCGCCGTAACCTTAGAGGCATTAGTCTCTATGAATGAACGCCTGTCGGGGACGTCCTCACCCATCAGTACGGTGAATAGTTCATCGGCCCCTTCAGCATCCTTGGCCTCTACCTTCATCATGACCCGGGCCTCGGGATCCATCGTAGTTTCCCATAGTTGATCGGGGTTCATTTCTCCCAGTCCCTTGTATCTTTGGACATCGACCTTGGACGATGGCGACTCCTTCATCATTCTCTTAACAACAGCGTCTCTTTCCTTCTCACTATGTACCCACTCAACCTGCTTCCCCCTCGCGATTGAGAAAAGTGGCGGTGCCGCGATGTATACGTTGCCATTTGTTATAGCGCGCTTCATGAATCTCCACATGAATGTGAGGATCAGCGTTCTGATGTGAGCCCCATCTACATCCGCATCAGTCATGATGATAATTTTCCCATATCTGAGTTTCTCCGGATCGAAGGCACCCTCTGCCTCCTCTTCATTGCCGACTCCTGCTCCGAGGGCTCTAATCATACGTTGAATCTGTTCGTTGGAGAAAACTTTGGTTAGATTCCTCTGCTGCCGTTCCACATTCAGAATCTTCCCCCTCAGAGGCAGGATCGCCTGAGTCCTCCTGTCTCTGGCATTCTTAGCCGAGCCGCCTGCACTTTCTCCCTCGACAATGTATATCTCGCATTCCTCCGGGTCTCTCGACTGGCAGTCTGCAAGTTGCCCTGGTAGCCCCCCTCCCTCTAGGACGCCCTTCCTACGAGTCAGGTCACGCGCCTTTCTGGCCGCCTCCCTAGCTCTGCTTGCCAGAAGCGCCTTCTCAACAATCTGCTTTGCTACGGAAGGGTTCTCTTCGAAGAAGTCACCCAATTTGTCGTTGACAATTTGTTCCACAATCCCAGCAACTTCACTTGTTACCAGTTTAGCTTTAGTCTGGGCATTGAAGGACGGGTCTGGATGTTTTATCGAAATGACGGCGGAAAGCCCCTCTCTGACATCATCTCCAGACAGGCCCTTGACGTTCTTGAGCAGTTTTTTTGTCTGTGCATAACCGTTTACTGTCCGGGTGAGAGAACTTTTCAAACCTGAAAGGTGTGTGCCACCATCGGTATTGTGGATGATGTTTGTGAAGCAGTGAATCGACTCGGAGTAGGCGTCCGTCCATTGCAATGCAACTTCGACATGCACCTCTCCCTTGTCTCCATCCTTGCTGCCGATAACGTGTAGCACATCCTCATGAACGACCTCCTTGTTTTTGTTCATGGACTCGACATATTCTCTGAGCCCACCATCGTACTTGTGCACTATTTCTACTGCGTCATCAGCCCTCAGATCCCTAGCAATTATTTCGAGTCCAGCGTTAAGGAAGGCAGTCCTCCTTAGTCTGGTGTTTATTTGCTCGAAGTCAAATTCTGTATTGTCGCTGAAGACTTCGTCCAAATCAGGTTTGAATGAAATAATTGTCCCGGTCCTTTCCGAACTTCCTACTGGCTTCAGTTTTGCCTCCGGGACTCCCTTCTTGTACGTCTGGGACCACTCCTTGCCATCTCTGTGGATCGTCATGGTCAGGGATTCGGAAACCGCATTTACGGCACTCACACCGACCCCATGGAGGCCACCAGCCACTTTGTACGCCTCATTGTCGAATTTTCCACCAGCGTGTAGTTTAGTCATTATGACCTCAGCAGCACTGACTCCCTCCTCGTGTTTGCTGACGGGAATCCCTCTGCCGTGATCAGTCACGGTAACGGATCCATCTTCATTGAGGTCAACTTCCACGGTGGGGTTGTGTCCAGCCAAGTGCTCATCTACGGCATTGTCAACAACCTCCCAAATGCAGTGGTGTAGCGCAGAACCATCATGGGGGTCACCCAGATACATCCCCGGCCTCTTTCTTACCGCTTCTAGGCCCTCCAGGACCTGGATACTGCTAGCATCGTAGTCATTAGCCACTTTCTCACAACCTTTTTTTTGAGGGTTCCCAAAGGGAACCCTCAATCAATACATATATCCCTGAAGGCCGGTGGTTATTCAACCCTACTAGTGGAAAGATGAAAAATCGCCATTTTCGACCTTTTTCGGTATATTGTATGATAATTGCAGAGTTAAGGCACACGACACGGTTAAACAGAATCCTAGGGTCGAGCGGTTGGATGGAACTGCCACTCGTGTGCGTTGTCCTGAGCGGTTGTACCGTGGACGAGATGCTCAAAGATGCAGCATTGGCCACGGCTTCCGGCGCGGACTTGGTAGAGGTCCGATTGGATCGCCTTTGGGTTAGGGAAGTATTTCCAGAGCCCGAGGAGCCATCTGAGGAGACTAGAGGGCGCAGAAATGAGAGGAAGGAGCCCGACTATATCCCTCAGGCACTTGACTCAGTGGATCTTAATTCCGTATTGGACTCATTCAAGCAGGGAGTCGAACTACCAGTTATTTTGACGTGTAGGCCGATATCCCAAGGCGGATTTTTCCCTGGGACAGAGGAAGAGAGGTTGAACGTCTTGAGTGAGGGAATCAAGAGTGGCCCGAGCTGGGTTGATCTAGAGGCGGAAATCGCGGAGAAGTCCAGGAAGAAGCTAATGAAACTGGCATCGGGAAATACGAAGGTTATTTGCTCCCTTCATTCATCTGAGAAACCGCCCCCTTCCGGGGAAATTATTGGGGATGTCGAAGAGATGTCAGAAATGGGGGACGTGGTGAAAATTTGTTATTCTACAGGAGGCACTGAAGGGTCACTGAGGCTATTCGAAGCTGCATGGGAATTGAAGAACTCCGAAGTAAGAAACTCAATTATGGGACTTGGATCGGGAGGGGACTGGACAAGGATCCATGCTCCTCTTCTCGGTCAATACATGGTTTATTCAACCATGGAGGTGGGGTGGCATTTGGCGTACAAAGGAAAAATCAACAGGTCTGATCTCTCTACTGCATGGGAACTCCTCGGCTACTCGAATTAGCCCTCTGCATCCTTGCCCTCAGAATCGAGGTAGGGAAGATCCCTTTCTTCATTTGGCATCTCAACTCTTCCTTCTTGCATGTATTTGGAATGCAGGACGAATGGTACAATCAGACATGCCAGGGGCATTGAGGCAACTAGTATGGTCGCAGTAAATTTCGGTATGTTCATCCTTTCCTCCACATCAATCAGGACCTCCACATCAATTGCCCCTCCTGCGGCTTTGCCGTCCGTGTGCCTCCCATTGTCCCATCCATCAATCACTAGGAAGTACTCTAGGTGCCCACTTCCGAGTGACCCTGACCAGACAGAACCGCTAGAGTCTATGGCCACTGAGAACTCTTCTTCAGTAACACGCTCATATGCGTGCGAATCACGGAAAGGCAACCAGTCCACGGTATCTCTCCACTCTACTGGTAAGAAGTCGGCTTCCAGCCATTCGCCGTCCATTCTCATTTCGTAATCAAATCCGTAACGGTCCCAGTCCCCGCCAGTCATCAGGTAAACATCGCCAACTGGCTCCAGCGGGGTATCTTCAGAATTAGGAGTCATCTTGATGCAAAATGTGTATCTGTAACCAGGAACCAGCTCCATTTTCAAAGCCGTGGCGCTGTCGTTCTCGACTGTAGTCTCCCAGTAAACATCCAAATTGAGGGATCGTAATTTATCCCCAGTGTTGAAATCCCAGAAATTTTCAACGCTGTGCTCTTCGACATAATCATCTACCCTTGGAGGATTTATTGCCGAAACCTCACATGAATTGGCTGCAACCACTGAGGGGGATGATAGTATTGCAATCATCAATAGTACGGATGGGGCAATGAAGCTCACATTGATGATGGATGCAATGGCCTTGGTCGCAACTCGAGTCAAACTAACGCCTCCTTGTTCTGATGGGACGTACATATCCGGATTCCTTTGTCCTACGCTCATCTACTGTCAGATATTTTGGTTGTGGTGGCGGCTTGTGTTGATCCATTCCTGGAAGGCCCCCATCACTCTCGACCTCATCGACCTCATAATTTTCCAACATGTCCTCTGCATCTAGCTCCTCCTCGTCCTTCTGCCGCATTATGACCCACCCAAGGATCAGAACTAATGCAACTAATGCGAGGAGTCCCGCGCTTCCCTTGTTGGGGACCAAATCAGACCAAGTTAGGTCAGATAGGGAACGAGGGGTGAAATCTTCTTCTTCTGTTAGGACGATAACAACGAACTCCTTCTCTGAGCATACTTCTACGCCGTCGCAAACCTGCATGAGTATCCGAACTTCGCCCATGCTGTCCCACGACTGCGAGTTCCATCCCCAATCGTTCCTAGGGTCCCCATCGCCATCGAAGTCCAGGTGGACATTCAGATCCCATCTGACAACTAAGTCACCCGTCAGGTCACGATCCATGTCGTTAGTGGGATCGCCGTCTTCATCGCTATCTACGGACGCATCAGTATCCAACCATGCAGAAAGCCCACCTTCTAAATCCGCATCGGATACCGAATAGTTGAGAATCACAGCATCGCCGATGTTCACATAGTCAGAACCAATGGGGTCCATTTCCCCTATCTCTGGAGCACTGGAAACATGAACTAGCATAGTTGTGGAATTAGTTTCTCCACCTTCAAAACCATCTACAACTGTCAGAGTCACAATGTAGGTCCCTGGAATGTCATAGTCGTGCCAAACCATGGCCCCCTCTACAACTGGCGTGGCGTCACCGAAGTCCCAAATCCAATGTGTTATGCCATTCCATTCCGGGTCTTCTTGATCTATAGAGGTCCTCCCAACGAAGAGCGGGTCGGAGTCGTAACTGCCGGAGCCGTCGAATCTAATCGGGGTTCCAGGGGCGACGAATGCATCCCCCCCACTTGTCTGGGGAATCTGCCAAATCACCGCCTCTCCATCTGCGGGGGCCCTGTCAAGAAGACTTCCATTAACACTCGGACATGAGTATGTGAGTTCTGGAACTGGAACTGGATTTTGTATTCTTAGGGAGTAAGACTTGGTTGCTGACGACAGTCCCCTTTCGTCTGTAACTGTCAGGCTCACGGTGTATAGCCCAGGGCTTAGGAAAGTGTGACTTACAGAGCTCGCATTCAATATTGGCCCACCTAGGTCCGAGATATTCCACGTGGTTGATAACAGGGATGTGTCGCCATCTGGGTCAAATGAAAGACTAGTGAATGTGTATGTTGTTTCCACCGTTCCATCAGACGGTCTAGAGAAAACTGCAACAGGCCTTTGATTGAGGACGTTAACCACTATTGTCGTGAATGAAGAGTTCCCATCGTCATCGGTGACCTCCAGAGTCACAATCTTCGGCCCTGGATCCCTCCATCCAACTATCGGATTGCTCAGACTGGATTCAGTAGACGAGAAGTCCGATGTCAGAGACATTCCCCCCCCATCCAGGTTAACGCCACCCTCGAATTGCCAGTTATACTCTACAATCATGCCGTCACTGTCCGTGAATACTTCGGGCATTTCCAGTGGAGTCAGGGTGAAAGTCTCTAGGGGGTCATCGAAAATTAGCTTTGGAAGTCTGTTCAGAACTCTGATGAAGACGGAGTGCTCAACCTCGTGTATGCCATCGCTAACTGTGAGCGTCAGAGTGTATACGATTCCATCGGCACTCCCGTCCACCCATGAATGACTAGATTCTGCGAGACCAATCCCTGAAACTCCTTCCCCATCTCCCCAGTCCCAGCCAAATTCCAACTCATCAATCGGGAGGTTGTCGGTAGTCCCTCTGGCTGAGAACTCAACTTGTTGGTTTGTCAGGAGCACTAGTTCGTCTGTGACCACTACTCCGTCAACTGAGATTTCGGGGATTGGGTCGGACGTATCCTGAACAATCACATCCCAGGATTGACTCTCAGAGAAGTACCCCCCCTGATCCATTACAGTCAGGACAATTGTATATTCTCCAGGATTGACGTACGGGTGTACTGGGTTTTTCAGTCCCGAGGAAATGTTGTCCCCAAGGTCCCAGAAGTAACCCACTGGGGTTTCATTGTGGGAGAAAGACCCATTCAACTGTCCGAATCCCCATTCGTCATAACCAGAACCAAACATATTGACTGGTAGCCAGGTTTGGGTTAGATTCGTAGAAATTGATCCAGAGGCCACCGGCTCCATATTGGCCAATTCTACAGGAAGGGCGAATGCCTGGTCGACCAAAGCACCTGTCACGTCACTGATGCTGATTCCAAATGTCCAATCCCCAGTGTAGGGGGGAGTGAACCAAACGGTTTTCTCTGTAGGGATGCTGTTTCCCGCAGTAGCAGAGAAAACTAGGTTGTCAATCAGGGTGTTATTCACAAACGCATCGACAGAAACCTCTAGGACTTCGAAGAACGCATTAGAAACTATGTCCAAGTTCAACTCAACGCTATCATCGACGCCGTTGCCATCCCTGTCGAAAGAGTCAATGGTGTTTATCGAAACTTCAGCGGGATCTGTAATCAATTCTGCCTGAACTACTACTGATGCCGAGGGGTAACTTCCGGTGGTAATTCCACAGGTCATGTAATTGTAGTCACAGTCATCTACTGCCGACTCGAACCAAGTGGTGAGCCATACTTCATCAGTAGTGTTGCCGAATCCATGAACTAGTCCCGTTGCTGCACCTGATGCAGGATCAACTCTGAGCCTGCTCATGGACCAACTCCCGGTTGCAGAGTCGCGAGAGAGGACGGCCCCTTCAAAACCGAATTGCGTTGGTTGAACCATCAGGTTCAGTGGGGCACCAGAACCTTGGTTGAACTTGTAGGCCCTAATCCCCCAGCCCTCTACAGATTGGCTCGGACTAGACCAGGAGTTGACCCACTGGTCATTGAAACCACTCATCTGAACTTTACAGATTGAAGCAGCAATGCATCCAGCAGTCAAGTCTAGATTGGAGAAACCAAAGGCGCCTTGCGCGCTATCAATCGAAACGGCCATAGAAAAGTTGGCGAATATGTCGCTCATTGTGGTGCCAATTGAAGTTGAACCCGGCTCGGGGTTACTGGCTAGGTTTTCGATACCGGTTCCCCCAGTAGCAGTGTCTGCGACCAGACTCCTTATTGCAGCCCCTCCTCCAAGCTTGTCAGCTAGGTACATCATGAACATGAATCCGGCACCGTAATCCGCAATTCTCTGGTTCCACCACCTCACGCTCATGTTCGAATTCTGAGACCACTCGTTAGCATGCCCAGTTAGTGTACTAGTCACACCAAAGCAGAGGTAGGCAGCCATATCGGCAGCCCCTTCGTCTATCCAGATGAATTCGAATGGGTCTCTTGCGTTATGGAGAAGATGCTGGAACTCGTGCGCTAGGATGGTGTTCCTCCAACTGAGGTCATCAACATCTACGAAGACCGCCTCCCTTGAAGATGCCAGTCCGGGGATGAAATAACCACCCACTGATGCAGCGCCGTCTATGGCTAGAATAACGATCTCTACCTGACAGTTATTGTCGACGTCGGGAGGTGTTCCGAAATAGTTTGTATCAGTGGGGAAGATGGTCGATTCCCATGTCGAGGTGATGTCATTAAGAGTGGTCGATGGTACTATCTCCCCATCCTCGACGAAAACCACGGAGTTCGTCGAAACCTTCTGTACCGTGGCGGAAATAGTTCCACTGGCCGTGGATATGGTGTCGGTGTCACCTTGGCTCCATGCATCTTCGCAACTTCTGACCGAGTTTCTGGAATTTTGGTATGCTTGTGAGAATGGTAGGACCACTCCCGGATATCCCTCCTCGACCCACTGCCTCTTCAGGAACCCAGTAGCCGAGAATACCGGCGAATCGTCTCCGGCAAACATGTATTGCTTGCCCTCAATAGGGGGGACGAAATCAGATAGGTCGCCGGTGATTTCCATGCTTACTGGGACTTCCTCCACAGGAACCGCAGATACGAGCGGAGAGAGGCTGGCTAGAAGCATCACTGAAACAATCATGACCGCCGAAGAGGACGCATTGCTGTTTTTCCGGCCCATATCCCTCAACACTCCGTGTTGTATCCAGTATCCATCGGTCCTAAGACGTATTTTAACATCGATGGAGCATCGTTCGTACATGAGTCACGCGGGCCGACCTCGTATCCGACCGGTCCTGCTCGTATTTGCGCTCATGTTGTCCGTATGCTCCTCATCATTGGGGTCCGTCGCAGAGGACGAAAAAATTGAGGCAGAAGTTGTTGTAATTCATGAGGTCGCTCATGACCCAGGGGCGTTCACACAGGGGCTCGAGATGGATGGGGGAAGGATGTTTGAGAGTACCGGACTTTTTGGTGAATCAACCCTGAGGGAAGTAGATCCAGATTCGGGCGAAGTCATCAGGTTTTCAAGTTTAGAGGCATCTCTTTTCGGCGAGGGAATAGCCGTAGTTGGGGAGAACATTATCATGCTCACATGGCAAAATCAGACAGCTTTAGTTTTCGACAAAGAAACATTCAGTGTCATTCATAATTTGTCTTACGAAGGTGAAGGATGGGGGCTCTGTTTCGACGGGTCAAGTTTGGTGATGTCCAATGGATCATCTTCACTCTCCTTCAGAGACCCGGAAACATTCGAAATACGGCGCACAGTTACCGTTACTGACTATTCTGGAAATCAAGTGGATATGATAAACGAGCTAGAGTGCGTAATTACTCCAGCGGGCCAGAGTGTTTTTGCAAATGTTTGGCAGGAGGACATTATCCTGATGATAGATCCAATTACGGGCAATGTAATGGAGGAGTATGACGTATCAGAACTTTCCTCACAGAATGGAGACGGGCACAATGATGTCTTGAATGGAATTGCACACAAGGGGTCCTCAGAATTCTGGATTACCGGCAAGAATTGGACCTCAATGTACTTGGTTGAATTGCCCATGCTTTCCGATATGGATGAAATTTCATGCAACACATATTGCCTCATTGAAGGAGAAATCCTAGACAATTGGCACCTTCTAATTTTCGCGTTGGCATGTTTCATAATATTCATGATTTCCACCCCGAAGGAGAGGGCGAGAAAAGAGTCCAATAATCGGCATGATGAACAGCCTAGCACCACACCCGCCAAGCAACGAAGGGGGGTGGTCGACAATGAGTGACGAATTTGAGGAAGAAATCGATAGAAGATCCGGAATGGAATTGTGGCTTTCCGATCTTTCAACTGACTCAGCAACTCGTAATCTCGGCGCATTTCTTATTGCATTGGGCAGCATCCTCGGGATCATCGTTGGAATTATGTTAATTTCGGGTAATGTCAGTGACATCCTGTCAGGGGAAATAGACGACTCCGGAGCACAAGCTGACGTCAATGGCATAGTTACCGCTGCTTTAGTCGACAACACTACGGGAGCAGATCCGGCCGATGGAGTAAAGGTGATCATTCTTGACGATCTGGGGATAGAAATTGGAAGTGATGTGACCGACTCCGGAGGTAGGTTCTCCATCAAAGATCTACCTCGAAGATCTTCGACTCTGGAAGTCGCCCACCCAGGAAATGTAACAATCCGCATATTGCTGATTCCCGGTGACTATTCGCAAATACCGGTCACACTCACCCAAGGGGAAGGGATTGAAACTTCTGATATCAGGGGGGATAGCCATTTGGGAGAGTCAGTTTTGATTGGAACATTGGTGGCACTCCTGACTCTATTTTCCGGATTGGCTGGATTCGCTGGCTCCGTTGAGGCGAGAAAGGGCCTCAGTTACAGGAGAACATGGTGGCTTTCCTTCATTGGACTATGGAGTAGGGGGATGATGTTCATCGGGCCACTGCTGATATTATCTGGAATGGGTCTTACGAGTCTTTCCAGGAGGCAGTTCTACGATGTGCATTCGAAGGAAGAGTGAGGCCACATGTACCTGATTACGATAGAGGGTGGAGATGGCAGTGGGAAGGGCCTGGCAACACGAGTCGTTTCCGATGTAATGAGGAGGGAGTTCCCCTTTGTTTCGGTTGAAGTCACCGGAGAGCCAAGAAGGGAGCATCCACTTGGTAGACTTGCTATAGATGCGGTCAGAGAGAAGAAAATGTCACCCGATGAGGAGGCCGGTTTGTTCGCTGCCGACAGGGTCGACCATTCTCATGGTTGGATACTGCCGCGACTTGAACAAGGAAAGGCGGTCGTCAGCGAGAGGAATATCCACTCTTCTCTCGTCTATCAGGGACTCGTTGGGGGGTCTGGAGTAGACCGCGTCGCCCACATGAACTCCGCCGCTCTTATCCCGGACCTGTGCATCTGGGTGGATTGCGATCCCGATGTCGCGTTGAAACGAATCAAGAGCGGGACTCTAAGGGCCCACTCCGACAAAGAGGAATACTTTGAGACCACTGAATTGCAGAGAAAAATCAGAGACGGCTACAGAAAACTCCTGTCGGGAGAAACGGAAATGCCCGTACCATTCGACATGGGGGGCATTATCGGGCCCATTCTGAATGAGGGTTCAGAGGATGAATTCAAGAGTCAACTTAAGGCGGCAATAAGGGGATTTCTTCATTCCCGCCCAACTCCCGTAAACGTAGATGTTGAGATAGTCGATAGGAACCTACTCAGGAGGCTGATTAGGAACTCTAAGGGACAGTCCACACTCCAGGGGCTTGGAGTTGAGCCAACAAGTTCGAGAGAGCATTGGCTTTCTAAGAAGGCCCCTTGGAGAGTAATAAATGAATGCCAGAAGGAGCACAAGTCATCTATCGATTCTGTTGATGAGGGAGAAAGAGTATACGTTCCAAACCACGTTCTGTCCCATTCAATTTCATCAGTGCTCGGCACACTTTCACTAATGGGCTCTGCTGACATCAGAGAGCTACGCCGATCCCTTGGCCCCGTCAGGACAGTCACTGAGAGGCACACACAGACGATTGTCAAGTACCTGCATGAGAGACTGGGCTGGATCCATCAGCATCGTTCCCTGATTGGGAGAGAGGCACCTAGGTCCCAATTAAGGGACGAAATACGGTCGATGGGGATACTTTCGATAGCAATATGGCCACTAAGGGAAGAAATAATCAGGTGGAAGAAAGAAAACCCAAAAACACACTTGCGCTTTTCCATGGGCCAGATTGTCAAATCAGGTAAGTGTACGGCAGCTGTAAACTCAGTCATGGAGAGGCTAAAGATTCTCGGAAGCGGGAGCGAATCACACGAAATACCGGAGAATCCAGAGGACCTGGTAAAGTGGTGGATGAAGACTTAACCGTCACTTCTGCATTAGCTTAGTGCCACCAGGAAGAATTACCGAAGAGGCATCTTCGAAACCACTTGCTCTAGCGCAAAGTGCGGCACTAACAAACCACCCAATGACCAGTCCTGATAATACTCCAGTAACCAACCTCATAGGATTGGTCGATTCGTAATCAGTGCCCAGTTGCGTGAAACCATCTATCGCCATTGGAATGATTCCCAAACCGATTATCACCACCATATTTCTCATTCTGTAGTCGTTCGTATATGTCGACTCTAGAGCTTCATCCGGAAATACAGATAGGAAAGAGTCCCTAATTGTCCATCGGTTTAGTCCCCTCGAGCCGAATAATGCGGCGCCAATTACGAAACCAAAGAATATCCCAATGTCCCTAACACAGACTGGCATTTGATTCCCATTTATCGTCCACGACCTTTCATGCTTCTGATGGCAATTGAGATCTCCGAAGGCATATGTAAATGCGAATACTGGATTGAGCTCCGACCACGCAAAGAACCCCCCATGTTCGGACTGGTCGTGCCCCATTCCATCATCCGCTCCACCATTTGTATTGCCCCAGCTATTTTCCGTGGAATAGTCAAACGCATTTGCTCGTCCTGAAAGTTCGGGAACTGTTCCCTCCGGCATAGCTAGAGGGGAAAGGAAGCAAAGTAGGAGGTATCCCCCTCCAATACAAGCCAATATCTTTGATACTTTGATCTCTCTAAATCTATCGCCCCTGCCGTTCCTCTCGAGGCCCATGTTTGCTAGACACGGCAATCCAAAGTTCAATCTTACCCTTTGGACCCTCGACCTCTTGAGTGGGAGCCGTTTGGGCGTTACATGGCAGAGGTCAGGATTCGTGACGTCATCTCAATCTCCATAGTCGCGGGATTGATGGTTTCAACGATGGTAACTTTCATTGCAATTTTTGCCAGTGGACTAGATGATCCAGACATCCTCCCCTCACTAAGATCCGGTTTTGTCATCGGTGCATCAGCTGCCTTCATGATAGCAATTTTTGGATTCTATAGGGTAAATGAGATGGCGAGTACCGCTAAGGATAGGGATGCCGAGAGAATGGAGGAGCTACATAGACTGAGAGCGATACTATCTCCAATTGAAGAACGTCCAAATCAAGAAGTGGGAGGTTGGACAGTGGCTGAAAAAATTCGAAGGGACAGGGGAGTTCTAGTTGTAGATCTTCATGGTTTGGATGCTCCATCTGCCGCTGCCGTAGCCGAGCGACTAGTAGAACGGCGCCAGGACTTGAAGAGAGTCAAGATAATTACAGGGAAGTCTGATCAGAACTCAATCAATACTTCTGACCCAGGAGTCAGGCCAGCCGTGCTGCAGAGGCTAAGGATCGATGCCGAAAGGGTCAATTGGCAAGTAATCCAGAAATCCAGCTCAGTAACACTGAGGCCGATGGGCGTCGCACCAACCCCACAAATCTGGGCCACCAGATTCGCAATTTTTGTTATCCCGATGACTACGGTAATGACTCTCGCATTCAGAGACTTGGCAGGAAGTGGTCTGGAGTCACAAGGAATGGCATTCGGCGCCGCTTCAGGAATATTGGTGACATCCTTGGTTTCGTCATACAGAGACAGATCCGGCTAGATCCCCAGGGCATCCAGGTCATCGGAAAGAATTTCCACGAGCCAATTGTGCATTTCCATACTCCCCATCTCAGAAAGGGTCGAATTTAGGAATGCCGCGACTAACATGCTCTTGGCCTGTTCAGAAGATAGCCCTCTTGTGCCCAAGTAGAATAGCTGCTCTTCATCCACAGGCCCACTGGCTGTTCCGTGGCCACAACCAACAACCTCATTCTCCGTGACCTCAAGTTCGGGGATCGAATCGGCCTGCGCATTTTCCGACAGGAGTAAGTTTTGGAACAATTGGGCAGCATCAGCTCCCCTGGAGCCTTCCGAAACTTTGAGCATCCCTGTGCCGACAGTCTTGCTTTTTCCACCGCATGCCGAGTGCCAATCGAGTCTGCTGAAGGTTTCTGGAGCATCATGGTGAATCTCTATGTGATGGTCCAGAATCATTTCTTCTGCCGAAAGTATCGAGCCTAGGACATTTAGGTTTCCACCCGGCTGTCCCATCCTGTACCTAAGGTCAGATTTGGTCATTTCTGATCCCGAGGAGATTGTTCCGGCAACAACCTGTGAATCCCTATCGATATGGATTGAATCCACTCGGAGAAGGGTGCCTCCCCCAAGTAGGTTAACAACTACGTCTTTGGTTATTGACCCCTCTCCCGTACTCCCCGTTCTCAGTAGCCCCAACCATTCGCAATCGCCCTTGACCACAGTCACAAATTCAAAATTTGAGTGCGTCCCAACTTTCATGCAGATGTGGACCGCAGAGATTGGAGAATCCGCATTTATTTCCAATACCACGGTCTTGCCCGGATTAAATCCAGGGTCAACCTCTACTGTCCATGTGGAGTTCGCTGTTATTGCACTCATGAAGCTGGAGGTAGTGGAGTCTGAGTCTGGTAGCCCCTCGACGCTCTCCGAACCCTGAATGAGCCTCACCCCTTCTGGAACTTCTCCATTGATGCAGCATAGACTCAGGCTCGGCGGACTGACTTCTTCTGGAATTTCTGAAATATTGCCAGTAGGGTGAACTTTTCTCCACGGCGTGTATCTCCAAAGATGCACCGCCCTATCGGGCTCCCCTAGGGACAGATATTCGGAAGTCGGGTCCATGGAGCCACTCAGCCTATGCTTCCTTCCATCTCAAGTGCCATTAGCTTATTCAACTCCACCGCGTATTCCATCGGGAGCTCCTTCGTGAAAGGCTCGAAGAAACCATTCACAATCATCCCTAGGGCCTCTGCCTCTGTGTGGCCCCTGCTCATGAGATAGAATAGCTGTTCATCACCGACTTTCGAAACACTGGCCTCATGCTCGCAATGCGCACTTGCGTTCCCTACTTCCATAGTCGGATAGGTATCAGATCTGCTCCCTTCGTCCAGAATAAGTGCATCGCAAACAATGTTCATTCTGCAGTTCTCAGCCTTTGGCATCACTTTGGCCATTCCCCTGTAGGAACCCCTCCCACCATCTTTACTGATACTCTTGGAAAGGATATTGCTTGTTGTGTTAGAAGCAATGTGATGGACCTTTGCACCCGCATCTTGATGTTGGCCCTCTCCTGCATATGCAACAGAAATTACCTCTGCATGCGAACCCTCTCCCTTCAGGATAACAGCTGGATATTTCATGGTCAGCTTGCTACCTATGTTGCCATCCACCCATTCTATCTTGGAATTCTCGTGGGCGACACCTCTCTTGGTGACGAGGTTGTATACATTCGTGCTCCAGTTCTGCACGGTCGTGTACCTGATATGGGCACCAGGGAGGGCAATCAACTCAACTACGGCAGAGTGTAGGGAGTCCGTTGAGTAGGTCGGGGCCGTGCATCCCTCGACATAGTGGATACTGCTGCCCTCGTCGGCAATAATCAGAGTTCTCTCGAATTGCCCCATGTTCTTCGCGTTAATTCTGAAGTACGCCTGAACTGGCATCTCCACGCTAACTCCCTTTGGAACATAAATGAAAGAACCGCCCGACCAAACAGCCGTATTCAAGGCGGAGAACTTATTGTCACTGTGAGGAACAACCGTCCCAAAGTATTGTTTCACTATGTCCTCATGTTCCCTCAGTCCAGAATCCATGTCCAGGAATATGACGCCCTGCTTTTCCAAGTCCTCCCTGATACTGTGATAAACAGTCTCAGACTCATATTGCGCAGTCACTCCCGAAAGCCACTTCTGCTCCGCCTCTGGAATGCCAAGACGTTCGAACGTATTCCTAATGTCCTCTGGAACGTCATCCCATGATTCTCCAGTTTCATCTGAAGATCTTAGGAAGTAGCAGACGTTATCAAAATCAATGCCCTCTAGAATTTCTGTATTTCCCCATGTGGGCATCGGCCTCTCTGTGAAATGCCGATATGCCTTCAATCTCATTTCAGTCATCCACTCGGGCTCATTCTTTAGCTCAGAGATGTCCCTTACAACCTTCTCAGAGAGGCCAAAGTCGAATCTTATCGTGGAGTTCTCAGGGTCATGCCAGCCTGCCTTGTAGTCTCCCACTGCTTCTCTCGCTTCGTTAGATTGACTCATTCGAATTCCTCTCCTTCGGCAACCCTTTGTTCCAACCAGTCATAACCGTTCTCTTCCAGTAGAGTAGCTAACCCCGGACCTCCGCTAGTAACGATCTTTCCACCAATCATTACGTGGATTCTGTCGGGCCTAACGTGCTCTAGTATCCTAGAGTAGTGAGTTATGATTAGTGCTCCATTGTCAGTCCCCCTGACAACATCATTGATTCCCTCTGCGACCGTTCTAATGCCATCAATGTCCAATCCGCTATCGGTCTCGTCCAATACTGCAAGTCGAGGACGCAGAAGCATCATTTGTAGAACCTCAAAGCGCTTCTTCTCCCCTCCACTAAATCCATCATTCACATATCTTGAAAGGAATGAGGGCGGCATGTTCAGTTTGCTCATAGCACTCTTCAATTCTTCTCTGAAGGTTGATCCCCTGGCTGCATCATCTCCTCTCACACTTCCAACTGACTTTCTCAGGAAGTTCCCAACTTGCAGACCCGGTACTGCTTGAGGATATTGGAAAGACAGGAAAACGCCCGCCCTCGACCTTTCCCATGGTTCCATTTCAAGGATGCTTTCTCCCTCCAGTAATACATCTCCACCTTCGACTTCGTAAGACGGATGCCCCATAATCACGTTTGCAGTAGTCGTCTTCCCACTTCCATTACGCCCCATGATTGCATGTATCTCGCCAGAAGGTATTTTGATGTCTATTCCCTTCAATATCTGATTTCCATCAATACCCACTTGAAGGTCGATTATGTTAAGAATGGGATTTTCATCGCTCAAATGCACACCTCGTTTTCCTCCTGATGTTGAACCCTTTTGAATGCTACTCACTGAAATTTTCAAATCTATGGTCATAGTAAAGAATCGGCCCCCTCCCTCTGGGGCCGTGGGCGACACTGACTCTGGAGGTGCAAAATCCGATGACAGGCTTGCTGAGGCATACAGATCTCAGATTGAGGAGATAATGAGGAAAGAAGCCGAAAGAAGAACCACTGAAAATCATGACCCATTGGAGATTGAGAGATTACGCGAATTATCGCTCTGCGTTCTTGTTGAGGCGAATCATACCGACATCATTCCTGCATTGATGGCCAGATTGGGTATAGTTAGGGCTGCATTGGATGGCCATGGGGGTTCCTTGGTTCTTTCCAGTTGGGATTTCGAGGAGTGCGAATCCGGCACCAAGAGGCTCTCTCTGGTCATAGACCTGGATGGAGCATGCGTTTCCTGCGGGGCTGCTCCTGGGACACTAAAGGGAATTCAAGACGACCTCCTGAACGATCCGGAGGTCTCCCGAGTAAGATTCGACTCATCCATGCTGGAGTGGTTTGACGACTTGCAGAAGGAGTTCGTACTACTCCATGGTGGGGTCACCTTTGTCTAGAGATTTTCAGCTTCAGGAAATCTACAGATTCTGCGGATAGCCCAAGTACGGTTACTTCATCCCCCTCGACGAGTTTGCAGTGTCTAGATGAAGCCCCTGCTAGATCATACCCACCGGCCTTTCCAATCCACGATTCACTCACAACCAGGTCAACTATTTCTTGTTCGGTCAAATCGTCAAATTCCACGATTGCACTATTTGTCCAGATGTCGGCACTCCAGCCAGAATGTAACTCAATACTTCCTCCTCCCTCCTCAGGCCTCCTAAGTATGGCAGAAGAAGACCAAACCCTGTGCCTGGTCCCGGATAGCCTGAGTAGCATGGCAGTAGCATCTAGCTCGTCCTTGGGCTTGCCCATCGCTACCATGTGGTTGTCGGGGTCTTCCACCATTGTGTCTGAAACTATCACTATGTCGAATTTCCCCCCTCCCTCACTTTCCTGAAGTGACAGTTCTTCGGATGCGCTCATCGCTTTCGCCATGCAGATGAACTCCACCTTTTCACATACATTCAGATTCCTTGGCGCCACCGCCTCTTCGGATGAAAGTGCCTTTGCCTGGAAATGATGCACCTCTTCTGAAAGAAAGGATGTCAGCCATTCTCGCCTCCTCTCGGACTCGGAAGCGAGAAGGACTCTTGCCATCCATTCACCACAGGTCGATTCTTTCATCGCATACCGGGCATTTTGTCATCTTCAGATTTCCAGGGACCTCGAATCTGCCTTCGCACGAATGACAAAGTACGCTTCTATTCATCTGAACTGGAGGGGGCAATTCAGGAGTCTCAGAAATGATTTCACTTGGCATGATTTCTGGAGGCGGAATGGAGGGTATGGGCATTGGGGGGAGGTGTGACGGTTGGTCTGGCCGTGCCCTAACTTCCCTCCGACGCTTCCTCTCAGATGCGCCCTCGCTTTGTGGTACCTCTTCCTCCTCAACAAGCTCCACCTCACTGGAACTAATCGAAATGTCACTCTCCAGAATGACATCAACGAAGTCATCCTCTAGCATCACCACACCCGGTGCTGCAGTCTTCCTTCTACTGTTGATCCATCTCACTGCCCTTGCGGACATCGTCAGAAGTACAATGGCACTCAGGAAAATTACGGTAATTGCAGTTCCTCCCAGAAGGACATTGAAGTTTTGTTCGTCCAACCCGAGTGAGATTCTTATCATCTCCAGGAAATTGCTATTTCCTGAACCAGGCGACGCATCATCAACAAGGGATCGGATCTGCCACCCATTTTGTGATGTATGGAGAATTACCGCCTCCGCACCAACCGGTGACCTGTCCACGACACTAAGGAGTCCCAATCCAATCCTGTCGGAGATTCCAATCCATCCTTCATCTGTGTTGATCATTCCATATTGCATTTGAGGGCCGCCCGGTCCGATGAAATCAAAGAAAACTTGAGTTCCCCTGGTGACTTCTAGCAATTCAATCGTCCCAAGCCCCCTAGCGGGGACCCTCATTTCATTTCCTTCTGTAGACGTGAATGTCGAATCGGCGATTATTGCTACTAGCTCCGAGGAAGCCTCATCGCCTTCGCCCCAGACTGCCACAATCACCTCGTCATCCCCATCCAGGTAGACTGCCATTTCGGGGGAGAATGCATGATCTCCCACGGCCTTCTTGTATCCCCACGAAGTTTGTTCAGGGAGGCCATGGGCATACCACAGTCCGAGTCTATCTACGCCTGTAGTGTCGTTCCTCAGAGACTGGAAAAGAAGGTGTGCATCTTCGTCCCCAAATTCAATGTCAACTGGGTCGGACATTCCCGCAATAAGGTCAAGTTCGCTGACTGCAGATGGATTAAGGCTCCAGTCGGAACCCTTGGTCGGCGCGTCAGAACTGAGGATGAAAACACTAGTGATTTCTTGTTGGGTTCCGGAAGTAAAGATGTCTCTATGGTATCCTGCTATCATTATCTCAGATTCTCTGACATCCATATCCAGGCCCCAGTACTTGCCGTCGGAGAGTAATAGGGGGGGCATTATGTCCTGAACCGGCGTCATTTGACAGCTAGAATCAAGTGTGGTGTAACTAACGGTTTGTCTGAAGTATCCAGAAGAATCTAGGTACCTCCTGGTCCATGCAATGTGGGCAAACATGTCTTCAGAGCTAATGATAGCAATGTCACCGGTCCACATTTCCTCGAAAACGTTCGTGCATGCAGTAAGTGCCCGGTTCAGATTCATCCTGTAAAGTCCTAGCACTCCATCCTTTTCCGTGATGACAATCCCGCCTTCTTCATCCATATCAATTATTTCTATGGGGGTCTCTCCGACAGAGAATGACGCCGACCTAGAGCCAGTAAGGCTCGTCTCGTCAACTAGAATGTACGACTCAATCTGGTTATTCGACCAATCCAAATCAGCCAGGGTGGATCCTGCTAATGTTACCCTCACTTCTATCGGCCCGGACTCGTTAACCCAATGGGCAAAAGAAACTTGAGATGCACCTTGGCCAACAACCAGTGAAATCACAGTAGATGAGATCGATTCCCATCCCAATGAATTCCTAATCTCGAGAGTCGCCTCGACATTTGTGGCATCACTGGATCCAAGATTGTCTACTCTGGCAGTCACTAGGAACTGTTCCGAGGGACGAGGTATCGCTGGCTCGGTCCGAACTGCACCTTCTCTCAATGCCAGGTCTATCCCCTGGGGTCGCTGGAGGATTGGGAATGTCAAGGACTGCTCATTATCGTCCTCGTTTATCTCCTCGATATTGTTTGATGGATCAAGTGACACAGTCAGCAGCTTCTCTCCAACTGTCGAAGGATTCCAGTAAAGCACAATCTCTACGATGTCGCCACTTCCAATACTTGGAATGACAATCTCATCCTTCCTAGCGCCGTTTTCCTTAAGGAAAACGCTAACCTCGGATGCATCCAGATCTCCATCGTTACGAACCTCGCACCTTACTTCAAGGAATGTGTTCACATAAGCTTCAGAGATGGTAATCCCGTATTCGTCTACAGATATGCCACTCCTGAAAATTAAGTCTGGTGCAGGTGGGTCGTTGTCAACCTCTACAGTCCTCCTAACCTCCTCGGAATGCACCCCATCACCACTAATAATTCTGACAGAGATTCTGTAGAATCCATCATTCACATCCTCTGTGTTCCAGTTTACAGACCAGTCTCCTGAGCCACTTCCGCTTCCACCAAATTGGTCTATGTTTTCCCAAGAATCAGTCCCGAGCCTCCATTGTACAGTGCCACCATTAACAGACTCCCATGTGCCATACACGTTCGTATTGCCCGAAATCGGAGTCTGCCCACTCGGTCCACCTAGTCCGATAGAGACCAGGCCCACAGAGTGCTCGCTCTTCTCTATCTTGCTCCATTGTTCAAACTGATTGCGAGCTTGAACCTCGACAATAATTTCCTCAATATTAATTTCATCTTCGCTGAACTCGGGGACGCTGAAAGGAGAGGACCAATTTACAGTTCCCTGGGCGGTATGCCAGTCTAGTAGGGTCCCGGTTTGTTTTGGTGAGTCATCCGGCCTGTGGGTGTAGGTAATTCGAACCTTCACTTCTTCGATTGTCCCATTGGTATCTGCATCTTCATCTATGTGCCCCCTGACGCTGTACGTCTCTCCCTCGACTAGCCAGGAATCTTCCTCCGGAGTTTCGATTACAATCCACTCACCAGCACCTGCTGGCGGGGGATCTGTGACGTTGTCGCCACCTCCTCCACCTGTGTCATCTCCAAGAATCGCCTGTAGGACCATCTCTCCGTCAACTATTCCGAATCCATATTGGTCGTTCCACCTTTGACTAACGCCCGGCTCTGATGGTTCCCCTCTAGTTTCCGAGTTGTTTCTTAGAATATCTTTAATCTCCTGAGGTGACAGTCCATCGTCCATTTGTAGCATCCCAGCAATGAAGCCTGCCACCGCTGGCGTGGACATGCTGGTTCCTGACATCTGTACATAGTTGTCGCTAGCCAGAGGCTTGGGCGACCCAGGTAATTGTGAACTAGAAGCAGCGTGCTGTGCTGACATAATATTGGATCCCGGAGCGACCACATCTGGCTTCAACTCGTCCCACTCGTCGTCATCTCCGTCATCCTCTCTCGGGCCAGAATTAGAATAGGAGGCAATTGAGTCATCGCCCCTTTCAATACTGGCCTTGTCATCTGTGGCTCCGACAGTAATGGCAGAGTCCGCCGCACCAACCGATGTTACTCTTCTATATCCATCATTTCCAATCGCAGCTACACAAACAATGCCGGCGTCAGAAGCTGCATTCACTGCATTGGCATCCGCACCCGTTCCGTTGTCCCCGGGATCGTCACCAGTGGGGTTTGAACTGCTGCCAAAAGACATGGAAAGAATGTCTATCCCTCTGCTAGAGTCATTATTTCCCCAGTCAGTATTTACATTCTGTACTGCCCAGTTTATCCCCGCGACAGTATAACCGGAATTTGATGCCCCCGCATCAGTCATGACTTTGATGTCAACTAGGTAGGCACCTGGTGCGTAACCTTGGTTTTCCCTTTCAGAATCTCCCGTCCCTAGTGCTATTCCTGCAACGTGCGTTCCGTGTCCATCGCCATCATCGGGGTCATCTCCGCCATCATCGCAGTCTTGTTGATTCCATGATGTGGCATCACACCCGGCAACCCATTTTGGGTCTGGTAGCTCATCCGGCTCAGCTTCATTGTCGTCATTGTTGTCGGAGAAGTCGTCCAGTGAGAAATGCTCGTTGTCCACGCCAGTATCGGCAATTGCAATAACAACTCCCGAGCCATCATATCCATAGTCCCTCATAGTTTCACTGTAGACATCAGAGTCCCTCACCTTAGACCCTCTAGGAGCAGTATTGAGGTAAGGAACAAGGACGTTCTGCTGCTCAACCAGAACAACTCCTTCGAGCATCAGGATGTCTATTAGGGAACTCACTGGAACGTGCTCTATAATCACGGTATCAATAATCTCAACAGTCCTGAAGTAAGAGCCATATTCTTCCCACCCATGTTCAGCTAGAACTTCTTTCAGCCTGTCAATGTCGTCTGAACCGGGATGCCAAGCATAGTCCACGAAAATAGCGACGGTCATCCTACCGTCATCCCCTAATATGGCACTAGTCGAGACCGACTCACGTTCTCCTGAGATAATCCACTGTAGTCTATCGTCCATTCCGTTATTGTCTTGATCATACCAATATGCAAACCACCAACCGGGTTCTTGTACGGGCCACTCAACATTATGGGGTGGCAAGTAAGGAGCTCGGTCTTTCAACTCACAAACTTCATCACCGCAATAGAGGGGTGGGATTTGTTTGTCTGCAATTTCTGAAATACCATCTTCAGGAGCCATTTCGCCGTGGGCCTCTCCAGCAGTCGCCCCTCCCGAGAAGTCGAGAAGAATGAGCATCAGGGCTGCCAGTATTGACTGCCTCCCTGACCAGTCTTCTCGCATGGCTCTCCTAGAGAGCCAATTTACGGCCCTGTATAATCTCAACCTGCCCTAGTTCGGAAAAACGGCTCTATGGCCAGTTCACGTGCTTGTTCGAGATATTGCATTCTATGTGACAATCCAAACCCGAAACAACAGCCACAATCTCTCCCTCGCAAATCGGACAAATTGTGTGTTCAGACAACTCCTCTAGCCAAGCTCTCCTGGTTTCGGGCTCATCACCCTCCCCTCTAAGGCGGGCCAGTACCCTAGCAGCTTGTCCTTCCAGAGGCTTCCCCGCTTCCATCCACGGATCAGACTCAAGAATTCCCATATCGAAAGTACGTGCGGATGGGACCGACTCACCATCAAGCCCGCCAGAAGGAGAATAGGGCCCACCTCTTGCTATTGGTCGTGCCAATGCATATGCTAAGAAGAAGCCACCAACATGGGCCATGTGTGCCACGGTACTCTCTCCAGCAGTCCCGCTTTGAATGGAATACATCTGCCAGACTTCCAGTCCCAATCTGACAAAGACGATGATCCATATCGGCCATGCCCTGATTAGGAAAAGTAGGGGAAATTCAACTTCATCGTTCGGCCAGCATGACATGTAAGCACCCAGTAAACCGAACGCAGCACCACTCGCACCTATGGCAGGGATTAGCGAATCTGGATGTGTCACGGTCCATGCAATGTTTCCCCCCATGAAACCCAATGCGTAAACAGCGATCCAACGTCCCTTGCCGAGCCGCTGCTCTAGTGGGATTCCAACTAGCGAAATCACCAATACATTACTCAGAACGTGTATCCAGTCCGCATGCATCCAAGCCGAACTAAGAAACCTATAGGATTCGCCAGGGTCATCCATTATTGCGGGCTTTATCCCGAAAACCCCGATAGGCCAGTCAAATTGCATCGGAATTCCCGAAATGATCGAATTTGAGAACTGGAGGAACGATACAAGCATCAGTGAAAGGACTGTTGCAAGTGCGACACTGGTGTCATTCTTCCTCGCAGCGAGATAGGGAGATGTGGCAACAACGGCAAAAAGCACTGCCATCAAAGCATCTTGTGTTCCGAGACTTGTCAATGAGCCTGACATGTTACTGCACTGTCCAGTCAAACGCCACCAATAGTGGCTTCTATCCATGGAACGACTCAAACGGTCGTTATGACTCGCGTACATCGGAGGGGGGACATGCTACGGATTTCCAATCTAGAGGTTCATAGGGGTTCTAGAGTGGTCCTCTCGGGATTGGAATTGCAGGTCGCTGCCGGAGAAGTACTGGCTTTAGAAGGTAAGAACGGCTCGGGAAAGACATCGCTAATTGAGTCGTGTGCAGGGATCCTTCCTCTCACAAGTGGCAAGATTGAGTGGATGTCTCCAAACGGCAAATGGTTGACTGTGAGGGATTCAGAGGGCAGAAGAGAGAGGCCCCCTTTGATGGGGCTAACTCTCCAGTCGGATGGCATTTGTGGCGAAGAAACAGTTGAGGAGAGGCTAATGACTTCAATCGGAATATTCGGCCTAGATCCACCTGAACAAGACATAACATCAATTCTGTCTGATTGGGGACTTGAGCACAGGAGGGGGGACAGAGTCTCCCAATTGTCTGGCGGACTAAAGAGAAGACTCTCAGTACTCTCTGGATTGGCCCCAGTTGTTCTTAGCAGTAATCCCTCAGTAGCTCTTCTGGATGAGCCATCCGAGGGTCTCGACTCAGCTGCAAGAAAGACCCTCTCTAGTTGGATCGGCGAACTTTCTTCCCGTGGCCATGCCATCATTGTTGCCACACATGATCAAGAACTTATCACCGAGTCAACAAGGGTGATTTCCATCGACTCAGGCTCCTTTTCTGAGTCCAGAGGAAAAGGTCCCACGGGTTCCGCGAAACTTCCGGGTGCTTGTTCAATGCATGACCCTAGTCCAATACTATCGTTGGCCAAGTGGGCCCTAAATGTAGAGAGAAGAAATCCCATTGACACAATTGGGAGGCTCACTCCCGCCATATTGGCACTTCTACTGTCATTCACTATTCTTGGAGGAATTGACATCCCCCAGGACGCCTCGGTGAGCACACATATCGGTTACGATTTGATCGCCGCCCTTGTCCTCGTTCCAGCCTTCATTACCGCCGTTGTGTCACCAGCCCTAGTTCGCAGGCTCTCGGATGAGGGATGTGGACGTTGGTGGACTGCCATGCTGGGGCCGATGGCGAGGCCTGCAAATTCAGTGATATCGGCATCGATAATATTGCCTATTCCGTTAACCTACGTTTCTTGGTTCGTATTGAGTGGCTCTATTCCCGAGGAAACTTCTGATGAGGTATTGAGATGGCTATGGCTACCGGCAATAGTCATCATCGATGTGTCCTGCGCAGCATCCGCACTCCATCTTCTGGTCGCAGACCTGAGGAGGTCAAGTGCTGTGGCCGCCTCCTTGCTACTTGCCGTACTCGTCTGGCCATTTCTTGAGCTCATGGATGCACTATCCGTCATCATGACCTCAGGAATGTCCTTCGATTTGGAAATCGGAAGCCCGCTTTCCTCCTGTATCATTGCAAGCCTCACGGCAGCTATGGTTTGGACAGTAGCGGTATTCTTGCCAGAATATTAGGGAAGAGCATTCTTGGCCTTGGTTGGTTTGGACGCTCCATGCCTTCCCAGAGGGACATCGGTTTCACTCTGACATTTTTGGGCATATTGGGCGCAATAGCGACATTACTATTGGGCCTTTTTTGGGCGCCATTGGTCGACCCAGAATCATGGAACGCCCCCGAGGCATATCGGATTCTATACTGGCACGTTCCTTTCGCTTGGTCCTCATTCTTAGCATTCTCAATGTTATTTGTAGGTGCGATATCGTGGTACAGAAGTAGGAGCGAGTGGGGTTGGAGGTGGGTTTCAACTGGATCAGACCTAGGGCTCCTTTTCGGCCTTGGTGTGGTGACTTCAGGGCCCATCTGGGGCTCCGCGGAGTGGGGCGTCCCTTGGGACTGGGGCGACTTGCGACTGAACACGTTCGCACTACTGACCGCTGTTGCCTTTTTCTTGGTCCTCTCTAAGAGGTCTCAGCCAGATGGCCAAGATACCAGGGACACCCTTGCTGCCATAGGGCTGTTCGGATTCGCACTAGTGCCAATCACAGCTATTGCAACCACATGGTATCAGGAGAGGCACCCCGGGGTCGTTGTGGTAAACAGTGAAGAGTCAGGCCTAGATCCACAGATCCTTTCAGTTCTAATATTCGGATTTGTTTCTTTCCTACTCCTTTTCATCGGTTTAGCAATTCTGACTGACTTAGTTCAGAAACTGGAGCAGAGACTCGAGAATCATATGTTAGAGTTGGACGAGGGGGTGGCTAATTGACTGGAGAAGTTGAGCTTTATTCTGCCTACGCCGTCCTTACATTTCTGATCGGTTACTACGTAAATAACATCAGGAGTAGATTATTGGAATTGGAATCAAGAATTTACGAATCGTCTCAGGAAAAATAGCCAAATTTCAAGATTGTAGTGGCCTGTCGGACATTGGTAACCCTTCTAACGGGAAGTCGGGGCGGCTTATCGAGGATTGGCATGTCAAGCGGAGCATTTTGCATTGTTTGCGGCGCTCCCCCGCCACTAACTTCGGATAGAATGTGCGAGACCTGCCTCAGGGCGAGAGTGAAACTTTCCACAATGCCAGAAAGAATACAGCAAGACAGATGCTCCAAGTGCGGCTTCTTCGAGGTAAGGGGCAGATGGACAGAGATCGAGGGGGATAGTCTAGCGGATCTGAGAATAAGGGAGAACCTGATGGTGGAGGACAGGTCAAAGCAAGTATCGGTAAGCTTCGCAGTTGAGCCAATAGACGAGAGAACCTCGAGACTCCACGTGGACGTTGGAGGCGTCGTAGAAAGCCACGAGTTCTCCGACTCACATTCCGTGCTTCTCCAGACCAGCAACGCAGTATGCCCCACCTGCACTAGAAAGGCCGGCTCGTACTTCGAGGCAGTAATGCAGCTGAGATCCGCAGGCAGGAGGCTCGAGGAAGAAGAATTAGAATCCCTTAGGTCGACATTAGATGAAATGCTATCTGCGATGGAGCCCGATCCGATGTTCTTCATCTCCGAGGAGGGCAAAGTAACAGGAGGATGGGATCTGAAACTCGGCTCGAAGGCGATGGCAAGGAGATGGGCCAGAGATCTAGTAAGGAAGTTCGGGGGGACCGTGAAGGAGACCTCAACAGTAATCGGCGCAAATGACGGAATCGAAGTGTCAAGGTTGACTCTCAGCTACAGAAAGCCAGCCTATGGGATTGGGGACGTCCTCAATTTCAGAGGGTCCCTGTGGTTGGTGGAGAGCTGGCAGAAGGAGGGCCCGATATTAAGAAAAATGAATAGATTCGAAAGATCAGGATTCTCCTGGAGGGATATGGAGGCTAGCTCAGTAGTATGCTCATATCCAGAACAGCATGTGGTCAGCATACTCAACAGGGATAGCTCAGCAGCAGAAGTAATGGATCCAACCGACTTCAAAGTCGTCGCAGTTGCTCTCCCCTACGATGATGACGGAAACTCAGATGAGTTACGCATCGGATTCATAGAAGACGAGTGGCTCGCAATTCCTGTAGCCGGAAGGGGGGAATCGAATTGACTCCAGATGAGGTAAAGTCACTGATAGGCAAACTAGACTCTGCCGACATGATAGGTTTCACCAGGAGCTTCGTCGATGATTTCGAGAGCGCCTTGAAATCCGATATCGGATTAGATGGCGACGACGACTGGAGTGGCGTACTTTGTATTGGCATGGGTGGTTCAGGTGCAGGGGGACGGTTCTTATCCGCCCTCGCAGATTCAGAAGGAGGACTGCCCTTTGTCACTTGGAACGACTACGGCCTCCCTAGTTGGTGGGGCCCAGATTGGCTAGTCATGGCAACATCATACTCGGGGGAGACAGAAGAGACTCTGGACGGAGCCACGAAAGCAATTGAGAATGGGGGCACGGTCATTGGCATCTCATCAGGGGGGCGACTTTCCGATATCCTTGGCGGTAACGATGACTCCGTGTGCATCGATATACCGGGGGGCCAGACCCCAAGGTCCGCATTCGGCCACATTTTTGGAACCCAGTTGTCCGTCTGCTGGAGATTGGGCCTATTGCCATCGTTTCCCGAGGGCGAAATCGAGTCGATGATAAAACGGCTTAGATCAGCCTCATCAAGTTACGACTTAATTGGCGGCGATGGAATGCCGATCAATCTTGCATCGACCATTTCTGGTAAGGGATTAGGCATCGTCTCGCCCGGGGAAATGGGTCCGGCCGCATACAGATTTTCCTGCCAACTCAACGAGAACTCAAACTCATTCGCTAGACCCGCCGAGGTCCCTGAGATGAACCACAACGAGATCGTACCTTGGATGTCCGCAAACGCTGACTCCCAAGCTTTGGTCCTACTCACATGCGATGGAATAAACCCGAGGACCAAATCTCGGATTGACTGGATGATGGAAAATGTAGAGGGGCCAGTTGTCTGGAGGATAGATTGTGAGGGGGAGAGCCTTCTCGAGCGTCTCCTCTACGCAGCCCACGTGTCCGATTGGATTTCGATAGCACTGGCCTTGATCAATGGAGTAGACCCTTCTGAGATGGACGCGATATCGGGCCTGAAGGCGCACCTCTCGGTGATTCAGTAAATAGGGCCTAGAACAAGTCTGGGATCGGGATAGTCCCTGAGCGCCTGCTCCCTGTCTTCCGGACTTACCACTCCCGGCATGTCATGCGTATCCGGCTCAATGAGAGAGAGCTGGAAATGAAGGTGGGGGTCCCATCCTCCATTCTCATGCTTATCGCCCATCCAGCATATCACCTCTCCCTTGACTATCTTCTGCCCCACCTCTTTGTCTGAAACAGACTCGGCGCTAAGGTGTCCGTACAATGCCCAAACCGCAGACCCTCCGATGTCGTGCTTGGTGATTATGACATACCCATAGTCGCCATCGGCCGGATTGTAGCCGAAGTGAGATATCTCGCCCTCTCTGAAAGCCATGCAAGGAGTTCCCACTGGCGCTCCTATGTCTATGCCGATGTGAAGGAACCTGCCATCAGAGAAAAGGTCAGTGGAATACATTCCTGGGCGCAATTCATCATATCTTCCAATATCATATTCATACTTAGATGGAACATAGTCACCAGTAGTGAAATCCCTTACCTCGTACTCATCAGGAAGGTGGACTACGGGGTGATAATCACAGACCTCCCAGTCAACCATGCCCAATCCAAAGGGCATGATGATTTCATGACTACTGTTTCTGGCTCAATCAGAATCTTCGCCAATCGACTTGTCAATAGAGGATAGGCCATCTATCTCAGAACTCAGTTTCTCCTTTAGGACAGTTACCTCGTCCCTCTTGCCAACAGCGTTCTTCAGGTGGTTACTGAGCTTCTGGTATTCCTCGTCAAACTCACCAAAACTCTTCTTTATTCTGAGATGGGCATCGAGAATCTCGTTATGCAAACTAGTCATGTTCTGGGCCATCCTGACGATCTCGAGCATGTGCATGTTGGCCATCAGGTTAACGGGAGAGCATATCACGACACCCTCTGAGGCGGCCCAACGAACAGTAGCCGACTCGTTTTCTATGAGGTATTCGTAAACTCCCATAGATGGAATGTACATGTAAGCTACTTCATGGGTGCCCTTTCCAGGTTGCACGTAGTCGGACTTTATTTTGTTAACATGGTTCTTGACGTCATTTCTGAATGTTGTTTGCAGCTTCTTCACTGTTTCAACTTGGGATGCGGGGGTGTCCTGTATTTTGTTGTAGGAGTCATACACGAACTTCGAGTCCACAATCAATATCTTTCCATCGGGCGTTCTGATGTGTGCATCCGGCTTAAGATTCCCCAGCTCCTTGACTTCGGAACGAATGCTAACGTGGGGAAAGGTCTCTCGCAGCTCCTCCTCGAGGTGCCATTCCCCCCATGCCGCTCTCCTGCTCTTGGTAGCCACCATCTGATTGAACTTCCTCGTGGCTTCAGTCATATCCCTGGATAAGTCAGTGAAGGCCCCGATTCTCTCGGAAAACCCTCCTTCTCCAGTAAAACTAGCACCCAAGGCCGTCTGCATTTCTTCAGTATTGGGTATTTTCAGGGCCTGGGCAATATCCGTAGTAGTTGGAAATTTCAACGCCTGCCCAATCTCTATTGCAGTGGGTGGATCTTTCCGTTCCCTCAGCATCATCAGATTTGCGAACATTAGTATGATGATAATGACGATTCCCGCCAATACCATGGCCATCTCAGCCTCCATGAAAACAATAGCAATATCGGGAGTACTTGAACCTAGAGGAGGTTCCAAGACGGATGCAATTAGGTACTGGCAACTATCGCCATGGTTTGTATGGCTACGCTGGGAAGGGTTCGATGCGCCATATTAGGTTCACGCGGCTTGGTCGCTCAGAGACTATTGCAGAGACTCGCAAATCATAGTTGGCTGCATCCAGTAGCGGTAATCGGCTCTCCCTCAACATCAGGCATGAGGCTCTGCGACTTGCCTTGGTCCCCCGAAGAGCAGAGCCCCGAGCTCCCTGAAATAACAGTCAGGGAAATTGGGGATCCCCAGGAACTGGCACAGAGACTCTTATCAGAGGGCATTAGGATAGTATTCTCCGCACTCCCTGAAGAACCCGCAGCCATCGTCGAAGAGGCTCTCGCAAGTGCTGGACTGGTCGTTATTAGCCACTCCATTATTCATAGGTTGGAGGGGCATATCCCATTGATCGTACCAGAGGTCAATGCGAACCACCTCGAACTTCTCGTTCACCAGAACCAATACGAGGGGGGGAAAATAGTCTCGTGTAGTGGCTGCATGACGGTGCCTCTGGCAATCACTCTCTCGCCCCTCGACACGAAAATAGGAATTGACAGGGTGAGAATTTCTACGGAGCAATCTCTTTCCGGAGGGGGGAGGGGCATGTTGGCCGAGAGTAGGTCGGGCACCATTTTCTCTGGCGAGATAGATGGCGAGTCGGGCAGTGTAATCGATGAACTGCTCAGGATTCTCGGAAAGGTGGATTCGCTCGACGTCACTAGTTCTGAGATTGACATTGAAGCAAGTTGCCAGAGGGTCAACAGGGAATACGGGCACTTGGCTAGGGTTGAGGTGTTACTTCAAAGAGAAGTCAGTGCCCACGAGGTAATCAGAACTTGGACCGGCTTCAAGTCTAGGGCCCAGGAACTAGACCTCCCCTCAGCATGCCTCGAACCAATCCACTTTGTCAAGAACCCCGGCGATGTCGAGGAAGCAAGATGGGTTGGGGGACGCAGCCGCTCACCAAGCGAGGACCTCCGTGCTGCCATGGCAGTAGCGGTGGGGGACATACAAGTCTCCGGAAGAAATCTGACTTACACAACTGTAGCAGATAATACAATCAGAGGGGCTGCAGGTTATAGCGTACTAATCGCTGAATTAATGCTTGCAGAGGGCATTATTCATGACTCAAACCACCTCTTGTCCAATATCCAGAATCAATAGTCGAGATGCAGTAGTTCAATCACCTGATTGCCATCCGGGGGCATGCGCTTGCGACAGTTGGCCATGCTGCTCTCCAAGTTGGAGGCATGCGAGAGTAGGAATCTCGAACTGGAGCAATACCCAACTTCAGGAGAACTCGCTGCTAGATGGTTGTCCGATATCGTGGCTTTTGGGGATCTCGCGGAGGGGTGCACGGTGGCCGACCTCGGCTCGGGCAACGGGATACTGGGAATTGGCGCCCTTCATCTCGGTGCAAGCAGAGCAATAATGATCGATTCAGACGTCGAATGCTGCGAGGTCTCCAAAAGAAACATCAGAACAATCGACGACCCCAAGTTCTGTGATGTTTTCGAGTCTGACATAGCTTCACAAGAACTCAATATCGGACCCGTCGACCTTGTAATATCCAATCCTCCATGGGGAAGGCAGAAAGAGGGTGCCGATGCACCATTCCTGGACTTTATTGAATCAATAGGTGCTGTCTCTCACCTGATGCACAGCGCCAACTCCAAGCACATTCGTCCAAGGTTCGAGAAGGCAGGTTGGCATGTCGAGATGTATGGTGAAGCAGACTTTGCCATTCCTGCTGCATTTGACCACCATCGCAGCTCTAGAGGGGCAACCAGAGCTGGATTTTGGAGACTTACTCCGCCATAGGCCGTCCGTACCGTTGATAGGGGGTTGGCTGGTGGCCCGGCCGATGACAGCTAGCGCTGGTGACTTCGTAACTCCTGGAACACCCGTGGAGATTCCCGATGGCACGGAAGCCGGAAACGGTCTTACAGAGTCAAGAGAGGGCTTTGTCGCAGTAGTTCACGGAAGGCTCGTAATGGGCGACGGGGGGATCTCAGTCGACTCATCGAGACTCCCAATAAATTCACCAGAAGTGGGCGACATCGTAATTGGCGAAGTCAACAGACTCAATGAGAATGTTGCCGAAATAAGAATACTACACGTTGAGAGCAGGGAAGGCGGACATAGGAGCCTTCCAGCAATGAAACTCTTCGCAGACATTCACGTTTCGGAGGTAGTTGACAGATTCACCCCCTCTCCAGGGGATGCGATGAGGATGCGAGACATCGTTAGGGCCAAGATCATCAAATCTGACCCAATCCTCAAGGCTTCAACCAAAGGAAACAGCAAGCTAGGGGTACTTTCCGCACTTTGCACCCAATGCGGTGAAGACCTAGTTGCATCCGACGAGAAAGTTGACTTCAACGTCAAGTGCAACAATTGCGACTACTCGGCCTACCGGGTCCTCTCGGATGGATTCGGGCATGGTCACGAAATCAGGTCAAAGAAATCTGAACTAAATAGATCAGGCGAGAGATGGTCACCTGAGGCAGAGGCCGGGCTCGGACATGACGGTGCCAGACCGTACCTCTCACCACTGGCCGATTTCAGGAGAGGTGCGAATCACGAGATGCCGGCCAGCGCTAAGGCAACGCGCGGAGGAAGAGGCGGCGGTCGCGGAGGAAGAGGCGGCGGTCGCGGAGGACAAGGCGGTCCAAGGAGGGAAATGCACAAGGCCGTATGCACCCTTTGCGGGTGTGATACGCAGGTACCATTCGAACCAACCCCGGGGAAGCCAATCCGCTGCCGAGATTGCATGGATAAGGTCAAGGACGGCAGAGCCAGTAAGGAGGAACTTGCCAAGGAAAGGGAGACGATGAACGAGATGAGGGCCAAGGCACAGGCCACCATGGGGACCAAACTCTTCGTCGGCAGACTCTCCTACGACACAACCGAAGACGAACTTGTCGAGGTATTCTCCGCTCTCGGCAAGGTAAAGTCGGTTCAGGTTGCCATGGACAGGGACTCGGGACGCTCCAAGGGATTCGCATTCGTTACATTCTCTAACAGGGAAGAGGGACTTGCTGCTGCCAAGAAGATGAATGGGGCGGAAATGGGCGGGAGAAAAATCGTCGTAGAGGAGTCCAAACCATCTGGCGGAGGTCGCAAGGGCGGCGAGAGAAGGGGCCGTGGAGACCGAAACCGGTCGAAGCGGTGAAGGCCTGTTGACATCTCAGAGGCACGTGGAAGCTCTCGAAGGGTGGCTGGTCCTAGATGGATATGAGGACGAGCCTGCAGCCTTCGGAGTGCCAAATTACGTTGGTTTCCACATTAGGTATATTTGCGGCGTCCTAGAGAGTAGAGGAATCCAATACACGTACATGACAGTAGACGAGTGGAGGCTCCGATTCAAGTCGAGACTATCCGATCCGGGCGAGAGGGACTCGATCAGGAATGAGCTAGGGGGGCTGTCCGGGGCGGTATTGTTGGCCGGAGCAGTAGTCCCCGGTAAATATGTGAGAGGAACTCCCATCAGCCTACGTGAGACTAACTCCTTCCTGTCGTCCATCCCTGCAAATATCCCAGTTCTTTGCGGAGGATGGGCAATAAGGCATTGGAGGGGGGATGGCTGGACTCCATTACGACAAAATCTATTCATCACAGTCCAGGACACTGATGCGACTCTCGAATACCACCTTTCTACGGGAACTTGGTCCAATAGGCGCAGAACTCCGGAACAGTGGTCAAAGTGGGCACTTCTCGGCGCTTCTTCTAAGGCCGTAACTCAACATCCGGACCTAGTTTCACCAACCGGCGACCGAGGGCCATTGATGTACGAGGTCGAACTCTATCAGGGATGTGTCCGATTCAAGCGTGGTTGTAAATTCTGTATCGAGCCCAAGAAGGGCTTACCACTGTGGAGGTCAGAGGGTGACGTTATTGATGAGATAACCATGGCGATAGACTCGGGCGTAAGGAATGTGAGAGTAGGTGGGGCGACGGACATCTACACGTATCGCGCAGACGGAGTCGAAGACCTCGAATATCCGATACCCAATCCCGAGCCAATATCACGAGTCCTCAGTGAAATAAGGGAGGACGAGAGGCTGGAGATCCTACACGTGGACAATGCAAACCCCTCAATTATCGCTGAGAATATCGAACCCTCGACCGAGATAACCAAATCGCTCGTGGAAAACCTCTCCGATGGTGCCGTGTTATCATTCGGACTGGAATCAGCAGATCCTGAAGTGCATGAAAAAAACTGGCTCAATTGCAACACCGATCAGCTAATTACTGCCATCAGGCACATTAACGAGTTCGGAACTTCGAGGGGGCCAAGGGGACTGCCACATTTGCTCCCGGGTCTAAATTTCATCGCAGGACTGAAGGGAGAAACGGATGATTCCTATGGGATGAACATGGACCTGCTGAGGAGAATAAAGTCACAGGGGCTATTGCTCAGGAGGATCAACATCAGACAAGTTGAGGGCAGGGGTTTCCAGGAAGTAAGTGAGCCCGCATTCAGGAACTTCAAGAGGGAGGTGAGAGATGATATCGATCAGCCAATGCTCGAGGAGATGCTCCCCATTGGAACCTTATTGAAGGGTGTCTGGTGGGAGTCCAACGGGAATAGGATAAGGCTCCCCGAGCACGTCACAGACCCCAAGCACAGGGACCCCTCAATACACGGCTCATCAGGAGTCTCTTTCGGGAGGCAGATGGGGGCCTATCCAATTCTAGTCGGCGTCCCTTACCTAATCCCTCTGGAAACCAGCTCCGACGTCATCGTCACAGGGCATGGAAAGAGGAGCATTTCGGCTGTCGAATCCGGTCTTGATTTCAGAAATGTCACTCAACAGCAACTAGAGGCGATTCCCGGAATCGGTCGTAAGGGGGCGTGGAGGTTGATTAGCCACCGCGCCAAATCAGCTAGTAAGGGGATTTCTGACGAGGCATTAGATTCGGTGTTCGAGAAGTCTGGAGTTCCCCTTCCCCCTCTCGCAAGAGGGGTCCTAAGTAGTGATGCATGAGTATGCGAGTCGTAGGAATAGTCATATTGCCAACAGAAGCGCTATGCTAGATGTTACAGAGGCCATCGGACCAGTCCGACAAACCTCTTTGGTGGAGCCAGTACAGGAATTGATGACTTATGATGGACGGGAGTAGTAAGAAAACCAGAATCGGAATCGCATTGTTTCTGTTTTCCATAATGCTCGTCTCAGTCCCAGATACTGCCTTTGCATACAGCAGTGGTAAAACTGGGAGCTCGTCAAATGGTTGTGGAGGGGGCGGCTGCCACTCGAGCACGTCAACAGTCACTCCTACTCTGACAGGACTCCCTAGCTCTGGATACGCCCCCGACTCAACATACTCCCTTTCTATAGGGGGCTCTGGCGGTTCATCTGGTTCCAGTGGGGGCTTCAATCTTGATTCAAACATTGGTACATTCTCAAACGCAGGATCTAATGCGAAACTTCAGTCGGGCGAAGTTACACACTCGAACTCAAACTCAAGGTCATGGACAGTTGATTGGACCGCTCCGTCTACTGGTGCGGGTTCGGCCATTTTCTATCTCGCCGTCAACTTCGTAGATGGCAATGGTGGGACATCCGGAGACTCATGGGGGACTGACTCGTGGTCAATCTCCGAGGCCACATCAAGTACTAATCAGACTAACTCAACCATTGGTCCGAACCAACCAGGTTCGGACAGAGGCTCAGTTTTCAGCAACTCGATATTAGATCTAGACTCAGGTTCACCGACCTTAGTCATGTCAAATGGGTCACTTGTCACATTCTCAACCATAACAACAAACGGCTCAACTAGTAGCATTGCAGACTTCACTGAAGATGAGGTCATTTCTAACGCGGGGCAATGCGCTATCTTGCAGAACAGGACCTTGAGATGCAGGGGGATGAACAACTATGGCCAACTAGGGCTGGGCAGTACTCTGCTGACAAATGGTACCGTAGAATTCGGCAGCAATATCCCCGTCGCAGTTTCAAACGGCAATACTCACGCCTGTGCAATACTGGATGACGCATCTGTCAAATGCTGGGGCAGGAATAATCACGGGCAACTGGGTGATGGAAGCTACTCCAATAGGAACTCCCCTGTTGATGTCAATCTGGGAGTGAACAGGACGGCTGTTTCCATCTCAGCCGGCAACGACTTCACCTGCGCTTTGCTCAACACTGGTGACGTGAAATGCTGGGGCTACAATGGATTTGGAACTCTGGCGGATGGTTCAACTTCCGATAGCAACACCCCCGTGCCTGCAAACCACTCCACGGGGATGAGAGCTGTTTCGTTGGCCACACCGGGATACAGTGTCTGCTCGATTTTCGAGAACGGTTCTGTGTACTGCTGGGGGAGGACTTACACAACCTCGGCCGAGAACGGAGCGGTGACCAATGGTTCAGTAAACGTTCCATTCCCTGATGGAAGGTCGGCTGTTTCGATCGACGGAACATACTGGCACACATGCGCAATTCTAGACAACGGCTCCATGAATTGCTGGGGACTAAACACGCATGGGCAGTGGGGGGATGGCAGCTGCAGCTCCTCCATTTCCAGCAGTGGATGTACTGGTGAGGATGGCAATGCTCCAGTCCATGTCAGTATTGCTGGTCCAGTATTGGCAATCGCGACCGGAGAGGAGTCTACATGCGCAATAGTTCAGAACTACAGCTTAGCTTGCTGGGGAGGACAAAGTGGGGAACTCGATGGAACTGGCGACGACCTCCTTCTCCCACACTGGATGAATTTCAACGGTGGTGCAGATTTGGCGTTCTCCGATCAGGATCACGATGGCGATGGAGTGTGGAACGACTTGGACACCCATGTGGCAGGGGACGAGGATGGCGATGGGGTGCCAACTCCGTCCGATCCTTACCCATCTAATCCAGCTAGGTGGTTGGATTGCCCAGACGGGCAATGGGGGAGGCTGACATGCCATGACTCCCCGGCTGGACACTTCTCCCTGTCCGGTTCACTATACTACAATGAGTGCACCGCCGGATCTTACCAGCCAGATTCTGGACAGAATGCATGCCATCTTGCATCAGCTGGTAATTATGTTGAATCATCGGCTTCCGCAACTCAGACTCAATGTTCATCTGGAACTTATCAGGGAGGGGTGGGACAAACCGGTTGTATCGATACTTCCCCTGGAAACTGGAGCCAAGGTTCTGGAGGTTACGGCGAAGCTCCAGACTTTTCAGGCAACGCCCTGCCTAGGGTGAATCTCTCAGACAGGAGCGCCACATATCTGGGAGAGTTGAACGCAGGCCAAAATCCAGCCGATCACGGTGACTTTTTCGCTATAGAAGTCCCTCGTAGCAGCGGTGTTTCATTGGCCCTCACTAGTCCCAGCGGTGCGAACTTCGACATCTCGATATACAACTCATCGTTGTCACTTATGACTTCGAGCAACTCTTCATCTGGGTATGATGAGGTTTCGACCAACTCAACTGGATTCTCGGGCGACTCTATCGTCTTCATTCACGTGAATAGGACCTCCGGAAACGGATCCTACGAGATGGTACTCTGGCTATTCTCAACAGATGACGGAAGCCTCGTTGGCAACTCCTCATTCCAGATTCCCGCGGAGATCGGCGTCCGGCAATACCAGTGCTATCCTGGATCATACCAGCCAGGGTCTAGGCAATCAAGCTGCTTGGGCGCATCAGCCGGGAACTACGTCCCAACAAGCGGGTCTTCCTCTCAACTACAGTGTGAGCCCGGGACATATCAGCCGATGTACGGCCAAACTTCGTGCATAGAGGCATCAGCCGGGAACTACGTCCCATCAAGTGGGGCCTCCACTCAGACGCCAGCCTCTGCAGGATATTACGTACCGACCAACGGCTCCACTAGTCAGATTGCTTGTTTAGAGGGGACTTATCAAAACTCCACCGGACAGGCTTCTTGCATAGTCGCTGACGCAGGTTACTATGTTCCATCCAACGGATCCAGTGCCCAGACTCCCTGCTCTCCCGGGACATATCAGCCGTCCAACGGGTCCTCCTCGTGCTTGGAAGCTGACGCGGGACACTTCGTCTCCAACTCCTCCTCAACTAGTCAGGACGAATGCCCCCCTGGTAAATATCAGCCAAACACGGGACAATCATCTTGCTTGAACGCGTCTCCGGGCCACTATGTCCCATCCAGTGCTTCTACGGCACAGACTCCCTGCTCTGTGGGGGCCTATCAGCCTCTGCCGGGGCAGGACAAGTGTGATGGGGCATCCCCCGGACACTATGTTGACTCCGAAGGCTCATCCACACAAACACAATGTCCTCCGGGAACTTACCAACCGTATGGTAGTCAAACTAGCTGCTTAGATTCTCCAGCCGGGCACTACGTGGACTACAGTGCGGCAGTTTCCCCCACCCCTTGTCCTGCTGGGACATACAATCCTTCTATGGGGTCTAGCGATATTTCCGAGTGCCTAGACGCAGACCCGGGCCATTCGGTACCGTCAAACGGCTCAATATTACAGATACCCTGTACTTTAGGCCATTTCCAACCAAACCCGGGACAGACTTCGTGTCTAGAATCGGGACCCGGACATTTCGTACCAAGTAATGGTTCAATGACTCAGTATGAGTGTTCTGAGGGCACATACCAACCTTCATCGGCGGCAGGCAGCTGCTTAGATTCTCCAGCCGGGCACTACGTGGACTACAGTGCGGCAGTTTCCCCCACTCCCTGTCCTGCTGGGACATACAACCCCTCCGAGGGCTCTATTTCCTCGTCCTATTGCTTGGACGCCAACCCGGGGAACTATTCCTCTTCAGATGGACAAGGTCACCAAGAGCCCTGCTCTCCCGGGACATATCAGCCATCTTCTGGATCTACCTCTTGTATGGATGCTGACGAGGGCAACTATGTTCCAACAAACTCCTCCACCGGGCAGAACCCCTGCTCCCCTGGGTCCTACCAACCATCAACCGGTTCCGTGTCCTGTATTGAAGCAGATGCCGGGAACTATGTTGAAAGCCCCGGACAACCATCACAGACGCCTTGTTCCGAGGGGACATACAACCCCTCCGTTGGATCGAATTCCTCGGTCGACTGCAGTACTGCTGACCCTGGTCACTTCGTAGCCGAACCAGGCTCCGAATCCCAGACCCCCTGCTCCGAGGGGACATATCAGCCAAACTCAGGCAGAACGACGTGCGTGGATGCTGATCCGGGTCACTTTGTTAGCATCGATGGGTCGAGCAACCAGTCACAGTGCCCCGCTGGAACCTACAACCCTCAAACAGGAGCCACATCTCCCTCTGGGTGCCTCGATGCGGATCCCGGGAGCTTCGTCCAGTCACCTGCCAGTCCGGACCAGCAGAAGTGTAGTCCCGGAAGTTTCCAGCCCAATTCAGGACAGACATCATGCATTCCCACCCAACCGGGTTACTACGCGCCAAATGATGGCCAGAGTCAACAGACACCAGCTCCCCTTGACTTCTACGTCTCAGGGGCATCGAGTACAAGTTTGGAGCAGTGCCCAGAATCGCACATCACCCTTCGGGAAGGCGCAGAATCAGCCGACGACTGCTATTCAGATTTGGATGGGGACAGGATTCACGATGACATTGACGAGGATGATGATGGCGATGGTGTCGATGACGTTCATGACTACTGCCCTCAGGGCATGATGGGTTGGATCAGCATTACGGCCAATGACTATGACGCAGATGGGTGCAAAGACTCAGAAGAGGATGACGATGATGACAACGACGGATTCCCAGATTCCGAAGACGCCCTGCCTCTCAACTTTGGTGAATGGATAGATAGTGACATGGATGGAATTGGCGATAACTCCGACACCGATGACGACAATGACGGACTTTCTGACGCTGACGAGGAGGTTGCCGGATCCAATAGGCTTGATAGCGACACTGATGATGATAACTTCGAGGACGGCGTTGACGCATTCCCCACTGATCCTTCAGAGTGGTCCGATACGGACGGAGATGGGATAGGGGACAATGGAGACGCATTCCCCGAGGACCCAGAAAGGCACCTGGAACCTGACAGCACTGCAATGTACGTTTTCGCGGGCGCTTCTTTGGTCGCAATTTCGCTAATCGGACTTGGTGGGTGGATGATTATGCGCAGGAGGTCGGTCAGTGAGCCAGTTAAGGAATCGATACAAACAGAAGATGCGGACCTCATCGAAGAACCGGTCCTAATTCCAACTGCAACAGAGGAAAAATCTCATTTTGTCAGTGAGGTGTATGGAGAAACATATCCTGAGCCAGAGGAACCTCCTGCCCCCTCTATAATTTCAGCCCCAGAAGACGCTAGGATGAATGAGCATGGACAACTAGTCTGGGTCGACCTATCAGGCGAGGTCTACTGCCAGAATCCAGATGGCAGTGTGATGTCGTTTGACCCAATGTCGGGAACTTGGAAGCCCTTTGATCAGTAATTAGAGGACTATCGCATTGGCTCCCCATGCCAAGCCCCCCCCAAATGCTGCGGTAATGACAAGTGAGCCTGGCCCAACAACCCCCTCGTCGATAGCCTCTTTGAGTGCAAGTGGGACACTCGCACCGGCGGTATTGCCATACTTGTGAAGATTAGTAAAGGTCTTCGACATAGGGAGCCCGAGATTTTCCATCCCTGCCTCGATGATGTTGATGTTGGCTTGATGTGGGATTATTAGATCGACTTCTTCAAGGGTCCTGCCAACTTTTTCCAGGACCATTCTGACCGCTTCTGGAAACGCCTCTATCGCAAAGTTCCACACAGCCCTTCCATCCATGTGGAAGTATTGCATACCATCAACGAAACCCTCTGAGGGAATGGGGGTCCTGACTCCCCCTGCTGGAATCTCGATAACAGATGAGCCAGAACCATCAGACATGAGCCAAGAGCCCAGTACCCCTCTGCCGTCCTCAACCTCAGAGATTACTGCTGCACCAGCGCCATCGCCGAATAACACGCATGTGGTCCTGTCGTCCCAGTTAAGTATCCGGGAGTAAACCTCCGACCCGACCACTAGGACATTCTCATATCCAGGAGTGCCAGCATATCTGGACCCCACATCCAAAGCGTGAACCCAACCTGCGCAGACGGCATTAATGTCGAAGGCAGCGCATTCCGTGCATCCCAATTTATCCTGTACTATTCCAGCTGTTGATGACATGGGCACGTCGGGAGATGAAGTAGCCAGTATTAGCAAGTCAATATCAGAGGTTTTGAGACCCGCATCTTCTATCGCAATCTTGCAAGCCTCGACAGCAAGGTCAGAAGTTGAGACATCGGGATCAGCAATCCGCCTCTTCTTCATGCCCGTCTTCGTAGAAATCCATTCATCACTGGTCTCAACTATCTGAGCCCAGTCATCATTGCTCATCTCCCGAGGGGGGACATAAGAGCCGATTCCGACTATTCCCACCGATGCCACAACACCCTATCGAGAATGAGCGGACTTTCACTGTTGCTGAGTCAATCGTGCTTGACACATACGTTAGTGGCCTCTGAGAAGAATCCCAGACTCCACTTGCCACCTTCTCTCCCGACCCCGCTGTCTCCTACTCCGCCGAAGGGAGCTCTGAGGTCCCTGTGTAGCCAGGTATTGACCCAAACCATCCCTGTGTGTATTGAATCGGCAACCTTCTTGCCCCTACTGGTATCTCCCGTCCACACACTCCCAGCTAGTCCGTAACGAGTATTGTTGGCTATTCTGACGGCCTCTTCGTCATCATGGAATCGATGTACGGTGACCACTGGTCCGAAAATCTCCTCAGTTGAGCATCTGGAGTCCGTTTTTAGTCCTGAAACAACGGTGGGCGCAATCCAGTTTCCGCCCGCTAGGGGCTTTGGGAGACAAGGATAACCTCCAGTGAGAACAGTCCCTCCTTCTTCCTTGGCCAACTCGATATAACCCTCCACCTTCTTCAGATGTTCAGCGGAAATCAACGCCCCTAGTTCGGTCTGTTCGTCAGATGGATCGCCAATTTTCATTGACTCGACCTCTTCTATGAAACGCCCAACAAACAGATCATATATCCCATCTTGGACTAGTACCCTGCTACCACAAAGGCAAACCTGGCCTTGATTCATGAATCCTGAGCGCACCACTCCCTTGACTGCCAAATCAATGTCGCAGTCGTCCAGGACAATGCTGGAGTTTTTCCCCCCAAGCTCCAGACTAATCTTCTTGAATTGGGGTGCGGCTGCCTCTGCTACCTTGGAGCCAGTCAATGTCCCTCCTGTGAAGGAGACCAGATCTACATCCCGGTGGGATACCAATGTACTTCCAGCCCCCCGACCATCCCCGTGTACCAAATTTATCACTCCAGGGGGGAGTCCGACCTTGTCTACGACCTCCATGAGAAGGTTTGCAGTCATCGGAGTCAATTCACTGGGCTTGCAGACCACAGTATTACCCATTCCTATGGCAGGTGCAACCTTCCATGAAAGCAAGTACAGTGGTAGGTTCCATGGCGTAATCAGGGCTCCAACGCCAACTGGCTTGTGCGTGACAAAATTTGTAGCATCGGGCATCTCAAAGACCTCTCCTTGATGCTCTCTAACCATCTCTGCGAAAAACCTGAAATTAGATACTGATCTATGAGCATCGACCGCCCTAGCCAGAGAAATTGGCTTACCAGTGTCCCGGCTTTCGAGTGATGCTATGTCTTCGTATCTGGACTCTAGTTCATCTGCAATCTTGTCGAGCCAATCCGCTCTTTCTGACTGACTCGCTTCCCTCCACCCGGCCTGCGCATCCCTAGCAGCCAGAACTGCCGAGTCTACGTCTGAGGGACTTGAAAGTGGGACTCTGGCGAACTGTCTTCCCGTTGCAGGCTCAAGTACCTCGAGCCATTCATCTCCAGAATGCGCTTGGAATCTTCCGTTGATGTAATTCATCAGATCCATCAGGAATCACCAATTCCCTCGTTGGAGAATGGATCCGATCTAGTCATGGCGGACGCATACTCCTTCCAATCCATGGTGAACCTGTCCCTGTCAGGGTCCCATTCGTCCCAAGTGACGACCTCTTCCAAAGCCCCTCTGTACATCTCTGGGACGATCCCCGGAACAATGAATGCCTTCTGCCTGTGAAGGGGGTATGGATTCCTAAGGGTGATTCCGAGGACTCCAAGCACGGCCCTCGCTACATACCAAGTTGCCTGGCTATTCCAACCATGGGCTATCTTGATCACTATTCCCAAGCCATTTGGCCAATCTGGATGAATCACGGAGAGTCCGAGAAGTCCGTCCGCGCCTTCCTTGGCTAGCAGGCTTCCTCCTCCTGCCTTCAGGCAGGTTGAGTCAAGTCTATTGAATCCGCCAACAAGATCAGGGCCCCTATTCATCGCTTCCCAAATCCAATCATCGTTTTTACGATTGGCAAGTCCTGCGAACATCACTGCAAGCTCATCGACAGTGTTCGAGACCGTAGGGAAGCCACATCCATCCTTCGCCACTCTAAGTGGCTCCCAGTCTGGTTTGCCCATATAGTCGCGAAGAACGTCGAGGTATAGTGGAAACCAAGGGGAACTAGGCAGTGTATAACCAGCTCTGTTTATTCCCATTTTCCGCATTCCCTTGAGGATAGCTGCATGTTCTCCCGAGCAGGTGTGAAACCATCTTCGGGGCCTCCTAACCTGTCTACCAAATTGAATTAGGGGCACATCCAGTGGGCATTGCATTAATCCCCACTCAGATTCGGAAAGAAGGGATTGAGCGGTAGCAACATGTTCCGTATCCCCATTGTGTGAAGAACAGGAGATCGCTTTCTGGGACCAATCCATATCGTCTAGAACTTCTACGAACGGCTTCATCATGAACGGCTTCATCATGGAACGACCGTAAACCAGAACGTTGCCTCCGAAGGAATGTACTATCTCGTTCCCATGGGCCCACGCAATTGCTCCATGGATGGTATTCTCAGAAACGTCCATTCTTCTGAAATCGACCAGAGGCTCCCATTCAACGTCTCTTCCAGTGGCTATACCCTCATGCCTCTCTCCCAGTGGTGTTGAAGGGAAAAGTGCAGAACCAGGCCTACCGGATGAAACCGATGAGGGCTGTTCCTTCTTCGCAGTCATGCCACACCATCTCCATTCACACGCGGGGCGACTTCAGTCATGAATGCCGCCATGTCCCTCTTCACTCTCTCGTTATCGTGATTGAAGAAATCAAACCAGCACATCAGACGGTCACTAGAATCATAGCGCTCCCCGATTTGCCGCGCCACCTCACTAACATTCCCAATAACGGCGTTGTCAACGGCGAGCTCAACCTTCGATGGATCAATGGTGCCCTCTAGGGCGTTCCAGTATGTGCCGAGAGCGGCCCGCGCTTCTTCACGTGCTGCTTTGCTCCGCTGGTCATCAGAGAGCCCAGCTTCATTGTTGAGGAACACCATAACTGTCCTAGGCATCATCGATCTTTCCCATCTCCCTCCATCCGAGTGATAGCACTCTGACATCCTTTCATGGGTTGACTCTATGACATGCGGAGGAGTGATGGAGAGATTGAATACTTGGACCGGCATCCACTTGTTTACCTCGACTTGCAATCTGGGATCATGACTTCCAAGAACTAGATTCAGTAGCTCTCTTCGCCACTCTTGTGGAATGGTTTTGATATCCTCAAATTGGTATCTCGGGGCTATCTCAACTTCATCAGGCGGTGACTCAAGTCCCCTGACACGAATCGCTGCCCCTTGGACGGCCTCCCAATCCTCATCACTCCGGAAATTCGCCCTACTCAGTATGGTCTCCCTGATATCCTCGGTCGAAATTATATCCCCTCTGAGGAGTCTGAGGAATATCTCTGAGGCCTCAGCGAAAACTTGCCCTCTCAGAGCAGGCCATGCAGCTTCCTCGACCTCGTCTCGGGGGACAATGCCATAGGGCCTAGCCATGAATTCAAACCTCCCAGCGCTGAAACCAATATGCAAGCGCCGCCCCTCATCAGGGTTCATTCCATGAAGTGCAAGGAATGACCCCACTCTCTCAGCCTGGGCAATCGGACCACCAGAAGCTAGAATCGACATAACGGCACTGCCAACCTCAATTCTATTTGTCCTTGACAACATTGTCTGGGCAATCTGGAAGAAGTCGGTGCAAAGGCCAACCTCACCCGGATAGTGAGGGACCACAGGTTTTGAGTTCTGCTTCTGTACTTCTGTCGACAAGTGGGCTTGAGCTACCCAACCGATCCCGAATCCAAGGTCATCAGCAAGCTCAACCTGCTCAAAGAAACTCGAGTACATCTCAGTCTCGGAGGGGGTGTAACCAGTGGTGTCCGGGGTCTGTGAAATCGAGAAGAAAATGTCAAATTCCATTTAATCACTCAAATTGACCGCATTCTTCCGCCATCTACGGCAAGACTGACGCCACGAACCGCTCCACTGGAGGGGAGGCAGAGCCATGTTACAGCCACTGCCGTCTCCAAAGGTTCGACCAAACGCTGTATGGGCACTCCTCCCAGCCAGCTATCTCTTACCTCGACAATGCTTTTCCCAGTCTTAACAGAAATGGAGTCAGCCAGTGAATCTAGCCTGTCTGTATCTGTGAATCCCGGCAAGATGTTGTTGATAGTAATGCAGGAGGGCAGCTCCCTTGAGAGTGATTTGGACCAAGACGCCATGGCCCCACGCAGCGTATTGGATAGTCCGATATTGTCTATCGGCTCTCTCACGGATGTGGAAATTATGTTTACGATTCTGCCATTACCATCTCTTTCCATTCCAGGCACTAGGGCTTTAGTTAGTGTGTGCGCGGCATGAAGGTGCCTCTTGAATGGGCCAATGAAGTCGTCCACCGTGTTTTCCAGGAGCGGGCCTCCGGGGGGCCCTCCAGAATTGTTAACCAGGATGTGAATAGTCCCGATATTCATCATCGCCCGAGATACAGCTTCGGTATTTTCTAGATCCAACTCTATGGACCTATGGCCTTCCCCATGCATCTCCCCAACTAATGACTCTAGGTCATCCGCCGATCTAGCACAAGCAATGACTTTTGCCCCAGCTCTTGCGAGCATCAATGCAACGGCCCTACCTATTCCCTTTGAAGCACCGCACACCAACGCATTTTTTCCTTCCAATATTCCTTCTGCGAAGGGAAACTCCTTTCCTAACAAATTTCGACTCATTTTTTCACCTAATCAACATAATGGGCATACGTCTGGCGGCTCAGTTTTTCCCGGACTACCTCGAGTATTTCCTCGGGCGCATTTCTGAACGTCGGGTGCTCCCCCTCTCCTTGGGCCTGCCGCATATCGGACCATCGCCCGTCATCATATGCCATCAGTGCTTCCTTCATCAGAACTCCTGAAAGCACCAGGGTTTCGTAACATAGGTCCTCGTATGTCATGCCCCTCCTTACAGGGACCTCTCTTTTGAGTAGCATTTCCCCTGTGTCTATTCCATTGTCACAGAAATGGCACGTAGAACCAATCCTTATGTCGTGGTAGACCGACCATGCCGGAGATGCCGAACCCCTGCATTCGGGAAGTAGTCCCGGATGGGAATTTATCACGCCATGTTTGGGGTAATCGAGAATATCTCCTCTGATTATCCTAGTTCCCCCGAAGACAATCAAATCAAGCTCTTTCCCTTCGATGTGAGGCATTACCTGTGGCGATTTGTGTATGTCGACAGTGACCACGGGTATCCCGTTCTCCTGGGACTGTTCCTCTATGGTGGGCGCAATCGGATTCCCTGCTATCCTCTCCAGGAACTTCTCTCTTTCTTCATCGCCGATCGGAGAATCTTCCTCAATGATTATTTCTGGAACGAATCCCTCTGAGAGTATTTGTCGAAGCATCTCCCGGCCATACGGGTGCTCCTTGAGGAGCAGAAATGCAAACCTCGGCTTCGCCATA